>Ga0207705_10000362_pt1 | contig 41196 bp, 42 predicted proteins | sample KBSC13metaG_FD_184314 | JGI IMG/M metagenome (GOLD analysis project Ga0207705, IMG submission 184314) | Corn rhizosphere microbial communities from Kellogg Biological Station, Michigan, USA - KBS C1-3 metaG (SPAdes) (version 2) | ecosystem: Host-associated > Plants > Roots > Rhizosphere > Soil ... | reverse complement strand
GGCGGCGGCTGACCCCGACGCCACGGTCCTGGCCCTGGGCGGGGCGAGCTGGCCCAAGCTCGGCTCGAACGGCGCCTGGGTGAACATCCTGGCCAAGGCGGGCGTCGAGATCGCGCCGCTGAAGCCGGCCAACGTCGGCGTCGAGGTCGCCTGGAGCGATCTCCTGCGCGAGCGATTCGCCGGCGCGCCGCTGAAGGCGGTGGCCGTCACCTTCGGGCGCACGCGCCTGCGCGGCGAGGCCATGGTCACCCGCCACGGCCTTGAGGGCGGGGTGATCTACGCTCTGTCCGCCGCGATCCGCGACGCGCTTGAGAAGGGCGGCGCGGCCAGGCTGTGGATCGACCTGCGGCCGGACGCGACCGCCGCGAAGCTCGCGGCCCGCATAACCCAGGCGCCGGCCAACCAATCTGTCGCCAACCGGCTGCGCAAGGCGCTCCACCTGACGCCGCTTGAAACCAACCTGCTGCGCGAAGCCCACGGCAAGGACCTGCCGACCGATCCGGCCGCGCTGGCGACCGCCATCAAGGGTGCGCCGATCGCCTTGACCGGCATACGTCCCATCGAGCGCGCGATCTCCACGGCCGGCGGCGTGGCGCTCGATGCGGTCGACGAGCATCTGATGCTGGGCGCGCGGCCCGGCGTCTTCGTGGCCGGCGAGATGCTGGACTGGGAAGCGCCCACTGGCGGCTACCTGCTCCAGGCCAGCTTCGCCACCGGCATGGCGGCGGCGAACGGCGTGCTGCAGAGGCTGGAACCTAACTGACCGCCTCAGCCCTCCGCGCCGTGGAGCCCCCTGCCTCCGCCGGCCACGGATCCACCGTTACGCGCCGCATGTGCCGGCGTTGGCCGGGGTAGTCGTTGAGCGCGAAGTGCCACACCGAGCGGTTATCCCAGAAGGCCACCGAGCCCGGCCGCCAGCCGAACCGGCAGGTGAAGCCTTCGTGGCGGCAATGTTCGAACAGGTAGTCCAGCAGCGCCTTGGACTCGCGGGTCTTCCAGCCCTCAATGCGGATCGTGAACGCCGGGTTGACGTAGAGCGCCTTGCGGCCCGTCTCCGGGTGGACCAGCACCATCGGGTGGACATACTCGCCGACCAGGCCGTCTGCCTCGGCGATCGCCATGGACTTGCGCTTTTGGGCCGAGTGACCCTGCGCTGAATATTCCCGCGCCGCGGAGTGCACGGCGTTCAATCCTTCGAGCGTGGCCTGCAAGCCGGGCGACAGCGCTTCGAACGCCGCGGCCTGGCTCGCAAACAGGGTGTCGCCGCCGAACTCGGGGGTTTCCACCGCATAGAGGACCGAACCGATCGCTGGGCGTTCGAGGAAGCTCATGTCGGAATGCCAACCGCCGCCGAAATTCACCCGGTCGCCGGGCTCCTTGACCACCTCCATGACCTCGGGCTGGCCCGCCATTCCGGCGACATAGGGGTGGATGTTCAGCGGGCCGAACCGCGCCCCGAACGCCACCTGCCGTTCCGGCGTCAGCGCCTGGTCACGGAAGAAGATCACCTGGTGCTCGACGAGCGCCTTGCGGATCGCCGCGATCGTGGCGTCCGGCAGGTCCTGGGCAAGATCGACGCCGGAGATTTCCGCGCCAAGCGCGCCGGCCACGCGGCGGATCGTCAGGGACGAGGTCATGGTCGGAACTCCGGCGCCTGCGGGGGGTCGTGCTACAATAGGCCCGGGAGGCCGCCATGGACAAACCGAACCACCACTTCGACCCAGACGCCCATGCCGCCGAGATCCGCGAGCAAGGCTTTACGGTGATCCCGGATTTCATGGACCAGGCAGCGCTCGCGGCCTTCCGCGCGGCGCTGGCGCCGTTCCTCGGCCGCCATCGTGGCCGCAACGACTTCGAGGGCTTCGAGACCGAACGGGTCTACACCCTGGTCGCCCGCGGCAAGATCTTCGAGGACCTCGCCTGCGAACCTCGCCTGATGGCGCTGCTGAGCCGCTTCCTGGAGGGCGCGTTCCTGCTCTCGGCGACCCATGCCATCAACCTGAAGCCCGGCGAGACGGCGCAGTCGATCCACACCGACGACGGCTTCTACCGCCAGCCGCGCCGGGCGCCGGCGGTGGGCTATTCGATGATCGGGGCGATCGACGCGTTCACGCGGCAGAACGGCGCGACGGAGGTGATCCCCGGCAGCCACCTCTGGGATGAGGACGAGATCGCCGCGCGCCAGGCGGCCCCCGGAGGGCTCGAGGCCCTGCTGGTTCCGATGGAGGTCCCGGCCGGCGCCTGCTTCGTCTTCCCGGGCAAGCTGCTACATCGGGGCGGCGCCAACGGCGCCGAGAAGCCCCGGCTCGCCTTCACCAACCAGTATTGCGCCGGCTGGGCGCGCCCGCAGGAGAACTTCTTCCTCTCCGTGCCCAGGGAGGTCGTGCGGACCATGTCGCCGCGCGCCCAGGCGCTGCTGGGCTACGAACTGTGGCCGAGCTTCATGGGAATGGTGACCGGTTCGCACCCGAAGAAGGCGTTGGCCGACGATTTCGTGCCGCCGATCGTGGCGCAGCGGCCGGGCGCATAGCAAAGTCCCCGCCGCGGGGCGGCGGGGACCTTGAAGCTGGCGTCCTGACTAGTTGTTGGCGGCGATGATCGAGGCGATCAGGCCGGTGGTCAGCGCCACCATGGCGAAGTTGTTGTCGTCGGTGCGAACCCAGCGGTAACCGCGGGGCGGAGCGCGCAGGTGGTGCGAGCGATAGTCCACGTAGTGATTGCGGTCCTGGTACCAGCTGCTCGGCATCCGTTGGCCGCGCGCCCAGCGGTGGCCATGGCCATAGCCCCGGTTGTCGTGACCGTAGCCGCGCTTGTCGTGGCCGTAGCCTCGGTTGTCGTCGCGGTCATTGTGCCGGCTCTGGTCATAACGGCCATGATCGTCGTGATTGTAGGGCTGCGCCATCGCCGCGGTGCCGGTCAGCAGCGAGAGCGCCAGGGCGCCGGTGAGCAGACGTTTCATGATTGGGACTCCTTATCCACGACCACGAAACTATTCCCCGCGGCCTGAGCCCGTCCTGAACGCCATGGCTCAGCTAAGGTTCATCTTGTGTCGGCCAGGAAACACAATAGTCAGCCCAGCCGCCGCCTCCAGAGCGCGAACAGGCGCTCCCAGTGCCGTTCCGCCGCAGCCTTGTCGTAGACCGCCCGCTGCGGGAAGGCGAAGCCGTGATGCGCCCCTGGATAGAGCTCCACCTCAGCGTTGAGGTTCTTCGATTTCACCGTCTGGTCCAGCGCCTCGACCATCTCCAGCGGCGCATAGCTGTCGTGCTCGGCGCAGGCGAAATAGAGCTCGCCCTTGGCCTTCTGCGCCGCCAGGTGCGGGCTGTCCGTCTTGTCAGTGACGAGCTGCACGCCATAGATCGAGGCGGCCGCCCCGATGCGGTCGGGGTAGCGCGCGGCGAAGCAGATCGCATACTGCCCGCTCATGCAGTAGCCGAGCGTGGCGGCCTTGCCGTTGCTGGCGGCCGGGTCGCGGTCGGCGAAATCCAGCAGGGCGTCGCCGTCGCACATCACCAGCGGGATGCTGAGCGAGCCCATCAGCTCGAACATCCGCTTGCGCGCCTCAGCCTCCTCCAGCGGCGGCAGGTCGGCCAGCTCCATCACGCCGGAGCGATAGTAGAGGTTCGGCAGCATGACATAGTAGCCCGCCGAAGCGATCCGGCGGGCCATGTCGCGCAGCTCCTCGCGGATCGCCGGCGCGTCCATGAAGAACAGCACCGCCGGGTGCGCCCCATCGCGCTCGGGATGCGCGATGAAGGTGGCCATCGTCCCGTGCTGGGTGGCGATCTCGACGGTCTGCTCGATCATGGCTTGGTCCTCAGACGAGTTCGGCGGGCTCGACCTTCTGTTCCTTCAGGAACGGCTCGGCGTAGTTGATCGTGCCGGTCAGCGTCTTGGGGTCGCCGGACGCCAGGCGGTAGACGGCCTCGGCGATGTATTTGATCGGCTGCACGCGATCCTTGGTGGCCTCGTTGATCAGGCCATGGACCGCCACGCCGGGAGTGTCGACCAGGCCCGGCGAGACCACGTTCACGGCGATGCCGTCGTCATAGACCTCCGAGGCCAAGCCCGTCGTGAAGCGCTCGAGCGCGGCCTTGCACATGCCGTAGACCGTGCCGCCGCCGCGCCGCGTGTAGGGCGCCTTCGGATGCAGGCCGGCGCCGGAGGAGATGTTGACGATCCACCCCTGCTTGCGCTCGCGCATCGAGGGCAGCACCAGTTGCGACAGGTGGAAAGGCGCATAGACCTGCACCTCCATCATCAGCTTGAAGCGTTTCTCGGGGAATTCGGCGACCGGCATGAAGTAGGTGATGGCCGCGTTATTCACGAGGATGTCCACGGGGCCGAAGGCCGCCACCGCCTCCTCGACCAGCCGCTCGCGCTCGGCGGCCTGCGCCAGGTCGGCCTTGATGAACACCGCGTTTCCGCCCGCCCGCTTGACGCGATCCACCGTCTCATGAAGCGTGCCGGGCAGCCGGCTCTCGCCACTTTCCGCGGTGCGGGCGGAGACCACGACGTTCGCGCCCTCCATGGCGAGGCGCGCGGCGATGGCCTCGCCGATGCCGCGGCTCGCGCCGGTGACCAGCGCATTGCGGCCCTTCAACGGGCCATTGGGATTGATGCGGGGCTCAGTCATAACGGTCCCTCCAAATGAATTTTGGTCTAATGGCCCAACGCTCGCGCGGCTGAGGGCCTAAGGCAAGCCAAGAGAGCCCCGGCCGGCTTGCGCATCCCTGCCCGCGGCGGTTCACTGGCGACCGCTGCATTCAAGGACCCTCCATGCGGATTCCCGACGAGAAGCTTGCCGAGGTCTTCGACCGGGGCTTCACCGTGGTCGAAGGTTTCCTGGATAAGCAGACGCTGACCGCCGCCCAGGACGCGCTCTGGGAGATCTATCCGCGGCCGCAGGACTATTTCGCCGATCCGGACGCCTATCCGAAGTTCGCCAGGAGCCAGTTCGCGGGCCTGCGGTTCTTCCCCTACCCATCCTGGGGGTTGAATCGCGTGCCGGTCTATCCGGACCTTATCGACGCAGCCGAGCGGTTCCTGCAGACCGACGAAATCGACTGCTACAAGATCGAACTCTGGGCGAAGTACGCCGGCGCGGTCGACTATGACCAGCACCACCATCGCGACTACGAAAACCACACCATCGTGGTGCCTCGCGCCGACCAGCTCATGCCGCAGATGACCTGCTTCATCCTGCTTTCGGACGTGACCGAACTCGACGGCCCGACCAAGGCGGTGCCGCTCGCGAAGACCCGCGACGTGCCGCTGGGGATCACCCAGACCACGATGGGCGATTATTTCGACGACGAGGTGGCGGTGACCGGACCGGCCGGCACGATCCTGATCTACAAGACCGACGTCTTCCACCGCGGCTCGAACTTCAAGGCGCCTGGACGTTCACGTTTCGTCATGCCGGTGGACTTCAAGCCGCGCGGCTGGCGCTGGCAGGGCAAGCTCGCGTGGCCCGACCGGACGCTCAATCCCGGCTGGAAGGAGGCGATGGTCAAGATGACCCCGCGCCAGCGCGACCTTTTCGGCTGGCCCCCGCCGGGCGATCCCTACTGGAACGCTCAGACGCTCAGGGACGTGGCGTTGAGGTACCCCGGCATCGACCTTCGGCCCTACGGCGCAAAGGACGTGGCGGAGGTCTAGTCGTTGTCCAGCATGGTGAGCCCGCGCACTGTCAACTGGTCTATCTCCAGGCGCTTGATCCGCGCGCGCCCGATGGCCAGCGCGCCGATCGAAATCGCCCCCACAGTGAGCGCGCCGACGGCGGCTGCGCCCATGGCGGCTGCGATCCAGGCGGAGAGCGGAAGCCGCCGGGAGACGATTTCATTCATGCGGCCGTTCCTTCATCTGCGGGACGTTCGAGCTCACCGCGCGGCCAGTTCGCCAGATCGGCCACCGCCTCGTAGGTCGATTGCAGGAACGCCATGAGCTCGGCGTCCGGATCGCGCGCCGCGCGCACGACCTCGTAGGGCAGCACGAACTCGCCCAGCGCGGGACTCCACTCCGCGCCGACGGGCCGCACCTGGACATCGGCGAACCCCGGCGGCTCCGGGTAGGCATAGGCATAGAACACCGGCGCGACGCCCGGCGCCCCGGGCCAGAAGCCGCAACTCGACACCTCATGGGAATAGGCCTCGACGCTGACCGACGCGGGCAGCGCCGCCGAGCCGGGATGCCGCGGCGCGCGCCGCCCGGAGAAGCGCGTCACCGCCAAGTCGAAGCTGCCCCAGAAGAAGTGCACCGGGCTCGCCTTGCCGATGAAGCGGCCGCGGAAGGCCTTCATGACCCTGTCGGCCTGCACCAGGGCTCGCCAGAAGCGCTGCGCGGCCTCGGCGTCATAGGACCGATGGACCTCATCCGTCTCGAAGGGAATCGCGCCCTCGATCTCGCAGGGCGTCGTCCAGATGTGCGCGGCGACACCCGCCCGGTCCAGCATGGCCATGGCCTCGCGATAGAAGCCCGCGACGGTCATTGGCCGCAGGGCCATGGCCTCGCGCCGCCCGTCGCTGCAAGTGACCCGCAACTGGTGATCCAGGAAGTCGAAGACGACCTCGACGCTGCGGCCGCCCACCGGCATGGGCGAGGTGGTCAGCCCACGCGCGGTGACATAGAGCGGCACGTGCCACCAGTGGTTCACCGGCGGCGTCAGCGCCATGCGGACCTTGCCCACCACCTGCGTCCACAGGTGCAGCGTCTGTGCGGTGTCGGCCCAGTCATCGTAGGCCAGCGGCGGCCAGCCGGAACTTTGGGCCGCGGCGGTCATGCGTCCCGGGCCTCGATGGCCTGGACGATGTTGTCGACGACGCGCCGCCAGTCGCCCTGCGCCGGCTGGCGGAAAAGGCGCATCGACGGATACCAGGGGCTGTCGTCGCGTTCCCGAAGCCAGCGCCAGTCACAGCCGAGCCAGGGAAGCATCAGCCATGTGGGCTTGCCCATGGACCCGGCCAGATGGGCGACGGAGGTGTCGACGGTGATGACGAGTCCCAGGTCGGCGATCAGGTCGGCCGTCTGCTGGAACGTCGTCGCGCCGGTGTCCTCCGGATGTAGGCTGACCGCGCCGGGCAAGGCGGAGAGGCGCGCGCGGGCGTCCTCCGGCAACTGCCGATAGAGGTCGCGCGGATGCTTCGGCCTTCCGCGCAGCATCAGGCCCACACCGGGGCCGCCGGACCCTCGCGGCAGGGGGAGCGGCGGGGGAATGGTGTCGAGCGTGGTTCCAAGGCGAAAGGGAAGCGAGGAGATCGGCGTCCAGGCCTCATGCCTGGGGACCGAGACGTGTCCCTCGGCGACCACCACGCGCGCGCCGGCGCCGCCATAGAGCCCCGCCAGCGACGGCGGCGCGACCACCGTGGTCTCGACGCCCTGCCCCGCCAACACCGGCAGGTAGCGCGCGAACTGGATCTGGTCGCCCAGGCCCTGGTCCAGCCAGACCATCAGGGAGCCCACCGGCTGCCCACTCCATTCGGGATAGCTCAGCGGCGGCGCACGGAACTCGGAGACCGGCAGGCTGCGCCGTGCTTCATAGAGCGGCCAACCCTCGGCATAGCGCCCGTCGGCAAGCAGCAGGTCGGCCAGGCGGAAGCGCAACTCGGCGGACTGCGGCGAGATCTCCAGCCACTCGCGAACCAGGGCCTCCATCTCGGCCCAGCGCCGCGCGCTGCGCAGCAACTGCATCAGGTTGTTGCGGGCGGACTGGGCGGACGGATCGGCCCCGATGACCGCGCCATAGAGCCGCTCGGCTTCCGCCAGATCGCCTGCGGCGTGCGCCCGGGTGGCCGTCTGAAACAGGAGATCCGCCTCGCTCATGGGCCTTCATAGCAAAGACCCGGCTGGGGCTCACGCCCCGGAGCGCGTTCAGGCGGCTTTCTGAAGCTCCTGCTTCACCCGCTCGGCCAGGGTCTTGATGTCGATCGGCTTGGGCAGGAAGGAGACGTTGGCCTCGCCCTCCAGCAGATCGGAGAACTCGCTTTCCGCATAACCGGAGATGAACATCACCGGCGCGGATCCCAGGAACCCGCGCGCCTGCTTCAGGAGGTCGGGCCCCTGCATGCCCGGCATCACCACGTCGGAGATCATCAGGTCGATCTCACCGGCGTGGGTTTCGGCCAGGACGAGGGCCTCCTCGCCGCTCGCCGCCTCGATGACCTCATAGCCTCGGGCGCGCAGCAGCTTGGCGGCGACGCCGCGCACGGCGTCCTCGTCCTCGACGAAGAGGATGCGGCCCGCGCCGGACAGGTCGCGCGCCACCGGGCGCTTCGGCGCCGCGGCCACCGGCGCCGGCGCAACCGTCGCCGCCGGGACGTGAACAGGCAGGAAGATGCGGAAGGCCGCGCCTTCGCCGGGCTTGGAGTCGACCGCGATCCAGCCGTCCGACTGCTTCACGATCCCATAGACGGTGGCCAGGCCAAGGCCCGTTCCCTCGCCCACGGGCTTGGTGGTGAAGAATGGGTCGAAGATCTTGTCCATCACCTGCGGCGGGATGCCGGGCCCGTCGTCGGAGACCTCAATGAGGGCTTGGTCGCCCTGCGCGCTCGCGTAGCCGAAGGCCTGGGCCTGCTCCTGGGTTAGCCGCGCAGTGCGGATCTTCACCGAGCCGCCGCCGTGGGCGCGCACGGAATCGCGGGCGTTCACCGCCAGGTTCATCACCGCGGTTTCCAACTGGCTGCGGTCGGCGCGCACCTGCGGCAGGTTGCGGCCATAGTCGGTGGTGAGCTTCACGTCCTCATAGAGCACCCGGCGCAGCAGCACCTCGAACTCGCTGATCAGTTCGCCCAGATCGAGGATCTCGCGCTGCACGGTCTGCTTGCGCGAGAAGGCCAGCAGCTTGCGCACCAGATCGGCGGCGCGGGTCGAAGTCTGCTTGATCTCGTTCAGGCCTTCGTAGGACGGATCGCCCACCGGGTGGCGCGTCGCCAGCACGTCGAGCTGCATGAAGATGGCGGTGAGCAGGTTGTTGAAGTCGTGCGCCACGCCGCCGGCGAGCTGCCCGATCGCCTGCATCTTCTGGCTCTGGGCGAGCTGCAGCTCGATCTGCTTCTGCTCGGAGACGTCCACCAGGTACGCGACCCAGCGGCCCCCCTCGTCAGACTTGGCGCTCTTCGACAGGTAGAGGTGGGCGATGCGGGCCGGGTCGTGCGCCAGGCGAACCTCCACCGGCGCGCCGGAGCCCTGACCCGCCGCGAGCTTCTGGGCCGCGTCGGCGCGGCTGGCCGGCTCGATCAGCTCACCGAACACCGCGCCCTTCTCACCGCCGCCGGCCACCGCCCTCAGCGCCGGGTTGGCCTCGACGATGGTGGCCTGGAACGGGTCCTTGCCCTCGAGCAGCGCCGCGCCGAACGGCGAGGCCGCGGCGAACGCATCGAGCACCTTTGGCGGCGGCGGAACCGCGCCGGAGAAGGCGGTCAGCACCTCCATGGCCGCCGGCGGCAGCGCCAGCGCGCCCATGCCTGGCCCCGTCAGCCGGACCAGGAAGCGCCGCGCCCCCAACGGCGAGACGATCGCCTCGTGTTCGGCGCCACCGGTCTTGATCGCCGCGCGCGCGGTTTCGCCGCGGCGGGCCGCGCTCAACGCCGCGAACAGGCTGGAGGCCGAGGCGCCGGACTTGGGCAGGCGGCTGGCCATGCCGATCGCCGACTTCCAGGCGGCGTTGGCCGCCTGAACCCGGCCGTCGGGGGCGGCGATCGCCGCCGGCTCGCTGAGCGCGTCGATCAGCAGATTGGGGCTGTCCTCGGTTTCGCCCGAGCCTTCGGCCGATCCGCGCAGCACGAAGAGGCCCAGGCAGGCCACTCCCGCCAGCCCGATCAGCAGCAACAGGCCGGCCAGCGTCGTCGGCCCGGCGTTCATCGCCGGCGCGGCCGCGAAGGCGACGGCCATCAGGAAGAAGACCACCGCGGCGGCCGTCAGCGGGTCGAAACGCCCCTTGCGGGCCTTGCGGACGTGAGGCTCGGCCATGGCCAGGGACGGCGCCTCCTTGCGCATCCGCGACGGACTTCGGACGCTTTCGCCCAGAGCCCTTCTCGTCCGCTCATGAGGGTCATCATGAGCGGACGAGAAGGGCTCCAAATATGGACGACGACCCTGTTCATCCCGATTGGCGTGATCCAGCCCAATCGGGGCAGGGTCCAGCGAATCACTCAAGCACATTCTCGCACAGGTTCATGGCGTTACAGTGCGCCGCTCTTCAGCGCCCGGGCCGCCGCAGCCCGGCCCTTGTTCAGGATGAAGCCGATGACCTTGGCGACTGCCTCGTAGTGCGCCGGCGGGATCACCTCGTCGACCTCCACGGCGCCGTAGAGGGCGCGAGCCAGCGGCGGGTCCTCGATCACCGGCACGCCGGCCTCCTCGGCGATCGCGCGGATCTTGAGCGCCAGGCTGTCCATACCCTTGGCCACGCACAGCGGCGCGGGCGCCTCGTCGGCGTCGTACTTCAGCGCCACCGCGTAGTGGGTCGGGTTCATGACCACGACGGTGGCCTCCGGCACCGCCTGGATCATCCGCCGCCGGGCGCGCTCGCTGCGCAGCTGGCGCTGGCGCGCCTTGACGTGCGGGTCGCCCTCGGACTGCTTGAAGTCTTCCTTGAGCTCCTCCTTGCTCATCCGCATCCGCTTCATGAACCGCTGGCGTTGCCAGAACCAGTCGGCCCCGGCGACGACCAGCAGGAACACCGCCACGGCGAACACCAGCCGCCGCAGGATGTCGGCCGAGAAGCCCATCATGGCGATCGGGGCCATTCCCGAGAGGTTCTCCAGTTCCGGGAGGTGAGGCTTCAGCACCCACCAGGCCAGCAGGGCGGTCAGCGTGACCTTGAGCAGCGACTTCACGAACTGGGCGAAGCCGTCCAGGCCGAACACGCGCTTGAACCCCGCCACGGGGGACAGCTTGCTGGGATCGAAGGCGAGCTTCGAAGGATTGAAAATGAAGCCGGTCTGCAGGAGATTGGCCGCGACTCCCGCCACGCAGCCCGCCGCCAGAACCGCCCCGACCGGAACGGCCGCGGCCATGGCGGTCACGTAGAACAGGTGCGTGCCTCCCTGGCCGCCGACTACCATCGTCTCCGGACTGGCGATGAACGGCCGCAGGGAGACCATCAGGTTGCGGCCGAACCAGCCGCCGCCCAGCGCGACCACGCTGGCCGCCGCCGCCAGTGAAAACAGCGCCGCCAGGTCCGGCGTCTTGACGACCTCACCCTGCTCGCGCGCCTGCTGCAGCTTGCGCGGTGTCGGCTCTTCTGTGCGGGAGGCGGAGTCGTCGCTCATCGCCTAGCCGAAGGCCCCGATGAGGTCCCGATAGCGATCGACCCAGACCATGCCGATCACCCCGATGCTGAGCGCGAAGACCGACAGGCCCAGGAGCACCATCAGCGGCGTGGCGACGAAGAAGATCTGGAACTGCGGCATCACGCGTCCGACCAGGCCGGTGGCGATGTTGAAGATCAGCGAGGCGGCCACCACCGGGGCGGCAAGCTGCAGCCCCAGCGCAAAAGATCGGCTCACCGTCTGCACGGCCAGGTCCTTGGCGTCGGCCAGCGGGATCGCCTTGGTGAAGGGGAAGATCGTGTAGGAGCGGACGATCGCCGACAGGAACAGGTGATGCAGGTTGGTGGTCATGATCAGCAGGATGCCCATCAGGCCCAGAAAGGTGCCGAGCGTCGTCGACGGCGCCGCTTCCGTCGGGTTGGCGGTCTGGGCGAAGGCGAGCGTGGTCTGGATCGACATGATCTCGCCGGCCGCGGCGAGCGAGGACATGAAGAACCGCAGGATTCCGCCGATGAAGAGCCCGATGGCGGTTTCCTTGATGATGGCGAGCGCCACGCCGCTGACGTCGACCGGGATCTTCGGAACCGCCCCGCCGACCAGCGGGAACAGCACCAGCGCCAGCAACAGCGCGAGCGAAAGCCGGATGCGGACCGGGATGAAGGTTTCGCCGATGCCCGGGATGAGCATGACGATCGCACCTAGCCTGGCGAAAACCAGGCCGCCTGCGAAAACCTGTTGCGCGGTGGCGTAGTGTTCCATGGGGCGAGTGCGGCCCCGCCGCTACATGGCGGCGATGCGCGCTGCGATCTGGCGCATGAAGCCGCTCATCAGCGCCCCCATCAGCGGCAGGAAGATGAGCAGCGAGACGAAGATCGCCACGATCTTCGGCGCGTAGACCAGGGTGGCTTCCTGGATCTGCGTCAGGGCCTGCAGGAGGCCGATGCCGACGCCCACGACCAGGCCCACGATCAGCACCGGCGCGCAGAGCTGGATGGTCAGCCAGATGGCGTCGCGGCCGACGTCCAGAACTTCGGCGCCGCTCATGTAGACCTCTTGGAAAGCTTGACGAATTCGCAATCCCGCGAACTCCGCCACCATGGTCCGGCATGGTTAATGAAAGCCTACGGGCTGGGCAGAATTTGCCGCTCCAACGCCTGCGCGGCCTGGGCCGGGCTGGCCTTGTCCCGGTCGCGGTCGACGCTGTAGTTGGCCGCCTGCATGGTGGCGAGCCCGATCCTGCCGATCAGCGGCTGCAGCGCCCCGATCAGCCGCCGGTCGGCGCCTCGTCTGGGCGAGATCAGCACCACCGCATCGTAAGGCGGGATGGCGCCCTTCGGGTCTGACAGGATCACCAGCTTGTCGGCCGCGATGCGCCCATCGGACGAGAAAGCGCTGATCACGTCGGCCTCCCCGCCCTCGAGGGCGCGGTACATGAAGGTCGGTTGATAGGACCGCTGGGCCTTGAACCGCAGGCCGTAGGCGGCCTCGACGGCCTTCCATTCGGGCCGCGAGAGGAATTCCAGGTCCGAGCCGAGGATGAGCTTCGGCGCGACGCGCGCGAGGTCCTCGATCGAAGCCACGCCCAGCGCCTTGGCGCGGTCGGGGCGCATGGTGAGCGCATAGGCGTTCTCGAAGCCGAGCGATCCGAGAACGGTCACGCCATCGCGCCGCTTCAGCTCGGCGGTGAGCTGCTTCAGGACCTCCGCGCGTCCCGGGTTGTCTTTCCGGCCCAGGACGTTGGCCCAGAGGGTTCCGGAGTAGTCGACGTAGGCGTCGAGCTCGCCGGCCGCCAGCGCCCGGTAGGCGACGGCCGAGCCCAGGTCCTCCTTGCGGCTGACCTTGGCTCCGGTCCGCTCCAGGCGGTCGGCCATCAGCTCGGCCAGGATGTACTGCTCGGAGAAGTTCTTGGCGCCTATGACGTAGGCGCCCTGCTGGCCCGCGAGCGCCAAGGGCGCGACGGCGAGCGCGACCCCCGCTATGAGCCCCGCCGCGCCGAGCGCGACCAGCCCGAGGCTGCGGCGGCGCGTCCCCGCCTCGATCAGCCCCAGCAGCTGATCGGCGATCAGCGCCAGCCCCGCCGAGGCCGCGCAGCCGAACAGCACATAGACCCAGTTCTCGGTCTGGAGCCCGGCGAAGATGTAGTTGCCGAGGCTGGTCTGGCCGACCGGGGTCGAAAGCGTCGCCGCCCCGATCGTCCAAACCGCGGCCGTGCGGACGCCGGCCATGATCACCGGCGCGGCCAGCGGCAACTCGACCTGGAAGAGCCGTTGGCGCGGCGTCATGCCGACGCCGTCCGCCGCCTCCTTGATCGCCGGGTCGACGCCCAGGATCCCGGCCGCCCCATTCCGCAGGATCGGCAGCATCGAATAGAGCGTCAGCGCCAGCAGCGACGGGAGGAACCCCAGCGCTGAGAAGCCCTTCCCGAACGCCTGCAGGCTGAGCGCGGAGACCGCCAGCAGCAGCGGATAGAACAGCGCCAGCAGCGCCAGGCTCGGAATCGTCTGGATCAGGCTGGCGCCGGCCAGCACCGGCCAGCGCAACCGCGCGCTGCGGCTCGCCGCCACGGCCAGCGGCAGGCTGATCGCAGCGCCCAGCACCAGCGCGCTGAAACTGAGCATGACGTGCCAACCCAGGTACTCGGGCAGCAGGGCGAAGGCGGACGCAAGTCGCGGGCTCACCGGCCGCCGTCCAGCCTGGCGCGCAGCCGCTCAGCCTGGCGGCGGGGAGCCTCCAGCAGCGCGCGCACCCCCTCGTCGCGGGTTTGCGCCAACAGGTCCGCCGGCAGGCCGTCCGCCACGATCGCGCCCTCCCGCAGCACCACGATCCGGTCGGCCAGCAGCACCGCCTCGGCCATGTCGTGGGTGACCATCACCGTGGTCAGCCCCAGACGCTCGTGCAGCGCGCGGTAGTCCGCGCCCAGGGCATCGCGGGTCAGCGGATCGAGCGCGCCGAAGGGTTCATCCATCAGCATCAGCTTCGGCTCGGCGGCGAGCGCGCGCGCCACGCCGACGCGCTGGCGCTGACCGCCTGACAGGGCCGCCGGCGCCCGGCTCGCGATCTCCGGCGGTAGGTCGACAAGCCCCAGCAGGTTGGCGATCCGCGCCTCGATGCGTTTGCGGTCCCACCCCAGCAGCTTCGGCGTGATCGCGATGTTCTCGGCGACCGTCAGGTGCGGGAACAGGCCCACCTCCTGGAAAACGTAGCCGATCCGTCGGCGCAGCAGGTGCGGCTGGGAGGCCGCCACATCGTCGCCCAGCACGTGCACGGAACCCGCGTCCGGCGCGATCAGGCGGTTGATGGTCTTGAGCAGGGTGGTCTTGCCGGAGCCGGAGCCGCCGACCAGGGCGGCGAACTCGCCTGCCGCCACCGACAGGCTGACGCCGGCCAGGGCGTCCAGCGTCCCATACCGCTTCTCAACCCCCGAAAGCTCGATCGCCGGGCCCGCCATCGGGGTTGCCTAGCATGACTTCGGCGTCGCGTGCGCGTCTTCGCGTGATCGCAAGAAGCGTCTAGCCTGCATCGTCCGCTTCAGGACCAAGGAGCTCCGCATGAACGCCCGACGGCTCGCCGCCACCGCCTTCGCCACTCTTCTGGCGAGCGCAACCGCCCAGATCGCGACTGGCCAGACCGCGACTGGCCCGGTCCACGCCGACCTCAAGAACGGCGGCGGCCAGACGGTGGGCGCGGTCACCCTGACCGAGGCGCCCAAAGGCGTCCTGCTGCGCATCGAGACCAAGGGCCTGACCCCGGGCTGGCATGGGGTGCACATCCACGAAAAGGGCGACTGCTCGAAGGCGGACTTCACCTCGGCTGGCGGCCACACGCACGGCGCGGCGGTCGCGGTCCACGGCCTGCGCAATCCGGCGGCCAACGAGACCGGAGACCTCCCGAACATCCATGTCGGCGCCGATGGCGCCGGGGCCGCCGAGATGTTCACGACCTTCACGACGCTGAACGCCCTGAAGGACGCCGACGGCTCGGCGATCGTCGTCCACGCAAATCCCGACGACTACATGACCCAGCCCATCGGAGGCGCAGGCCCGCGCGTGGCTTGTGCGGTGATCAAGTAGAGCTATGGGCTCAGATCGGCATCCGCATGATTTCCTGGTAGGCGCCGATCACCTGGTCGCGGATCGCCATGACGGTCTCGAGGCTGGACTGGGCCGAGGACACCGCGGTCACCACGTCGACCAGCTCGGCCTTTCCCTGCACCTGCTTGACCATCTGGGCTTCGGCGTTCTTCGAACTCTTGACCGCATCGGTCATCGCCGACTTCAGCAGATCGGCGAAGCCGCCGCCCGCAGGCGCGGCCGCCGATCCGCCGAAGCCTGGATCGACCCCGATGGCTTTCTGGGCGGTGGCGTAGGCCTTGGCGGCGGCAAGGGCGGTGATCATGGCTTAGCCCTCGCTAGCGCTTCAGGAGGTCGAGCGTGCGCGAGTCCATCGCCCGCACGGTTTCGATCACATTGAGGTTGGCCTCATAGGCGCGTTGCGCCTCGCGCATGTCCATCGCCTCCACCAGGGCGTCGACGTTGGGCTCTTTCACATAGCCCTGGGCGTCGGCCGACGGATTGCCCGGATCGTACTCGGTCTTGAACGGCGTAGGGTCCGGCGCGGCGCGGCTCATCTTCACACCGGTGCCGCCGGCGATCTTGGTGGCCTGGAAGACCGGCGCCTGGCGACGATAGGGGTCGCCGCCGGGAGTCCGCGAGGTCGAGTTCGCGTTCGCCAGGTTCTCGGCGATGATCCGCATGCGCGCCTGCTGCGCGCGAAGGGCGCTGATCGCGATCTGCTGGGCGGAGGAGGAAACGGGATCGGCCATCTAGCTCATGCTCCTCACGCGCTGCCAGGGCGGCGTGTCGCCAACTTCAATATATCCAAGGACTTCTGGTAGAAGCCTACCGCCGCGTCGTAGTCCATCCGCGCATCCGTCAGCTTCATCATCTCTTCCTCCAGCACGACGGAATTGCCGTCCATGGTGGTTTCGGAGTCCTTGGTCTTGAACGGCTTGGCGGCCGGCGAGCCGCGCTTGGCGCCGGGCGGCGTCATGTGGTTCGGCTGGGTGACGGCCATGGAGCCCGGCCCGCTCGCCGCCTCGACATGCGCCTGGAAGCTGAACGGCTTGAGGTCCTGCGGCTTGTAGCCGGGCGTCGAGGCGTTGGCGACGTTCTCGGAGATGACACGCTGCTTGTCGGACAGGTAGCCCATCCGGCTGCGCAACATCGCAAAGAGCGGAATGCTGGCAAGGTCCATGGCCGGCATGGTGAAGAAACAGGGTTAACTGCAGTTTAAGGGACTCAACAGTCTCTTGCGCGCGGACCCCTGTATCGGAGCCGCAGAAGCGCCCCATGAATTTCGCCGAATTCGCCAGAGCCGCCTTTGCGCTCGTCCTTACGCTCGGGCTCATCGGCGTAGCCGCCGTGGCGCTGCGCCGTTTCGGGCCGGACGCCATGGCGCGGTTCGGCGGCCCGAAGAAGGAGCGCCGACTGGCGGTGGTGGAAAGCCTCGTGCTCGATCCTGCGCGCCGCCTGGTCATCGTCTCTTGCGATGGTGAGGAACGTTTGCTGCTGCTGGGCGAAGGCCAGGTCGTCTCGCCGGTCGGTTCGGCGGCGCCCAAGGCGAGGCGCGCCTGATGCTCGAGCTCTTCAGGGCCATCCGCACCCTGCCCGCCGCGGAGTGGCGCAAGGCTGCAATGCTGGCGCTGGTCACGACGCTGGCCAGCCTGGCCTTTCCGGCGGCGGCCATCGCCCAGGCGGTGAACATCAACCTCGGCACCGGCGCCGGCCTGACCGAGCGGGTCGTGCAACTGATCGGCCTGATGACGGTGCTGTCGCTGGCGCCTTCCATCGTCATCATGACCACCTCCTTCGTCCGGATCGTGGTGGTGCTTTCGTTGCTGCGCACCGCGCTCGGGCTGCAGCAGAGCCCGCCGAACGCGGTGATCATCTCACTTTCGCTGTTCCTCACCGCCATCGTCATGGGGCCCACACTGCAGCGGTCCTACGACGAAGGGGTCAAGCCCCTGCTCGATCAGCAGATGGAGCTGCCGGCGGCCTTCGACGCGGCCGGCGGGCCGCTCAAGCAGTTCATGCTGCAACAGGTCGATCGCGACGACCTCGCGCTCTTCATCAAGCTGTCGAAGATTCCCAAGCCCGCGACCGCCATGGACACCCCGATCCGCGTGGTCACGCCCGCCTTCATGATCTCCGAGCTGAAGCGGGCGTTCGAGATCGGCTTCCTGCTGTTCATCCCCTTCCTAGTCATCGACCTGGTGGTGGCCAGCGTGCTCATGAGCATGGGCATGATGATGCTTCCGCCGGTGGTGGTGAGCCTGCCCTTCAAGCTGATTTTCTTCGTCCTGGTGGACGGCTGGCGGCTGGTGGCCGGAAGCCTGGTCGAGAGCTTTCACCACGGGCCCGGGACGTAAGGCGGCCGGCGCTTCCTCAGCTTACGGTGTCGTAGAACCGTAGCACGCGGGAAACCTAATCTCAGGACCAGGACGCGACGGCGCCCTGCACCCGCTCACCCCGGCTGACTCAGCCCACGACGCACAGCGGGGCAAGCCAGGTGCACCCACCAGATCCAGGCGCGCCACGCCCTGCATCAGGGTGCGTCAGGGCCAGTCCGATGACGATCGACCTCAGGACGATGACGTACTCGAACAGCCCCATGAGGGTCTGCCTGAGGGTGCGGCGCCTCTACAGGTCCGGCGTCTCCGCCTTGGCGCGCGCCATGCGGCGGCTGGGCATGGCCTTGGCGAGCTCCGCCTGGTCCAGCACCCCGTCGTGGTTGGCGTCGAGTTCGGCGAACTTGGCCCTGAGGCCGGCCAGCGGGCCCTTCAGCTCCGAGGGTTCGATCTTGTTGTCCACGTTGGCGTCCAGCGAGCCCATCATCTGCGAGGCGAAGAGCTTGCCCTGCAGGTCGTTGCGCACGTGCGTGGTCGTCTCGTCGGCCCAGCGGTAGTTGACCCGGAAGTACATCATCTCGTCCGGCGTCTGCTCGCCCCAGGTGACGTTGCGCTTGGGGTCCGGGTTGGCCGGATTGTGCTCCGAGTTGTCGTAGACCCAGGTGGCGATCAGCTTGGTCCCGGCCTTCACCAGGATCGGCTTCACCGGGTCGTAGTCGCGCTGCCAGTTGAAGTCGTACTTGGGCAGCGACAGCAGCATGGTCTCCTTGCCGTCGGGGGTCTGCGCCTTCAGCTCCACGTGATAGCCGCGGTAGTGGGCGTGCGGATAGAGCGTGTAGAGGTAGGCGTCCGCCGGGAAGGTCAGGTAGGCGACCTCCTGGTGCCGGGCCTCGCCCGCCGGGATCATCAGGGCGAAGGTCGAGATCACCGCCGAGCGCTTGATGTACTCGGGCGGGGACTTCAGCGTGTAGAAGCCGACCTCGGTCTTATCGACCGTCTCCTTGCCCATGGTCGTGTAGTGCATCTGGAAATGCAGCTTGCCGCCGGCCGGCACGGGCGCGCCGGAATTGTCGGCCATCACCTGCGGCTGGGCGCCCGGCGTATAGGAGCCTACCGATCCACCGGGGATCGTATCGACCGGCTGGTTCGGGTCCGGGATATGGTTGGAGACGACGTGGTGCAGCACGCGCCGGTCGCCGGGCTTCATGGCGATCGCCTTCAGCCAGGTGTTCTGGGTGAAGGGATTGGGCACCACCTGGTTCTGGTACTCCACGAGGCCGGTCGCCGGCACCTTGAAGGCCGGCAGCTCGACGATGACGTCGGGCTTGCCGAGCTCCGGCGGCCACTCGGGCGCATGCTTGCCGGCGTTGGCGAGCAGCGGGTCGGGTCCGTTTCCGCGCGGCGCGCCGGCCTCGATCCAGTGAACCAGCGTCTTGGTCTCGTCGGACGTCAGGCCCTGGTCGTTCTTGAAGGCGCCGATGTGCGGATCGGCGAAATAAGGCGGCATGCGGCGCGTGCGCACCGTCTCTCGGATCATCGGGGCGAAGCCCTTGACGATCTCGTAGCTGTTCATGGCGAAGGGGCCGATGCCGCCGTTCACGTGGCAGGAGACGCACTTCTCCTGCAGGATCGGAGCGACCTCCTTGGAATAAGAGATGTTGGCGAAGTCGGCCGCATGCGCCCGCTCGGGGAAGGCGATCGGCTTTTCGGCGGGCGAATAGCTGGCGCGCGTGAGCGTGGGCGCATGTCCCGCCAGCAGCGCGTCCACCGCCTGTCCCGCGCCGTCGATGGTCCCGCGGTAGGCTACGCCCCAGGTCTTGGGATTGATCACGAAAACCTCGCCCTCGCGCTGCACGCCGAGCGATTCGCCCACCAGCTGCTGCTCGTCCATCAGGACCGGGACCGTCAGGCCCTCCTTCGCAGCCTGGGCGGCGACCGCTTCACGGCTGTCGGAGAGGTTCGAATCGAGCGCCCAGACCACGACCCCCTTATTCTTGTAAGCGGTCGACAGCTTCTGCAGCGCCGCGTCGCCGGTGCGCGAATAGGCCGAGCCGTTGGTCCGCGTCATGATCACGATCGCCGGCGTGTAGTTGAAATAATAGAGATGCTGCGCCAGGCGGGTGTGGTCGGTGAGCTGGAAGTCGTCGACCCGCTGCGGCGTCGCCGTCGGCGTTTCGGCGGCGGTGCCGGCCGGGGCGGAGAACCCGGCGATTGCAAGGACCGCGACGGCGGCGGTGGCCATCAAGGCGTTTTTCATGGCGTCAGCTCCCAGCTTGGCCGGTTCCGATATCACCGTTTCCATGCACGAATGTTGCACAGACGAATACAGAACCCGCAGTCTGGGGAAAAACCGACCCCGATGTCAAAAGCCCCCGAGGCTGGCCTCGGGGGCTTTTCGGGTCTTGGATCGCGATGTCGCTAGGCCGCGAGGCTCGGCACGCGTCGGCGGCGCAGGGTGGCGCCGGCAAGGCCGAAGCCCGCGATCATCAGCGCCCACGACGCCGGCTCCGGCACGGCCGACGGATTGAACAGCGGATTGCCTTCGCGGTCCTGCTCCAGCCCGTTCGGCGCGAAGTCGACGATGTGGGCGGTCGTCGAGGTGTCACCCAGGCGCGGCCAGAGGTTCAGGCCGAATTGGCTGGGGCTGGTGAAGTCGCCGGTCAGCGGCAGCTCGCTCAACGGGATCGCCACGCTGATCGTGTTGCCGTCGATGGTCACCCAGCTCGACTCGAAGTTGCCCGGCGTGACCGACTTCACCGACTTGTCGTCGTTGTATTCGATCAGGAACAGGCGGTCGTTGGCCCCGGTCGAGTCGAAGGTCACGAAGGCGTCGAACTTAACCCCGTTGCCGAGCGACGGCTGGCCCGGCGTATGGGCGAGAATGGTGTCCTGTCCGGCGCCGCGGTCGATCCCCCACACGTAGAGGTTTCCGGCGCTGGTCCCGACCGCGCCGTTCTGGACCGACGACAGGAACAGCGTGGTCGAGTTGTACGTCCCGCTGGCGGAGACCACATCGAGATCGGCGTGCGCGACGGGATCGAAGCCGTTCAGCACGTCGCCCGCGCCGGTGGCGTCGCGGACGGTCGTGGCCCGGGCGGCTGACGCTGCGAACATCGCCGCGCAGACCATTGCGGCAGCGGCAGCGACGAGAGGCCGGTGCGGCCCTGGCAATCTGGTGAATGACATAGGCGACATCCTTGGCTTGAAGGCGCGCGCCACCATCGGCGCTCCACATTTTCGGAGCGCGAACCTGCCGGTGCAGGGCGGAGGAGGGTAGGCGTCGATCCGGCCAATCCACAGTGGTGATCGGTGTTTTCTCGACGGCGCGCTCGCCAGCGGGAGGCCGGCCTACCCCTTTGCGGGGGCGACCTGCGCGGCCTGAGCCTGCTTGGCGGGCGCGGGACGGGCCGCGGACTTGCCGGGGCCGAACGGCGCGGGCTGGGCCTTGAAACGGGCCTTCATCTTGTCGACCCAGCCCGTGAAGGCCTCGTCGTCGGCGCTCACCCGGCTGAAATCGGCGACGCTCAGGCGGTTGGTCGAAACCCCGGTGAGCGCGATGCGCAGGGCTTCCGGATTGTGCGCCCCGTCCAGGAAGCCCTTGTACTGCCCGTTGAGCCGGGCGAGCGCCGCGTCGTCGCCGGCCAGGCTATAGGCGACGCCCGCGCGCAGCAGCTCACCTTCTTCGGCGGCGTTGAGCGGCGTCGGGTCCTTCCAGCGCGCGCCCAGTTCCTTTTCGAAGAGCGGTCCGGCCTTGGCCCAGTCCTTCTGCTTCCAGTTGATCTCGGCGCGCAGCGCCTGCCCCTCCTTGGACGTGTCCCTCTCGATGATCTCCAGGGCTGCGTCATAGCGGCCGACGCCGGCCCAGGCGCGGGCTTCGAGCAGCCGCCGCTCGACGTTCAGCGCGGTCGGAAGCACGGTGGTTCGCGAGCCGTTGATCGCTTCGAGCGCCTGCTCCGGCTTCTTGTCCATCAGGTAGATCAGGGCGAGGTCCGTCGCGACCTGCGCCTTCGGCACGCCGTCAAGGCGATTGTCCACCTGGTACTTCAAAAGGTCGGCCGCCTGGTCCAGCAGGTCCACGTCGACCAGTCGCCGGACCAGTTTGCGGACCATCAGGTCGCCGTCCGCCCCGATCGGCGTCAGCTCCTTGAAGTCGAAGAACAGGGCGAGCGCCTGCACAGGTTCGAGGCCGTCGGCGTTGCCATCCAGGAACAGCGAGCGGAACGCCGCCCGCAGGTCCGCCTGGAGTTGCAGCGCCTCGGGCAGGTCCGGCAGGCGCGTGCCCGCCGACCGCAGCGCCTCCAGAGCCTCCCGGTAGCGGCCCTGGCTCAGGTAGAGCTGCCCGAGCGCGCGGATGGTCTCCAGCTCGGTGGCGTCGCCGCGCCAGCGGTAGCGCAGCCCATCGAACACCGTGGCGGCTTGCAGTGGGGTGACCTTGCCCATTTCCAGCTTGATCTGCGTGGCCCGCAGCAGAGCCGGCGAGGCGAGCGACTGCCGAGGCACGGTGGCGATCGCCTGGTACATGCGCAGCGCGCGGTCCTTGTGGCCCTCCTGCTCGATGATCCGCGCCTGGACGAGCCGGGTGGCCAGCTCCTCGTAGACGTCCGGTTTGTCGGCGAGCGCCAGGTGGATCCGCGCCTCGGCGCTGACCAGGTCGCCCTGGGCGAGCGCGGCCTGGGCGTCGGCCCGGGCGAAGCGGGTCTTCCAGACGGCCGGGAACTGCCCCAGCGTCTCGGAGCCTCGGGCGAACTGGGCGCGGGCCTCCGGCCACTGGGCGAGCTGGGCGGCGACGTAGGCCCGCCACAGCGCGCTCGACCGGTCCTCGGCCAGCACCGGCGCGGAGAAGTCGGCCTCGGCCTCCTTGTATCGGCGCGCCATGACCCGGGCGATGCCGCGCAGGCCGCGGAATTCCGGCGTGTCCATGAGCTGCGGGCTGGATCGGGCCGCGTCGTTGAGCACCCCGATCGCCTCGAACGACAGCTCCGAGCCCACCAGGAAGCGGGCGAGCGCCATGCGCGCGGCGGTGGGCGCGTTCTTGTCCTTGGCCGCCGTCTCCAGCGAAGCGGCGGTGAGCAGGGTGTTGTAGCGCGCGAGGAAGCCCTTCGGCCCGGTCCGCGGCCAGTTCACGAAGTCGATCAGGCCCGGCATCGCGGCGGGCCGCGGCGCATCGCTGTCCAGGCGCGCCGTCTCCAGCGCGTTGCGGCTGGGCGAGAGCGCCAGCCCCAGCGGGCGGCTGATACGGACGATGTCGCCGTCGTGGGCGACGGTCAGGTCCTCGATGTGCGACTCGATCGCCAGGCCCTGGATCGAGGGCAGCAGGGCCAGTTGCACGAAGTCGCGGCGGGTTGCGAGACCCTTGGCCGGGCCCAGCGCGGTGACGACGCTCAAGGTGTCGCCGGCCTGCGGGTCGGCCATCTGCACGATGCTGCTCGTCCCGGCCACGGCGGCCTTCAAGGTCGCAGGGCCCTCCGCCTCGTCGCGCGCCACCCGGATGACGGTGGAGAGCCCCTGGTCGCCGGGACCCAGGGCGATGGTCCAGGTCGAGCCAACCGCACTGGCGAACACCGGCACGCCGTGCGCGGCCTCGATGCGGATGGCGGAGTAGTCGGCGCCCCGGCTGGCCTGTATGGCGCTGTATTGCGGCAGCCCACGCGGCGTCCGGCCCACGTCGAGGGTCGCCGGCGCGTCGAAGACCACCCACACCGCGTCGCCGCGCCGGAACACCGCCGCACCCGCCGGATTGGCCCAGTTGAAGGTGAACTGGACCTGGGCGTTCACCACCTTGGATTCAACGTGGACCACACCGCCGGCCGGGACCGGATTCGGGCGCTTCGGCGGGGGCGCGGCGGCCCGGGCGGCGGCAAGCTCCGCCTCCGTGGGCGGGGCCTTCTGGAAGATGTTCACGAACGCCGCGCCGTCGGCGGAATCCACCTTGGCGTCGGCGTCGTCGGTGAGCGTCAGGATGAGCTGCAGGTGGCCCTTCACGTGCCGCTTGTCGGCGGTCTTGACCCATTTGGGCGGCGAGGTGCGCAGCCGCGAGATGTCCGGATCGGCGTCCTGCGGGAAGGTGAGCGTCAGCACCTGGCCCTTGCGGCTCGCCTGGGCGCTGGGCGCGCCATAGAATTCGAGGCGCGAGAAGCCGTTGGCCTGGGCCACGCGCACGTCGATGCCCGGCGCCCGCTGAGCGCCCGGCGCGGCGCCGGCGGGCGCGACGACGCCAGCGATGGCGACGGCCGCGACGCCGGCGCGCAGGGCCTGGCGCAGGGTCACGGCCTATCCGGCCTTGGGCGGCGCCGGCGCAGCGGCGGGCGCGGCGGCGGCGGGCGCAGCGCCGGGCGGCGTGGCGGCGGCCTGCTCGGCGGCAGGCGCGGTCTTGCGCGCCGGCTTGCGCACGCGGGCCGGGCGCGGCTTGGGGGCGGCCTTTTCGGCGGCGGTCGCGGCGGCGGGCGCCTCGGCCTGAGCGGCGGCGTTCTGCGCCAGGGTCTGAGCCGCGGCGAAGCGATGGGCCAGGGATTCGGTCAGCTTCTTGGCGTCCTGCGGCGACATCTTGCCGACGATGGCGGAGAGCGAACGCTCCTTCATCTTGGCGGCGATGGGCAGGCGCACGCTGTCTTCCAGGATCGCCATGCGGGCGGCGGCGTCCTGCGGCTTCATGCCCTCGAACACCTTGACCAGGCGATCCACTTCGCCGGCCTCGCGCCCGTCGGCCTGGGCCAGCAGGCCCTGGACGTCGGCCTTCAATCCGCTCAGCGCCTTCATCTTGGCGTCGACCTTAGCCTCGGCCGCCGCCAGCAAGGCGATCTGGGTCGAGAGGTCGGACTCGCGCTGGTCGAGCTGGGTGCGGCGCGCGCCCAGGTTCTGCAGCTGCTGCAGCTCGGCGGGCGAAAGACCGGCCTCCTTGGCGAGTTCGGCGGCGGTGGGCGCGCAGACCGCGCGGGGCTGGATGGTCGGCGGCGGCAGGCCGACGGCGGCCACGTCCTTGGCGTCCCCGGTGGCCGCGCCTTCGCCGCCCGGAATCGCCGGCTTGTCAGACGCCTTGGCCTTGCCCTCGTGCTTGGCGGGTTTGGCCGCGCCCTCGGCGAACGCCTTGGCGCCGGAGATCAGGTCCGGAAGGCTGCGCGCGCCGGCGATCGCGTTGATGGCGAGCACGCCGCCAACCGCGATCCCGACCAGGGGCAGGATGCGGGGCATGGACTTCACCTGCGGGCTCCACGGACGTCATCGAGGGTGAGCGGTTCGTCGTCGAAGAGATCCTCCTCGACACTGCGGCGCAGCGGCGGCGCGGCGCGTTGTGGGCGCTCGGCGGCGCGCTGCAGCTCGGTCCGGGCGAACCGCTCGGAATTGACGTAGCGATCAGGATTGGCGCGGTCACGTTCCGGACGGGCCTCCCGGGCCGCGGCCAGCAAGGCGCCCAGCCGCCGTTCGGCGACCGGATCGGCGGTCACGGCGGGCTGCTGGCGCTGCGGCACGGCGGCGTGGTCGATCAACCGCTCCAGCTTGGCGGCCAGGGTGCGGCCCTTCTCGATGCGGTCGGCCAGCAGGTCCACGGCCTCGTCGGTGGCGGCGCGCAGGTCCGACAGGCCCTGTTCGGCGCGGGCCGCAGCCCCGTTCAGCTCCCGCACCGCGACCGCGAAGCCGTCATGGCTGTCGCGCAGCGCTTTCAGCCGGCGGTTCAGCCGCCAGCCCATGGCCAGCGCCGCCATGAGCAGGGCGGCGAGCAACAGGTTGAGAGCGACGCCGATGATGCTCATGAGGTCCTCTGCACGGCTTGCCGGGCGTTGGGCGTCAGAGGCGCCTCCACGCGGACGGCGATGTGGGCGTTGCGGCGGCCCATGCGGCCACGGGTCAGCGGGATCACGCCGGCGCGCAGCTCGATCAGGCTGTCCGGCGTGGCGTTCAGCATCAGGGTGTCGCCGACCTTCAGGTCGAGCACCTGTTTCAGGCCGAGTTGCTGCTCGTCCAGGACGGCGCGCACCTCCATCTGGGTGGTCCAAAGCTCGGTGGCGAGGTGGCCTTCCCAGATGTTGTCGCGGCCGAACTTCTCACCCATGAACTGCTGCAGCAGCATCTTGCGGATGGGTTCGAGGGTCGCGTAGGGCAGCAGGAGTTCGATACGCCCGCCGCGGTCTTCCATGTCGATGCGCAGCTTCACCAGGATGGCGGCGTTGGCCGGCCGCGCGATCGCGGCGAACCGCGGGTTGGTCTCCAGCCGATCAAGGGTGAAGGTCACCGGGGTCAGCGGCTCGAACGCCTCCTTGGCGTCGGCCAGGACCACCTCGACCATCCGCTCCACCAGCACCCGCTCGATGGTGGTGTAGGGCCGGCCCTCGATGCGCATGGCCGCCGTGCCGCGCCGCCCGCCCAGAAGCACGTCGACGATCGAATAGATCAGGTTCGAGTCGACCGTCAGCAGGCCATAGTTGTTGAGCTGCTCGGCGCGGAACACCGACAGGATGGCCGGCAGCGGTATGGAGTTCAGGTAGTCGCCGAAGCGGATCGAGGAGATGTTGTCGAGGCTCACCTCGACGTTGTCGGACGTGAAGTTGCGCAAGGAGGTGGTCATCAACCGCACCAGGCGGTCGAAGACGATCTCCAGCATCGGCAGGCGTTCGTAGGACACCAGGGCCGAATTGATGATCGCGCGGATGCCGGTCCGCTCGCCGCCCTCCTCCTCCGAGAGGTCGAAGCCGAGCAGGCTGTCGATCTCGTCCTGGTTGAGGATCCGCTCGGACTGCGGATCGCTGCCGGGCGCCATGCCGCCATCGGCCTCGAAGCCGGCGGCGTCGACGGTCTGGTCTGCGGTGTCTTCGGGTTCGTCGGCCATGCGCGCTAGCGATCGCTGGCGCTCCCTTGCGGGAGCGCTAGTTGATCAGCATCTCCTCGATCAGAACGGCGTTGGCCTTGGAGGGCGCGATCACCAGGTTGACCCGGCGCAGGATTTCCATGCGCAACTGATAGGAGCCCTGGCTGCCGGAAAGGTCCTCCGGCCGAAGCTCCCGAAGGAAGGTCTGAAACATGTCCTGCAGCCTCGGCATGTTCGGCTCTAGCGCGTCGACCGTCGCCTGGTCCGGCAGCTCCAGCGTCAGCTTCAGCTTCAGGAAGGTCGGGCGGCCGTCGGCGGTCTGCATGTTCACCACCACGTCGGGCATGGTGTAGAAGAGGACGCCGTCAGGTCCCTCGGTGACCTGGCCCGCGGCCTTGTCGTCCTTCTTGCCCTTCTCGTCCTTGCCCTTCTTCGCCGGCTTCTTGGCGTCCTTGCCGGCGTGGGCCGCGTCGGGCTTCGGTTTGAGGAAGATGAAAGCCGCGGTTCCGCCGCCACCGACCACCACGAGGGCGGCGGCGCCGGCGATCAGCATCATCTTCATCGAGAGCTTCTTCTGGGGCTTTTTGCCCTCGCCCTCTTCGCCTTCGGCGGCGTCCCCTTCGGGGGCCTCCTGGACCTTCGCCTCGGCCACGCGCGCGTTCCTTAGAAACCTGATCCCCGATTCATTCGCGCGTGTTTGGTTAAGAAGCGGTTTTTAACGGAGATTAACGCGTGCGATCCGTGCCCGGCATTTTTCGCCGATGGGCAGGCGTTAACTTTGTTTGTCATTGATTTATCTGGTGTTTTCAGTTGGCCCGAAGCTTGCAGCCCTCGGAGGCGAAAAGTCGCGTCTGCAAGGCCCAACGATTAATGGACAACGCTCTCTACGTCGGACTGTCGAGCCAGATGGTGCTCAAGCGTGAGTTGGACATCATCGCCAACAACATCGCCAACGCCGACACCAACGGCTTCAAGGTCGAATCCCTGATGACCAAGGAGGTGCCCGGCCCGCCGGCGGTCACCCTGGGCGGCCCACGCCCGATCAAGTTCGTCGGCGACGACGGCGTCGCGCGTGACTTCGGCCAGGGGGGCCTGCGCCGGACCGACGCGCCGCTGGACGTGGCGGTCGACGGGCCCGGGTTCTTCAAGGTCACCACCAAGGCCGGCGAGCGCTACACCCGCGATGGCCACTTCCGCACCGACGAAACCGGGCGCCTCACCACCCAGGCCGGGGACGTGGTGTCCGACGACGGCGGCGGCGAGATCACCGTCGATCCGTCCAGGACCGGCCAGCTGACCATCGCCGACGACGGTACGGTCAGCCAGGGCACGGAGCGGATCGGCAAGATCGGCGTGTTCAAGTTCGACAGCCTGTCGGCGCTCTCGAAGACCGGCGGCAACCTCTACCAGAACGCCTCCAACCAGCAGGCCGTCGCGGTGGCCGACCCGAAGGTGCGCCAGGGCATGCTGGAGGGCTCCAACGTCAATCCGATCCTGCAGATCACCCGGATGATCGAAGTCAGCCGGGCCTATGAGCAGACCACCCAGATGATGTCCGCAGAGTCCGACCTGACGCGCAACTCGATCGCGCGCCTCGGCCGCGTCCAATAGTGAGGAACTGAGCGATGCAAGCTCTTCGAACCGCCGCGAGCGGCATGGCCGCCCAGCAGCTCAACGTGGAGGTCATCTCCAACAACATCGCCAACATGAACACGGTGGGCTTCAAGAAGCAGCGCGCCGAGTTCCAGGACCTGCTCTACCAGACCCTGCAGCAGGCCGGCGCCCAGTCCTCCGACCAGGGCACCATCGTTCCCACCGGGGTGCAGATCGGCACCGGGGTGAAGTCGGGCTCCGTCTACCGGATCAACACCCAGGGCACGACCACCGCCACGGGCAACAAGTTCGACCTGGCGATCAACGGCCGCGGCTTTTTCCAGGTGCTGACCCCGACCGGCGACATCGCCTATACGCGGGCCGGCAACTTCGCGGTCAATGACCAGGGCCAGCTGGTCACCCAGGACGGCTACCAGGTGCAGCCGGCGGTCTCGATCCCGCAGGACGCCACCGACGTCACCATCTCGGCCTCCGGCCAGGTGCAGGTCACCCAGCCGGGCAATCCCACGCCCAACGTCGTGGGCACGCTGGAGCTCGCCAGCTTCATGAACGAAGGCGGCCTCTCGGCGCAGGGGTCCAACCTGTTCCTCGAGACCGCGGCTTCCGGCGCGCCGACGACCGGCACGCCGGGCACGACGGGCTTCGGCCAGATCATGCAGGGCTACACCGAGGCCTCCAACGTCGACCCGGTGACCGAGATCACCGCCCTGATCGTCGCCCAGCGCGCCTACGAGATGAACTCGAAGGTGATCTCGACGGCCGACAGCATGCTGGGCGTCGCCAACCAGGTGAAATCCTAGGCCATGCGCGCGCTCGCCCTGTTCGCCGCCGTCGTCCTGGCCGCTGGCCCGGCCCTCGCGGGCCGTCCGGTTACGCTCAAGGCCGACACCGCTGACTCCGACGGCCTGGTCACCCTGGGCGACCTCTTCGATGGGGCAGGCGGCGCGGCCGGCGTGCCTGTCGCCGCCCGCCAGGGATCGACCGTCGCGATCGACGCGCTCGCGGTCCAGAGCGTCGCCCGGCGCGCCGGCCTCGATTGGCCGAACACTGAGGGATTTCGCACCATCGTGGTCCACGCAGGCCTCGCCGGACCTTCCGCTGCCGCCGGGTCGGCGCACGGCAACGTCGAGGTCCTGACCTATGCCCGCAGCCTGTCGGCCGGCGAGATCGTGGAGCCGAGCGACCTGGTCTGGGCCAAGGCCGCCGCCGCGCCGACCGACGCGCCCTCCGACGCCGAGGCCGTGATCGGTCAGGTCGCCAAGCGGCCCCTGCGCGAAGGCGCGGCCGTCGCCACCCGCGACGTCGGCGCAGCCCAGGTCGTCAAGAAGGGAGACATGGTCACCGTGACCTATGAGGCCGACGGCATCTCGCTCGCCTTGCAGGGCATGGCCATGGGCGCCGCCGGCGTCGGCGAGACCCTCGCCGTCCAGAACACCGTTTCGAAGAAGGTCGTGTCGTCGGTGGTCACCGGCCCCGGTCAGGCGGTCGTCGGCCCGCAGGCCGACGAGCTGAAAGCCTCCCGCTCCCGTCGCTACGCCGCCCGTTAAAGGAAAGTCCAATGCGTACCCGCCTCGCCGCCGCCCTGATCCTGCTGACCCCGCTGCTCGGCGGGCTGGGCGCCTGCTCCACCGTCCGCGAAGCCGTGCATGGGCCGGAGCTCGCGCCCGTGGGCTATCCCGCCGCGCTCGCCCCCATGGACCAGAAGATCCTGACCCGCGACACCCCGCAGCCGGCCAGCGCCAACTCTCTGTGGCGGGTGGGCGCACGCACCTTCTTCAATGACCAGCGGGCCTCCAAAGTCGGCGACATCCTGACGGTGCAGATCGACATCGACGACAGCGCCAAGACCACCAACTCGACCTCCAGCTCACGGGCCTCCGGCGTCACCGCCGGGATCCCGCACCTGCTGGGCCTGGAGTCGAGCCTTGGGAAAATCCTGCCGGGCGGCTTCGACCCGGCGAACGCGCTCGCGACCAACTCCAAGACCACCAATGACGGCGCGGGCGCGGTGAACCGCCAGGAGAAGATCAGCCTGACGATCGCGGCGGTGGTTTCGGGCGTGCTGCCCAACGGCAACCTGGTGATCCAGGGCACCCAGGAGGTCCGCACCAACACCGAGGTGCGTCAGCTCACCGTCGCGGGGATCGTGCGGCCGGAGGACATCACTTCCTCCAACACCATCAAGCACACCCAGATCGCCGAAGCCCGCATCAGCTATGGCGGTCGAGGCGACATCAGCCGCGTCCAGAAGACGCCCGCCGGCCAGTCCCTGATCGAGCGGTTCAGCCCGTTCTAGGGGGCCTCCAGGGTCGAAAGCCGCAGCGACGATGCGGCGGTTTGACAGGATGGACTACGAGTGTAATTTTCCCTCGGTGTAGACCGAGGAAAGCTCATGCGATTCTGCATGACGACACTGGTCGTCAGCCTCGCGCTGGCGCTTGCCGTTCCCGTGCTCGCTGAACCCCTGAAGGTCGTGTCGACGGGCTTGGCCGCGAAGATGGCGACCGAGCAAATGGTCGTCCATTCGGCGCAGCTCGACCGCGACGTTCTGATCGAGATCACGCGTCCCTTCACGCCGCTCAAACCAGGCCAGCGGTTCCCGGCGGTCTACGCGCTGGACGGCGGCTATGAACTTGCCGGCCTGGAAGGATGGCTGCTGGGCGGCTCCGGCGGCATGGCCGAAGCCTACATCGTGGCCGTAGGCTACAAGCCCGCAGACTATGGAAAGCGGGACGCCGACCTGACGACTCAGCCCGTCGATCGCAGCGGCAAGGTCGAGCCCGGCCGTGCCCTGGCCTACCGCGCCTTCCTGACAAAGGAGCTGCGCCCCTTCATTGAAGCGCGCTATCCGGTCGACCCATCCCAGGCCGTGCTGGTAGGCCACTCATCCGGCGGCTCTTTCGCTGCGGCGCTGCTTGCCGATGAACCGGGTGCGTTCTCCGCCTACGTGATCGGCAGCCCGGCGATTTGGAACGAGCCGAGCCTCGTGGCGCGTGTTGGGGCTGCGAAGGCCCACGGTGAGCGCATTTTCCTCGCCGTAGGCGGAGGCGAAAACGCCCGTATGACTCAAGGGACAGCGCAGCTGGCTGAGGCATTGAAGAGCCACTCCGGCCTCTCGGTGCGCAGCGAGGTGTTCCCCGGCGCGACGCACCTCTCCTACTATCCCGAGCTGATCGCCGAGGGCCTGACCTATGTGTTGCCGCCGCCGAAGCCCTAGGCCCGCCAGCCCTTCGCCGCGATGTTGTCGGCGCCCAGCGCGGCGAGCGCGCCGCGCACGATGCCCTCTGCGTCGAGGCCCGCCTGGGCGTACATCGCCTCGGGCTTGTCCTGGTCCTGGAAGATGTCCGGCAGGACCAGGCTGCGCACCTTCAGCCCGCGGTCCAGCGCGCCGTGCTCGGCGAGGGTCTGCAGCACGAACGAACCGAAGCCGCCGACTGCGCCTTCCTCGACGGTGATCAGCGCCTCGTGCTCGCGGGCGAGCCGCAGGATCAGCTCCACGTCCAGCGGCTTGGCGAACCGCGCGTCGGCGACGGTGGCGGACAGGCCGCGGGCGGCCAGCATGTCGGCGGCCTTCAGCGCTTCGCCCAGCCGCGTGCCAAACGACAGGATGGCCACCGCCGTCCCCTCGCGCAGGATGCGCCCCTTGCCGATCTCATAGGCCTGCGCCAGCGCCGGGATCTCCGCGCCCGTGCCCTCGCCGCGTGGATAGCGGAAGGCGCTCGGCCGGTCGTCGATCTCGACGGCGGTGGCGATGGCGCGGGCAAGCTCGGCCTCGTCGGCCGGGCCCATCAGCACCATGCCCGGCAGCGCGCCCATGAAGCCGATGTCGAAGGAGCCTGCATGGGTCGGCCCGTCGGCGCCCACCAGGCCGGCCCGGTCCATCGCGAAACGCACCGGCAGGCGCTGGATCGCCACGTCGTGCACCACCTGGTCGTAGCCGCGCTGCAGGAAGGTCGAATAGATCGCCGCGAACGGCTTCATGCCGTCGGCGGCGAGGCCCGCGGCGAAGGTCACCGCATGCTGCTCGGCGATGCCGACGTCGAAGGTGCGCTCCGGGAACCGCTCGCCGAACAGGTCCAGGCCTGTGCCGGAGGGCATGGCCGCGGTGATCGCCACGATCTTGGGATCGAGCTCGGCCCGCTTGATCAGCTCCTGGGCGAAGACCTTGGTGTAGCTGGGCGCGGCCGCCTGTCCCTTGGCCTGCTGGCCGGTGACCACGTCGAACTTGACCACCGCATGATGCTTGTCGGCGGCGTTCTCGGCCGGGCCGTAGCCCTTGCCTTTTTGGGTGACGACGTGGACCAGTACGGGCTTGTCGGTGATGGCGCGGGCGTTCTGCAACACATGGACCAGAGCGTCCATGTCATGGCCGTCGATCGGGCCGACGTAGTAGAATCCCAGCTCCTCGAAGAAGGTGCCGCCGGTGACCATGCCGCGGGCGTATTCCTCGGCCTTGCGCGCGGCCTCCTGCAGCGGCTTGGGGAAGGCCTTGGCCATCGACTTGCCGACCCGGCGGATCGAGCGGTAGCCGCCGCCGGAAACCAGCCTCGCCATATAGGCGCTCATGCCGCCCACCGGCGGGGCGATCGACATGTCGTTGTCGTTGAGGATGACGGTGAGCTGGCGGGTCGTCTCGCAGGCGTTGTTCATCGCCTCGTAAGCCATGCCGGCGCTCATCGAGCCGTCGCCGATCACCGCCACGACGCGGTTGTCCTCGCCCTTCTGGTCGCGGGCGGCGGCGAAGCCCAGGGCGGCCGAGATCGAGGTGGCCGCGTGCGCCGCCCCGAACGGGTCATAGGGGCTCTCGGCGCGCTTGGTGAAGCCCGAGAGGCCGCCACCCTGGCGCAGGGTGCGGATGCGGTCGCGGCGACCGGTGAGGATCTTGTGCGGATAGGCCTGGTGCCCGACGTCCCAGATCAGGATGTCGCGGGGCGTGTCGTAGACATGGTGCAGGGCCACCGTCAGCTCGACCACGCCGAGGCCCGCGCCCAGGTGCCCGCCGGTCTGGGAAACCGCCTCGATCGTCTCGGCCCGAAGCTCGTCCGCCAGGGTCTTGAGCTGGGCGATCGAGAGTTCGCGCGTGTCGGCGGGCGAGGCGATCGTGTCGAGCAGCGGGGTTTCAGGCATGGACAAAGCGAACCGGACCGGGACCGAATTAGTTTCGGCGCTCTAGCACGAAATCCACACTCGCCCGCAGGAATTCGGCCGCTGCGCCAAAGGGCTCCAGGTGGCTCTTGGTCTGGTCCGCCAGCACGCTGAGGCGCCCTCTCGCCGCCTCGACGCCTAGTAGGGTGACGAAGTTGGCCTTGCCTCGGGAAGCGTCCTTGCCGACCGCCTTGCCAAGGCTTGTGGCGTCCCCTTCGGCGTCCAGCAGGTCGTCGACGATCTGATAGGCCAGCCCGAGGTCATGGGCGAACGCCAGCATCATGTGGCGTTCCGAATCCTTGGCGCGCGCCAGCACCAGCGGCAGCTCGAAGGCGCAGGCGATCAGCGCCCCGGTCTTCAGCCGCTGCATGCGCGCCACCCCGCCCAGGTCGTCGCGCACGCCCAGGATGTCGATCATCTGGCCGCCCGCCATGCCCTTCGCGCCGGCCGCCTGGGCGAGCTTCATGATCAGCTCGGCGCGCAGCGCCCCGTCGGCGTGGGTGTCCGGATGCGCCAGGATCTCGAAGGCCGCCGTCTGCAGGGCGTCGCCGGCCAGCACCGCCGTCGCCTCGTCATAGGCCTTGTGCACCGTGGGCCGGCCGCGGCGCATGTCGTCGTCGTCCATGCAGGGCAGGTCGTCGTGGATCAGGCTGTAGGCCTGGATGCACTCCAGCGCGCAGGCCGCCCGCAGCACAGAGCGTTCCGGCACGTCGAACATCTTGCCGGCTTCCAGCGCGAAGAAGGTGCGCAGCCGCTTGCCGGGCCCCAGCGCGGCATAGCGCATGGCCTCGGTCAGCCGCCCCTCCGGACCGTCGGCGCGCGGTAGCAGTTCGTCCAGGGCGACGGTGACCAGATCCGCGGCCTGCGCCACCCTTTGGGCCAGCGGCTCCGCTGATCGCACCGCCGGCATCAGGTGAACTCGGCGGGCTCGACACCCTGGGCGCCGGCCGCGCCCACCACGATCTTCTCCACCCGCAGGCGCGCGGCCTCCAGCCGGGCCTCGCAATGCGCCTTCAGCGCCGCGCCGCGCTCATACATCTGGATCGAGTCCTCGAGCGGCGCCTGGCCGCTCTCCAGGCGCGCCACGATCTGCTCCAGCTCGGCGAGCGCTTGTTCGAAGGTCAGGGCGGCGATTTCGGTCGGTTCGGGCATAGGGCTCACCTAGCGCCGCTCGAACCGGCGCGTCGACCAGTACTTGTAGCCTTCGCGGCTGATCCGACGCCAGCCACGCCGCCGAAGCGCGCGGTCGATGAGCACGTTGAAGAAGCCGTGCGCCAGGACGACGACGCTCTGGCCGGTTGCGGCGATCGCCTCCAATTCGAGAGCCGCCCGGTCGGCGCGGGCCTCCGCCTCCCGTCGGCTCTCCTCGCCCTGGTGGTGGTTGAAGAACCACCAGTGGAAGCGCGCCAGGAATCCCCAGATGCGCGGCGACAGCCGGATCCAGCTGGGCCAGCGCGGCGGGGGCAGCGGCGCCTCCACGAGCACGTCCTCCTGGGCGAAGGCTCTGCCGCGCCCGACGGCCTGCGCGCTCTCGATCGCGCGCAGGCGCGTGGACGAGATCAGCACGTCGCAGGCTTCGACGAAATCCACCAGGTGTTCAGGCGGCGCCTGCCCCGGCAAAAGGCCCATGGTCTCGTATCGCGCCCAGAACTCGCGATATTCCTGCGACGACAGCTTGACCTTGCGCGACAGCGCCGGCTCGCCGTGGCGCGCGAGCGTGATCGTGCCGGGCGCGATGGGTGGCTCGGCGGTCACAGCGTCGGCCAGTCGATCCGAACGGCTGGCGTGCAACCCCTCACCCGTCTTGCCCCTACCCCTCGGAAAGGGCCCGCACATGCGCGAGCGCGGACGAGCCCAGAGCCTCAAGGTCGTAACCGCCCTCGAGCGAGGACACAACCCGGCCCTTGGCGTGCCGGTTGGCGACCGAGGCGATGGCGCGCGTGGCCCAGGCGAAGTCCTCCGCCTCCAGCGACTGGCCGCCGGCGCCCAGCGGATCGCGGACGTGCGCGTCGAAGCCCGCCGAGACGATGATCAGGTCCGGGCCGAAGGCGTCGACCTTGGGCATCAGGCTCTCGAAGGCCTTACGCCAGACCTCCCGCGAGGCGCCTTCCGGCGAGACGGCGTTGGCGATGTTTGGCGAGGTCGGTTCCGACGGATGGCCGGTGCCGGGCCACATCGGCCATTGCTGGATCGAAGCCAGGAACAGGCCTTGGCGGCCGTCGAAGGCCGCCTGGGTGCCGTTGCCGTGGTGGATGTCGAAGTCCACGACCGCCACCTTGCCGAACCCCGCCGCCTGAGCTGCGCGCGCGGCGACGGCCACGTTGGAGAAGATGCAGAAGCCCATCGGCAGGCCGGGCTCGGCATGATGCCCTGGCGGCCTGACCGCGCAGAAGGCGCGGTCGGCCTCGCCCGCCGCGACGTCGCGGACGGCGCTTATCACCGCGCCGGCTGCCCGCCGCGCCGCGTTCAGGCTGCCCGCCGACATGAAGGTGTCCGGATCCAGCTTCAGGATCCCCGCGCCCGGGCGCGTCGCGAAGATCGCGTCGAGATAGGCCTGTCCATGGACGCGGGCGAGATCGGCCTCCTCGGCCAACGGGGCTTCGCGAACCACATACTTGACGTCGCTGGCGTCGCTCAGCGCATCGGTCACGGCGCGCAGGCGGTCCGGCCGCTCGGGGTGCCGTTCTCCTGGACGGTGGTCGAGCATGTCGACATGGGTGTAGAGCGCGAGGGTCATGCCTCATCCTAGCCTAATTTGCGCCGCCGCCGATGCCTGAACCCCTGATCCGCCGCGCGGGACCCGCCGACGCCGAAGCCCTCGCCGCGCTGGGCGCCGCGACGTTCGTCGAGACCTTCGGGCGCCTCTACGCGCCGTCGGACCTTCGGACCTACCTGGCCCAGGCTTACGATCTTGAGCGGACGCGCGCCGACCTCGCCGACCCGGCCAAGGCCTCGTGGCTGGTCGAGGTCGATGGCGAGGCGATCGGTTACGCCCTCGCCGGCCCCTGCTCCCTGCCGCACCCCGAGGTCACGCCCGCTTGCGGCGAGCTGAAGCGGCTCTACTTCCGGAAGGCCTGGCAGAACGGGGGCTTCGGCGCGCGCCTGTTCGCCGAGGTCATGGCGTGGCTGCAGTCGCAAGGCCCGCGGGCGGTCTGGATCGGCGTCTGGTCGGAAAACCACGGAGCGCAGAGGTTCTATTTACGGCAGGGCTTCGAGAAGGCCGGCGAATACGACTTCCTGGTCGGCGCTCAAATCGATCTCGAATTCATCTTCCGGCGGTCCGCGGAGAGTTTTTGCGCAGATACCGCAGAAACAGCGTCAAGAGAACACAATCTCGCCTGAATCTACTGTCTGGCCGGTGGAATATTGCGACGATTTAACTTTTGACCGGCTTGGCGGGAAGCTCGGCTTTTGGGACCCTGGGCGGGCGCCAGCAGGGGCGTGGAACGGCGGTCGCATGATCCGGATCGGCTATCTCAGATTTCGCGACGCGCAGCGCGGAGCCGGTGCGGCGGAGCAGGCCGCGGCGCTGAACGCCCTGGGCTGCCATGTGGTGCGGTGCGAGGAGCCGCGGGGCCTCGGCGGCGCGGACTGCACCGTGCTCAATTCGATCCTCGACTTCATCGCCGACGGCGACGAACTGGTGGTTTGGCGGCTGGAGCACCTCGGCGTGAGCGGCCGCGGGCTGCTGCAGGTGCTGGAACGCCTGGAGGCGCGCGGCGCCGGCCTGCGGGTGATCGAACCGGAACTCTGCAGCCGCGGCCCCGGCGGTCAGGCCCTGCGCGCCGCGATCGAGGCGGTGGCCGCGATCGAGCCGGCAAGCGTCCGCCCGCGCCGGCCGGCCGCCAGCCAGGAGATCCGCGCCCTGCAGAGCGCCGGCGTCGGCCCGGTGGAGATCGCCCGGCGCCTGGGCGTCTCGCGGATGACCGTGTGGCGCAAGCTGAAGGCGATGGAAGCCTGCACCTGACCTTTCAGTCGGCGGCGTGAGCCGCGCCTCCGCCGGACAGCGTCTTGCGTGTGAACCAGACGAACGGGATCAGCGCCACCATCGACCAGGCCGCGACCCAGAAAATCTGGTCGGTCGCCAGGAGGAAGGCCTGGTTGGTCACCTGGTTGGTCACTGCGCCGACTGCCTGCTGCAGGCTCAACCCCGCGCCCCGCAGCTTCTGAAGCGCGCCGACGAAGGCCGGGTCGGTTGCCCCCATGACCTCCGCAAGACGGCTCTGATGCAGGGTCGCGGACTGCTCCCAAAGGGTGGTGACCAGCGAGGCTGCGAAGCTGCCGGCGGTGATCCGCGCGAAGTTGTAGAGCCCGGAGGCCTGCGGGACCTGGTGCCCAGGAACGCCGTTGAGGGTGAGCGTGATCATCGAGACGAAGAAGGTGCTCATCGCGATGCCCTGCACGAGCATCGGCACGACCAGGGTCGAGAAGCCCACCTCGGTTGTGAACTGGGAGCGCAGGAAGAACGAGCCGGCAAAGGCGGCGAGCGAGATGGTCGCCGTCCAGCGTGCGTCGACCTTGTTCATCAGCCGCGCCGCGAACGGCGTCAGGAACACCGCCACCACCCCCGACGGCGCGGCAACCAGTCCGGCCCAGGTCGCGATGTAGCCCATCCGGGTCTGCAGCCAGAGGGGCTGCAACAGGTTCGCGCCGAAGAAGAGCGCATAGCCGATGCAGGAGACGACGGTGGCGATGACGAAGTTCGGCGACTTCATCAGCGACAGGTCGACGATCGGATGCTCCTCGTTCAGCTCCCAGATCAGCCAGGCGGCGAACCCGACCAGCGCGATGATCGCCTCGACGATGATCGCCGGGGAATTGAACCAGTCGGCGTCCTTGCCGGTGTCGAACATGACCTGCAGCGCGCCGACCCATGTGAGCAGCAGGAAGAACCCGGTCCGGTCGATGGGCACTCTGCGCGTTGGGGTTTCGCGGCTTTGCATGTTGCGCCAGCAGACGACGGCGCAGACCAGCCCCACCGGCAGGTTGATCAGGAAGATCCACGGCCAGGAAATATTGTCGGAGATGTAGCCGCCGAGGATCGGCCCGCAGATCGGGGCCACCAGGGTTGTCATGGACCAGATCGCCAGGGCGGTGCCGCGCTGCGCGGCCGGGAAGATCATGATCAGCAGCGCCTGCGAGCCCGGGATCATCGGCCCTGAGACCGCGCCTTGCAGGATCCGGAAGACGATCAGCGACGGCAGGTTCCAGGAGATGCCGCAGAGGAACGAGGCGAGCGTGAACAGCGCCACCGAGCCCACGAAAGTCTTGACCACGCCGTAGCGCATCATCAGCCAGCCGGTGAGCGGCACCGAGACGCCGTTGGCCACCGCAAACGAGGTGATCACCCAGGTGCCCTGGCTGGTGCTGACGCCGAGGTTGCCCGCGATGGTCGGGATCGAGACGTTGGCGATGGTCGAGTCCAGCACCTGCATGAAGGTGCCGAGCGCCAGCGCGATGGAGGTGATCGCCAGCAGAGAGCCCGTCATCGGGGCCGGCATGGCGGGCGAGGCTGCGTTGTCGGACATGGCCAGCTCCTGTCGTCGGACGGGCTCAGCGCACGCCGGAAATGTCGACCTTGGCCTTCATCGAGAGCCCTACGCGCAAGGGGTGCTGCGCCAGCTCCTTGGGATCGAGGTCGATGCGCACCGGCAGGCGCTGGACGACCTTGATCCAGTTGCCCGAGGCGTTCTGCGCCGGGATCAGCGAGAAGGCGGCGCCGGTGCCGCCGGAGAGGCCGCGGACCCGGCCATGGAATTTCACACCTGAGCCATAGAGGTCCGACGTCAGGATCACCGGCTCGCCGGGACGCACCTTCTTGAGCTGGACCTCCTTGAAGTTCGCGTCGACGTAGGCCTCCGCCGCGGGGACGATCGCCATCAGCGGCACGCCGACGGCGACCTGCTGGCCGACTTCCACCTGCTTCTTCGAGACGATGCCGTCGACCGGCGCCTTGATGACCGTGCGCTCGAGGGCGAGCTGGGCGGCGTCGAGCCTGGCCTTGGCGGCGGCGACTTCGGGATTCTGCTCGAGGCTGACGCCGGAGATCAGCACGCGATTGGCCTCGCGGCTGCCCCGCGCCGCCTGGCGCGCCGCGGTCGCCTGGGCGAGCTCGGCCTGGGCCTGGGCGAACTTGTTGCGCGCATCAGTCAGTTCGTCGCCGGAGACGGCGCCCGAAGCGGCGAGCGCCTGGCGCCGCGCCAGGTCGGTTCGCGCCCGCTCGAGGTCGGACCGGGCGCGGGCGATGTCGGCGTCGCGGGCGCTGACCTGGCCGGCCAGCGCCGTGTCGCTCGCCGCATAGCCGCGCACCTTGCGCTCGGCCTGGCCCAGGGCCGCCTGCGCCTGCTCGACGAGAATCCGGGCGTCGGAATCGTCGAGGGTGACCAGCGGGTCACCGGCCTTGACCAACTGCGTTTCGCGCACCAGCACCTTGGCGACCGGCCCGGCGACCAGCGGCGTCACCTGGGCGACCTCCGCGCCGACATAGGCGTTGTCGGTGGACACGCTCTTGCCGGCGAACATCAGCCACCAGGCCCCGTAGAGCGCGACGGCGACAAGCACCGCGACGGCGAGCCAGGTCAAAAGCCGCGTGCGCCGCGCCCGCGCGGTGGCGGCCTGGCGGCTCGCCGCGCCAGCGGGTTCGGCGGCAGGAGCTTTGGAGAGGGTGGCGGTGTTGGACATCGAAGCGGTCCTTGGCGTTCGGTCGAAGGTCAGATGGGTCGTCAGGCGGCGGCGTGGAAGCCGCCGCCCAGCGCGCGGACGAGTTGTACGTCGAGGGCCAGGGCGCGGGCGTCCAGGTCGGCGACCGTACGGCGGCGGCGAAGCACGCCCTGCTCGGCCAACAGCACCGTCGGATAGGTTGCGAGCCCCCCCTGGTAGCGCAGCTTGGCGATGCGATAGGCGTCCTCGCTGGCCGCCAGGGCGGCGCGGGAGTCGGCGAGCTGAGCTGAAAGGGCCTTGCTGGATGCGACGACGTCGGCGACCTGGCGGAAGGCCTCGGTCACCGCGGCGTCATAGCTCGCAACCGCCGCATCGCGGTCCGCCTCGGCGCCGCGATAGCCCGCCCGCAGACGCCCGCCGTTGAAGATCGGCAGGCTGACCGCCGGGCCGACCGATCCGATGTCGGATCCCGACGCAGTCAGCTTGTTCAGGAACAGCGACTGCACGCCGATGAAGGCGGCCAGGTTCACGTCCGGGAAAAAGGCGGCGCGCGCCTCGTGGATGCGCTCGGCGGCGGCCTCGGCGCGCCAGCGGGCCGCGGTCACGTCCGGCCGGCGGCCCACCAGGTTGGCCGCGATCTCGCTCGGCAGGCCCAAGGGCTTGAGCGCCGCCGCGCTCGGCCGCGCCAGGGCCAGGCCACGGTCGGGCCCTGCGCCGACCAGGGCCGCCAGGCGGTTGCGGGTGAGCGCGATCTGCTCGTCGATCGCAGCAAGGTCGGCCTTGGCCTGCAGGGGCTCGGCCTCGGCCTGGCGCTGCTCGGCGAGGGTGTCGAGACCGTTGGCCACCCGGCTGCGCACGAGTTGGCTGGTCTCGCCCTGCACCGCCATCGCGCGCGCAGCCACGTCGCGCTCGGCATAGAGTCTCGCGAGATCGGCGTAGGCCGCGGCCACATTGGTCGAGAGCATCAGGCGCGCCTCGGCGGCGTCGGCCTCCGCGGCCCGCGCGTCGGAAACGGCGGCGGCCACCGCGGCGCGGTTCTTTCCCCAGAAATCCAGCTCCCAGCTGAAATCCAGGGTCGCGCGGCCGTAGTCGTTGTAGCCCTGCGGCACGAACTGCGGCGGGATGCCCAGGTTGTAGCTCTGCTTCGTCTCCGTGACGCTGGCGTTCGCCGAGATGGTGGGCAGCGTGCGCGACCGCGCGGTCGCGGCGACCGCCTCAGCCTTGCGCACCCTCGCCTGCGCCGCCGCCAGATCGGGCGAGCCGGCCAGCGCCTCCTGCATCAGCCCGTCGAGCTGGCGATC
>Ga0207705_10000361_pt1 | contig 41253 bp, 40 predicted proteins | sample KBSC13metaG_FD_184314 | JGI IMG/M metagenome (GOLD analysis project Ga0207705, IMG submission 184314) | Corn rhizosphere microbial communities from Kellogg Biological Station, Michigan, USA - KBS C1-3 metaG (SPAdes) (version 2) | ecosystem: Host-associated > Plants > Roots > Rhizosphere > Soil ... | reverse complement strand
GTTATGTTCTTCGGGCATGCCGGAGCTCTCTGGGTAATTCCGTCGCACTTGCTGAGTCGCGGAATTGCGCAATCACATTGTAAAGGACGAGACAAATGAACTTTCTCGCGACGGAAACCTCAACTGTTGCGAACAGGGCAATGCACCCGTTGAGCCGAGAAGACAGAGGTCGTGGGCTCGGTAATGATCCGATAACCCTGCCCAGCGTAGCTTGGAACGCTAGAACGAGTGACCCGCTGCACGTAGTTTGCTAAAGTCGCGTGATTTATAACTCTACTGTCAGGTAGAGGACGTGGGTTCGGTAGGCTTTTTCCCCAATTCGAGTTTCTTCGCAGACTTATAGCAGAAGCTCCCCCTGCGCCCAATGTCCCTGCAGCGAGGCGCCGAGATCGGTGCCGACCGTCATGAGCAGCCAGACCTTTGTTGTCGGCTATAGCGAAGAGGACACCGACGCGCGCCCGCTAAATCCGAGTGATACTCGTCGACGTCCGAAAGGTGAAGTTCAAGGTAGCCCGCGCAGCAGCTTGATGCGGAAAGCCAGGTCCATTGTTGCGGACGTTGTTGATTTGCGAATTCACCTCACGCATCTCCGTCGCTTCGACGATAGTCTCCAGTCGAAAAATGAATCGGATCTTGGCTACCACATGAAGACACTGGCGAGGGTCTAAATACCGATAGGGATACCCCTCCAATAGCTCTATCTGTTTCTTCCGTATCGAAATAGCTTCGTAACACAGGTACTTATCTTGAAGATATTCCCTCGGAGGGACGTTTCCATGAAGCTCCAACTGGCAACATTCAGATTGTTCCGGATTTCTTTTTTGCTGTCGTGTGTGTTTCCGCTTACCGCAAGTGGGCAAAGTATTGCGACACAACCGATTCATAACGTAGTGCTAGTGCACGGTGCATGGGCTGATGGGTCAAGTTGGGCCAAAGTGGTCCCCTTGCTTGAGAAGAAAGGTCTCCACGTCGTCTGCGTCCAGAATCCACTGACGTCATTCGCCGATGACGTTGCCGCGACCAAACGGATTATCGATACTCAGGATGGCCCCGTTCTTCTGGTCGGCCACTCCTACGGCGGCGCGGTGATCACCGAAGCGGGCAATGATCCCAAGGTCGCGGGCTTGGTATACGTCGCCGCGTTCGCTCCCGACAAGAGTGAATCCTCGGGGAGTCTTGGGAAACCGTATGGAGCGACGCCGGGCGTCTCTGAATTACGCCCCTTGGCTGATGGCTTTTTTGTTCTCACACCAAAGGGTGTGATGGAGGACTTTGCGCCAGATCTCACCATTGCGGAAAGGGACATCCTGCTGGCGACGCAAACTCCAACGCAAGGAGCCGCGCTTGGCGCAGAGGTTACAACGGCGGCCTGGAAGACTAAGCCGAGTTGGTTCGTGATCGCTTCGAATGATCGAATGATTGCGCCAGAGCAAGGACGTATGACCGCGAAACGCATGAATGCGAAAACCTTGACCCTGCCAACCAGCCACGTTCCCATGCTTTCGCGGCCTAAAGGGGGTGGCAGACTTCATCGTCCAAGCCAGTTCCGGCCAGTCAATTCCTACTCCGCCACAAAACTGATTCTCCTTCTCGTGGTCCCGACACAGGCGTCGAGACCCCGAGTTCTCTTTCGAAGGGAAACAAGCTCGAGCCTTGAGCAGTCTGGTTAGGAATTCAATGGAGGCGCTTCCTATGCTTGACACCACTGACCGATTGAAGCGTCAAGAGAATTCATGTTCCACCCATGCATTCGCCTTTTCAGGCTGGCTTGCAACAAAGTCGAGAGAGAACGACGTTCGGAAGGCCCTGCTGCTCGAAGCAAGCAAACAACTCCCTGCTTCCATCGATGGAGACCTGAACCGCCTCCATGGTGGAATGATTGTCGTGGTGGATGACGAACCACGCATAGCGATAACGCTTTCTGAAATCCTGGAGCGGCGGGGCCATCGTACTGTGTGGTTTACCGAACCGGTTGCGGCCTTGGCACTCATGCAAGCTCATAGGCCTGATGTCCTCTTGCCAGATGTCAACATGCCCATGCTCGACGGATTCGATTTGGCACTTTGCCTGAAGCGAACGCATCCGGACTGCAGGGTTTTGATCACCTCGGCGCTGGGAAATGACCCTGAAGTTGCAGAGCGGATTGCTACAGCAGGAGTATCCGTGGTTTTGGAAGCTAAATCGGTGGAGATTTGTCGATTTCTCAGCAGGGTTGCGGAACTAATCTCGCGAGAAATTTATGCCGCATCGGCGGAGTCTTTTGATTCGCGCGCGCTGCGATAAGCGATGGTCGCGGGAACGCCTATTCGAATTACCGAAAACCGGATCAGTGACACAGGACGGAACGCCATTATCGTGCGGCAAGCACTAGCCCCTGTCATCGATGGCAACACCGTTGCGTATTCTTCCGCTCGGCACCACGGCAATGCCATCTTCACCCGTTCTACCCGCGACGCTGTGATCCGTGGCAACGAGGTCTCATTCACCGGAACCGAACCGAGCGGAGAGAATGCCGCGTTCGACGCGGACATCGATTCCGTGCACACAGTCATTGAATACAACTGGAGCCACGACAACCAGGGAGGCTTATTCAGCCTCTGCAATAGCCCGAATGACGACACCAGCGTGACAGATGGTACGGTAATTCGTTTCAACGTGAGCGAAAACGACGGTATCCGAGCATTCGGGTTCAGCGGCCGAGTTACGCACTCGATCATCTGCAACAACACGGTGTTGATAGGTCCAGGACACAAAGAAGCCATCGTTGAGGCGCGGCCATTCAGCAAGAGCAAGCCGCGCTTTGCAGACGGGGCCACCTTCTTAATAACGTCGTGATCATTCTTGGCGAGGCTTCGTACGACTTTGCCGAGGCAACGCACATGCAGTTCGACTCAAACTGCATCGTTGGAAGCGTAAACAATCCCCTTCCTGAATCAGGAATAGTAGTGATACAGAGATGCTCTTCCAAGTATCGCGCCCGCGCAATCTTGGCACGCGCTCTCTGCATATAGGGGCGTGGCAAGAGCCTGTGGCCCCTCTTCGCACCACGTGCCGGAGGAAGTAGACAGGGATATCACCGGTGCCAGACTCCGTGGTATCCCATTTCGTGGGGCTCTGCAGCCGTGAACTCCACTACTCTAGCTCCCCCCCCATTCTACCGATTGGTATTCCCAACCTTCAACAGTTCCCTTTCCAAGTGCCCGCAAAGCGTTCCGCCTGCGTAGATGGGGTATGGGAAAGCGGCGCGACATTGCGGGAGACTTTCTCCTTGAAGAATAGAGTGGAACAAAAACTCGAACCTAAGACTTCCACCGTGTGAAGGTGGAGGGAAGGTGGCAGGAGCATGATTCTAATAAGGTTATCAGCCGGAAGAGCAGGTAAAAACCGGTATTCTGGCGCTATTTGCTACCAAAATGCTATCAACTTTTGCAGTGGGCGGAGGGCTGACCGTGGCGGATCAGCCCTGCCTTTAATCACTTCCCTTCAGGCAAATCACTCGTGAATTAATTGTTCAGGAGCGCTAGAAGATTTATACTGATGACGGAGGTGGGATGATGGAAGCCTTAATGGAACAGCTAACGACCACGGAAGCAGCAGTCGCGGCAGGCGTATCGCTCCCCCAAATCAACCGTGTGATCGATGAGAAAATTTTGCCGGACGACTGGTACAGCACATCACCGACCCGCACCGTACGGGCGGACGCTTGTCTGTTGATCGCGTTTTATTTTGAGACTGCGGATTGGTTGACCGCGAGAGCCCGTCTTCAAACGATCCGGAACGCGGCAGTCCACGGGCACACTTGGGAGCAGTGGGAGCACTATGCCGTCGACGATCAGTTTCTGACGGTGAGGTTTGCTGATCTCTGGAAGAACGTGAACGGTCGGCTGCGGAAACTCGTGGCTGCCGAGAGAATGGTTGTGGAGGACCCGGAGATATTGAGTGGAACTCCCGTCATCCGAGGAACACGCGTGCCGGTTCACACTATAGCTGCACTATCAGACGCGGGTACTCCGATGGACCGTATCCTGAAGTCGTACCCAAGCCTGACGGAGGTACAAGTAGAACTCTCATCCCTTTACGCGAAGGCGGTGCCACAGCGGGGCCGTCCTAAGCGCAGAGAATTTCCGGCTGGAACGAAAGTCTTGAGCGTGAGGCAGGGTAGCCTCAAGGCGCGGGTTGCGGGGTAGAGTGATTCCCAAGTTTCTGATCGACGAATGTCTCAGTCCAGACCTCGCGATGTTGGCACGCGAGCGCGGCTTCGTTGAAAGTTCTCATGTGACGTGGCTGGGGAAGTCTGGATGGAAGGATTGGGAGCTAAAGGAATTCATTCTGGATGAAGACTGGACCTTCGTCACTCGGAACAGTATCGATTTTAGAGGCCCCGCAGACCAACCCGGCTCTCACGGACAATATGCGAACATTCCGCTACACGCGGGGTTGATTTGCATCAATGGACCAGAGCGCCTGACGGCCGAGATTGAAGTTGAACTCTTTGAAATCGTTTTGGATGCTATCGGCCTGACGGAGATGGTCAATGAAGCAATCGAAATTAATCTGGCACAAGTCGGAAGCGAGTACGAACTCGTGCGATACGCGCTTCCGATGCGATGAAGTCTTTGTTAGATTTTCGTTTCTTGGGCTAGGCGAGGTCTTGGATTGAAAAACGTATTCGGTCGCGTTGTCTAATAGCGCAGGTGCTTCCTGCCCCACTCCGTCAAGATTTCAATTAGGCTCAATGCAGAAAGACCCAGGGAATTAGATAACGAATACTCCACATGCCGCACTCGACCACTCAGGTCCGTTCTGATAACAAGTCCGTCCTTTTCCAGCTCACGAAGTTGCTGGGCGAGCATCTTCTTCGATGCCCCTGGGAACAACCTATTCAACTCGCTCAATCGAGTTGGTCCATGCTGAAGCCGGGACAGAATCCGTGTCTTCCACTTCCCATGAATCAGGTTCATTGCGAATTGCGCTGAGCATTCTTCCGCATCTTGGGCACGACTCCCGAGTCGCTTTTGGCTTTCCATTTTGGAATTGACAGAGTTTGTTTTGCCTTCATCCACCTGTTTCGAGGATTGCCAATCTCGATTCGTTGTCGAATTACGATAAGCCTGTTCCGGCGAATTATCCATCATATTTCACCGCCGATCATTCCAAAATGGGGGACAATCGGCAATCTGCCCCGTATCTGCTAAAGGCACTTCTACCCTGTCTTTGGGGCAAGTGAGCAACAAGAAATTCGCCCCACTGTGGTCTATACTTTTGGAGTTGAAGTGGTTACCCCATTTGAAACGGTCGCTCGCGTATGCAGCCACATGGTCGCATCTGGCAAGAGCTGACGTGGAGCTGGGCCTATTCGACTGGGCACCCTGCGTCTGATCGGAGACTGGAGGCCGCTGCCAAGGCAGCATGGCCTTACGCGCTTCTTTGTGCCTGGACCTACCTGAACGATCAAGCCGCAGCTCATGACCTCATGGATCACGCTGTGCAAAACGGTTCCGGCTACATTGCTCGCCATCCGGATTGTCCAGACAAAAAGCTCTCGCAGCGCGTAAAGAGCGTTATCAAGCGTCGAGCCCGACAACTAGCCGCGAAGAAGAGTCGAGAAATTCAACATGGGTCGGTGCTCGATCTGGAAAGCCTGTGTGTGGCTCAATCAGATGTAGAGCAAAGGATCTACGCGAACGAACTGTTCGCGAGGCTTTCGCCATTTGCTCAATCCATCGTGCAATGGCGCTGGCTAGGATACTCGTGGAGAAAGATCGCCGAAGACCTCGACATGGACCATACTGTTGTGCGACGTGCCTACTTCCGGGAGATGGAGTCATTGCTCCAAGCTCTCTCTCAACCTGGAGATTCCTCAAAATGTGGCTGAAGCTGACTAAACTTTCACGCCGTGAAGATCGCTTTGAAGCTTGGATTGCGCAGCGTCATCAGGAGCGCGTGCTCACAGGGAGCACAACTCTTGCCGACCCTTGCCCCGACGAAGCTTTTCTCAAGAGCTTGGCCAGAAGATCCAGACATATCCGGCTACCAGACCCCAGAGTCGATCACGCAGTGAATTGCCCTAATTGCACGAGACGGTTGCTTGAATTGCGGCACGAGGATCATTTGCAACGGAGACGACTGGTACTGACCGTCGCAGTTGCCTCGTGCCTACTGGTTGCGGTCGGAGTTTTTGTAATGAGTCGCCGTGGAGCAAGCACGCAGGAGCAGGTGGCGGGCGTGACTGCAATTCCCCGAACTGTGGACCTCTGGAATGCCGGAACATTTCGCGGAGAGCAGCCTGGTCAGCTGCAGGCCGTGGTATTGCCAGCCTCGCTCGTAAAGATAACAATCATCCTTCCTCGCTACAGCGAACCGGGCCGATATGACATAGCCGTGACCCGGGATAAGGAAGGCCGCGACTTCCTGGCCCATGGCAACGGAATGGCAACCGGCCCCGGAGATCGGAAAGAAGTCTCCGTCTACCTCGATTTGCGGAAATCCCGTCTTGGGTCTTACTTCCTTTCAACAACACATGAGCAGGATCAAGCGTCCTACTACTATCCTCTCCAAATCAGGTAGTCAATCGGTGGAATGGTCGCCGGTCGGGTGACGATCTGCCCAGAACGCGGCTTTGAATTTCAAGCGCATCTGACTGAGTACATCGGCCTGTGCAACATTGCAGGATTTGTACATGGCCTTCAGGGTTAAGAACCCAAAGTTTATGCGCCCACAGGAGATGATATCCGCACGGGCGGCTACTGCATGTTGCGTTTTGCCACGACGGATTGCCCAAAACAGGTTTTAAATGAAAACGGCATTCATCGACTTGTTATGCGGTATGTCACTCGACATCGAATGTCAGGTTACGGATGAAGGCTGCCAAACGCTGCGAATTGCAGTTTCGGCAGATGAATGGTTCGGTCTGGCGCGAGGCGACCAGAAAAGAACTCGACGATGCTTGTTTGAATTTCGGGGCTCGAAACGAACAGTTCGTTGCCATGCCCTGAGCCATCGATTACCAGGTGTGAGCTGTGGCTGAAGCCGCGCCTTACTTCTTCTGCGGCGCGTGGCGACGTGTGGGCGTCGTAGGTGCCGCTGATAAACAGGGTCGGCACTTGGCTTTGGACCGGCGAACGGAACGAATCCGGAAGCGGAGGCACGCCCCATGCGCTGCACACGTCCATGAAGGGGAAATCCACCACATGGTCCAGGATAGATTCCTTGGCCTCGTGCGCGATGCGCTCACGCCGTTGCGCCGAAACACTGGAGGCACAGTCCATGGCATACGACATTGCGGAGCCGACCGACCCCTGCCTCTCTTCCGCCACTTCGTTTACTATCGCCGTGAAGATCGTGGCCGAATAATCGTGATGCAACAGTCCCCAGTATGTGGCTGGAAACCATACCTTGGCGCCGCGCTCGCCCAACAGGTCCACCGTCAGCCTCTGTAGATCGAACTTCCCCAGCGTAATTGACGGCCGCTTTCCGCTTGCCGGGATCACCAAAGGCATTTTGGCTGCTTCGTCCCACACCTTTTCCATGGTCTTCTTCAGGTCCGGTATTTCTTGCCGGACAGTCGGATCGGCCTTTGCGAGGTCGAGCACAATCTCAAGTTGTTTGTCTATGTCGGACGGCAATTTCTGGGTATCGTCCGGACCCTCCACGCCCATGAGGACCGCGCGTTCGATGGAACCGCCGTGCCGGCGCAGCGTCGCCAGCGCAAGGTGCGTGCCGTAACTTGTTGCCCGCAACGAGATCTTCTTCACGCCGAGCGCCTTGCGCAGATTTTCCAGGTCGTCGGCGCTCTCGTCGGTGTTATAGGCGCTGAGGTCCACGCCCTTGGCGCGCCACATCGCCGCGCACTCCGCCGATTTGTTACTTTACATGCGGAGCAATGCGTCCCGCTTGGCAGGCTGATCGAAAGGGTACTCCATCTTCTGCGGACAATCGAGATTCGGTTTTGAGAGTCCCGTGCCACGTTGATCGAGAGCGATTACGTCGGCTACCTGCCGCAGCGCGAGGAAAAGCGGCAGCCGCACGCCACGCGCCGAATCAATCCCCGAGTTTCCGGGTCCGCCCGCGAGGTAAACAATCGGAGCTTTAGGATGCGCTGCCGTGCTGCGAAATCGTACGAACGCCAGTTCGATTTGTTTCCCCTTTGGTTGCTCATGCCGCTCAGGAACAGCCAGATGACCAAGCTCGGCGGGGACTGTTTTGCCGGAGGCTTTGAAAGCATAAGGCTCAAAGCGTACCGTGCCGAATTGCTGCTGGCCCCAGCATAGCGTCGAAAAAAAGATGGAGATCGTGAGCGCGACCTCGCAACATTGAAAGGTCTTCGTCATCCTGATTGTCCTGACTTGAAGCGTGGGGAAAACGCTCCTTTTAATAAGCAAAAAATTATACCGCGCATGATCATCATGCTGATCGCTCAGGCCAGCAAACCACCCTCGTGCAGGTACTTGTGAAAAGGCCCAAGGGCATAGATATTCTCGCAAATCGGATCAAAATAGCATCTCCTGGGATCTTGAGACGATGCGTAAGTCACATACTAGTTCGATCAGTGCATTTGCCCGGTGGGGAGGTTTGCAGTTCGCGCTGCATGCAGGCCGACTTCGCGTTTCTGAACAACTCAACGTTGTGGGCTTATAAGGTTGGATTCGCAAAGGAGATTTGGCGATGACAATTTCTCGCGACGATGAACGTTTAAAAGCTCTGGAGAATAAAACGGCGCGGCTTAGTGTTAGAGACAGTAACGCCATCGAAATTGGGACGAAAGGGAGAGAAGCCTTCATGCGACTGCTGGATGGCAACGAGAAAAATCGTGCGATCTTCGCTCTGGACCGTGATGGACAAACGGAGTTCAGGACCTTAGATGGAACAGGCGCGGTGATACGTCAAATGACGCTATCGACGCCAGAGAAATGATTCGGACAGAATGGTGCCGAGGGACAGGGGCCATTTAGGAGAGAGTGGGACTGATCGCCAAAAGGCCATTGTGTGAACCCCTTCAGATCGCTCCAGCAGGTATTTGGCTTCGCTGCTTGACTCCTAGAATTTCTTGCGATTCTCAATGATGGCAATATCGCCAGTGCACTCACCATCAATACAAAAAGACTCTCTGCACATTGCTGGCTCATCGGCGAATTAGCGCAATTTTGCAAGCCAAGCTACGCCTGAGATACTCGATTCAACTGGTTCACCTCAACTGGCATTTTGTGCAACCTTGGCGCGGATGCTATCGGTGGCATATTCGAGCTGACGGTCAATGCCAGCCCTTCTTTGCTGCCAATCAAATCCAATCTGTTCGTCGGGCTCGATCGGCGTCCCTTCAAGAACAGTGCCCTTCCATGTGTAGTAGGCACCAATCGGCAGTGCCAGTCGGAACCCCTGACCGACTTTAACGGAGGTGGCGGAAAGGAGTCGACCGGCGGTTCTCTCCCCGACGATTCTGGCAAGACTGTTCTCTTGGGCAAACGCTACGATCATTTCAGCGGCACTGGCGGTATGCCGGTCCACAAGCAGAGTCACCTTTCCGTGAAATGACTTGTCTTCCAATCCCTCCGTTTGCAGAACCACAGGTCTCTTGGCCAGCATCGCCGGAGCAAATTGTAATGCGAGTAACCAAAGGCCCTTCTTTGAACCAGGGATGCTGTCAAAGCGGCGGAACTGTTGCTTTTCAGAATCAAGATTGGCCGTTGCCCGGTTTTTGGCAAGTGCGAATCCCACGGGAATCTTTCCGGGCGTGAGCAGGCTCATGACGCGAAGCGCCCCGATTCCTCCTCCGGTATTCCCGCGAAGGTCGATGATCAGACTGTCTATTTTTCCTAATTCTTCAACGGCTCGGGAAATTTCGTTTGCAACCTCGACTCCGACCATCCCAGGGAACATCGCAACCTTCAAATAGCCCAGTCCATCTCCAAGCACCCGTGATTGAACGAGCGTCGGCTCGATGAAATGCAGTTTTTTCCCTTTTGGTTGTGCCACATCGACCGCAACGGTACGGTGCTGATCATTCTTGCCTACAATTTCCAGGACAGTTTGCTTACCCATCGGGAAGACTGGATGCTTCGGCGGAGTGATATCTCGGCCATCCACGTTCAGAAGAATGTCTCCTGGTTCGATTCCGACGATAGATGCGGCACCTCCTGAGTGGACATCCTGAAATATCCAACGCTTCCCAAACGGTGTTTCATCAGCTAGGTAGGTAGCGCTCAACGCAGCTCGGCTCGAAGCTCGGCGAGCGCTGCCATGAAAAAAACCGAGGTGAGACGTATGAAGCTCTGTCAGTAGATCACTCATGGATTGCTCAAAGCCATCCGCCGTTTCTGCTCCTTCAATCAATGGACGGTGGCGTTCCACGGCGGCCCGCCAATCGTCGTTCAATTTTTCGGGCAGATAGAATCTCTTCTCCAGAGCGGCCAGTACGTTGCTAAGAATGACGTGGCGATCGTGTATTGAAAGCTGGACACCTGATGCAGTCGAAGCAGATTTACCATTTGTCATTGGGACTCCTTGAAGAGATATTGACACTTGACGCATGGAACAAACTGCCGCCAGGTTCTCCGTCGAGCACAAAACCCGCCCAATAGTATGGAGGCGATCCTGAATTCAGCATCTCAAGTTGTGCCTGCCTCAGAGCCTGAGCCTTTTCCTCGTGGCGGCCGAGGTGATCGTAGAAAGCCATCATAAGGTGGGTCGTTGCGTGGTCCTCAAGATCCCAGAGTGAAGATACAACGCTCTGAGATCCTGCCTCTATGAACGCATTGACGATGTTCGCGACTCCCTCTTCACCTACTGGCCCCACACCTGTATCGCAGGCTGAGAGCGTTACAAGATTGGCCTTGAGCCGAAGGTTCCTGATTTCACGTACCTGGAGCAAACCGTCATCGGTGGGGTGTTGCTGGGGAGCGAAAACAAGGGCAGAACGATCCGGGAACTCGGAATCAGCATGTCCATGCAGAGCCAAATGGATTACCTTGTACTCGCTAAGCGGAAGACGTTTGAAATTTGTCTCCGTCGCTTGGCTTCCGAGAAGAATTGTGTCCGGCTTGGGCAGGTCCGTTGCGATTGTTTCGACTTCACGCCGACTCTCCGGCAGAGCAACAAGCTCCTTTCTTTCAGGCCCGGAAGTTGTGCGGAAAATATTGGCAAGGAGTCTGCTGGGGGAGGTTGGGTTGGCGGTCCACGCAGCCACCCCGACATACGGCAGATCGCCCTGAGCCATCTCATTTACGCGGTGTCTCAGAATGTGGAACACGGTTCCGGACGGAGCTACAGCTACAAGATGAGAGGTCAATAGGTAGTGACCGCCGTTGGAGAGAGCTGAAAAAGGCAACAAATGGAGTCTGCCATCTGGCACCACAATCAACGTCTGCTTATCTTTCAATTCTTCAATTCCACTCAGGAGACCATTGAAAAGCTTCTGTGCGAGCATCCGGTCCTCTTTTTGCTGCAAGATCTCAGAGCGATACTGGGTCGCCTCTTGCTCCAATACATCTTTCGACGGTAATGTGTACCGCCGGACAGTTCTATTGGTCACTGCGAGAGCATAGGATTGCGGACTGTTGAGGACATATTCAACAAAAAGCTCGGAAGGATGGAGATCGCGTTGTAATTGGCTAAGATCAATAGGTTCAGCCGGTGTATCACTCGCTGTCGAAGCTGAGGTCAGTTGTTGCTCGGTTTGATAGATCGCATCAAGAATGTGTCCTCTTGCGGTTTGTTCGTCAGTATTCAGCAATGCAAGATTCAATCTCGTCAGGCGCTGCTCGGTAGGGTTCGGGGTGTGGGGTGAGATCACCTCGTGATGCGTCAGGGATTGTGCTTCTACTCGCCCACGCGCGCGTTCGATCACGCGAAACGCATCAGCGGTTCTGCCTTGCTTGCTCAGAGACGCGAAGTAACCCGAATACACCTCGCTTAGATCGCTCAAGAGTTGGCGTTCGACAGTCGGCGTTGGCACCTTACTCAGAAGAGCGTCAAGCAGATCCTCGCTCTTCTCGTACAGTTGGTTTGACGATTTGATGTTTCCCAGGCCAGCCATAATCTCGGCTTTAATCGCAAGATCCGTTGGAACAAAATACAACTCATCGGGTGTATGCTCGTTTGCCTCGATGGCCTCATTGATAGCGGCTAGCGCCTGTTCCAACTTCCCTTGATGTAGATAAGCCTTTGCGAGAAGACCATCCACCTGAGTTAAGCCGCGCCAATGCAAAACCTGTTTTGCATATTGTGCAGCCTTGCTGTAATCAGACACAGCTTGATCCCAATTGCCCATTCCCTCGTAGACGCCCGCTCTGGCTTGGTAAACGTCGGCAAGATGTTCGACAAGATGGTAACTGCCTACTCGCTGCATCTCCTCACCCGCCAACGCTAGCGCGTCCTGGTTTTTCCCGAGGCCGCTGAGAGCTCCGATTTTCGCAGTTATGGCAATCGTTGGGTAGGCCGCGCCGGGTATCTTTGGCGACTTTGATTGCTTCATTCAGCGGCCCAAGTGCTTCCTTGTATTTTTGGAGTTCCACTAAACCTGTGCCATACATGCTGGCATATCGAATGTGAGCGCCAGGATCAACGGTCTTCGCTACCATCCATACCTTGACCACATCCTTCTTCGCCGTCGCCATGTCCCCGAGAAGAAATGCCGCGATTCCTTGCTCGCCTATTGCTCTGGATGCCAATAGATAGTGATGCCGCCGAAGTGCCAGGTCCTCAACCTGAGTCCAGGTCTCCCGCGCCATTCCAGAGTCGTAATTCACTTCGAGCATCCCGAGGATGGTCAAAACACGAAGCCGTGTTTCAGGGTCATGCGCCCCGGGCAACTTCAAATCATTTGTCAGCGTGGCGATTTGGGACGGGATACTCGTTGAAGACTCGCTGTGCGCCGGCATTTCACTGACACGCGCGTAGAGTGCCTTAGAGAGTTGGTGTTTCTGTGTGAACTGAATTTCGGCCTGTCGGTACAAGGGTTCTGCCGCTATCCAGCTATTCAGCCACGACATATCGTCGGCTCGCTTGAGGAGCGCCTCTGGAGAGGCAGGATTCCTCCAGCGGAGGAAGTGGCATCCGACAACACTCAACAGGACGGCCAACAGCAAACCGGCAGCAATGCGGAGTTTGGGGAGAACAGCAGCTCGCATAGCTACTCAGTTAACTTACTCGTCAATGATGCCAAACTCTCGAATCCAGGTCAACATTTACCGCCTGTTCACCCAAGCCTATAAAAGTGCGGAATCGCACTTCGACCTCCTCGATGATGCGGTTTGGGTGTTGCAATTCTGGTCAAGACGTTTTCCGCGGAGAATACCGCGATTGCGTCATGGAAGCTCTTCGGCTTATACCGCTCCCAATCTTCTTCTCGAACGAAAGAGCACGGTAGGAATGCCCGGCCTCGAGCCTAGTGGCATCGGCACACCACTGTTGCAGCCGCTTCCACTTGCCCGGATCGTTCAAGTCCTCCTGGCCCTTGGTTTCAAGAATCCATACCTCGCCGCCCGTTCTCCTCGCCACGAAATCAGGGGAGTAAATTGAGATATCACCATCCGGCTTCACATATGGGTACCCACACGGATGACGTGTTCGACCTGGAAGAGCCGGGATACTCAGTGGCAAGGCCGTCGGGTGGGTGGGCATGGCGCTCCTGCCGCTCTTGCAGGAGCAACGCCCAAGGGTGGGAACACGGGCGCACGAAAAAATGGGCCTGCCGAGGCAGACCCCAAGGTGATTCCTGACCCCTACGCCGATTTCCTGAGTTTTGATTGAACGGGCTTTCCGGCAGGCTTCTTCGCCAGCTTCGCGTTTTCCTTTACGGCGAACTCCTGTTTCACTTTGAGAGAAATAGCATCGGTGTCCACCTTGTACGTACTGGCAGCATCGCGCAGGACTGTTACAGCATTCGTCCGTGAAGCGCCGAGTAGGATGGCCGTTTCCACCATCAACCGGGAGAGCGTACCCTCATCAGCACGACGAACGAAGGCCACCAGAGTTTTACTGATGCCTCCATCGTTCCGCATCTGCCGGATGCCATGCTGACGCGCCAACATCTCCACGTGGTTCTCATCCATGACGCTTGCCAGCTTCTCAAGGATGAAGAGCAGGTCACGCTTCATCAGCCGCACCGGGACGGCTGCGGCGATAGCGGCGAGAACACGTATGCCTGTGATATTGGCAATAGCAGCCTCTTTGCGCTGTTTCTCCTGTTCGGCCTTCCACTTCGCATCGTCCGTGCTGGTTTGCTTCTTCGGATGATGCACCGGGCAATCGGGATGAGCGCAGACTTTATGAATCTCCCCCCTCTCGCTGCCCTCCGCGATGATGGCCTCGGTGGTGTACTTGCAGGTTTTGTACTCCGGCCTCTGCCCTTCCTCCTTGCTCTTCGGTTTATCGTCGCGGATGGCAACATACTTGTTGCGCGGCAGAACGGCACTCCCTTCCTGCTGCTTTCCGTAAGCGGTGCTGATCTGCACAAGTTTGGGCTTGGCGGCGATGGTCTTGGCAACGTGCGCATCCACCTTCGCCTGATAGCAGCTTGGGTCGGTGCAAGCGTCCTGCCGCACCTCGGCAAACAGCAGCTTGTTATGCCCTGTGCGCTTGGGGCAGTCCACGCAACTCCCCGCGATGCCGACGAGATGCGCGTCCCGCTTATCGAACGGAGCATCTTTCAAAATGAGCATGATGTTGCTCTCAATCCAGAACTGGAGATTGCGAACGGGCAGCAGGATGCGCTTGGCTTTCCGGTCGCTGATTGCGCTCCAATCCTCGCGGAAACAAGCGGACAGCGCCTCCTCCTGACGGTCGGCTGGCAGTTTCGCCAGCAAAAGAGCGTGGCCGACCCCGATCTCCTCGCGGTAGAAGGCTTCGACGGCCACAGGCGCAAGCTCGGTCAGCTTCAACCGCTGCGCGACGTAGACGGGGGTTTTGCCCGTCTTTGCCGCGATCTGCTCGATGCTGTATTTCGGTTCGTCAAGGTCAAGCAATGCTTTGAAGCCCTGCGCTTCCTCCATCGGGTGAACGTCGCGGCGTTGGAGATTTTCGATAAGCTGCGCCTCCAACGCTTCTGCGTCGCTGAGATTAATGATGCGGACCGGCACGGTCACAGCCTCGGCCATCTGCGCGGCACGGTAACGCCGCGCTCCGGCAACGATCTCGAAGCTACGCTCATTCAAAGGCCGTACTAGCAGAGGCGAGAGAATGCCTTGGGTGCGGATACTCTCTGCCAGTTCCTTTAAGCTGTCTTCCTCGAAGATGCGGCGCGGGTTGGTAGTGGATTCGGTAAGCACGCCCAAAGGCAGGTTGCGGTACTCAGTTGCATTGATGATGCTGGTGTCCATGATGATTGACTCCTTTCGAGCGGTTAGAGTGGAAGGAAAAAGGAGCGGAGACGCACTGGCTAATCCGCTCCAAGGGAGCGGATTAGCCACGAATGGCGGCATCCGTGAAGGCTTCGGCGAAGCCTTGCAATCTGAGGTTTCTGTCCCACACAGCAGCGAAACGTTCATGCTGTCTGTGCAACTCTAGGAGTGCGATATAGTGACCGCGCACAATGTCGCGGGACCACTGCTCTGTCCCCATGTAGTCGTTGCGGAAGTAATAGGGGTCAAGAATGAGGTCGTTTCCGATGGGCTTTCCCAACTCGAAGCACATCTCCGGGTCACGCATCGGGTCGCCGTTCTGCTTGCCGTAGTGAACGACGGACAGACCGGGCAATCCTAACGGTCCCGGTTCCGGCCTCGCCTCAATCACCAACGCCATATAGGGCGGGTTTTCGATCTTGAGATAGAGGGTGGGCCGGAAACCTCCGGCCTTCTGGAGAATTTGAAGGATGGTTTGCATTACGCCACCTTCGCCAGTTCTGCATCGGTCATCGTCTCGGTACCAGACGGTTCCAATGCGGCAAGGATGACAGCGGAGGTCTTCTGAATTACTTCCAAGCTCTCGGCCAGAAGCGAGGCGTTGCCGTGGTACAGGTGGATGTAGTCGGCGGACGCGGTTCCAGTTTCGAGACCTACGGCCTTTCCAACGACAAAGGCGATAGCCTCGGCTTCCGTCTCGCGGACAACCTTCGTTGTTGCCGTGCGGCGCTCTGCCTTGTGCAACATTTCATGCGCCAACTCATGCACGAGTGTCGAGAACTCCTCGGCTTTCGACTGTCCGGGAAGAATGGCAATGCGTCCGCCGTAGCTCATGCCAAGCGCGGGAGCGATGTTTTCGGTAAAGACAAGCTGGATACCCTGATGCTCGATAAAAGAAATCAGATAGTCGCGGTTCTCTCCCACGTCGCCGGAAATCTCCCGCATGGCAGGAAGCTCCGCGCCTTCGGTCTGCGAGACATCGAAGACATAAGCCGAACGGAACCCAACCAATACTGCCGTGTTCTGTTTGGTAATGTCTTTCTCGGCCTCTTCCTGCTTTTTGCGACGAACGCCGAGGATGGGGGCAAGAATGCGGATGCCTTTCTCACCCTTCTTCACGCTGCGGCCAAGCTCTTTCCACTTCCAGAACCCGGCAACTTTCGTTGCATCCGGCTTCTGCCGTGCGATTTCAAGGATGTTTCCAAAGCTGTAATTGTGAAAACGGCTCATCGCGTTGAGGTACGCGGTGAGTGCATCGCTGTGTCCTGCCTCTAGCTGCTCGATGAGGCTCTGGACGTTGGCGGCGATTACTTCTTTCGCCGTTCTGGGCTGCTGCTGATCGGTGTTGCTGCTGGTGGTTGGTACGCTGCTCATGGTGGTCTCTCCTTTGGCTTTTGCTTTTTCATGCCGTGCGGCATGTACCTACATGCCGCAATGAGAGGAACCGAATGAGGAGGGGCGGCAAGGCGCAAGGGAGGGGGTTCACCCACCCGAAGCAGAGCGGAGGGCGAGCGCAGCGAAGGTCTGTACAAGCGCAGCGCGGAAGACTGGGGAAACCCTTGCGCCGCGCCAGGGCGAAGCCCTCAGCGGCTTGTCTTCCTTATGCGTGTGCGTTAGCGCGCAAGATTTTCAGGGGCAGGCGTTGCGGGGGAGGAACAGGCCCCGCTGTGGTGGGTGGCGGAAGACGCCTAGCGGCTGGAGACAGGCGAGGAGCGCAGCTCCTCCCTCCGCAAAGAAACGTTTTTGGATCGTATGGAACAACTCGACCTGTCGTGGTGTCCGGTCAGTTATTCCGGGGAAGATAGAAAAACGACACCTGGGTATTACCATCTTCCTATCAAGGAGATCGTATGAAGCTCTCACTCTTTTTGCTTATGACTGCCGCGCCATCGTTAGGTTTCGGCCAGTCCAAGGCTGACTATACGATTCCAGTCCACGAAAGCCGCATCGGGCTCTCTTGCAACACCACGAAGGGCACTTCTTCCTGCAAATCCACTCAGGTTCAGACGGCTCAGGTTGAGGGCAAAAAATACGAGCTGGAAAGCGAGACGTTCTTCTCGAAAGGTCTCGTGGCACTCGGTGACTATCAGGGCAAAGCTGGGTGACCACAAAGAAAAACCCACAGGGGAGTTCACCCGGTCATATGATTTGATGTTTCCGGACGGAAGCACACGGACTTTCAACGTCATCGGCCAAATGGAATAGCTGCACTTGTCCGAGCAGTTTATTGGAGAAGAATTTTCGCAGATGGCTCGACTCGCGTCACGCTTGATAGTGTCCTTTCTCCTGCCTCCGCATAGTTGTTCGCACACGATGGAATGAGACCGATGAGATCAACGCGGATGTTAGGAACAAGGCGTCGAACAGACGGGCTGCTACTGAGCAGCCCGCTCCCGAATTCGATTCATGCGGCGTGAGGCTTGTTCAAAGTGCGTGGAATCAAGCTCAAAGCCGAGATATTGACGACCGCAAAGCGTGGCTGCGGCGAAAGTGCTGCCGCTGCCCGCAAAGGGATCGAGAACCAGTTCCCCCGGAAGGGTAAAGCTGCGGACCAGCGGAGCAAGTGCCTGCACAGATTTTTGCGTGGGATGCAGCTTGTTGCCGGTATACGGCATTTCGATGACATCCGCGATGGGCTGGGCAGGCAGCGGCGGCCTGCCTTTGGCTAGCAGGTATGCCTGTTCGTGCCGATAGCTGAGGAACCCGGTCTTCGAAGCGTAGGTCTTGCGGAAGACGAGATGGCCGACCGGACGGAAGCCTGCACTTTTCCATGCTGCAAAGAATATATCGACCTTGGTCCAGCTATAAAACATGATGGCAACGCGATCCTGCTTGAGCACGCGATAGGCTTCGCGCATCGCGGGCCGGAGCCAGTTATCGTTGGCATCGTTCGGAACAGAGCGCCCTGAGCGATCCCGGTAGTTCACAAGGTACGGTGGATCGGTGAGGATGAAGTCCATGCCGTGGGCTGGCAGCTCGCGCATCTTCTCGATGCAGTTGCCATGCAGGATCGTGTTGACGGGAATCTGCTGTGTGGTGGTTTGGGTGTTCATGATGATCACTCCGTTTGTGTGGTCTCCCGATGGGCTGGGGCACACTGCGCGGAGCGACGCAAGAGGGTGAGGCTTCCAAGGTCAAGGAACGCTTTTGGGGAGGGACCCGAAGAAAGTGTTCGTGCTCTTTAGGAAAAATTTATTCGGTGAGGAGCCGGAAAAACAGAGTGCCGCCGCGCCGCAGGACGACGATAAAACCCCGAGCGAGTGCCCAGCTCAGAGGAGACCGCATCTGGAGTGCTGAGAACACGACTCCAACAGAAGACTTACCGATATTTCCGTCTGGGCCTCTTTGCGGAGGCAGAGCAACCGGTGGACAAAGGCTGACTGAACGAGTGTCCTTCCAAGGGTTCAGCTTCAATGGATGTCGAAAAGACAAACAGACGATCGACCTTATCTAGCGGGACTCCACAGCTCGGGATGACACCTTCGTCAAGCCCAGCATCAGGCTGCGAAACATTGCTACGTTAAGGAGTGGTTCCAGCAAGCGTGTGATTTCGCCAAAGCGGATAGGGTATACCGGCAAGCCGATTGATTGCGAAAGCTTGCATCGTAAGCAGGATCACTGCGATCTCGATGATAACGAGTTCTTTAGGTTGAGAAATGATGCCGAGCGAAACAATAAGCGTTGTCGCTCCTGCTGGCGGATGACTTACCCGCAGCAGAGCCATAAACGCTCCGGTGGCAGAGAGCGAAAGCGCAGCGGCCAGGACTCTTGCACCATGGACGCCGCCATGTATGGCGAACGGTGGTGCGTACGCCGCTGTAAGCGCAAAGGCGGCATAACCGCATATCAGTCCGATAGCATGTCCCAAGATGGTGTTGCGCGGGCTGGACGCTTCCGCCAGCGGGGAAAAGAAGAAGAGATAGGCAGTTGGGCCAAGAGATGGAAAGACAAATGGGCTGCCCGTAAAAAGTGCCAGCAACGCGAGCAGCCCGATCGTGACGAAGCCATTGATGCAGACATATACAGCCCACACAAGCCGCTGCGGAAAATGTTGCAAAAGCCATTGCAGGCGCATGTGCGCAAGGAGCACACCTACGTGCTCGAAGTTGCCGTGCGGAGTGCTGATCTGATTGTGTTTATCCATGAAGATCATCAGATATTCGGAAGCAGATCGAAATACTCATCATCTTCATTTTTTCCGCCTTCCCCCAGGCCGACGGTCTTTTCCGACTCGATGAATTCGATCCGCTCGATCCATTTGACCATCTTGTAACCGAGCTGGTTTTCGACCCGCAACCTCAAGGGGGCTCCGTATACCTCAGTAAGAGGCTTGCCGTTCATCTCGGAAGCAAGCAGGCATTGAGCCTTGAGGACATTTTCGAGACTTTGCGTGTCGTAGTACGTACCGCCATAGAGCGAGCCGCCAAACGAGAAGAACGCGACGACCTTGGCATTGGGCTTGGGATGGACGAGATCGACGAGAGATTTCATTGGAAGACCTCCCCACTTAGCAATCCCAGTCCAACCCTGGATGCAATGGTGCATCGTGATCTCCTCGGCCTTGGCTAGTTTCTCTATATCTGCGAGAGAAAGCTCGACCGGATTGTCGACGAGGCCGCCTACCTTCAGCTTGAAGTCCAGGAATCCATTCTTGGCCATCAGCCTCCAATCGTCCCGTTCGGGCATCTTGCCGTTAGGCCAAAAGCGCGGAGAGATGTCCGCCTCGGTGTAATGCTCAGTCGGAGAGAGACGATTGAGCGTCGTCAGCATCAACGGGTAGGTGATGAACTTCTGTACGTGCTGCAGGACGCGCGGATAAAACCAGGAGATGTAATGCGCCACAATCCAGGAAAGAATGACCGCGCCAATGCCAACGAGGCCCAAAATCATTCCCAGATGGTTCTGATCGTCAGTACCCATCACGATGTGGTTCATGTTGCGAACGAAGCCGGTCATGACGATCAACGTCACATGCACGAGGATAAGGGCAAAGAAGCTGAGCATAGTCAGAAAGTGGATGGATCGGGCCGATTGCCTGCCGCCAAACAGCTTTGCGTATCAATGGAAGCGATTGACGGCGGCGGGCGACATGGCGATACCAGTGAGGATCGCAAGCGGGCCGAAGACAAAGACAACAGAAAAATATGCAATCTGCTGGAGTGCATTATAGCCGTAATATCCATTGAATTCGGGCGGAAGGTGGAACGTCGCATAGTGAACCCATGTATTCCACGCCTGCAGCAGCACCAGGGACGATTGCGGAACAAGCCGTCGCCACTGCTCCGTATCGAACAGCATGACGACGAAGAAGGCCCCCGTAAGAATGAAGCCGTAGACATTAAGAAAGTGCCATGAGCGGGCAATGCCAACTGTATGCCGGTAGCCTGGCGTGGCAACAATGGGCGAAATATAGCGAGCGTCGTCCTTCGCCGTCCAGAGTCGATCCGTCGGTACCTTGATTGGGGTCAAGCGAATCCATTCGCTGCCGGGCGTGCAGTGATTGTTGAAGTACAGGCGAGGATGGTCGGCCAGGATCGACAGACCGCTCCGAATCAGCATCATCACAAAAACGAAGTTGAAGAAGTGGCAGTAGCGGACCCACAGCGGAAAGCCGTGCGGACCGGCAAAGTTATTGGGATAGATCTGCGGGACCGGCGGAATATGAGGGAGGCCTACAAAGAGAAATTCAATCCATGCCGCCAGTAGAGGTAGCAGCACCAACACGGCCGCAGTGTTCAGAAACGATGACCGAATCCAGATGCGATGACGACGATCAGGAGGATAATGAACGGCGGCATGTGCCGCGTCAAATGAAATCATTGTGCCTCACCCGGAATACTTTCATTTCCTGACGCAACCAGGGTTGACGGATTATTCCGCTGGTCGAGCGTAACACGGTCACGAGCCGTAGCCCCGGTGTGGCAAGGCCTATAGCTTCTCGCTGCTCGGCCATGAAATCGTTACTTGGAGTGCGGAGTCTTCGCGAACGCCGGCTACAGCCACGCAGCCTCGAATCTTCGAGGATGGCGTACACTTGGAATGGTCCGTGATCGAACGAAGATCAAGCCAAACTGTTCCGACGCACGACGATCCCGGAGGGATCGGTGTCGAATGCCCTCTTCCCAAGTACAAAGACCGCCGCCTAAAAGCATACCGCTGGACATTCCAGTCGTGGCGATCGGAGCGTCGGCAGGCGGTTTGGAAGCTCTTACGGCGATTCTGCGCGCTCTCCCTACCGATATTGCGCTGGCATTCGTTCTGATTCAGCACCTCGATCCCAAGCGCCGGAGCATTTTGCCAGAGCTGCTTTCGAAGGCGACCAAAATCCCCGTACTGGAAGCGATCGATGCGATGAAGATCGAGTCCAATCGCGTTTATGTAATGCCAAGCAACGTGGATATTTCCATCACGGATGGTCACTTTGGGCTTATGCCACGAGTGATAGACCGCAAGCAGCATCTGCCCATCGACATCTTCATGCGTTCTCTGGCGGAGGTACGCAAGAGCCAGGCCGTCGGCGTCATTCTCTCGGGCACGGCATCGGACGGCACTGCGGGAGTTGAAGCAATTCGGGCCGAAGGTGGAGTGACCTTCGCCCAAGACCCCAAGACAGCCAAGTTCGACGGTATGCCTCGGAGCGCCATTGAATCCGGCTGCATCGATTTCGTCTTATCTCCGGAGAAGATCGCAGCGGAGTTGTCGTGGATGAGCAAGCATCCCACGCTCCGGAGAAAGTCGACGGATATGCACGAAGAGCCGAAGGATGATACCCAGGTTTTCGAGTCAATTTTGAATCTGGTCAGCACTTCGCAAGGCGCCGACTTCACCAAATACAAACCCAATACGATTCATCGACGCACACAACAACGCATGGCGGCTCTCAGGATAGCTTCCCTTACTGCGTATCTGACCCACCTCGGAGAGCATCCGGAAGAAGTAGCGAACCTGTCCAATCATGTTTTGATTCCGGTAACAGAGTTCTTCCGCAACCCAGAGGTCTTTGATGACCTGAAAAGTACGATCTATCCGGCGATTGTTGGAGAGAACGCAAAAGACACAATCCGTATATGGGTAGTCGCCTGCTCCAGCGGAGAAGAAGTGTATTCCCTGGCAATTACATTGCTGGAATTTCTGGGGGCAAAAGCTGATAGCCTCCGCATTCAACTCTTTGGGACAGACATCAATGAGAAAGGGATTGCGAAGGCTCGCTCCGGGATCTACTCCAGCAGCGCAATGGAGACTGTCTCAAAGGAACGCGTCGCAAAGTTTTTCACGAAAGTGGCAGGAGGCTACCGGGTTAACAAGGTTGTCCGAGATCTATGTGTTTTTGCGAGGCAGGATGTCGCCAAGGATCCCCCATTTTCAAATCTTGATCTGATCTCGTGCCGGAATTTCCTTATTTATGTTCAACCGGAGCTACAGGAAAAGATCATATCGACCCTGCACTACGCTCTGAATCCATCCGGCTTTCTGCTGTTGGGGAGCGCCGAGAGCGCAGCTTCTTATCCCTTGATGTTCACGCCGCTGAATAAAAAGAACAAGATCTATTCCAAAAAAGTTGGCAATCAACGCCAGCAGCGTACGTTCAAGACGAGTAGGACACCGGTCCAGGCTAACGTATCCCCACCGGCGAAGGCGCAGCTCATCAGCCGTGCGAGCCAGAATGAAGCGGAGTTACAGGAAATCGCAGATCGAATTGTTCTCAAGGAGTGGGCACCGCCAGGGGTAATCGTTAACGACGCTCTTGAAATTCTTCAGTTCCGTGGGCGAACGAGCCCTTATCTGGAACCTGCGTCCGGGAGGGCCAATCTCAACCTATTGAATATGGTTTGTGAAGAGTTGGCGATTGCGTTGCGCACCGCCGTTGTTTCGGCCAGAAAAAGAACGGTTCCAATCCATAAAAAGAACGTCCCTTTGGACCGTAACGGAAAAAGGCGTGTGGTGCATCTGTCTGTCATTCCCATGGACGAGCCAGTAACCGGAATGGGACGGTGTTATCTCATCCTGTTCGAGGATGCCGCTCCCCCTATCGAAATCCATGACAAAAGCAGCAGGTCTGGGTCTCTGACGACAAGCGACCGGATCCGCAGAGAGTTTCTTGAGCAAAAGAGCGAGCTGCGTGCCGCGCGCGCTCTGCTCAAAGAACATTTGGCGGAGCGGGAAGCGCTTCGTGAAGATTATCAGTCTGCAAACGAAGAGATGCTCTCCGCGAATGAAGAGCTGCAAAGCACCAACGAGGAGCTGGAGACTTCGAAAGAAGAGTTGCAAGCCACAAATGAAGAACTTACCACCGTCAACGATGAGCTGAACAGCAATAACTCCACACTGCACCTGCTCGGGAACGACCTGAAAAACCTGCTCGAAAGCACCGTGATCCCTATCGTGATGGTGGATAACGACCTGCGTATACGCCGCATGACTCCTATGGCGGAGAGCGTCTTTAAAGTGCTTCCCTCGGATATCGGACGCGCCATCACCGATATCAGGCCGGACCTCAATGTCGACTTGAAGCCTCTGCTGATAGGCGTTCTCCGGGATGCGGTGAACTTCGAACAAGAGGTGCAGAGCCAGCAGGGCCATTGGTATCGGTTGCAGATAAAACCCTACAAGACACTCGAAGGCAGGGTTGATGGCGCGGTCCTGGTCCTCATGGATATCGACGTCATCAAGAAGCGCAATCAGGAACTGGTCCTTGCGGCAGAGTTTACCAAGTCCATCATCGACACCATGCCGGAGCCTGTGCTGGTATTGAGCGCGGACTTGCGTGTCCTGATGGCGAATCATGCGTTCTACCGAGCCTTTGAAGTTGAGCAAGACGCAACGTTGAACAGACTCGTCTATAACCTGGGAAATGGGCAGTGGAATAAGCCTGACTTGCGGGTTCTGCTAGAGGAGGTTCTGCCGCATGACAGAGACTTCCTGAATCATGAGGTGATTTACGATTTCCCTGCAATCGGATGGAAGTCTTTCATGCTCAGTGGGCGCTATATGGTGCAGGAACCGGATGCGGCACCTCTAATCCTCTTGTCGCTCACTGATATGACCAAACGCAAGAAGATCGAAGCCGCGCTCATCCAGGCGGAGAAGCTCGCCATCGCGAGCCGTCTCGCGGCCTCAATCGCCCATGAGATCAATAATCCACTGGAAGCGATTATGAATCTCCTTTATCTCGCCCTGAGGGGAGACGATGCGGAAACCGCAAAAGCCTACGCGGCCCAGGCGCTCGAAGAAGTAGTCCACGTATCGCACATCACGCAACAGACGCTTAAATTTTATCGGCAATCGACAGCTCCATCGTCTGTACAAGTCTCCGAGATCCTGGACTCTCTGCTGGTGCTCTACCACGGGAAACTCCGTGCTAATGACATCACGGTACACCGTCAATATAGAGAAGGACCGCCGATTCTGTGCCTCGCGGGCGATCTCCGTCAGATATTCGCAAACATCATCTCGAACGCGATCGATGCGATGAAGTCGGGAGGTTCGATCACCGTTCGTGTAAGAGCCTCACTCGATTGGCGCAATCAGAAAATCTCCGGTATACGCACGACGATAGCTGACTCTGGCACGGGAATGGATAATGAAACACTCGGCAAGATTTATGAGCCATTCTTTACAACCAAGAACGAGACCGGCACCGGACTAGGAATGTGGGTTTCTGCTCAACTTGTCGAACGATTGCAGGGCGATTTGCGAGTATCGAGCACGACGCGTTCCCGCAGGAGCGGTACAACATTCTCATTATTCTTACCATTTGAGCTATCGAAGTAGAGAAGGGCCGAGCAGCCGGTTAAGCTCATCACGGCTGCTTCACCCAGCGGTGAATCAGCGACATGCCTACTCCGTTGACAACGGCTATGACTTCACGACCCACGTCCAATTCCGTAAATCTGGAGAATCAATCCCATTTGTATGCGCGTAGTTTACGCACTCGATGATCTGGTCCTGCAGCCACTGCTTCGTATGCGCAGCTGCAGCCTGCAGCTTCGGCACGCGATCGATCACATCAATCGCTAAGTTGAAACGATCTACTTGATTCAAAATCGCCAACTCCAGTGGAGTATTGATGTTGCCTTTTTCCTTGTATCCGCGCACATGAAAGTTGTCGTGGTTCTTTCGCCTGTAGGTGAACTTGTGAATCAGCGCGGCATAGGCATGGAAGTTGAAGATCACCGGCTTGTCGGTCGTGAACAGGCTGTCGAACTCCCGCTCCGATAAGCCATGAGGGTGCTCACTTTCCGGCATCAATCGGAACAGGTCCACGACATTCACAAACCGTATCTTCAGATCGGGACACCGCTCGCGCAGAATTGCCACCGCTGCCAGCGCCTCCGAGGTTGGAATATCTCCCGCACACGCCATCACCGCATCCGGCTCAGAACCATTGTCATTACTCGCAAAGTCCCATATCCCGATACCCTTCGTGCAATGATCGATCGCCTGCTGCATCGTCAGATACTGTAGATGCTCCGCTTTATCCGCGACGATCACGTTGATGTAGTCCGTGCTGCGCAGGCAGTGGTCGGCCACACTCAGCAGGCAGTTTGCGTCGGGTGGCAGATAGATCCTCGTCACTTCGGGGCTCTTGTTCGTCACGATGTCGAGAAATCCCGGGTCTTGATGCGTGAAGCCGTTGTGGTCCTGCCGCCAGACCAGCGACGTAATTAGCAGGTTGATTGAAGAGATGGGTACTCTCCATCGCAACTCCAGCTTCGATTTCTCCAGCCACTTTGCATGCTGATTGAACATCGAGTCGATGATGTGTACAAACGCCTCATAGCTCGAAAAGAATCCGTGCCGTCCGGTCAGCACGTAGCCTTCAAACCAGCCTTCCAGCGTGTGCTCGCTCAACATCTCCATCACGCGGCCTTCGGTAGAAAGATCGCCGCCGTCCGCGTCCTCCGGCAGCATCTTTGCCATCCATGTTTTGCCGTGGCTGCCTTCGTAAATCGCCTGCAACTTGTTCGACGCCGTCTCGTCCGGCCCAAATACCCGGAAACTGGTCATATTCTTCCGCATCACATCACGCAAAAAATGTGCCAGCGTATCGGTCGACGACAGCAGGATGTTTCCAGGCTGCTGCACCTTCACGGCATAATCGCAAAACTCCGGCAGATCGAGCGGTTTGCGCAGCTTGCCCCCATTCGCATGCGGATTCGCCGTAATGCGGCTGTCGCCCTTCGGGGCCATCTCCTTCAACTCCGCAATCAATGCGCCGTCCTCACCGAACAGCTCTTCCGGCTTGTAACTTCGCATCCACTTTTCGACCAGCTTCAGATGCGCCGGGTTCGTCACCGGATCGAGAATCGGCATCTGGTGCGCACGCCACGAACCCTCGAGCTTGTGTCCATCAACCTCCTTCGGACACGTCCAGCCCTTCGGCGTCCGCAGAATAATCATCGGCCAGCGTGGTCGCTCCACCGGCGTTCCCGGAGCTGCGCTGCGAGCCTTCTGCTGAATCGCGCGAATCTCCGTAATGCAGTGCTCCATCACCGCAGCCATCTTCGGATGCATCACGGCAGGGTCGTCGCCTTCCACCACGTACGGCTGCCACCCATAGCCAAGGAACAGATTCTGTAATTCCTCCGGAGTGATTCTCGCCAGGATCGCCGGATTGGCAATTTTGTACCCGTTCAAATGCAGGACGGGCAGTACTGCGCCATCCTGCGCTGGATTCAGAAACTTGTTTGAGTGCCATGATGTCGCCAGCGGTCCGGTCTCCGCCTCACCGTCTCCAACCACTACCGTTGCAATGAGGTCGGGATTATCGAACACCGCGCCAAACCCGTGAGACAAGCTATACCCTAGCTCCCCGCCTTCATGAATCGACCCCGGTGTCTCCGGCGTGCAGTGGCTACCGATCCCGCCCGGAAACGAAAACTGCTTGAAAAACTTCTGCATTCCTTCCACGTTCTCGCTTTTGTCCGGATACACCTCCGAATACACGCCTTCCAAATAGCTATTGGAAAGTGTTGCCGGCGCTCCATGCCCAGGGCCTGAGATGTAAATCAAATCCAGATCGTATTTCTTGATCAACCGGTTCAGGTGGACCCACACGAACGTCTGTCCCGGATCAGAGCCCCAATGTCCCAGTAACCGGTTCTTGATATGCTCCGCCTTCAGAGGCTCGCGCAGCAGCGGGTTCTCCAGCAGATACAACATGCCAACGCATAGGTAGTTGCACGCCCGCCAGTAAGCATCTATTTTGCGTTGTTCCTCAGTAGAAAGAATCTCGGTCGAAGGGAGTGTCGCAGTTGTGCTCATAATTGGACCTCGTGCAGTGCCAAATCCTCGGCATCCGGTTGTCTTTCTATGCGTCCGCCTGGACCATGCGCGTCACATGCAGGGCGATGACAAGATCTTCCTGGGCGGGAACGGCGAAGACCGCCGTTTTAGAGTCAGATGCACTAATCCGGCGAACGCCATCACTCTTTGCCTCATTAAGCGACGAATTGATCGAAGCTTCACTCCCTGACAGCACATCGGCGCGTGTCGCCGCATCGTGCTCCCCAATCCCACCCGTAAACACAATTGTGTCCAACCCGCCCATCAGCCACGCGAATCCCCCAATTGCCTTCCGGATGCTGCGCGTGAATACCTTCAGCGCCAGCGTCGCCTGCGCATTGCCATCTTTCGCGGCCTTGCGCACAGCCTTCATATCATTCGGCAAGCCTGTAAGTGCCACCATACCCGCGTCATGGTTCAGCATTTTCTCCAACTTGTCCGGCTCGTCGGTGCCTTCTTGCTGCCGCAGCAAATAAAGCAATAGTCCGGGGTCCACATCGCCCGGCCGCGTCCCCATCACCACCCCGCCGGTCGGCGTAAGCCCCATCGTCGTATCTACAGACTCACCATTCACCACCGCCGTCACGCTACACCCACTCCCGAGGTGGGCAATCACCATCCGCCGCGGCAGCGGACCCATGTTTCGCATCTGCCTTACCGCCGACTCGCAACTCAACCCATGGAATCCATAGCGCTTTACGCCTCGTTCGCGATACTTCGCGGGAATCGCGTACGTGAACGCCTCTTCCAGCATCGTCTGGTGAAACACCGTATCGAAGCACGCAAAATGAAGTACGTCCGGCATCCGCCGCATTGTTTCGCGAATGATCTCTACCGCCTCCGGATCATGCAGAGGCGCAAAACTCGCCGCCGCATCGAGTTTCTTCAGAATTTCATCCGTGATGCGCACATGGTCTTGTATTTCTGCTCCGGGATGCACTACCCGGTACCCCACCGCACCTATCTCATCTGCATCGGCGCTCCGAATAGCATCGAGCACGATGCTAATCGTCCCAGCCGGTGTATCGGTCCTCTGAACCGCCCGCCGTTCCGGCGCTTGCTTGCCCTGAAAGACCGCAAGTATTACTTCTGCGGTCCCGATCCCGCTCAACTCACCGTCAAGAAGAAGACTCGGTTCGTGGACATCTCCGTTCGCGACGAAGAGAGAAAATTTGATCGATGATGATCCGCCATTGAGGACAAGTAATTTCAAGAGATCGCCTTAGGTGCAGCTTACGCTAAGCAGGGTCGTCGATCTTTCCCCACAAAATATTCGCCCAATCTTGTCTAGGTACCGAACAATTACCTTAACCTTCATCAAAGCAAGCAGATCAACGATCCAAGCAGACTTACCCTGCGAGTTGGCCTGCGATCTGTCCCCGCCGCGTGAATCCTTCGCGCACAGCAGAGCCGCTTCGATAACTTTCGCTATGTCTTCAATAACAAACGCCCGCATGTGACCGACTTGAGATTTCAGGATGCGCCAAGCTACGGAGATATCGTCGAGTTGATGGACGAACTGCGTGAGATCAACTTTGTATATGGCCCCAATGGAGCTGGAAAAACCACGGTATCGCGTCTGATCGCGGATAGCAGCCCATTTTCCAAATGCGCTGTTCATTGGCAACGCGGGACGAAGCTGGAAACATTCGTCTACAACCGAGATTTTGTGGCTAGGAATTTTAACAAGCCTGGGGACCTTAAAGGGATTTTTACACTGGGTCAGAAAGATATAGATACCCAGAGTAAGATCGCTCAGGCAAAACTTGACTCAGTAGACCTCACCCGAAAGATTGAAAATCTCACGCACACATTACAGGGTGAAGATGGCACAGGCGGCAAACGCGGGGAACTCTCACAACTAGAAGATAATTTTCGGGATGCGGGCTGGGAGGTAAAGAAGCGGCACGACGCAAAGCTACAAGGGGCGCTAACGGGCTACCGTGCAGACAAGGTGAAGTTTAAGAATCGGCTTGTTACGGAATGCCAAAAGAAAGCACCTGTGCCTCTATCTACCCAATCTGACGTAGAATCGCGTTCCGCCTCTCTATTCGGGACAACGCCGACGACCGAATCGCTCTTAGCCACGATCAACGACACCCACTTTCTCTCGTGGGAGATCGATCCCATTCTTGCCAAGCGAGTCATCGGAAAATCCGATCTGGACATTGCCGCTATGATCCTGCGGCTTGGCAACAGCGATTGGATCAAGCAAGGCATCGCCTACTACGACGTGAACGACGGGGATTGCCCCTTCTGCCAGCAAAAAACGCCGCAAAAGCCTCGCCGACAGCCTAGAGGAATACTTTGATGAAACCTTTGCCCAGCACACTTCTGCCATCGCCACGCTAAGAGACGGGTACTTGCTGGCACGAGAACGTATCAGCCAAACAGTCGATGCGGTGGTGGCTACGTCTTCCCGCTTTCTTGAAACCGACGCGCTGAAAACAGAAAAACAAGTCTTCGATGCCCGACTCCAGACGAACCGGCAACGGCTGGAACAGAAAGCCAGAGAGCCGAGTCAATCCATCACGTTGGAACCGCTTAAAGACATTCTCCAAAAGATGAAAGACCTGATTGAGAAGGCGAATGGCTTGATCCGCGACCACAATACGATAGTGGAAAATCTGGCATCCGCTCAAACGCAGCTCATCGCGGACGTGTGGGCATTTTTCGCTCATAGCGAAATCACAGTGGAGTTTGCTAAATATCAGCGCGACAAGAAAGGCGTAGACGCTGCCATCGGCTCGCTTGAGCAGCAGATAGCGACAGCCACGTCCGAACAGAAAGCAAAAGACGCCGAACTGCGGGATCTGGAAAAGCAAACCACCAGTGTCCGGCCAACGGTCGATGAGATTAACAAGCTCCTGAACGCATTCGGCTTTAGGAGTTTTCGATGGAAAGTCGAAGGTCCAGAAGTACACCATCAACCCGATCAAAACGTCCTACGACTTGCTGTGGTCGGAAATCCGCGACGCCAGCCCGCAAGCGCCGGGAGTCCAGAATGCCATGCGGCGCATTCTGGAACACTACTTCCGCATTCTCGGTGGAATCGGATATGACGAAATCGTCGATCTGTTCGACGGTGAGGAAAAACTGATTTGCAAGGCCCTCTTTAGCTGGGTGAATGACGGATCACATTCCATACCAGATGATGTATTTATGACGTTTGACGATAGTGCTGTCCAGAAACAACGGGAAGTTTTCAAAAGAGTCTTCGTGAAAACAAAGCACATCAATCACTACAACATGATGATGGGCGAGCCATACTTGATCGAGTCCATCGCTGTATCGGTCGCCCCAGCCGCAACAATGTAGAATCGCTCCCTTTATCAAAGACTCAAGCCTTAACCATGACAAACGATCTCAATGCGGAAGCAGTGCGACGGTAGTTCAACGAACGGCAAGGGACAAGCCTTGCTGCATGGAACTGCTCTGCGCATTCCCGAAGCTGACAGCTGATGCCTTGCTGACATCGTGACTGAGACTCGCCGTGAGCGAAGCGGCATTGTTGGTGTAAATCTGCGCGTCATGCGAGGCCCGCGACACGGAAACGTAGGCGAACCTGTTGCTCATCAGCTCTGGGTGAACTTCTGTGTCCATGTTTACCAGCACGCGCTCCGAAGTGAGACCTTGCGAACTGTGCGAAGTCACGGCGTATCCGTGGTCGAAGTGCCGCATCTGGTCGGCATCAAAGCGCACGATTCGATCTTTCGCGCCGTCCATGCGGACGCTGACCTTGCCATCGTCTCCGATGTGCTGGATGGTGGCAAGGTCACGATTGGCTACCCGCAAATCCCTTTGTGGAGCCGTAAATTGTATTTTGTCGCCAGTAGCAAACTCGCGCTCGATCTCGCGATACGCTGCGATGCCACGCAGCCGGGATGGGTCATAGGTCACCTGCTGGCCGTCCTGTTTTTGCACGGTGACAAGGTTCTCCTTCGGGTTCGTGACTACTACCTGGGCATAACTTCGGGGTTCGATATCATGCCCTTTGCTCCCACGGGTGTAATGCAGGACATCTCCCGGCTCATAACGGCTGGCCCACTCTCTGTCTGCTCCGGTCATATCGTTGCGCGGCGTCAGCACGCGCATGGAATAGTCGGTTTTGTCCACGACACCAAGCGCCTGCAACTCCTGCCGCACGGCCTGATTGATGGCGCGGCGCGAAGCATTATCGGGCGACACGATAAGCGTGTTGTCAGGACGTTCGGCATAGCTCTTTGCGATAGCCGCGATGCGTTCCTGTGGGTCAACAATCTCCGTAATCCGACCCTGCTGCGAAAGCATCTCGACGCCGATAGCAGTCTCATTGTTGGACAGATGCTCGACGGCTTTCAGCAGCTCGGGATCTTTTTGACGCATGATCTGGTCAAGCTGCGCGGTCCTCATGCCCGCTTCCTGCAATTGCTCGAAAGGTTTTCCCGCATCGACGCCCTGATGTTGACCGGTGTCGCCAATCAATAGCATTCTGTCCTGCGGAGCAATCTTGTGAAGGAAATCGCGCATCTGCTGCGTCGATGCCAGCGAGCTTTCATCGACCATATAGAAGTGCTTTCTCGCAGGATCGGCGGCGGCCTGCATGCCGCCGCCTGCGAGGAATCGTTGTAGTGTATCCGCCTTTATTCCAGCATCGCGGAGTTGTTTCGCGGCACGCGATGTCGGCGCAAAACCTTCTACGGCGTAGCCGTTCCGTTCGGCTCCTTCACGGATGGTCGCCAAGACCGAAGTCTTGCCACTACCTGCCCGCCCCTGCAATCCCTGTATCCGATCGCGTGAGGTCAGAACTTCCTCGACAACCCTCTTTTGAGCGGCATTGAAGTGAGAGCGTGAATCTGCAAGCGGAACTGCGGTTTCAATCGGCATGATCTGCGGTGTGCGACTCTGCCCGTCCTGCACCTTCTGCACGATTTCACTCTCGGCCTTGATGGTAGCCGCTGTCGTGAATCTGCGTCCGGCTTTCGCGTCATCATCGGCAATCTCTTTGAATTCGCCGGAGGCGACACGCGCCTCGAAGCTGGCGCGAACCTCCGGGTAGGTCATCTCTCCCATGCCCCGGCGCAACGCATCGACATACAGGGCGCGTTCGTCCACGACGGCCTCACGCTCGAAGCCCTTATCGCGGGCGAAGGTGACGGCCTCCCGCACCTGCTGACGGCGCTCCTGTTCCGGTCGCTCCTGTGCCTGTTCTTTTCTGCGCTCCCGCGCCTCGGCCACAACTCGGTCAGCCTGATTGCCGAACTCATCGGCAATCTGTTTATGCGCGGCCAGGATTTGATCGGGAGACAGGATGACTTTTTTATCACGGGTATTGTGCGCGGCAATCTGCGCGGCCTCCGGCCCGGTAAAACCGCTGCGGTACAAAGCCTCTTCGATCTGCTGGCGGCGTGGGCTGGAGGCATCAAGGTACTCCTGCGTGTAGCCTTTGATGTCCGGCGCTCCGCTCTTTCCGGCTTCGATCTCGTAACCAAGGGAGTGCAGCTTATACGTGAGATGGGACTGATACACCGCCGTGGCAAACTGCTGACTCTCAAACAAAGAGTGTGGCTGCAACGCCCGCATGTTGCCATTGTCGCGCTCGGTCATATTAAAGACAACGACGTGCGTGTGGAGCTGCGGGGCGGCGTACCCGTCTACCGGACGGGCGGCGTCATGCTCGAACTTGGCTGCAGCAAACCGCCCCGTGGTTTCGGCTGGATTGTTGCCGCCGATGCGGGCCTGCGTGTATCTCTCCAACTCATTCAAAGCCACGTTGACGGCCTCGCGGTGCGCCTCGCGCACGCGGTCATCGCGACCGACAAGGGCGGTGAGTGAGATGGACTTCGGTGCAGAGAACGTCGCATCCCAACCGGCGCGGTGCTCTACGGGTGAGACCATCTGTCCATCCGCGTTCTTGTACTCGTGGACCGTGCGATGTAATACCATCTGCTTGCCGGTTTCAGGATGTTGCCCCTCCGACAAACGGGCAAATTCCTCCGCGCCCACGGCTCCTGACAACCCAAATTCAGCGGCGAGCTTTCCGTGCCACTCGCCCTGAATCGTGTCGCCTTGCTTCCAATAGTTTTGCTCGGCGGCAGTGAACTCTTTGGCATGGTAGATCTGTGCCTGGCTTGCCGAGAGTGGCTTTGAGATATTCAGCATTAGAGACTCCATCCGTCGTGAACGGCGGCGTGTTCTTCATGGGCATCAGGAATCATGGCTGGTTCCGGTTTAATGGACTGCGCCGCCGCAGGCTCATTCGGCTCAGGTGCCGTAGCAGGGGCTTCCGGTTCCTGCTTCAGTTCCGCATTCGGCCTGCCGCCACGCACCGCTTTAGGATCGTAAGGCAGCTTGTCGTCGGTGCGTTCACGCAGCTCAAAGGGCTTGGCGATCTCGGGCATATCGTAGTATGGAAACGAAAAATAGGTCACATAATTTTGGTATTTCATAAAAGCGTGAAGGTCAGGGAGGCCGGAAATCTCCGACTCCAAGACGAGCGGCTCAACCTGCCTGTCGATGGTGAAGTTGTGACCTGCGCGTGTCCCATCGAAGTGCGTCTCGCGGAGCCGCTCAATCTCGACCTTGCCGATGAATTTTGAAACCCACTCTCCTGCGTTCGGTTCTTTCGTGGTGAGCCAAACGCTCGTCGCGGGCTGCGACAGCATCACCTCGGCCAGATGCCCGTACAGGTATTCCAACTGTGCCTTCCCCTGAAAGCCAAGGACTATGGGATTCCGTCCTTTCCTCCCCTCGGTGATGGCCGTATGAAGCTGCGGCAACTTCTGCAAGCTCGCCAACTCGTCAAGGACAAACCAGACACGCTTCTGCTCTTTGGTCGGCTCATTCAACAGCCGCAAAACGAGCCAGTCAATCCATAAGCTCTGCAAAGGCCGGAGCGCTTCACGCTCGGCTGGCAGAGATGTAATGAAGACCCAACCCTGCCGCTTTTCAGCCCATTCCGTTGCGGTCCACACACCATTACCTTCCTCTTTCTTCGGGAGCAAGCGCAGGCTGTCCGCGACCAGGCCGAGGGAACCGAGAACACCGGCACGCTGCTGGTGGGCTCGCGGGTCAATCAGGTGGGCGTGCTCCGTGCCTTTCAGTCTTCGGTCGATCTCATCCGGGTTCGACATCCACTGCACCAGTTCCTCCGGCGTCGGCCCATAGGCCATCAGGAAGGCAAAGATTTTCTGGGGAGACTCGATAAAAAATTCGCCCTTACGATCCTGCGGCGGCTGGAAGAGGGACGCGGCCAGGGCTTTTGCTTCAGAGCGACTGCGCAGCTCCTCCGCTGGCCCCCAATAGGGGCAACGCTTGTCCAGAGGATTGAGGATCACGTCACCCCTTGATGGGTCGTAGAATCGCTTCACAAACTCGCGTGCCGGGTCATAGACAATGGCAGAATCTTCCCGGCCCCGCACCTGCCGGAGCACCTGAAAAAGCATCGCGGACTTACCCGCGCCAGTGTCACCGATGATCTGCATATGCTGCGCTTCGGCCTTCGGCGGAATGCGCAGCATGTCTTTCATGCCATCGGTCTTGAAGCCGATGCCGTTGCCCTTGACGGTGCGATTGAACGCCTGGGGCGTGAGGCGTTCCGGGCCTTTCAGCCGCCGTCCGTACTTCAACGCTTTTTGGCGCTTCACGTCCAGAGTAACCGCGAACGGCAGCAGTATAAGAAACACTCCGGCTCCGCAGAGCAAAGGCGGCTTGAGGATGGCGGACATGTCGCGTCCGTCATAGACGGCGGCTTTCAGATACTCATGGAGCCGCGCATCCACATAACTGCGTACCGGCCCGCGAAAGAGCAGGTCGTTACCGCGCTGAAGTGCCGTGACAGAGAGTGCCAGAGGGATGACGCGGCCACCGGGTTCCGGCGTCTTTCCATGCAGAACATCCCCATTCATCACCGGCCCCGGTTTCAGTCCGTGTCCGGTAAGGAAGAGCATCCGGTACTTACTTCTGTGCGTCCGGCTGAAGGTGCCGAAGACAGAAGTGCGGACATAGACCGGAGCGTAGAACCACTGCAACGGCTTCGTGAGAAAGCGAAGCCATCCATACACAAACACCACCGTCAGGATCATTGCGGAGAAGATCGCGGCATAGGTATAAATTGGCCGGTTGTGTGGCCAGATGATCGTCTCTTTGCGGCCCCATGTAATCTTTGCCATCGCCTCACCTCCTCCGTGCCGAAACCATCTTTTGAACAATCTCCTGCTTCCGTGTGCCGACCTGTTCGAGCAATTTGTCGAACGCCTCGGCTGCCATTTGCTGGCCGCCCGCAAGCGGGCGAAGGACATTGATAAGCAGCAGGCGGATGCCGACAACTTCCTCTAACAGAGGATCGTTGGATGAGGTTTGCAGCTCGCGGAGAATGACATCGCGCATCCATTCGCTGCGGGCCTGACCCAATCCTTCTGCGTGTTCTGTGACCGCGCGGTGCTCCTCCTGCGTGAGTTTCACCGTTACGGGACATACCCTGTTGGCTGCGCGGTCGGCCTCTGAAATCGAGGTGGTTTCGGTATCCAGAATTGCCATGCAGCACCTCAAAATCTCAGGTGCACCCAGGTGCACCCGATTTTGCTATGTGGTTGGTTCTAAACAAGTGCACCTAAGTGCACCCTGCACGAACCTATTAGGGGTGGAGTGTCGAAATACATCCGGTGCGAAGCACCGCTCTGGTACTGCCACGGATGCAGGCGGAGAATCACGCTCTCGATCCCGCCACAGGTGCCGGTGTTTGAGATGCCGAGGATGCGGCGGAAACACGCTTCTTCGGTAACGCTTCCGCGCCATCATTGGCATTGGCACGACGGACGCGAAGCGTCGGCGTAATCCGCTGTGCTTCGGGCGACTTCAGATACTCCTGAAAGTCGCGGTCTTTGGCGAAGACATGCTTCAAGGATTCTTCGACAACATTGTCCGCCTGAGCCTTAATAAAGGCGGCGTATTGATCGACTAACAAAGCTGTCGAGTCGGTGAGCCGAATCGAGGCGCTGACGTGGCGAGTTTGGGTGACTTCTAGTAATGGCATTGGGTTCTCCTTTGGTAATGAAATGAGGCGGACTTTCTGAGGGTAAACATGCCTTGGGCTACCATGTAAGGCAGGACCGATGGACGAATGGGAGCGATTCAGCCATGAACATGAAATGGAAAATGGGCGTTGTGTTCATCGCCGCATTGGCGATCGAAACAGCGAACTTCCGATTTGGAGGAGTGGCGCTTGATCCCGGCGGACTGATGGATATGCCGTGGCATCTCAAGATGATCGCCATTGAATGGAGCCTTCTGCATGCCCCGGGCATCATGGTTCTTAACATCCTTGATTGGCTTGGGCGACGTGGAGCTTCGGTCGCGCCAGGTACTCTGCCTCCGGCTAATCTTTCCTCCCATTGGGGATCGGCGATCGTGATATTCATCGGTGGCTATTTGGCTACTGCTCTGGTTCTTTTCACCATTGGTTTGAGCGCTCAGTGGTTTCTTCGCCGGAGGAGGAACCATACTGCGGAAAATTCCATAAGACTCGCATGAATAACAGTTTTGAAAACCTTCTTGTGCCGGCATTGCGCTCTCCTTTGAGACTTGAAATCAAGCGGATTTGCTGCGGGCAATCATGCGTTCTGCCGTGGCTGCAATCTCCCGCGCACGAGCGGAGCAAAGCGCGGCGGGAAGCTCATGGGAACGGCGGGATTCGAGCATCGTAATCACGTCCTCGAAACTACTGCCTTCGATGAGCCAGAGACGGGCGGAAGCCACGTCGATAGTGCGCTGCGCGTAGTACAGCGGATTGGGTTTGTCGGAGCGGTACGAAGCCAACTCGTGCGTGAGCGTCACGGCGTCTTTGCCGTGGGCAAGCTCATGCAAACCCCATGCCCAATCACTCTCCGAAGGGCTGTGCTTCAACGACTGCTCGCGTGACGATGAAGAACAGGCAAAGCGCGTGGCATCGACCGTGACCGAATCCAACTGAAACTGATCGGGAGTCCAGATGGAATCGTCGGGATATTCGACCGTAACTTTGTACGGCGGGTCATACTTCCGATTCAGGAAACCGGGGACGCGAAGGACACGGTTGCAGTCGGTGCAAGCCGGATCGCCGCCGAAGGCAATGGCGAGCAACTTAAGCGTCTGTTCCTGACGCGCAAAGTCGATGTCTTCGACGCGCCACAGCACCTGATACTTGCCGGGGGATGTGGAGAGAATCGAGGTTGGCGGCGGCACAAGTTGCGATGCCCGGAGCGCAGCGAGTCGGGCATTGCCATCCTCGTCGATATCGAGGTACAGATGCCGCACAGACGCGATGCATTCTTTCGTGCGCTTGCGGCTGCCAGGGCGAAGAGGATTGGCGGCGACATAGATATTGTTGCGCCCATGTTGGTTCTCGTAGGAGAGCCACGCCATATACGGCGTCTCCAGAACTTGTTCCAATCGCACGACTCGTTGCATAGGAGTTGCGGCATCCTGTCTGCGGAGCAGGACAGCTATCGTCTCTTCGGGGGCAAAACAACGTCTGAGAAAGCTGGCGGCAATTTGACTCATAAGGCGACCTCTTGCGAGCGTGAACGTGCGGGCCTTTAGCAGAAGAGAAGCCCGGTTTTCACCGGGCTTCTGCGTGAAGGAAATGGCCTATGCGGCCACGTCCTCGTCGAAGGTTTCATCGAACTCATCCTCGGCGGCAACCCGCTCTGCGCGGTCGAGCTTGAGGATGGAAGTCACCCGGATCGTGTCGGTCTTTACACCCTTGTATTCGGAGTGCTGAATCTTACCCTCGATCTGGATGTGAGCGCCCTTCTTGAGCTTGGCTGCGAACTCGGCCAGCTTGCCGAAGACGATGAGGTTATGCCACTCGGTGCGCTCGTTGTACTTGCCGGTCTCTTTGTCCTTGTGGGACTCCTTGGTGGCGAGGGAGAGCGTGGTGAACTGCTTGTTGTTTTTGCCGGTGCGAACGACTGCATCGCCGCCGAGGAAGCCCATGAGGATTGCTTTGTTCAGGTACATGATTGTGTCTCCGTTTTGAAATTCCCGATCTGCTCGGGTCACACCTGGCGAAGCCTAGCGAGTGGGTCCGACTCCCAAGGCCGAAGTTCTGCATTTACGGAGGGTCCGTCGCAGATGGAAACCGTAACCGAAGGCGGCGTAAGCCGAAGCAGAAGAACGAGCCTGCCGCCGGGCGTCGGTTTGACCCCGAAGCAGTGACCGTGCAGAAAGCGGGATACCTATGGGAGACACACGCCTGAACAATCCTCTTCGTCCGCTTCCCAACGATGCTGTGTACCGGCAAGCGCGGTTCACTCATCTCCACCAAGGACTCCGCATAGAGCCGCAAGTGCGCTCCAAAACCGAATGTCTTCAGGCGGCCTGCGCGATGCTCAGGACCACACCTTCCGGTCGAAGAATTCTGCTGCGTGTTGTGGGTGAGAAGCACCATAACGATTCCGGTTCCATTCGTGTCTCATGCCGCCGCTGCCGCAGAGTTAGCGCGATAGATTTCCTCTGTCTCAAAGGACTGGTCTGCATGGCTGTAGCCCTTCACGGCAATAAGCTCGCGTACTCTGCGTCGGCCCGCATGATCGCGCTCGCAATACAGTACAAAGTCGATGGCCTCAGCCGTCTCCGAACGGATGAACGAATGGTTGATATTGGGCCTCGCACTCAAGGCAAGATCGGAGAGACGATTCAAGGCGTCCCATGCGCTCTTTGCGTGGATCGTGGAGAGCGTTCCACCATGCCCTGTATTCATGGCTTGCAAGAGGTCATAGCCGCACTCATCGCGTATCTCGCCCATGATGATGCGGTCGGGGCGATGGCGTAGCGCAGCAGCTACAAGTTGGCTCGGAGTAACGGCAACTTGGCCGGGGATCGCCTCGACTGCCTCCCAACGAACGGCGTTCGGATGCGTTATCTTTAGCTCGGCGGGCTGCTCAATGACGATGAGCCGTTCCTGCAACGGCACATGGTCAAGGAGTGCCTTCATCAGAGTTGTCTTACCTGAGCCAGTTCCCCCGCTGATGATGCCGTTCTTCCGCTGCCCGATAAAGCCCACAACCGTATCCCGAATCTCGACCGGCAAGCTGCCAGATGAAATCAGCTCATCGGACGTGAACCAACGATTGAATTTCCTCACAGTGAACGTCGGTCCATTGATCGAAGACGGCGAGCCTACGACGGCCACGCGGGAGCCATCCGGCAGGCGCGTATTCAAAATGGGATTCTGGCTGGTAAGGTCTTGCCCGAGGATGCGGGCCACGCGCTCAATCGCAGCCTGCAAGCGATCATTGCTGTACGGTGTGGAAAGCGCAATGTGCTCGACCACGCCGCCGCGATCCGCGTAAACGCCAGTCGTTCCGTTAATCATCAAATCCGAGATGGACGGGTCCAGCAGCAGCACCCGCAGTTCGTCGGGAAAGAACGGTAGTATCAGCTCGAAGCTCACCGTGCCGCTCCTGTCGTCGGCGCGGCAACTCCGCTCGTGGTACGAGCCGCAGCACCTGGCGCGATTGGATCGACGGAGATGCGATTCTCATGGAACTCTGTAATGGTCAATCCAAGTGGATTGATAGTCTCAAATTGCGGGAAGATTTTGGCCTGATCGCTCACCTGGGCCGGATTGAGATAGTACGTCACACTCAACATCCAATGCTCCGTGCGGGGCTGGCGCGAGTGGTCGGGAGAATAGGTTCTGTCGATGGCTACCAGTGCTGTGCCGCGAGCAACTTTGGCCCGCTGAATCGTCTGCACAGACATAGAAGTAATCGTTACGTCTCGCACCTCTACATCGCTCTGCTCCATTTGGCCGCCCATGACCTGCGAAACCAGATGGTTCTGGTTGTCATCGGTCATCAACTGCGAGGCAAGCGATTGAGAAAGAAAGTAGTAGTTGAGAGGGTACTTGCTGGCAATCGTGTCCCGATTGATCGTGTAGCGGTAGTTCGCCCAATCGGTGACGTATGTTCGCACCTCACCTTCGCGGGGAGTGTAGTCAAGATCGCTGTACTGGATGGCTTGGGCGCGGCCCATCTCATCAATGCGGACATAGCGGTTAATGACGGGGCGGTGTGCCAAGGATACGTTGCCCCATATTGCCCCACAGAGCAGAACCGTTTCACAGGCGAGGATGAAGCGGTAGGCTTTCCGTTCAGCATAGTGAGAGGCATAGACTTCATTACCTATCTGGTCCGTGAGCAATCTCTGCTCCGGCATCAACATCGGTTGCTCATTGACTGCTGTGTGCGTGGACATGGGGAGGATGACTCCTTTGATTGACTGCATGAAAGACTGCGAAAGCGTAGATCAGTCCGGCGATCATGGACCCGCCTAGTAGAAGCAACAACAAGGGCCGAATAATTCGTGATGCCCCGGTAGCTCGCGCGAATAGAAACCCTAACAAGAAATTCCACATGCTCATCCTCCCGATTTGATTGCGAGGGCAACCGCACCGCCAGCGAGTTGCGCCGGTGCTCCAGTGAGCCCTGCCGCCCCGCCGAAGATCGCTTGTGTCATGCTCGGAATAAAGAGCATGTTTACGATGAAGGCGACGAATACCATGATGCACGGAATGAGGTTCGCAAGCCACATTTCAATCGAGTAATTTCCATTGAAAGTCTGCTGGATAAAAGCGTTCATAAAGCCGCCCCATACGAAGATGAACGCGGCG
>Ga0207705_10000359_pt1 | contig 41370 bp, 29 predicted proteins | sample KBSC13metaG_FD_184314 | JGI IMG/M metagenome (GOLD analysis project Ga0207705, IMG submission 184314) | Corn rhizosphere microbial communities from Kellogg Biological Station, Michigan, USA - KBS C1-3 metaG (SPAdes) (version 2) | ecosystem: Host-associated > Plants > Roots > Rhizosphere > Soil ... | reverse complement strand
TGGGGCCAGACGCTCGCGCTGGGAGGCGACGCAGCGCTGGCTCGCGCCGTCGCCGAATCGCGCCTCTCCTCTATTCTACCGGACGAACCGTTCTGGCACACCGTTCTCCAGTTCTTTGTCCACAATTCCGGTATGTCGGCAGCGCGTGTCGGGCCTCTCGTGGACTACCTCTACGCCCGCAAGTTCGGCGAAGCCTTGGACGGCAGCGACGCGCCCGAACCCGATTTCTCGCTAAAGGGCCGTACGCTGCCTGCCTTGCAGAAGCGCATGGAGGAGTGGCACGAACGCCTCGCCAGAGAGGAGCGACAGCGCGGCAGATCCTGGAAACCCTGCGGTATCGCGCCGTTCCATCTCCTCGACCGCGATCCCTACGGCGCCACCAACGACTGGACGATTGTGGAACTGACGACCCACAAGATGCTTCAGGAAGAAGGGAACGCGATGCGCAACTGCGTCCGCATCTACACGAATTGGTGTTCGGAGGGAACGACCTCGATCTGGTCGTTACGCGTACGCTCCCTCCACGATTCGCGCCCGCGTTCTCTGCTGACCATCGAGGTGAACAACGCCCGCCGGGCCATCGTTCAGGTGCGCTCCCGCTGCGACAGACTTCTCTCCTACGGCAATCCGGCTCCCCGCATGAAAATGGCCGAATCGATCCTCCGCCGCTGGGCCGCAGAAGCTCGCCTCTCCATTGCCTGTACCCTTTGACGACGCGGTCTTAACCTTCCGATGTTTTCAGGAAGAGCGCGGCGATTTCGGGCGGGAAGCGGACCGGCTTGAAGGTGGCTTTGGAGACAAGCATCTGAAGGGTTTCGCCCTCGGCCAGTTTGGTCTCGTTGAGGCGGACTTCATACTGTATCCGCAAGAGGCTGCGTCGGATCTCGATGACGCGGGTATGCACCTCGACTTCGTCCTCGTAGTGGGCGGGCTGCAGGTAGCGAACGCGCAACTCCAGGACGGGAAGCAGCATGCCGTCGCGCTCGATCTGGCCGTAGTCGATGCCGCGTTTGCGGCAGAACTCGCTGCGGGAGGCTTCGAACCAGATCGGGTAGTTGGCATGATGCACCACGCCCATCTGATCGGTCTCCGCATAGCGCACCCGTGTCCGCCAGACGACGGTCTCTTCCGATAGTTCCATAGACGTTTTAACTCTGTTTTTCCTGAGATTGGCGGTGTATGAAGGCAAACCTATCTGTTACGCGCGGTAAACCACCGGCGCAGGCGATCCAGCAAGGCAGGGGATTCCGAAACTTCCTCTCTCTTGTCTGAGGCACGGAGGAGGGTCTCGCCTGTATCACGGCTCCGCGTTCCGGCGGCGGCACGGAGAAGTTCCGCGCCCTCCGTCGTGTGGTCGCGCTGACTGGCTCGGCCCAGCATAATATAGTCCAGTACCTGTCTGCTGCCGACATGGAGCGCGGAAAGCTCCGAGTCGTGCACGATTCGGTCACACCAGGACGGAATATCGGTGACCCGGATGAAACTGATGCGGCTGGGCTTCGCCATCAGCCAGATTTCGAAGAGTGTAAGAGAACTCTGTATGTTGCGCACCGTTTCCAGAGCGAGCCAGCGCTGTTGACCGCTCCATCCCTCGATACTCAAGGTCTCTTTTAACAACGCATTGGCATCCCATCGAACCATCTGTCGCGCCGCTCCCAGGCCGAGATTGCGCGCCGTCGGACTCTCACTCTGTATCTGTTGGCTGCAATAGAGCAGGGCAGGCGCTCCGATCTGCATCAGAGCGTTCAGGGCGTCCGGCCCCAACTGCACGTTGCTATGGAAGCGTATCAATGCCTCTGTAGCACGCGCGTCGCGCAATGTGCCCAGCGATTGGATCGCTGCGCGCCTGACACTGAGCGTACGATCCGCCAAAACCGCAAGCAACGGTTCGACAGCGTCACGATTGCCGAGGCTGCCGAGAGCGACGGCAGCGTTACGACGCACCTTCCAATCTCTGTCCTGCAGAGCGTAAAGCAGGGGAAAGAAGGCTTGCTGAATAGCCTTTTTGCCTAACCAGAGCGCGGCATCCTTGCGCGCTCTGGCGTCCCCGGACTGCAGCAGCGAGATTTTCTGCTCCACCTTGTTGGAGGGCATACCGTAAAGTCCTTCTTGCCTGGACGTGTCTGCGATGGCCTGTATAGATCATAGCACAGTGCAGGCGCAGGGTCAATTACGAGAGCCTGCCTGGCCATACGAGCAGGGTGGCGACTGCCCATTTGTACGGCCCAAATATGTAGACGGATGTTACGCACTAAGGGAAACTTCTCGTATTCAACGTGCGTAGATTATGTTATACTGAAGCGTGAAATCCGTTCTCCCCCCTTAACTCGTGAACGATTTCCCTTTGGCGCCCCGCCCTGCAAGGAGATTCCGATGCGACGAGACCGTGATCGACGCGACAACGCCGACGAATTTGGCGGCGACCGCGATAACAATAACGACTTTTCCCAGAATGGCGACCCCGCTGCATCCTCCGAAATGCAGTTGCGCGCCCTCTGGCTGCTTGATGAAATCATACGGATGACGCCCCGAAATGATGTGCGTCTCGGGTATTTGACGGCGCTGCGTGAACAGATCGAGACCGACGAGGCCATGATGGAAGAGGCCAAGAAGGTCATTGCCGAGTTCGAAGACGCCTACACTAAATTGACTTCGCCCGCCAACAGCATCGGCGTATTCCTGGGCAAAGTCGAGCCCGAAAAGAGAGCCAAACCCCGCCGTCGTTTTGGGATGCCCGCGGATCAGGAGCCGGAGAAACCGGCGCAGACCGTGCGCATCGCGCTCGGCGACAAAGAGTATATCGCCAACGTCGATCCCAAACTGGAAAACCCCGAGTTCAAAGTCGGGACGCAGGTGAAGGTCAACGAGGCGTTCGCCGTCATCGGCGACCTCGGCTACGCTCTCGAAGGCCCCATCGTCAAGATCTCCGAAGTGCTGGAGAACGGGCGGCTGCGAGTCTCGATGGACGCGCAGGGCATGTCTTCCCGTGTGGTCTATCGCGGCGAGCCTCTGCTGGACGAGACCCTGAAACCGGGTTCCGAAGTCCGCATGGAGCCGAACTTCAAGTGCGCCCTGGAGCATTTCGCCGCCAAGGAGACCATGGACTTCTACCTGGAAGAGGTGCCGATCCTGCCCTGGAACAAGATCGGCGGTCAGGAAGAGGCGATCGGGGTCATCAAGGATGCGATCGAACTCCCGCTGCTGCACCCGGAACTCTTCGCGCGGTTCGGCAAGCGCCCGCTGAAAGGCATCCTACTCTTCGGACCTCCCGGCTGCGGCAAGACCCTGATCGGCAAGGCGACCGCCTACAACCTGACCCAGGAGTATCGCGAGCGCACCGGACTGGACGTCAAAGAGTACTTCATGTATATCAACGGTCCCAAGATCCTGAACATGTGGCTCGGCGAGTCGGAGCGTATGGTGCGCGAGATCTTTGCGCAGGCCCGGGAGAAATCGCGCGAGGGCAATCTGGTCTTCATCTTCATCGATGAGGCCGAATCGCTGCTCCGCACCCGCTCTTCCGGACGCTATATGAACATCTCGAACACGCTCGTGCCGCAGTTCTGCGCCGAGATGGACGGTCTGGTCAGCCTGGAGAACGTGGTCGTCATGCTCACCTCCAACCGACCCGACTATATCGACCCGGCCATTCTGCGCCCGGAGCGTATCGACCGCAAGGTGAAGATCGTACGCCCGGATCGCAAGGCGTCGCGCGACATCTACAAGATCTACCTGTCGGATGTGCCGCTCGATCCCACGCTGATCCGCGACCACAAGGGCAACGAGTGCAGCGCGCTGGACGAACTGCTTGACCTGGCGACGGAATACACCTTCCGCCGCGGCGATGACACCGAGTTCCTGGAGGTCTATCTCCGCAACGGCAGCACCGAGATCCTGCACTGGAAAGACCTGGTCTCCGGGGCGCTGCTCAAGTCGGTGGTGGAGCGCGCCAAGGACTTCGCCATCAAGCGCAGCATCGAGAAGCGCTCCGACATCGAAGGGATCAATATCGAAGACCTGCGACAGGCGATCCGCGTCGAGTTCAAAGAGAACGAGATCTTCCCCAAAGGCGACTCGATCGAAGACTGGCTGAAACTGCTCGACTACGAGCCGGACAACGTTGCCACGGTAAAGCCCGTCAAAGCCAAAAAACAGGCCGCCGCTCCCCGCAGGAGTGTGATCTAACCTCCCCCAACCCCCTCCTTCTCAAGGAGGGGGAGAGGGTTGGAAGCCCCTCCTTAAGAAGGAGGGGTTGGGGAGGTCCCCCGCGCTTCGAACGTCGCTGATATTACGAAAGTATTGTTTATGACACGGTTATTTGGGATTGAAACCGAATATGGGATCGTGGTGGAGGGGTTGGGGGCGAACGACTGGATTGCGGAGAGCATTGCGGTCGTGCGCGCCCATCCCGGCAAGGCGGTCAGTGGCTGGAACTATCGCGGGGAAGACCCGCGCAAAGATATGCGCGGCTTTACCGTGCATGCGCTTTCGACCAATCCCGACGACGCCCAGTTCGATACGCCGGGCACGCATCCGATGAGTCGGGAAGAGGAGCGCAGCGACCGCGTTCTGACCAACGGCGCACGCTGGTACAACGATCACGGTCATCCCGAGTATGCTACGCCCGAATGCCGCAGCGTGCGCGATCTGGTCGCGCACGACAAGGCGGGCGAGCGCATCGCGCTGGCTTCGGCCAAGAAGCGGGCGGAGCAGCGTGGACTCGACGTGACGCTCTATAAGAACAACACCGACTTCCACGGCGCAAGCTACGGGACGCACGAAGGCTACCTGATGAAGCGCGACGTGCCGACTGAGACGCTGATACAGACCCTCCTGCCCTTCTTCACCACCCGCCAGATCTACGCGGGGGCGGGCAAGTGCGGCATCGAGAACGACGGCTCCGCGCCCTCGGCGACCACCTTCCAACTCTCCCAGCGCGCCGACTACTTTAGCGTCGAGGCGAGCGTGGATACGCTGCACAATCGCCCGCTGGTCAATACGCGCGACGAGCCGCATGCCGCACCCCGCAAGTACCGACGCCTGCATGTGATCTGTGGCGACGCCAATATGAGCGAGTATACGACGGCGCTGAAGGTGGGGACGACCAGCCTGGTGCTGTCGCTCCTGGAAGAGGGATTGACTGCGCCGGTGAAACTGGTAGACCCCGTGCGTGCCGTTAAGAAGGTGTCGCGGGATCGCACGTTGAAAACCCCACTGGAGCGGCAGGGCGGCCCTGCGCTCACGCCGATCGAAGTGCAGCGGATCTATCTGGACGAGGCGGAGAAGCGCCTGCGTGGCCGTGATGAGGACACCGACTGGACGCTGAACGAGTGGAGGATCGTCCTGGATGCCCTGGAGACCGACCCCTTGCAGTTGGCGGATCGGCTGGACTGGGTCGCCAAGTTCCAACTCCTGAACGCCTTCCGGGAAGAGGAGGGCCTCCAGTGGAACGACAGCTATATGCAGAGCCTCGACCTGGCCTACCATAATATCGATCCCGAACAGGGCCTCTACTATGGACTGGAACAGTCAGGGGAGATGCGTCGTCTCGTCTCCGATGCGCATGTGCAGGCGGCGATGGCGTGTCCTCCCGCCGATACCCGCGCGTTTCTGCGGGGGCTGTTCGTGGAGAAGTTCGGCGGCGCGGTGCGCAGCATCGGCTGGAATGGCGTCGCGTTCAAGCACAACGGCAGCGATCTGCTGTTCGACATGAATACGCTGGTGGAGGAGAACGTACAGGTTCTCAACGAAGAGTTCGGTTCCCTGGAGACGCTGGATGCGGTCGTCGCCGCGATTCAGAGTCGCCCGAGCGACTGGGTTTGATGCATCGATTTAAGAACGGGTGCATCGATCACGAGCGTTGTATGGATCACGAGTGAATGAATTGATCACGAACGAAGGAGCAACGACCATGATGATAAGTGGAGAAGAGCGACGTCAGATGCCGACCACTCCCGCCGACCCCCTGCGCAAAAGCAACGACGGCGACGGTCCCGGCAAGCCCGATGTCAAGCGGCCCGACACCAGCGATCTGCTCAAGCGCATGAAGCGGGTGGATCCGGATGCCGCGCGCCGCTACCGCCAGCGCAGCGGTCAATAATCGCAGAGTACGCCTCTTCAGGAGGCGATGGAGTGAGAATATGATTGAGGTTGCGGGTGATTTGTGGAGCCTGCTCGAAAAGCGCGGGCATCCCCTCACACGACCCGAAGCTACGGCTATGCCTGCCCGGCCCTACGACAGTCCGGCCGGACAGGGGGTTGGGGCCGGCACGGGCGTGGTGGACACACACGGTACGACGGTCATCGCGGTCAAGTACGACAAAGGCGTGATCAATGTCGGCGACCGGCGCGCGACGGCGAACTTCGCCGTTATGTACGACAAGTCCGAAAAGGTCCTGCCGATCGACGACTATACGCTGCTCGCCATCTCCGGCTCGTTCGCACGCGCTATGGAAGCGGTGCGGTACCTGCGGACGACGTTCAAACTGTTCGAGCGCACCTACCTGCAGGCGATGAGCCTGGACGGCAAACTGGCCGAACTGGCGAAAGTCGTGCGGGCCGGAATCCCGGACGCCATGCAGGGCATCGGCGGTTTCATTCCGATCCTGACGACGTTCGACCGGGAGAGCAACGAAGGCCGAATCTTCTTCTACGACGGCATGGGCGCGCGTTTCGAGAGCGCGGAGTTCGGCGCAGCGGGCAGCGGCTCCATGCAGATTCGCGGCGTCTTCGACTACATCGTCAAGACGAAGAAGCCATTCCATGATATGAACCGCGAGGAGGCGCTGAAAGAGGCGCTCTTCCTCCTCGACATCGCCGCCGACCTGGACGCCGCCACGGGCGGCTGGGCGAAGGTGCTGCCGCTGGCGACTACCATTACGGCTGAGGGGATCGAGGATGTGCCGGAAGACGAACTGCGCCGTATCGTAGCGGACATCGATCTCCAGGGCGGCGAGCGTATCGCGCCCCGGCGTTAATAGCGAATAGAGAGCAAATTATGTACAGTCCTTTTGACTTTAACGAGGCGATGAACCACCGCAAGGATTTCGTCGAGGAGGCTTTGCGGCCCGGCAGTCCCGCGGTCGGCATCGCCTACGAGGGCGGGATCGCTCTGCTTTCGGTGAATCGCAGCCAGCGCAAGATCTACGAGATCTACGATCGGCAGATGTTCTCCGCGATCGGGCGACAGGCCGACATCGAGAATATCCGTCTGGCCTCCATCCAGATGATGCATCAGGAAGGTTTCGAGCGCAGTCCGGACGATGTCTCGATCCAGCGTCTGGTGGGCTTCTCCCTGAGTCCCGCACTGAAGAAGGCGTTCGGAGAGCAGTTCGCCGCGCCGTTCGTCATTCGCGCGCTGTTCGCGGAACTCGGACGCCAGCCCGGTAGCGACAACTTCTTCACCCTCAACTACGACGGCGAGTTCCGCCAGCACAGAGGTGCAGCCGTCGTGGCCGGAACCTCCGGTGCGGAAGACGCCATGCTGGAGAAGATCGGCGAGCCGAATCCGGGGCAGTCCCGGGAAGAGGCGTTGCACAAGGCGCTTTCCGCCTGGTCTACCGGAGCGCGAGAGGCCATCAAGCGCCGCCTCGCCATTGGGGGCCGTGACGACGGCGACGACTACAACCCGCTGCGCGACATCGACGAGTCCGAAGCCGATTCGGTCTTCCTGCGCGACGAACTGAAGAACGGCAAACTGGAGGTCGGTCTGCTGGAGCGCCGCGGCGCTCGCGACAGCCGCTTCCGCCTCCTGACTTCCGATGAACTCGATAAACTGATCCAGGATCACGTCTGATCTAAAATGCCGGTAACTTCCTCTGTCTTCCACTCCGTGATGTGCGAAGCGTGAGAGACCTCCCCCAACCCCCTCCTTCGTAAGGAGGGGGCTTTATTCCGCCTACTACCGATTACTTCGCATAGAGGGTGCTTTAGTGTCCAACGCTCCTCTTCGCACGAAGGATCTTCCTGCTACCTTTTATTTGCGACCGAGCAGATCATATTTTGAAGACTGTTTCCTTGCAATCGAAGAGATGAGTGAGGGCCAGTAAGCCCCCTCCTTTAGAAGGAGGGGGTTGGGGGAGGTGAACCCCAAGGCATCCTCCACTTACAGGTCGAGGAAAGGCAATTTATGCGGCGCGGTTTGCCTTACGGCGGCGCAGAATCATTGTTGCGCCGCCAGAGGAGAGCAGAGCCAGACCCAGAAATACGGCATTGGGTTCAGGGGTTGCGAGCGGGCCGCCTCCACCTCCGCCTCCACCACCGGGCGGAATAACGACGCCTCCACCCCCTCCGCCACCTCCCGAGCCGCCCGTGAGCGCGGCGATACCGCCGACCGCTCCCAGCGCTCCCAGAATAGGCGCGACACCGGAGAAAGTACGTACCGTGTTGACGGCGGTCGGGACGATGGTCGCCGGAGTGAGAATATCGGGCGTAATGGGAATCTCTTCCGGGCCGGGGAGATCGGTCAGGGGAGTGAAGCCGGTGTACGGTTCTCCCACGCGCAGGGAGGGCGAGGGGACGGGCGAGGGCATGACCTCGGTCTCCAGAGGCTCGTAGGGCTGAAAGTCGAGCGCGCTCTCCGGCGCTCCCGGTTCCGGGGCGCGGAGGAAGGCTCCCTTAACGGCTTTCGGACGTCTGTCTTTGATCGGGTTGCCACAGACCCGGACGAGAGCGGGCGTGCCGTCCGGCAGTCGGTAGATCGGGGTGCCTTTGCGGACGCGTCGGAGCTTAAAGCCGATCTTCTCGCCGGAGTGCACATAGTGGACTTCGTAGATGTGATCTTCGTTCAAGGTGCTGAGCTGCATCTTGGAGAAGGCGGCGCGAACCATCTCCGGGGACATCCCGTAGAGTCGTGCATAGCGCTCCGCGACGAGTCTATCGCTCTGAACCTGATGGTTGAGCGCCGCCACGTTAGGGGCGGGCTGGTGCAGGAAAGCGCCGGGTGGCATCGCGGTTTTTGCGTAAGCGGAGTGGGTGCCGGCGACGAGACCGGCGCAGAGTGCGAAAAACAAGGCACGGGAATTAATTGTGGTAGCCATAGTGTTGCGCTCCAGATGTCCTACTTCATCGGTTGTATGGCCCCGAATGCGCTCAGGTAGCCTCGCTCGTCAGGGAGGAGACACGGCGTCTTCTGGTGCCGGGATTAGTGATAGATAGCGGGCAGGAGGGGGGATAGGGAAACCGTGTTGGGGTCGACAAGGATATGTTGGCGGCCTGAACACACTATCGAACCCGTCTCTGATTGATTAGTCTGATTGATCGAACAAAATGTTCCCTGTAATGTTCCGTCGTCCGTGCAGGAACGGAAAGGGGGTCCGCCGAAGTAGAATCATATTAAGACGGCTGCGCACAGCGGGACAGCGGTCAAACGGAATCGAGGCCAATATTTGATGGAAAGACGTATCTACGGGATTGAGACGGAATTTGGCTGCATGGTGCGGGACCCTTCGGTCGGAACAGCGGAGGAGGTCGTCGAACGCGTCAAAGACTATGCCTTCTATGATCGTAAACTCGGAGTGATCGACCTGCATGCCCGCGACTACGCCTTTGAACCGGCGCGGGCCGGAGGGTTTCTGAAGAACGGCGGGCGGCTCTACATCGATGCCGTCGGCAGTCATGAGGAGTACGCGACCGCGGAGTGCTGCGACCTGTTGGACCTGGTGCGTCACGACCGCGCCGGACGCATTCTGCTCTCCCAACTGATCTCGGAACTGGAACTCGACGATGCGGTCAGTTTCCACAACAACAGCATCGACCATTTCGGCGGCCACACCTTCGGCTGCCATGAGAACTACCTCGTTCAGATCGAAGACCGCTTCTTCACGGATGCCCTCTCCTATCTGCTGCCCTTCCTGGTCACCCGGCAGATCTACGCAGGCATCGGGCGGGTGGGGGGCCACCGTCTGGCCCGCCCCAGCAGCAAGAACAACATCATGACGCTTGGTGAGCACGAGGTGGACTACGTCTGGGTCTCCAACTTCTATGGGGTGGAGATCGACAACACGGTCGATTTCCAGCTCTCTCAGCGCGCCGACCACATCGTAAAAACGATCTCCAGTCGGGTCCGTTTCAACCGCGCCATCATCAATCCCAAATGGGACTCCTACTACTCCTACAGCAACCTGCACCGCCTGCACATCCTGTTCGGCGAGAGCAACATGAGCGAGTATGCCGCGATGCTCAAGGTCGGCACGACGAGCCTGGTTCTCGACCTGATCGAGGAGGGCACCGTTCCGAACGATGTCGAAGTCGCCGATCCTCTGGAGACCCTGCGCTCCGTCTCCCGCGACCCTACCATGAAGTGGCAGGTGCGGATGCGCAACGGCAAGACGATCTCCGCCATCGACCTCCAGCGCCGCTACCTCGAAGCCGCCCAGCGCTACCTCGGCCGCCGCGATGCCCAGACCGACATGGTCTTGAAGGAGTGGGAGCGCACCCTGGACGACCTGGAGACCGATCCCCTCAGCACCGCCGATCGCCTCGACTGGTCCGCTAAGAAGATGCTCTACCAGCAGTACATCGATGAGACAGGCGTATCCTGGAAAGACGATATTCTCCAGAGCCTCGACCTGGAGTACCACAACGTCAGCCCGAACGCCGGCCTCTTCTACGGCCTGGAAGCCGCCGGAGCCATGCAGCGCCTCATCACCGACGCCGAAGTCGAAGAGGCCATCACCACGCCTCCCCAGAACACCCGCGCCCTGGGCCGCGGCTACATCGTCAACCAACTGCTCAACAAACCCGGCACCCGCTACGTCATCGACTGGGACGCCGTCTACATCGAACGCAACCGCCAACTCGACTTGAAAAACCCCTTCAACACCTACGAAAAAGAAGCTGTCCGCTTCCTGAAGGGCGTCTGAACGTGCGTAGACTTATAGCGTGTTCGGTGATGGAGCGATACGATGCCTGTTCCTCCTTTTGAAGCTAATGGAGATCTTCCAATTGGAATACATCCTGTGTCCATTAGAGAGGTCGTAAGATGATAGCAAATGATCCAGAGCTAGACGTCACGCTAAATCGTATCACGCGATTTCAGCAACAAATAGCGCATATAAGGCGAGTAGAGACCAATCCTGCAAACTACCATGGATCAGTCTCCGGCTTTCTTGCAGAGATAGACCGGATGCAGTTGGAGGTTCGCGAGTATCTGAGTCTTCATCCAGACGAGTTAGCCGTTGTCACACTGGCGAAGTGAGATCGGCTCTTCAGTCCAAAAGAATGTGTTCCAGATACAGATTGGATGGATCGGCATTAAGCTTCGTCTGGTGGGGCCGGACGGATCTCTGCAGGCTGGGATCGGCTCTTGAGGAAGTCGCTGACCCCGGCGACCGCCTGCAGGACGTCTACCGGTACGGCCAGAATGACCGTGTTGGAGGCCGTCGGTCCCAGCCCATCGATGGTCTGAAGGGTGCGAAGCTGCATGGCGCCGGGGCTTGCCGCCATGGTGCGCGCCGCGGCCGCCAGGTTGACGGATGCCTCCTTGTCGCCCTCGGCCTTGGTGATATTGGCCCGCTTCTCGCGCTCGGCGGAAGCCTGGCGAGACATCATCTTCTTCAACTCCTCCGGCATATCGATGTCCTGGATGCGGATGCCGGTCACCTCCAGACCCCACTCTTTTGTGTCGCGCTCCACATTGGCCTCGATCGCCTTTCCGATCTCCTCGCGTTCCGTCAGGAGCTGATCCAGCGTCATCTGGCCGATCACGTCGCGCAGGGATGTCTGCGCGTACTGCGAGATGGCGTAGCGGTAGTCCTGCACCCGGATGATGGCGTCCTCCGCCCGGACGACCTTGAAGAACAGCACGCCATTGATCGTGACCGGCACGTTGTCTTTCGTGATCGCCTGCTGGCTGGGGATGTCCACGGCCAGGACGCGGGTGTCCACCATGCGCACCTGATCCAGTAACGGGAGGATCAGGAACAGGCCCGGCCCCCGGATACTGTGGAATTTACCCAGTCGGAACACCAGCGCCTTTTCCCACTGTGCCGCGAGTCGAATGGTGCCGGCGATAATGACCGCGCCGAGGCACCAGACGATCCCGGTGACGATGGCGCCCGCGGGATTGGTCGTGGACATCGGATAGACCACGCCTGCCCCGATAAGGAGCAGAACTACGGCCACAAGCCCCGAAATATAATTGGTCATCGCCGCTTTTTCCTCTTTTCCGGACAGATCGTTGTTGTCACAGCAGCCTCTTCGCTACTTTCTCTCTTAACGCTTGCCCTCACAGGCATCGGCGTGGCCGTGTGCCCAGGATCGTGTGGAACCGGCATGCCGGGGCGGGTACGTTCAAGCCTATTCGCCGTCAGGTCGCCTCATACCTGCCATTCTCGCCTTTTGGCGGCTCACCGCAGCGCGTTCCGGAATGAGTTAAACCATTTCAAGTCGGCTATCGTCGTCTATGGTACAATTTAGAAACTATGGAAGGGAAAAGGAACCAGATCCAGGCGACTCGGACTTTGGATGGAGCCAACCAATTGATCATGGGCTGTGTCGAGAATCGTCGGGCGCTCTTCCGATTACCTGTTAATTTTTTTGAGACACCCCGACCTGGTGATCAAAGCTATTTTGAGAGCATTGCTTGTGGCGGCTCCGAGGGCGGTGTTGTCGAAGATGCACCAGACGGGAGTCTGTTTCGACTTTGCAGTCAGGTTCTGCGCAAGCGTTTGGAGAGCCTCGTCGGGATAGGATGAGTAGTAGGTTCGTGGTGAGCCGTGCAGGCGGTAGTAGACGAGGCCAGGCCATCCGCCTGGATCTTCGGCGTGGGGAACCGGGGCAGGGTCGGCGGCGACACGGGCGATTTGAAAGTTCGTCAGAAGGTCTTCGGCTTCTGCATGAAACCAACCGGCATGACGTGGTTCACAGACGACGCTGCCGGGGAAACGCGCCCGCAGACAGGAGAAGAATGCCTCGGCGATGTGCGGTTCAAAGGTCAGACTTGGCGGGAGTTGGACGAGCAGAGGACCCCGTTTGGCGTCCAGTCCGGCCACTTCACCAAGGAAGCGTTCAAGCGGCAGAGTCGTATCGACGAGCTTGAGGCGATGCGTGATCTCTTTTGGGACCTTGACGGCGAAGCGAAAATCGTCGGGTACGGACGCGGCCCAGCGCGCATACGTGGCGGGACGGTGCGGCTTGTAGAAGGAGGAGTTGATCTCCACGCAGCCAAAACGCCGGGCGTATCGTTCGAGATGTGTCCCGTCGCCGGGGAAGTCGTCGGCAACCGCTCCCGGCACCGTCCATCCGGCCGTACCGACGTAGACACACGAACTGGCTCTCTCCGCATTCGCCTGCGATGACATCTGCTCTTCCTGGCCTCCTGATGGTATGCCGATGAGGATTGGAGTCCTCTCCTTCATCACGATTGTCTGGGGATGTCCGAGCCTTCCTGCAGTTACTTGCGCTTCGAGAGGGAGTCGTTCAGGCGCTTGCTCAACACAGGTAAGAGGAAGCCCCTTCTCTTGCGGAGTTCCAGACGGGCGATCCCATAGCCGATGCCGGCCCCGGCGATCACATCCCGAAGCCGATGCCGCCGCAACAGGAGGCGCGAAACCCCAACCACCAGGACACCTCCGTACCAGACCGGAGACTGCTTGCGTGCAAACGCGCTGGCGACCGTTGCGACTCCCATCGCGTGGAGCGTGTGACTGCTGGGAAAGCTATCCTGCTGCAGGGAGTCGGGACGTCGTGCGGGGATCGTATGCTTGAGTGCGACCAGTGCCAGCCGACTCAGCGCTATCGTTTCAAGGGTACGCAGAATCCGGACCTTCTGTCGCGTACCTGGCTTGAGGAGCGGCAAAAGCAGACCGGCCGCCACTAAAGCGTTCAGAGCGGTGCTGGAGAGCGCTTCCTTTTTTCTCTTGTCCATGACTTCTCCACCTTGGGTGATGTAGGGCGATGCGTTCGAATGTTTTATTAAAGGAATGTCGAGATCGGCATGCAGAATAAGAACGAGCAAAAGGCCCCTTATGTTCCCACGGCATTCAAGGGCTTGAGCCGATCTCTCTAAGGCGTTGGGGACATGAGAGCGGGAGGCGAATGTTGCGACAGATGAGACGATGGAGAACTCTCCTGTGTACGTGGATGCTCCTGACCCTGGCGTCCGTCTGTCTGGCAGAGCCAGGGCAGGCGGTCGATGGCAAAATCTCCGAGAGCGGCGTTGCGGTGCTCACCAACGGTCTGGTTCGCGTCGAGATCGACACACGCGTGGCCGAAATCATGTCTATTCGCTATCGAGACCATGAGTTCGTCAGTAACTCGGGGCGTCACCGTAACATCTACTTCAGCCGGGACGGCGGCACGAGTTTTGAGAAACTCAGCCAATGCAGAGCAACGCTGACCGGCCCGTCGTCTGAAGGCGTAGACCTTGCGTGTACCCACACCTACTCCCCAACGCGCGACAAACACGCGTGGAATGTGGAGGCGCATTTCGTCGTGCGGCGGGATGTGCCTGGAGTCTACGTCTATGCCAACGTGTCCCATCCAGCGAACTATCCCGAGTTGGGCATCGGAGAGTTTCGGATGGTCTGGTCGCAGCCGGGAGGAGCAGGGGAGCTGGAGAAGATCTTCGTGGATGAGGCCCGGCCGCATGTGGAGGCGTCGCAGGCCGAACTGGCCCGAGCCATTCCGGTGCCCGGCGGACCAAAAGAGGTGACGGAACTGACCACGGGACCCCTGAAGGGCCAGTACGACTGTAAGTATATGTTCTCCGCGGAGTACGCCAGACTGGGCTGCTGGGGCTTCGCCTCCGATGCGCAGAAGTCAGGCGCGTGGATCGTGCTGCCGTCGCATGAGTTCTTCAACGATGGACCGAACAAACAGGATCTCACGGCTTCGGTGGGCACCACACTGCTGCACCTGAACATGAACCACTACGACGGCACCGGAATGCACTTCGCCGCCGGACAAGTTTGGGAAAAGATGTACGGGCCGTGGCTGATCTATCTCAACGACAAGCCGACTGCGGACGCCTGCTGGAAGGATGCGCAGCAGCAGGCGCAGCGGGAAGCTGTCCAATGGCCGTATGCCTGGGTGAAGCATCCGAACTATCCCCTGGCGTCCGCGCGGGGTGGGGTGAAGGGGACTTTCGTCGTCCACGACTCCCTCAAACCAAGATTGGCGTCGGCAGGCGCGTGGATCGGTCTGGCCGCGCCCGAAGCGGGGCCGCATTCGGATTTTCAGTTTCAGGCCACGGCGTATCAGTACTGGACGCGGGTAGGACCGGACGGAGCCTTCACTATTCCGAACGTACGGCCCGGCGAATACACCCTCTATGCCTACGTCACGGGGGCGGTCGGGCAGTTCAGTAAAACGTCGATCACCGTGGCGGCGGGAGAGGTGCGGGATCTGGCGGCTGTCACCTGGAACGTGCCCCATTTCGGGAGCAGGATCGCCTGGGAGATCGGTGTCTCGGACCGCTCGGCGGCGGAGTTTCGGCACGGGAACGACTATTTTGTACCCATGCTGTTCGCGCGACTGCCGACTGAAGTGCCCGATCCACTGGAGTACACGATCGGCAAGAGCGAACCGTCACGGGACTGGTGGTATGCGCAGTCGCGTTCCGCCAGCGGGCAGGGGTTCAAGCCGCAGCAGTGGCGCGTGCATTTCCGACTCGATCGCGCTCCCGGCGGCGACGCCACGCTGGTGTTAGCGTTTGCGGGAGCCGACCGCGCCCGCCTGAGCCTGCATGTCAACGAGGAGACGGGGGCCGGTCAGAAGATCGTTCCGGACGTGCAGGGCGGGAACGGCCTGGTCCGCGAGGCGGTCCACACCAAGTACAGCGTGTCGATGGTGAAGATTCCGGCGGCGCAGCTTCGGGCCGGCGAAAACACGATCACGCTTGTACAGGAAGACATACGGGATGCCGCGTCCTATGTGATGTACGACTATCTGCGCCTTGAACTGCCCTGATGCCGCTTCTCCGGTATGGAAGTTAAAAGAGAGCAGACGGTTCCAAAGTAAGGCCCGAATGCAAGGTTTGCACCTTCATTCGGGCCGGATGCTTCTGTCATTGCGAGAGCAACAACTCCATGCGCCTGTACGTTTAACTGCGCTGTCTTCCGCCGGTTAAGAGCGTCAGGTAGTAGAGCACGTTGGCGATTGCCTGCGCGGCGGCCGCCACATAGGTCAGCGCAGCCGCGTTCAGGACGGCATTCACCCCGCTCAGTTCCGCGTGATTCAGCACGCTGTGGGAGGCGAGCAGAGCCTGCGCGCGGCGGGAGGCGTCGAACTCGACTGGGAGCGTGACCAGGGCGAAGAGCGCCACCACCGCAAACAGAATCAGCCCGAGCCATGCCAGACCGAGCAGGTGCATCCACCAGCCCGCCAGGAACAGGATCGGTCCCAGCCAACTGCCGAACTGGACCGTCGGGACCATCATGCTGCGCAACGCCAGCGGCGCATACTGCGCGGCGTCCTGCAGCGCATGGCCCATCTCATGCGCAGCGATCCCCGCAGCCGCAACGCTCCGAACCCCATACACGCCTTCGCTCAATCGCAGCACCTTACTGCGTGGATCGTAGTGATCCGTCAGCATACCCCGGATCGGCTCGATGGCGACCTGGGTCAACCCCTCCGCATCCAGCAGGCGACGTGCCACCTGCGCGCCCGTCAGCCCGTTGCTTATGGGTACCTTCGCGTAGCGAGACACCATATATTGAACCCGCCACTGCGCCCATAGGCCGAACAGCAGAGGCGGTATCGCAAAGACAAAGTAGAGTGGATCGTAAAACATCTGCTTACCCTCCTTCACTTGATTCTACGTTTGCGCACCCCCTTCGTGATCCCTCTTCCGGCAGATCTTTCCCTGGCGGGCGCTCGCTCGGTTTCCCTCGAAGTTGCCTTGTCAAAGAATCAGGTAAAATCGTGTCAAATCTCTCCGGTGTCCGGGATGGCGCCGTTGGAGGCGCGATGAGGATGTCAGGAAAATCAGGAGAGGCTGAGCAAGCTCCGGTCGTGCTCCGTCTGTTCGGTGTTTTTGACCTGGAGATCGAGGGCCGCGCTGTCGCGCAGGAACTGCCTCGGAAAGACCGCTGGCTTTTTACGGCGCGCGGTCGCAGCAGATCCCCTCCGGGAGAGCGCGCATCGCGACCTCATGCAGGCTCTCGCGCGGTCCGGCGAGTTCGCGGCGGCAGAACAGGTCTACCAGCAGTTCGTGACAGAACTGACGGACTACCTGGTCGATCGAAGGGTTCTGCTGATCCTGGACAACTGCGAACAGCTCCTGGAAGGATGCGCGGAGTTGGTCGAGTCGCTGCTGGAGGAGTGCGGCGGCCTCAAAATCCTGGTGACAAGCCGGCATCCGCGCAGATTGGCGGGGGAAGTGGACTGGCGCGTTCCCTCCCTGGAGACCCCGAATCCGGAACATCTGCCCTCCGGAGGAGCGGAACGGGTCGCAGCGGTGCGCCGGTATGCGGCGGCGGAACTGTTCGTGGAGCGCGCCAAGGCGGCGCAGAAGACCTTTGCCCTGACCGGCGAGAACGCTGCGGATGTCGCTCGGATCTGTCTCCGACTGGACGGCATCCCCCTGGCGCTCCAGTTGGCGGCAACGCGGATAAAGGCGTTGACTGTCAAACAGATCGCAGAGCGAATGGACGAGGGTTTCCACCTCTTGACAGGAGGGAGCCGCACCATCCCCCGCCACCAGACGCTGCAAGCCACCATGGACTGGAGCTGCCAACTTCTGAGCGAACCGGAGCGCGCGCTGCTCTCCCGAGTGTCGGTGTTTGCAGGCGGCTGGACCCTGGAAGCGGCGGAACAGGTATGCAGCGATGTCCCAGGGAACCCGCAAGGCGCTTCCAGGAACCATCAACCGCCGGCATTCGACCCGCGACAATCCTGCATCGCCAGAGAATCGGTGCTGGACCTGCTGTCCAGCCTGGTGGAAAAATCGCTCGTTCTCTGTGAAGACCGCCTGGAAGAGGCGCGTTACCGCCTACTGGGAACGATCCGCCAGTACAGTGCAGAGAGACTCAGGGAGAGCGGCCAGGAACCGGCAGTCCGTACGCAGCATCGCAACTACTTTGTGCAGTTGGCGGAGAGAGCGGAACCCCATCTGCGAGGGGCAGAGCAGCAGCGGTGGCTGGATCGCCTCGAAGCCGAACAGGAAAACCTGAACTCCGCGCTGGAGTTCGCTTTCTCCATTCCCCTGCTGCCGATTCGGGGGATTCCGTTGAGGATCTTTGCGGCGCTCGACTGGCCGCAGCGCTCGGGTGGTTCTGGCATACCCGCGGCACGGCCATCGAGGGGCTTCGCTGGATGGAGAAGGCGTTGGAATACGGTGAGGGCGCCGCCTTCTCACTGCGGATCCGGCTGCTCCAGCGCACCGGCATGCTGGCCATGGACCAGGGGGAGAGGGAGCGGGCGCACGCCTATTTCGAAGACAGTCTCGAACGTGCGGGCACCCTGGGCGACCGGCCTGGAACCGCTTCGGCGCTGCTCGGTCTGGGCAATGTCGCGAGAGAGCAGGGCGATTTTGAATGGCCCGGAGCCTGCTGCAGCAGAGCCTGTCCCTGTTTCGTGCGTGGGGGAAGCCGCTTTCTCTGCCGCGTGGAGAGTCGGTGCAGCGTTGGATTGGGAGCAGGCGGTCGCCTTCGCGCTGGAGGAAGCCATCGACCCCTGCCGCGGCTTGTGAAGGGATTCAAGGGGCCGGAGGGGGTGGGGAACTGGGAGGAATCGCGGGCGGATCCTCCATCTTGAGGTAGCCATGCTTGTGCAGTTCGTCTGCGATCACATCGACGTTGCGCGCCATATCGACGATCTTCTCTTCGTATCCTCCCGTATTCCCCTTGATGCCGGAAAGCAGTCCTATAAAATAGCGCATATCCACATTGTGTTGCTGCGATCGGGGGAGGAGCACCTTTCTCACCCACGCACGGACGGACCTATCCGACGCCTTGCCATAGACAACGAACCAGAGCACCGCCGAGGCGATAAAGAAGAGCGATCCCCACAGCCAGGATTGCAAGAACGGCACCGCGGCCAGCCCGACAATGAAGATCACCACGCTTCCGAAGCAGCTCAGACAGGTGATCGTGCCGGGAGTAGGGGTGGGCAGCATCCGCATGAAATGGATGGCCGCATTGACTTTATGGTCTTCCGTGGCGAAGGCGTCGATCTCATGCAGGAGCACTTCGCGTTCCGAAGGGGTGAGATAGTCCCACCGCTGCAGCCTGTCCGTAAACCCGATGACATCTCTGTCGCGCGCGTCCAGGGTACGTAGAGTCTGCAGGGCCGCCATCATGCGGTGGTCCGCCTGCGCCGACGGCGGGGGTGGGCTGGAAGGCGCCGCGTCATAGGAGGGAAGGGTAGGCTGCGTCATGCGCTGGGCGATCTGGTATTCGAGCGCGCGCTGTTTCTGAATCTGCTCCAGCAGGAACGGATTGGTCGCCGCCAACACCTCCTCGATACTGCGGCCGTAGGCTTCCTGGTGTGTCATGGCGCGGGGGTAGGCGTTCATATTACAGGAGTTGGTCGTTCCGCACTGCGCGCACTGCCGGTTGGTGCCGACGTACGTGCCCTTGCCCAGCGGAATGTAGTAGATATGGCTTACCTTATAGAAGTGGATAAGCCGATGGAAATTGGGGGCGTGACAGACGTCGCACCAGTCCCCAATGACCCCTCCATCCTCCTGACGCGATTTCGTACCCCATACCACAAACATGGGCTTCCTCCTGCAACCGATCTCATCCCCAACCAAACACAATAGGATTCGAACAGGAAGACAATTGGACGATCGTAACGCCGATTCCTGCCGACTGTCGCGGAAGCGCCCGGTATCTCAGACGCGTGCCCCTCCCGGATTTCGGGAGGGGCACGCGTCCGGGTCAGGAGACGAGAGCGGTTCAGGGAATCACGACGGTGTACGTGTTGTTGAACTCGTTCTGTTCGTTCACGTCGTTGAAGGCATCCACCTCGAAGAGGGTGGTTGTGCCGGGCGCGAACTGGGGTAGGGAGGTGCCCACCGTCACGTTGGTCGCCTGTCCCGGTAGAAGCGCGGGCACCGCGAAGTGGAATGTCACGCTGGACGCTCCTTTTGTAACCTGCATCGTCAGGGTACAGGGGGCGGATGCGGCCAGTCCCTGGTTCAGGATCTGAGGCCAGCAGTGATAGGGGTCTGTCTGCCCGCCCGGTTTCAAGATCGTGACAATGCCGACAATAGTCAGATCCGCACGTCGGTCCTGCTTTATAATGGGCTGAGGCTTCCCGGTTTCGGAAGCCGCGGCGGGATGGAGGGTCGGCATCATCAGGCTCAGTCCCGCCAGGCTACAGAGCAGCGCTCGGCTGGCCCGCAATTTCAGGCGGTGGATGGTGGTGTTCGTATTTACGGTCGTATTCATGGTGGTGGGTTCCTTCATTGGAATGTAGTTTCGCTCTTCCGGAGCGTGAAGTGATGTCGTCCTTGAGACGGTAGTGAACTTCATCGACTACAGGATACAACGCCACCATGAGAGAAACGTAAAACTACCGTGAAAGAAACGTCGAATCTCGCGGCCATTTAGAGGGGGTGGAGGAGGAAGGCATGCTGCTGACCTGCATGCAGCCCCCATCCTACGATCTGCCCGCGGTTGTTGATGGCATGGCCGATTTGAAGGGTCCAGTTGGCTCTGGAGGGAATGAGCGTGTTCAGGTCCCGCATGCCGTGTTTCTTGTCCCAGAGCATCGCGTGAAAGTCCGGTGGCGTATTCGAGAGGGATCCGACCACCTGGCCTCGATCGTTGATCGCCGATGCCGCGCTGCTTTCGAAGGCCGCCGTTGTCCCCAGGTCGTGCATACCGGCGCTGTCGTAGAGGAAGGCGTGATCGATCGGCTTGCCCGTCAGCGTGGAGGTGACTGCGGTATTCGACACGCCGACGACTGTGCCTGCCTGGTTGATGCCGAAGCCGATGCTGAAGCCTCCGCCCAGTGTTCCCAGATCGTCCGTGAACGGGTTGATTTTGCTGTAGGGTGCGGTTCGATAGGCGTGTCCCCCGGAATTTCCCGTCACCATTGCCCAGTTGTTGACTGCGGTCGCAAAGCTGGAGGTCGCTCCGGCTAAGGTTCCCAGATCGTCGGTCGCCGGGTTGATGTAGCTGAAGGGCTGGGTACGGAAAGCGTGCCAGATGCCTGACGGAGCCTGCCCCGGCTGCGCCTCGCCCACGATAAACCCCTGGCCTGCGATCGCATGCGCCCGGCTGTTGGGGCCGCCCAGGCTGCCCAGGTCGAACATCACGCCGAACACATCCGCAAAGGCGCGTCCGCCGCCCGGATCGCTATCGTTGGAACTCCACCCGACGATGATGGGCCAGAAGGGGGCAAATTCTGTCAGGCCCTCTGCCCGACTATTGGTATAACCGGGCAGTGTGCCCAGGTCGACCATGGCGCCCGCAGCCGAGTAGAAGGCTTTCTGAGTAACGACGGCGGTGGAGGTGATACCGACCGTTGCGCCGTAGTAGCTGATGCCTAGCCCTGCCGAGGAGTGGCCGCCCGGCAGGATGCCAAGGTCGATCACCGCGTATTCGGGAGGCGCGGCGAGTGCGGGCGCGGCGAACAGAGTGCAGCTCAAGAGTGTGATCAGGGTAAACAGAGATCGTTTCCGTAACATGGGTTTCTCCTTCAAAACGAATCGGTATCGCGCGAGATGGCTTTGATACGGTGTTTCGTCCGAGCGCGCAGCAGCGGAACCTGCGTTCCCCTGGCACGCTCCTCTTCCTGGGATCGCCTCTATTATCTGCTATCCCCCAGGAGCGCGCATGGGCCGAAAGTCCCGATTATGAGGCAGCCTTGCCGGTAAATTCCGATCCAATCTCTTGATCACTTCCGCAGAATAGGCCTGATTGTACTCTCCCGGCCCCAACGATCTCCCTGACATACCGCTCACATCATCCCTCTTCAACACGTAATTACCCAATTTCTTGATACGCTTTTTGAACGGGGTCGGAGGGACAATAGAACTGCGACAGGCATACGCATTCCAGTTTCTCATTCAATCCGCTGGCGATGGCCGATGGCGTGCTTACCGACAGCACATTCACGCTTACCGACAGCGCGATGGAAGCCCGCATTCGCAGCAGCATCGACCTCTCTTCCGGGCTGCCGACGCTCGCCGGCTTCAACCTGTTTCCGGACAACGTGGTCTACAACGTGTCCGGGACCGATCCCGTTGAGTATGGTGTCAATGCCGGCGCCGCGCTCGCCCTGGACACTCCGGAACCCGGCGCGTTCGCCCTGCTTGCTGGTCTGGGCATTCCGGCAGGCTTCCTGATCCGTAAGCGCCGCAAGCATGAGCGTGCCTCCGGCCCTAATGAGAAGCGGTAACAACAAGACGCCACCCCGTTCTCAGTACGTGGAAAGATCGTCCGGGTGCCTCCAATTGCACTATTGGAGGCGCCGTGCATGGTGACCGGAGGGTGCCATACTCGTACAGGTCGGCGATTTGTCCGCTATAATAAAGAGGTATGGGAGAGCCGCAAGAAGACTGATACGGCAGAAGGAGCCGGTTGCAAACCACCGTCCTCTGAAAGAGGAGAGAGGGAGGAGGTGTGATGAGCGCAGAACGTCGCGTGCGACGGCGGGAATCGTTCGATAGCGTCGCGGAACTCTATGAGAGCGCGCGACCGGGGTATCCGCAGCACTTGATCGACGACCTCATCGACCTGACAGGCATGGGCGAGGGGCGTCGTGTTCTGGAGATTGGTCCCGGTGCAGGCCAATTGACGGTTCCACTGGCGGAGCACGCAGTGACCATTGTTGCGGTCGAACTTGGCGCGAACCTTGCCGAGATTGTGCGCCGCAAACTTGCGCCCTTCGAAGATGCGAAAGTCGTGAACGCGGACTTCGACAACTGGGCGCTTCCGGAGGAGAGTTTCGATCTGGTGGTGGCGGCAACCGCCTTTCATTGGCTGGATCCGGCAACGCGCCTGCAGAGGTGCGCCGCCGCGTTGCGACCGGGCGGCGTGTTGGCGGTCATTGAGACGCACTGGGGCATTGGTCAGCGCAACGACCCCTTCTTTGCGGAGGGCCAGTCCTGTTATGCGCGATGGGATCCCGATTACGATCCCACATTTCAGCCTCCCACGGTAGAAGATCTGCCCCATGAGCGTGCGGATCTTGCCCACTCGGGCCTCTTCGCCGAGATCGTGAATCGGCGCTATATAGACCAGCGCGAGTTCAGCGCCGCGCAGTACTGCGACCTTCTGAGTACCTTCTCAAACATTCTGGCAATCGAGGAGCCTGCTCGTCGCGGCTTTCTCGCGTGCATCGCCCATCTGATCGAAAGCCGCTTCGAGGGCAGGATCGTGCAGCACGATGTCTTCGACCTCTGGCTCGCGCGGACCTCAACACCATCATGAATCGTTCACGATCCCCATCTATTTATGGTGTTGGCGCTGCCTACTTTTTCGCTCCGAACTGGCGCAAAAGACGTATGAACTCCTCACGTTGGCCATCCTTGCATTTACGGGCCTCGGCAAGCGCCGTGGCTTCAAAAGCGTACCGGGCCTCTGAGGGAGTTTGGGCATTGGGGTTCGCTCCCTGTTCCAACAGGTTCAAAGCGGGCTTCACCAAGGCGGTTGCTTTCTGTGGTGCAGGAGGCGCGGCATCGGCATTGCATTCGAAGACGGCGAAGGCGCGTCTGCCGTCTGGCCAGAGGGCTTCGGCTTCGATCCATTGTGGTCCGGCTTTAGTGGGCGTAAAGTCGTCGTGTGTCCCGAACTGCGGCTCCTGCCCGGTCGCTTCCCAGACGATCTGTGCCTCTTCCGGGTTCAGCCCCTCGACCTTCAACGTGAGCGGATAGCGTACGCCCGTCCTGGTTGCTGCAGGTATGCCTACGATATGGGCGTTTGCGGCACGCCATTTCTGATCCTTCTTCGCAGAAAGGCCCATCAGCCAGGCGAGCGTTCCGAGGCAGCGTCCCTGGATCGGGATCGTGAACTCGGTGGAGACATTGAAGCTGTCTCCCCAGCGATCGTAGATGGGGTAGGGGCTTGCCTGCGCGCCATCCGGCGGGAAGGTGAGCGCACCGAGTTCCTTTTTGTAGTTCTCCAGGTACATGAATCCTTCCTGAAGGCTGCCCAGCGGAATTCCACTGGGCGGCAGAATACGCCGATCGTTCATGGCGTACTGGTGGACGATCTCGCGCTGCCGTTTCCAGCCAAGCCCGGTGACGAAGACAACATTGTTCGGATTGCAGCCCGCTTCGAAGTTGAGATTGCCCAGGATGGCGTCGAGACGTCTCGGCTGTGGGGCGAGTTGCTCCGCGGCGGCGATGTCGAACGCCTGGGCGGTGGAGAAATACCATCCGGCGGTGCGAAAACGCTTGCTCTCAGTGGGGAAACTGGTTCCATAGGCGTTGGAAGCCGCCCAGTCCGCATGATCCTGCGCGCAGGCCAGAATTTCGGCGCGGCACTTTGCGAGATAGATCGGATCGAGCTTGGCAGAGGGCACGCGTCCGCTCTGCACGGCGAACGCATAACTGCGCACCGCGCTGCCGTAGGATTCGAAGAGGCGTTCCCAGGTCCAGTGACGGGTCTCCTTATCCGAGGGATCGAAGAGTTTGCGCAGCGTATCGTGATATTTGGCCTCTCCGGTCGCCAGGTAGAGTTCGGTCGCGGCCCAGGCGGTCTCATCGTCCTGCATGGCGAAGTCGCCGTAGTGGGTGATCTTCTGATAGGCGCCATCCCGCCCGTATTTCGCCCAGGCGCGCTCCAGAAACGCCCAGCCTTTCCGCGCCTTTTGGAGATAGAGCGCGGCCGCTTCCGGAAACGTCTTTTTGAACCCTGGAGAGGAGGCCGCCTGCGCCAGCGCTGCCACCGCTGCCGAGGTGGCGGAGGTGGTTTTAGGAAAGACGACCTGCGGATCGCCGGGATCGGGCAGGACATCGTTCTCATAGGCCCGATCCCGCGGATAGACGAGGAAGTAGAAGCCCCCATCGTCGTCCTGCATTTTTGCCAGGAAGTCCGCCTCCCATTTGGCGAGCTGCAGCAGGTCGCTCTTGCCGTCGCCGCTCTCGGGCAGGCCGAGATTGTCCAGCGCGGCCGCGCCGGGAAACACATCGGCGGAGAAGAGCAGCGTGTGGATCAGTTGGGCGCTGTTGAGGGTGTATTTGCTGTAGTCTCCGGCATCGTGATGTCCCCCGGCGACATCGGTCTTGCCCTGCCGCACGAAGGGATAGAGGCTGGAGTTCACATCCTTGAGCTGCGGAGCGGTGTGGCGCGGATTGGACTTGTAGTTGCCGCTCTCGCCGCTTAACTGTCGCTGAACGCTCTTGTTCTCCATTGTCGGCACGTCCGCCGGAGCGATATGGCAGGGGGCGTGGACAAAGCGGGTAAAGGGTAGGGCATTCGCCGCGCCGCACCGCTGGTGATAGAGCCCGAGCGCATAGGTCCTGGCGAAGGCGGCGGTGACACCCGCGTCGATCCGAAACGGCAGGGAGACTCCCAGGCCCGCGGCCCACAGGCGGTACTCCCCCGGAACGCGATAAGCCGTGAAATCCGCTTCCAGAACATGCTGATAGGGGAGTGTAGGCAGCTCCCAACCCCTGTCGAGGCGAGGCTTGAGTCTGCCGGTGTAGACCGTTTTACCGGTCCTGCTGTCGAGGAGCTGAAACTCGGAGAGACTCCCCAGGTCCAGCTCTCCCAGGCTGCCGAGATAGCTGCCGATCATCGCCTTCTTCTCATACTCCGGCATATAGCCGACCTGATTGACATGAAGGACCGGACTCAGACGCAGTCTGTCTGCCCGCGCGACGAAGCGTGCATTGGGGAGCAGGAGAGTCTCGTCCGCACTCTTCACTTCCACCACAGCACTCTCCGGGATCGGGGACGCGAGGCGCAACACCAGGAAGTTCCCGATGCGCAGATCGCGCGGTTTGAGAGGTGCGTAGAGCACGCGCCGTCGGAATCCGACCGCCTCCACCTTCCCCTCTTTGCCGTCGATCAGGACACGAAAGTGGGAGGTCGGTGGGAGACGGAGAGCGCCCTCCTCCGTCACAAAATCCCAGGTCTCCCCATGCGCGTCCGGGCTTTTTGTGGTGACCAGGGAGAGTTCCAGTACGTTCGGAGAGAGAATCCGCAGCGTATGGTCGCCTACCTTCGGCAACGCCAGGAGATTCTCATTCGCGTCCAAAAAGGCGGTGGCGGCAGGTGCAGATTGCGGTGCTTGCGCAGGCGCAATGCGCTCCGGGGAAGGCAGAGAGACGATCATCGCCGTCAGAGCAATGCACAGAACGGAAACCATCCGGGTGGAGTAAAACATGGTGGCTCTCCTCGCACATGCGATCCCCGTTCGTCTACGGGCGGCGTACTTTGAGGGCGAGCAGGCCTTCGCCCCAACTGGCCGAGTAGAGAATATGGTTGGCAGGATCATAGGCCATCTCGAAGGGCTCTGCCGAGAATTTCTGGGTCCCACCTTCGTAGGCTGTCCAGGTCAGCCCGTCCTTTTCCGGGGAGGTAAAGAACGGTTCTTTGGGGTTGGAACAGGCGGTATAGAGGTTTTTTCCATCTCCGCAGATGCCCATATACCAACTGTAGACCAGGCCGGTTTTAAGCGCCTGCCAGCTTGCACCGTTGTCCGTGCTGCGAACGGGATACTGGTAGCCGCCGGAGTAGAGAACGCCGTCTTTGGTGCGATAGAGTTGATTCCCGCCATGCGTCATCTGCAGCGGATAGACCTGCGACCAGGTCGCTCCGGCGTCGGTCGTGCGGAAGAATCCGCCGGCCTGCGCGGTGAACAGCCAGGTGTTCGCATCCCCCTGTCGGGTGGCGGGGTTGGACAGAAAGAAGATCGCCATTCCGTAGCCTTTCGCCGATCCGGCAGGGGGATCGTGGACGATCCAGGTGGAGCCGCCGTCGTGGCTCTCCAGCACCCCGCAGTTGTCGGTGCCACGCCATGGGGAGTGAAAACTGACCAGCACATGTTTGAAATTCGTCGGATCGACGGCCAGCGCGTAGAGGTCGCGCGTGCCGACAGGCGGCTCGGTGACTTTTGCAAAACCCTCCGGCATCGTCCACGTTTTACCGCCGTCGTTGGAGACCCAGAATCCCAGTGTAGCGCCCCGCACCCCATCGACGCAGTAGAGGTGGTTGGAGTTATGCGGATCGATGGCGATATGAATCGGTTCGTCGAGGGGGCCGATTTTGGCCCAGGTACCCCCGCCATCGGTGGTCTTGTAGAGGCCGCCTTTGGACACATCGTAGGCGCAGACGCAGAGATAGAGTGTGGAGGGATGCGTGGGATCGATCGCCAATCCCTGGCAAAAGACATGGTTGTCCGCCGTCATCGTCACGCCCGGCGGTGTCAGGTTCTGCCAGACGCCTGCGATCAAAGTGGGGCGGTCGGCGGCTCTTGAGAGAGTTCCCAGGAGCATCACTGACAGAAAGCCTATCACTCTCAGACCCGAAATCACGCATTTCATACGCGCTCCTCTGCCTTCTCAGGCGACCGGAATTTCTTGTTCCCTATATTCGTAAACCACCGCGCGAACACCTCTCGGCACAGGCAACAGATATACTTTGCTTTTTTCTGACGTCAATTTTAGCGCAGCCTGATAAAAACAGCGTGGCAGTGTGAAAAGCTCGTGTGAAACTGCGAACGAAAGACAGATCCTGGTGTCTTCCGTGTCTATCAGAAGAGGAATCGGCCGAGCGTTTCGTGAATAGGGCGAGACAGCCCTATGGAAGGTGGAATCGTCTTTGTCTCCATCAACGCACGATTTTCTTCTGGAAGTTGAACCGGCGCCATCAGGATCGGGAATCCAAATCGTTTTGACGTCGCTTACTACCGGTACGACATTGGGGCAGGTGGTCGTGCCGCTGCCGGATCGTCGGCGTCTGGAGAGCGACTATCTGGAGCCGTTGAAGGGCCACGCAGTGCAGGGATTTCCTTCTGCACTGCTGCAAGCGCTCGGGAAGGAACTGGCTGCCTTTCTGTTGCCTGAAACGCTGCTGACTCCGCTCTGCGCGGAACTGCTGCGTCATTCCAATCCGAATGCGCCGATCTACCTGCGTCTGGCGGTCTCCAACCCCGTGCTGGGCGCACTCCCCTGGGAATATCTCTATCTAGAGACTACGCCTTTCCTCCAGGAAGCGCCTGGATTTCTGTGTCTGAACCCCCGTTTCCATCTGATACGCCGGAGCCTCCAACCGGTCGACCTCTCTCCCAGGATAGCCGAGAAGGTGCGGATACTGGTTGTCTGGGCCGATCCCAATTCTCCGTCCTATGCGGCATTAGGTTTCGCCCAGCAAGAGGCGGAGGGGTTGATGACGTTGTTGCAGGAGTCACCGGAATGCCGACGGATTCAGGCCAGAGTGCTGGCTCACGCCACGCCCGATGACCTGAAGAAGGCTCTGGATAGCTGGCAGCCCCATGTGCTGCACTTCATCGGGCATGGCGACACCAAACAGGGCTGTGGGCAGTTGATTCTCCAGGGCGATCAGACTCGAACCGAGAAAGAGGTGCCTGCACAGACCCTGTGTGAATGGCTCTCCTATCCGGCTTTCCGACTGTTGACTCTCTCGGCCTGCCGCACGGCGAGCGTGGGAGCCGCGCTGACGAATCGGGGCATTCCGGCCGTGGTCGCGATGCAGCTCCCCTGGCGCGACAAGATCGCCGTGATGTTTTGCCGGACATTCTACAGCGCTCTGGTGGCTTCGGCTCCTGCGGAGGAAGCCTTGTGTCAGGCCCGACAGAGCCTCTCCGGCACCTCTGTGGACTGGGGGATCCCAACGCTCTTCCTGGCCGGCGACCGTTCTCAACTGCTCGACATCCGGGGACCGCAACCGTATACCATGACGTACCCTGACAATGCCGATTTCGTGGGCAGAGAGAACGTCATGAAGCGCATACGGCAGTTGCTCCTCTCTCCGGAGGGCAGACCGGTCGCTCTGGTGGGACTGGGTGGGATCGGGAAGACACAGTTGGCAGTGCAGTACGTACATCGTTTCAAGGAGGATTATCCGGGCGGGGTGTTCTGGTTGGAGGCCCACGATACCGCCTCCCTCAGGGCAGGATATGCCGGCTTGAGCGAATATTTTCCTTCTGCCGGGAGCGGCAACGCCGCGGATCAGGTGCGGAACTGTCTGCAGCAGGCATCGATGCCCACCCTCCTGATCTTCAACAATCTGACGGGGCGAACCGATCTCAATCTGCTGCCGTCCACCGGTTCCTGTCGTATTCTGGCGACGACACGAGAAGGCTATCTGGCCTATCCCCGGTTTTATCGAGTCGATGTCGAGCGTCTGGATTCTGAGGCGGGCCTCCAACTGCTGCAGACACGTCGGCCGGCAGTGAGCGCATCCGAACGGGAGTCTGCCCGCGCCATTGTGGCACGCGTCGGCGGAATGCCCCTCGCTCTGGCGCTGGCCGCCCATCATGTGGATTGCCACGGCTGTGACTTTACCGAGTATTGGGAGCGTCTGGCAGCCGATCCCCTGGAGACACTGACTCAGGCCCGCAAGCGCTTTATCAACCTGACCGGCCACGATGGCAGTCTTTTTGACACGATGCACCTCGCCTATAGAGAACTGAATGCCATGGGCGCCCACGTGTTGCAGGTCGCCTCCTGTTTCGCCGCGCAGGGTATCTCTCTGAACCTGTTGCAGGAGGTTTCGGGAGTGACGAAGCGTATCGCGTTTCTCGATGCGCTGGCCGATCTGGAAGCCTCCAGCCTGATCAAGCGGGACGGCGATGGCTGGATCAGCCTGCACGAACTGGTGCGCGATTTCGCACTGGATCAGGCCGGAGAGAGCCGAAACGATCATATCGCGCGTACGGCCCGCCTCCTGACACAGAGGCTGCGCTCCGCCAATGCACGTATGGACTGGGGGGAAGCGCGCCGAGAGATAGACCACTGTCGCGCGGTGGCCGAACTCTGTGAACGGTATGAAGTGCGAGAGATCCTGTGCGATCTGATGGCGGCGATCGGAGAATATCTGTTTCAGCACGCCGACCCGGCGACCGCGACAGAGTGCTATACGCGCTGTCTTCAGTTGGTGCGCGCCCGCGATGGCGTTGTGAGCGAACAGACCGCGCGTTTCACAAGGTATCTGGCGTTGACACATTTGCATCTCGATAACCGTTCGGCCGCTCTGGAGATGGGGCATACCGCGCTCACGATCGCTGAGGCCGTATGGGAGGGGAATGCGGGAGAACTCGCCGACTACTACAACGACATGGGCTACATTTTAAAACGATGTGAACATCTGGGGGAGGCGCTGAAGCACTATGAACACGCGATATTCGTCTGTCCACAGAGCAATCGCGTTACCTATGCGAGTATCACCAACAACCTCGGGACGCTGCAAGAATCGCTGGGGAACCTTCCCGAAGCCCGTGCCTATATGGTGGAAGCTCTGAAACTCGATCGGGAGCTACTCGGAGCCAAACATCCCAAGATCGCGATCCGGCTGAACAATATCGGTCGGGTCACTCTTGGGTTGGGGAACGCTGCGGAGGCATTGGAACTTCACCGGCAGGCGCTGGAGATCAACCTGGAAACCTTTGAGGCGCGTCACCCGGACGTCGCCGCCTGTTACTACTATATGGGGCGCGCGGAAGACGTACTCGGCCGGCATGTTCCAGCCAGAACACACTACCTTCAGGCTCTGGCCATCTATCTGCATTTTCACAGCGCGGAGCATCGATTGTCGCGTATTGTCAGGGATTGTATTTCTAAACTCGATGAGGAAAATGGGGTATAATGCTCCCCGGTCGGCTTTGATGCCGATCACTTGCCAGACTACCCCGTAACCGCAGCCCGGACGCTTCGGAGCGAACTCATTCTTCTCTCGCTATCCGAAAGGAATCCGTCGATGCGTATCCGCCATTTCGTGATGCTGCTGTTTGTCTGTATTTCTCTGACCGCAGGTGTTCCCTCTGCTTCCTCACAAGACATCTCGAACGATCCCAATAAAACGGCGATTCCTACCGGATTGAACAGCGCGATAAATCTCTCATCCGCCATAGTCGCTATTGACGACAAGAGTCCGATGGCAACCTCTATCGGGGATGTCCCTCATGATCCTGGGTTTCTTATCGAAGACCAGGTTAGCTTCACTGCCGGCAATCAAAGTGCGCAGATTAATGATCTGTATCAGGCGCTGGTATCTGTGAAACGAAGCTTCAATGGTTCTCTGGCGAAGGTACCCTTGGACAGCTTGGCAGATTTCACGATGTATGTACAAACGGAAATCGCCATGGAGGACTTGCCTTTTCCTGCGGTTGCGCCCGATTCCATAGCAGTCAAGGCGGTTCATCGGACTGGTAGAGGCAAACTCATCTTGAACCGTCTCCTCTTGAGGGACTATCTCACCCAGGAAATCCATGGTCTCCCCAACATTCTTGACGCTGCTCAAGCCGAAGAAGTGAGGAGAGCCATTGGTCTCCTCGATATTGATGATAAAATGCTCCGGTCGATTAACGAGAAGTTACCCTTAGACATTATTGGGAGAGCCGTCTATGTCGGCGCTCAAGTGAGGGCCGTAGGAAGTGGTGCCACGGTGTACACACCGGAGGCGATCTACAGCGATGGGCGGATCGGGCAGGATTATGCCGTACAGGCCTATCTGTCCGGGCTGTATGGCTATGGCGTCTCCGCCCGTTTCGATTTAACGCCTGGACGCTCTGATATGGTAAGGAAGGTAGTCCGACTCGACGGGATTATTCGTCAAGCCGGCCGGTCGGGAATTCCCACAACCATCTCACCTGAATTGAGAACTAGAGTCCTGGTCCATGCAGCGCAATTTTTGGATCGGGAAGATGAATATAGAGCCGCGAAAACAGAGGCAATCCTGGCGGTCGCACACACTGCGCGCAGCCTGCGTCTCGCCTTGGTGGCCGGCGAACGTGGTATCGGTACCATCGGATCCTTTACGACTGCCGGTCTGAGCGCCTCCAAATTGCTGGCCTCTCGTCACGGGCGGTACAATGGGGTCACTCTGCTGGCCGGGGCGCAGGTATTACAGTATGACCCCGATTCTGGCGGCGCGACTGCCACGGTAAGATACGGTTTTGCCGTCTTCTGGCAGGATAGAGTTTCACGTGTATTGGACCAGGGGGGCGCTCAAGTTGGAGAGATCAATCGATGGGGGACGCAGGTAGGTGTAGAGTACAACCTCCATAACAGCCTCCAAACCCGTGATGTCTACGGTCTCTACGTGCGTCAGCGCTTCGAACACTTTACGGAGCTGAGTCTCTCTGTCGGCAAGAGCGCGAGTGGGAAAGCCTATATAGGCTTTAGCGTAGGGCACACTTTCTCTACGAAATAGCCATTATAAAGGAGAATGAGCCGGCCCCAGGAAAGGGCTACGCTTTCGGCTACGCGGATAACGATACAATACCCTTAAATCCCTGTGAAGGGAAAGACCGACCATTCCAGACACTCCGAGGAGGAACCGATTGAAGCGCACATCCCTGTCTCATTATCGAATTTTTGGCTTATCGGCGAGTCTGCTCGCCGGTCTGGGTCTGGCTGTGACCGGCATCTCTACGCGCGCCGAAGCCCAGGGAACGAAGTCGCCGGATACGACCGGTCAGGCCGCTGCAACGCCTACAGCGCCTGCTGCCATGCCGGCCCCGGATGCCGTCAAGCTGAAGAGCAGCGTCGATGCCCTGCAGGCAGGGCTAAATCGCGCCCAGAATCGCCTGGATAGCGGCAACGGACATCGCGACGCCCTGAAGACCTTGCAGGGCCAACTTCCCGGCGCTGACGACTACAAAGAGGCCGATAGAGTGAGCCAGGCCTCTCTGGATCGTCTGGCAGCGGTGACGCATCTGTTGCGGGATAACAAGGCTAAGGATCTCCAGGATCGTCTAAAGACGGACTCCGATGCGATCGCGAAGAGTATGGCAGGCGATGGAACGAAAGAAGCCGCCCTCCAACAACTGCGAGACGACGCAGACACGCAGATCACTGCCTTCGACGGCGCCACCGCCGATCAGAAGAAAACCTCGGCAGACGTTCTGGCCGCCGGCAAAAAGCTGGTGGCGCAGGCGGATGCGCTTCTGCCCAAACTCCATGCGCTGATGGAGAGTAATCTCGCCGATAATGGGGTCAAGGATTTTCTGGCCAGTGATACGAGCAAGACTCCTGTCGCCGATATGGTGGGCAAGGTCTACGGTTATGCCCATGCGGTGACGAAGGGACTGCAGAGCCAGTTGGATGCGAATGGCCTGAAGGGCAAGAACGCCTCCACCGACGCCGACGATCTGCGCAAGACCCTGGCGAGTCAACTCAAACCTCTGGGCGTAAATCAACGGCTGCGGGATAGCTTCGAACGCAACTGGAACGATGTCAAAACCGAACTGGTGCTTGTGGTCAAAGAGAGTCCGAAAGCGGGCGATAAAACCGTAGACGAAGATATCAGCGCTCTCCAGGCTGCGGTCAAAACGAACTACATCAGTCAGTTTCCCGGTTGGTTTCAGATCGTCGGGAAAAAGCTCGATACGCAGATCTCCGATCTCGCAGCGCTCACCCAACAGGTGAGCGCCGAGGTGGCGAATCGGGGCAGTGGGCACGCCGATCAGGTGATCTCCGCTCCGACGCGTCTCAACGAGACGCAGAACATCCTGGCCGACCTGCGCTCCATCCAGACGGACTGGTCACCGGTCTCCCTCCTATGGGCGCAGGAAAGTCTGCCGGATGCGGACCAGAATCTGCCGCATGCGGACGCGGCGGTGAGCGCCATCGGGTTGAAGAGCGAGAAGCTGGGCGGCGCGAACCTCATGCTTTTGGACATTCTACAGGGAGACGCCAATCATTTTACCCACGATCAGATCCGCCTCTTCTATTTTTCGGATGTGCCCCGTCTGATTAAGGCGCTCAACGAGTCGGCGGACATCTTCAATAAGGATGCCTTCCGTAGTCAGGACCAGGCCGATGCGCTGCGCGTGAAACTGGTGCAGGCCGATGCGGATGTGGCGGCCCAGGTCGCGGCCGTCAACGATGCGGCCCGTAAAGTAAAACTGCTGGATGAGCAGATCCGGCAGGTGAATGCGCAGGCGGCGCAGGCGGCCAGTCAGGCCGCCTCCTCGCAGCGTCTGCTGAACGCCCTCAACTTGCGCTCCGCGAATCTCGGGGAGCGTGTTACTGCCCTTACGACGAAGGTAAACGATACCAAGAACCAGCCGGCAGCCGGCGATTCCGATGCCGTGAAGCTGAAAAAGCAGACGCAGTTGGATGCCTGGAATGCCGACCTCAAAAACATAACGGCCGACAAAGCGACGGTAGAAACGCAGGCGATGGCGCAGCAGAACGTGGTGGCGACCTCACAGACCAGCCAGCAGAACGCCGAAACCGAGCGCGCGAAACTGCTGGATGATCAGGCCAAACTCCCCGCGGACCGCCGCGCCGCCCTCGACGCGTTGAGCAGCGCTCAGCAGGAAGCGGCGCGCCTCCGTCGTCTCAATCTCGGTCTGGCGGAACAGGAGTCGCAAGCCTTCGCAGAGGCGCGTGACAATGCGCCGTTCTTCCTGGCACGCGCCAACGCCGCCAGCAACGACCCGGCCCATCGCGTGATCCTCTATGCCTATCCCGACAACAAGACCATCTTCATCCGCGGCCTGAAAGCCGACGTAGAGTACACCAAGGAGCTGATCGCCGAGTTCGACCGCCCCGCTCCTCAGGCCCGTATCACCCTCTGGACCCTCCAGATGAATGGCGCCTCTTCAAAAACCCTCAACGACGCCATGGCCAATGTAGATAGACACCTGCGTGACCTGCGTACAAATATTTCCGAGGTGCAGACCGTTCTACGCGACTGCATTCAGGCCGAGGTGAAGCAAAGCGCTCAAGCCACCTGGACAAACGTCGATCTGGAAAAGCAGGACCAGGAAAGGTTAGCCAGATCCAACTACTATGCGAAAGAGGTGCGCCAGACGCTCGGGCTATTGGAGGTCAACAATCTCCCGAAGGTAGATCCTGCCACCGCGTTTCTTACACGCTGGACTCTTCCCGACCCTACCCACCTGACGACGCTTGGAGAGATGATATTTGTATTGAGCCTGGGCAATTACGATTCACGCAAGCGGATCCTGGACAATTTTTATATCGTCCTCAACCAGCGGTATGGTGTGGATATCAATACCATCCCCACCACACCCTTGCAAAAGTTTACGAAGGCGCTCGACTTCCACAAGGTGGAAAGAAAAAAAGAGGAGAATCACAAATCACATAAGGACGGAAAGACGAACGAAGATAACAATGGAAATGCAGAGGTCGGTTCGGCCACCACTCCCTATCCACATTTCCCGGAGGCAGTTCTGAATAGTCTCGTAGGCGGCGATCATACGGATGAGTTGACCGCCAATCAACGTGAAATCTTGACGGCTCTGAAAACCAAGGCGCATGAAAACGTCTCTGCTGAAACACGGCGCATGTTGCGCAGAATCGATGCGCTTTCCGATCTTCCGGACAAGGCGGATAAGCTGCACGACAGTCCACACTACAACACCGGCATCTCGATCGCCTTTCGAGAACAGTATATTCCTATGATCGGATACTTGTATGCCAATGCATTCAATCCTTCTCGATCTCAATCAGATGACCAGAATCCCTGGTTTGAGCGTGGTTTAGCGGCTTTAGGGACGGATAGACCGACCTTCGACCACATAAAATCTGCAGTCAAGTCCGGCACCCTTACCGCTGAAGATGCTCAGATCCTTCACAACATGGACGCGTCGGCGTATCATATCGCGGAGGTGGCGAGGCAGCGCAACTCGCTGGCCAATTCGACGCCGCGAGTAGCTGCTGCCGATGATATGATCAAACGTTTGATCATTCTGGCGGAAGATGATCTGGACTATTTCTTTGTAACGTACGCCATGGATCGGATACGCCATGAGGTGCCGAAGGGGGTTCAACTCGGAGTGCTTCAGCGGGAGTCTCTGTTGGCGACGAACCGACTGTTGGCGCGTGTCGATCCTCAGGCGAACGCTGATGTGGAACTCGCAGGGAACACGGATGCCTTGCAAGCCGCACAGCAACTGGGGCAGATTGCATCGGGAGTGCTCGAACAGCAGAGGACGCAGAAACTGGCGAACGTGACGCCTCTTGCGGCGGGAGTCGTCGGCAAATTTCTCAAGGCCAACGACAGCCAACTGCTTGGAATTGCGGGGGCCGCCTCCCTCCTCTCCACGCTCTTCTCGGAGCCGCGGGACGTCGGTGAGGTCTACAGTATCAATAGCGGCAACCGTTTCCAGGTAACGCCGATTTTCGATCCTTCCGGCCAGGCGCTCCGTTTCAAATTCGATTTCGTGGGAAGCACACGTGTGACGGAACCCAATGGCACGATAAATCGACAGATCCCCCGCATCGAGCGGCATACCGTCAATACGGAGGTACAACTCAGCAACCTGGAAGTCCGGGAGATTTCACGCTTCGAAACCAATGCTACGGTAGGAACGCCTATCCAGCGTATCGGTGGCATCCCTTTCCTGAAAGATCTGCCGTTCATCGGGCCGATGATCCAGGACATTCCGATCCTCGGCTACTATGTGAAGACCGGAAAATCGGCTTCCACGCGGCAGGAGAGTATTATCTTTGCCCAGACGAGCATCTACCCGACCGTCGGCGACATCGTAGATCTGGTCAATGATGTTCCTTCGCGGGTTGATGTCGACTCCAGAGACATACCCACGTACCTCAAAAACGCGTTTGATAACCGGAAACCGTAGCCGTCGCGGAGGAAGCCCACAGGGATTCTCTCGGTGCTTACGCTTACCGACCTGGCCGTCATAAAGCGGGGGAACAGAAAGGTTCGGTTTCCGTCTATTATAATAGAGAGACTTCGGCACGCGATGCGAAAGAGGCCGATGTTAAGAGAAGGATAAGAACCATGCGAACCCGTGTTATTGTTTCCGCGTTTCTGCTGGCAGGCTGCTGCCTGTTTGCGCGTCCTGCGCTTGCCGAGGATGGCGATGTCGCCGTGGGCGGCGTGCTGCTTTTCCGTATTCATGCAACTGCCAACGGCATGTCTCCGAAAGAGCGTGCTGAGGCGGTGGATACGCGCTTGCAGGACATTCTCGGCGCGCCGGTGCTCAAGGCGGAGGATATCCATATCGTGGGCGCCGACAAGAACTCCGCGAAGATTCTCGTCAAGGAGCGCCTGCTCGTCACCGTCACAAAGGCCGATGGAGACTTTAACAAGGTCACCGCTCAGAAGCAGGCGCAGATGTGGCTGGAGTCGCTCCGCAAAAGTCTGCCGAAGGTGAACGCCAAACCCAATCCCAACAACCATCCCTGATCGCTCGGATGTGGATGCAGACTGTTTTCCGAAAGCGGGGAGAGAGCGTGATGCGAACGGTCGAAGAGGCGTGGGCGGCAATCATGGGACAGGTGGAACCTCTTCCACCAGAGCAGGTTCCTCTGCTGCAGGCGACGGGACGCGTACTGGCCGAGGCGGCTTACACCGATATGGATCTGCCGCCCTTCGATAACTCCGCCGTAGATGGCTACGCCGTGCGGGCCGCAGACACGCTCGGGGCGACGCCCGAGCGTGTCTGCCGACTGCGCACGCTGGAGCCGGTGCCCGCAGGCGCTCCGGCACTGCAGACGGTGCAGCGCGGGACCGCGGCGCGCGTCATGACCGGCGGACCGCTGCCGCCAGGAGCCGATGCGATGGCGATGATCGAAGACACCGACGCTTCGGAAGCGGGGTGGGTGGAGATTCGCGCGGGAGCCGTGCCGGAACAGCATGTGCGCCGCCAGGGGCAGGAGATGCGACGGGGCGCTCGCGCGCTGAATGTCGGCACGGTGCTGCGCCCGGCGGAGATCGGGATGCTGGCGACACTGGGATTTGCGACCGTGCCTGTCTATCGGCAGGCGCGTGTCGCAGTGGTCACGACGGGGGATGAGGTCGTGGACATCGTGGCGGGCGCGCTGCCCCCTCCCGGCCATATCCGCAACAGCAACCGCTATATGCTGGCGGCTCTGGTGCAGGAGGCCGGCGCTACGCTCCATTCGCTCACCCATGTGCGCGACGATTTGGAGGCGACCGAAGCGGCGTTCCGAACCCTCTCCGCGCCTCAAACCGGAGCCGACGTCATTCTGACGGCGGGTGGAGTTTCGGTAGGAGATCGGGATTTTGTGAAGCCTGCGCTGGAGAGACTGGGGCGACTGGATCTCTGGCGTGTCGCGATGAAGCCGGGGAAACCGCTGGCATTCGGCCGTATCAGCGACACGCTCTTCTTCGGCCTGCCCGGCAATCCTGTTTCGGCAGGGGTCACGTTCGAACTGTTTGTGCGGCCGGCGCTCTGGAAAATGGCGGGCCGAATCGATCTGGAACGCCCGAAAATCCAGGCGACTCTCACGCATCCTCTCACTCATGTTCCCGGACGCCGGGAGTACGTGCGTGCCGTGACCCGCTCCGAGCAGGGACGTTTTGTCGCCACTCCCACCGGTGCGGATCAGGGATCCGGCATTCTCAGCTCCCTTACCGCGGCCAACTCGCTTCTAATTGTGCCGACCGAGGCGGAGACCCTCGCCGCAGGGGCTGTTGTCGAAGTGATTCTAATCTGAACCAAATAGAGAGCAAGCCGCTTTGAGGAGTGGCTTGCTCTCTGTCCTTATGCCTATTGCGGGGGCGTTACACTACACCTGTACCGCCTCTTGATGCTTCATCTGTCCCCAGGTAGGAGTGACGCGCATGTAGCAGGCCACGCGACCGTCCAGACTTGCCGGCAGAAAATCCTCGCGTTCCAGTTTGACTTCTCGGTCCCCGCCGATCTGGCGGTAGACACCCGGACGAACTTTTTCGCCCGCCAAAAAAAGATCTTCATGCGTCGCGTCATGTGCGAACTTGTGCCTCATGATATGTACTCCTCCTTCATGAACGTCTGTGCTTCTAGGCCAGACCGATGCTGATCGATGCAGGGATGGTACGATTCTCTCCTCACCTGGGATGTCGATAGGCGCAAGGAAGGCGGACCCTGCATTCACCTCTAATTAGAAAAGACGCCGACCCTCCGGAAAAAGTTGCACGATTTTGCCCGTCCTCGGATCTGCGAAACACTCACTTAAAGTATCTGGAGGATCGAAGCGAGCAGGTGCCTGCCGGTGGTGTGGCGGAGCATTCCGTCCGGCTGGTCGCCCAGGCCGCCGTGCAGGCGGAGGGTGCTGAGAAGCAGGCGGCCACCGGTCGGAAAAGACGCCTCTGTCAGGTAGGCGGTCATGGCGCAGGTGCGGGCGTCAATGCGACGCAGCAGAGGTTGCCACTCGGCATCCGGCAGCAAGGCGGCCAGGGCGTCCGGTTGCAGGGCGCAGTCCGGCCCGAGGCCAAAGAAGTTAATGTCGGTGAAGCCGGTGTGGGGGAAGAGACCCCAGAGGGGATGCGGGTCGAACAGTTTCATGGCTTCTCGCCAGAAGGGACAGGATTCCGTCGGGAGTCCCCCTCCGCCGTCCACAAAGACAAAAGCGTGCCCTCCCGCGCGTGCGAACGTGGCGATCTCGGGCGTCCAGCGCGATGCCACCAGTCTGGTGCTGATCGGAAGTGTGGCGATCTCCTCCGGACGGATGTGCGCGCAGGTCGCGCCATGTCTCTCCAGTCCCTGAAGACGGGCGTCCGGATCGAAGGCGACCCAGGCGGACCGCGCACCCCAGTCGGTGTGCGGCACGATCCACAGCGGCCACTCGTTCTGCACGGTCCGCTTGCCGCGCAGACGGAGGGTGACTTGCAAAAGCGCCTGTGTCATCTGAGAGACCTGCGGCAGTTCGATCTCCGCCTCCGCGATCTGCATGACGCTGCCGTCAGGAACTCCTTGAAGTCGGAGCGGCAGCGGCTGTTGTGCGAGGAGTTTGCCTTCGACGTCCTGTAGTTCGATTTGGCCGGACAGGATACGGATCGCCTTGCCGTAGTGCGAGATCCCGATGCGCGGTGTGATGGTCTCTCCACTGACATGTGTCCAGTGGTCGATATAAGAGGGGCGGTCGCCGCCTGCGACCCAATTGCGCCGTCGGTGCCAACCCAGGAACAGCACGGTATCCGCATTGAAGCGTGTAAACTCTTCGGGAGTGTAGCGAAACGCTCCAAAGTCGTCGAACATTCCGGCCGTGGAGATCGGCGTGTCTCGCAGACCCGTAATCACATAGCCGGACATCTCACGGTAGGTGCGTACCAACTCCACGGTGTATTTGCGGTGCAGCAGCGTCTGACGACGCTGGCCCTCCTTCAACTCCTCCAGGCGTGGCAACAGTCCGTTCTGCTCCAGCGCCGCCCACTGCCCGACGATATTCATATCCCAACGCGCGCCCTGGGGATTACGCTGCGGATCGTTCTGCGCCCACCACGGGAGTTTGCCGCCATTCGCCTCCCGTAGGGCGGGCAGATCCCGGTAAGCGTCGGCGTCACAGAACTCGCCGAAGAACCAGGGTTGGTCCGGTCGCCAGCGCGGGAGGAAATAGTCGAAGGTGGTACGCAGAAAAGGCAGATCGCAGTAGAAGTGATAGTCGTAGTAGTCGGCATTCTCGATGAGGGCGCCGCCGTAGCACTCCCCGCCGCCACTGTTGTCGCGGAGGAGATCACCCTCCGTCAGTTCGCGGATGCGGCCGTAAAGACGTTTCATAAAATCGACAGGGCAGGAGGTGGAGAGCTCGCAGCCCAACGACCAGATCACGATGCAAGGATGGTGGCGAATCTGAGAGACGATTGCTTCGTACTCGCGATAGACCTGCTCCAGTTGGGCCGCATCCATCTGCGGCAGCCAGAGCGGCAGCTCCATCCAGACCAGCATTCCCATCGCATCGCAGAGATCGAGATAGGCGGGCGGCGGCACCCAGAGGCAGCACTTTACGCCGTTATAGCCCAGCGCCCGCAGATTTTCCAACTCAGTGCGCATCACCTCCACAGGAGGATTGCAGTGCAGCGTGTCGGGATACCATCCCCACGAGAGCGCCATCCGCGGATAGAGCGTTCGGCCATTAAGCAGAAGATGAGAAGCGTAATACCAGACGTGTCTCCATGCGGTCGTTTCCGTTCTCTCATCGCTGATCTCCTCCCCGACATAGCCCCGCGTCCGGAGCGTTTGAAGTTCGGGGCGCTCAGGGGACCATCCGGTGGTCAGGCGGAAAGAGTTCGCATCGACCTCCTGTGGGTAAGTCAAAGACTGAGATGGTGGCGCTTCCTGCTCCCTGACGCCGTTAGAAGCGGGAGGGGCTGTGTCCGACTGCGGCATCAAATGGAAATCAGGCAGTCGGAGGGGGCCGGTACGTTCCAGAGTGACGTCCTGCCAGATGCCGCCGAAGAGATAGCCCCAGACATACGGCAGAAAGCCTGCGGTCGTCTGGTTGGTGGGGTAGGTCGGGCCACCGGGTTTTACGACACGTACTACAATCTCCGCAGTCGTCGCGCCTTCGACAGCCTGCGTGATCTCCAGCGTAAAGGCGTCCCACGCGCCCAGATGCGTTCC
>Ga0207705_10000358_pt1 | contig 41389 bp, 41 predicted proteins | sample KBSC13metaG_FD_184314 | JGI IMG/M metagenome (GOLD analysis project Ga0207705, IMG submission 184314) | Corn rhizosphere microbial communities from Kellogg Biological Station, Michigan, USA - KBS C1-3 metaG (SPAdes) (version 2) | ecosystem: Host-associated > Plants > Roots > Rhizosphere > Soil ... | reverse complement strand
AGTCAATCTCCTCGTCTTTGATCCGCGACAGAATGGTGTCGGCACTGTTCGCCATGATGTTGCCCTCGCTCTTCGTTGCGCCGCCCGGGGCGGCCGATGTCGGATGACCCGATCATGTTGATTCGGGTGTCGTCACTGGATTGACGAGGTTCCGCCAAGAGTCAGGCGGAGGGTTAACTTTTCACTCCGGCGGACGCTGTTGGCGCTTTCCGTTCCGTGAGTTAGGCTGCGCGCTTGGCGTTCAGGGGAATGCGGCATGCTGATTGCGCTGTTGGTGCCGCTGACACTGGCCCTGCTGCTGTTCGTCGCAACGCTGATCAAGGCCGTGGCGGCAAGCGGGGCGCGGCCGACGCTCGAGACGATCGGTTTGGGTGCGGTCGTCAATTTCTTCGATACATTGGGCATCGGATCGTTCGCTCCGACCACCGCGTGGCTCAAATTCCGCAAGCTCGTTCCCGATCGCATCCTTCCCTGCACGATGCTGGTCGGCCTGACCCCGCCGTCGATCCTCGAAGGGTTCATCTTCCTCATCCTGCTGGGCGTGAAGGTGGACCCGGCACTTCTGGTAGGCTGTGTCCTGGCTCTATTGATGGGCGGACTGCTGGGGGCGCCGCTCGTGTCGCGGACGCGGGTGTGGGTCGTTCAGCTCGTCGTGGCGCTCGCCTTGCTGCTCGCCGCGGCGATGTACCTGCTGGCAAATCTCAATCTGATGCCCGGCGGTGGAACAGCCAACGGATTGCCGCCGCTATTGATGGTCGTCGCTATCGCCGCGAATTTCCTGTTCGGCGTGCTGCTCAACTTCGGGGTCGGCAATTATGCCCCGACGCTGGTCATGCTGAGCCTGATGGGCATGGACCCGCGGCTGTGCTTCCCGATCATGGCTGCCGGCGCGGGCCTGTGTGGCGCGGGCGCCAGCATTCGACATATCAGGATCGGCGAAATCAGCCTGCCGGTTGTGCTCGGCCTCGCCATCGGCGGCATTCCGGCGGTGCTGGTCGCGGCCTTCATCGTCAAGAGCATGTCGGTCGAGGTGCTGCGCTGGCTGGTGATCGTCGTCGTCCTTTATGCGGCCGCGGTCATGCTCCGTTCGGCGCTGGTCGGGCGGCGCGAGCATCGCGCGGCGGACGCGACGGCGCACGTCACCGCCTAGCTTTGCGGAACCACGGCGAGGGCGAACGATTATCCCGCCGGAGGCGAGCTTATGCGTTCGATTTTCTTGTGGCTGATCGGCATTCCCCTTCCCATCATCCTGCTGCTGGCGCTCTGCACGCATCATTTCTGAAGACAGCAGCGAATTCCGCACAATTCGAGACGCCGCGAAGCGCGCTTCGGGCCTTCACATCGCTTGAGCCCCTCGCTATCAGGCCCGCCAATCGCGCTGGGCAACCGCCCGGCTCGGCGTCGCCTAGGTGCCTTCCGGCATCGCAAAGCAACAAGCGTCACAAAGGGGTAGAATGGCCACCAAGGCACAATCCGCTGAGGTCAACGACACGCAGGCTGCCAGCGACGGCGTCCGCCGGCGCGATTTCCTGAATGTCGCCGCGGTCAGCTTCGCCGGGGTAGGGGGCGTTGCCGCGCTCGCGCCGCTGCTGGTTCAGATGGCGCCGTCGGCCGACGTGCTGGCGCTCTCGACGACCGAAATCGACGTTTCGAAAATCCAGCCGGGGCAGGGCATCAAGACCACCTGGCGCAAGCAGCCGGTGTTCGTCCGCAACCTGACGCCCAAGGAAATCCAGCAGGCGAACGCGGTCCCGATGAGTGACCTGCGCGACCCGGAATCGCTGGCGCAGCGGACCAAGCCCGGCAAGGCCAACTGGCTGATCACGCTCGGCGTCTGCACCCACCTCGGCTGCGTTCCGCTGGGTATTGGCGAGGGTGAGAATCGCGGGCCTTACGGCGGCTATTTCTGTCCGTGCCACGGGTCTGCCTACGACACCGCCGCCCGCATCCGGCAGGGGCCGGCGCCGAAGAATCTGATGGTGCCGGAATATAAGTTTACCGGGCCGACCACGGTCCAGATCGGGTAAGGGGACGGTCGAGCAATGAGTTTTTCCTGGGCCAAGGCCTACGAACCCAAGAGTTCATTCATGCGCTGGCTCGACGACCGGCTGCCCCTGCCGCGGCTGGTCTACGGCGCGATCGGCGGCGGCTATCCGGTTCCGCGCAACCTCAATTACTTCTGGAACTTCGGCGTTCTGGCCGGGATCTTCCTGACCATCCAGATCGTCAGCGGCATCGTGCTGGCGATGCATTATTTCGCCACCACGGGCGGCGCGTTCAATTCAGTCAACCAGTTGATCATGCGCGACGTCAACGCCGGGTGGCTGCTCCGCTACGCGCACATGAACGGCGCCAGCTTCTTCTTCATCGTGACCTATATCCACATCTTTCGCGGCCTTTATTACGGGTCGTACAAGGCGCCGCGCGAGCTGGTGTGGATGCTCGGGCTCGTCATTTATCTGCTGATGATGGCGACGGCGTTCATGGGTTACGTGCTGCCGTGGGGCCAGATGAGCTACTGGGGCGCGCAGGTCATCACCGGCTTCTTCTCGGCCTTCCCGCTCATCGGTGAGCCGCTCCGCGTCTGGCTACTCGGCGGCTACGCACCGGACCAGGCCGCGCTAACCCGCTTCTTCTCGCTCCACTATTTGCTGCCGTTCGTGATCGCGGCGGTCGTGATCCTGCACATCTGGGCGCTGCACATTCCGGGTTCGAGCAATCCGACGGGCGTCGATGTGAAGAGCGAGAAGGACACGCTGCCGTTCCACCCGTTTTACACGGCGAAGGACGGTTGGTTCGCCGCCGCGGTTCTGCTGGCCTATGCGCTGGTGACCTATTTCGCGCCGGATTATCTGGGCCACCCGGACAATTACATTCCGGCCAACCCGCTCGCGACGCCGGCGCATATCGTGCCCGAATGGTATTTCTGGCCCTTCTACGCGATCCTGCGCTCGTTCACCGTCGACTTCATTCTGCCGGCGAAGCTGTGGGGCGTGCTGGCGATGTTCGGCTCGATCCTGCTGCTGTTCTTCCTGCCGTGGGTCGACAAGTCGCCGGTTCGCTCGGGTGCCTATCGGCCGGTGTTCAAGCGCTTCTTCTGGCTGCTGGTCGTGGACGTCATCATCCTCGGTTATGTCGGCGGCGCGGAAATCAACGCGTTCAACGTCGCGCTCGGCCAGGCCGCCGCGGCTTACTACTTCCTCCACTTCCTGGTGATCCTGCCGCTGGTCTCGGCATTCGAGACCCCGCTGCCGCTGCCGAACTCAATCTCGGAAAGCGTGCTGCATGGGGAAGCTGCGGAGTCAGCGCCCGCGGGCTCGAACAAGTCTGCGCGCAACACCGTCGTGGCCGGTTAAGGGGACAAGCAGGCACATGCGTTTCATTCTCGGATTCATCGGCGCGGTTTTCGCCGCCGTCCTGCTGATCTCCTTCTTCAGCAACCTTGCGACTCATTTCAGCAATCCGCCGGCGCCGCTGGCGTCTGAGGAATTCCATCGCGAGGCCAAGCCGCTGCACCTTGCGTCGGACGGGCCCTTCGGGAAGTTCGACAAGGCGCAGCTGCAGCGCGGTTTCCAGGTCTATGCTGAAGTCTGCTCGGCCTGTCACAGCCTCTCGCTAGTGTCGTTCCGCGACCTCAAGGAAATTGGCTACAACGACGCCGAGATCAAGAAGATCGCGTCGGACTGGAAGACCCAGGTGCCGTCGATCAACCCGGACACGGGCGAGGCCGCGACCCGCAAGGCGCTGCCATCGGATACGTTCCCGGCTCCGTTTGCCAATGAAGTCGCGGCGCGCGCGGCCAACAACAATGCGCTGCCGCCCGACCTGTCGTTGATGACCAAGGCCCGCGAGGGCGGCGCGGCTTATATTCACTCGTTGATCACCGGCTATGCCAATGCGAACACCTACCGGAACGAGGAAGGCAAGGCGGTTCCTGCCGAGGCCAAGCCGCCGTCGCCGAACCTTCACTTCAACCCCTATTTCGCCAACTTGAACATCGCGATGCCGCCGCCGCTGACGAGCGCTGGACAGGTGACCTATGCGCCCGGCAACCCGGCGCCGACCGTCGATCAGATGGCGACCGACGTCGCCGCTTTCCTGGTGTGGACAGCGGAGCCGAACCTCGCGGCCCGGCACGCCGCGGGCATCGCAGTTGTGATCTTCCTGCTCATCGCCAGCATCCTCGGTTACTTCGCCTATCGCCAGATCTGGTACGAGGCGAAGCGCGCGGTCCGCGTGACCGGAGCGCTCGAGCCCGAAAACCAGGCCAAGTCGAAGCGGGCCAAGTCCAAGCAGGGCATTGCGGGCTAAACTTCGCTGATGGAATCGAACACGCCGCCGGCATGCAACTCAGCATGTCGGCGGTTTTTTTATGAGGAATATAGATGAGCAAGTGGGTGTGGCTGGCGTCGGTCGCCTTGGTGTCGAGCTCGGTCGGAGCAGCGGTGCCGGATACGTCGCGGATCGTCGACGAAGGCATGAACCGCAGCCGGCTCATGCTCAACGCGCACGAGCTCTTCGACGACATTGGGCCACGGCTCACCATCTCAACCAACATGCGCCGGGCGCAGGATTGGGCAGTCGCCAAGTTCACCGGATACGGCCTCACCAACGTCCATCGCGAAGGGTTCGCGTTCGGCCGCGGCTGGGACCTGATCGGTTCGAACGTCCGCCTGAGCGGTGCGCGTTCAATGCAGTTGACCGCCATCCCCAACGCCTGGACGCCGCCCGCCAAGGGCGTGACCGGCCCGGTCGTGGTCGCACCGATGAATCGCCCCGAGCATTTCGCCGCCTATCGCGGCAAGCTGGCCGGCAAGATCGTCATGGTTTCGCTTCCGGGCGACGTCGCGGAGCCATCTGAGGCCCCGTTCCAGCGCTTGAGCAGCGAAGAGATCGCGAAAGAGGACAAGTACAACATCCCGCACTTCGACCCCGAGGAGAAGAACGGGTTCCTCAAACGTATCGATTTCTATCGGCAGATGGACAAGTTCCTGGCGTCCGAGGGCGCGCTGGCGATCGTCCGCCGGTCCCGCAACGACGGCAAGCTGATCTTCGGCGAAGGCTATCAGCACGCGCTCGGCGACACCGCCAAGCTGCCGTCGGTGGAAGTCGCCGCCGAGGATTATCGCCGCGTCGCCCGCATGGCGAAGATGGGCGAAAACCCCGTGCTGACCATCGATAGCGACGTCCGTTTCCTCGACGACGATAGCAAGGCCTACAACGTGATCGCGGATATTCCGGGCAGCGATCCGAAGGCTGGCTACGTCATGGCCGGTGCGCATTTCGACAGCTGGGTTGCGGGTGACGGCGCGGCGGACAATGGCGCAGGCTCGCTGGTTGTCTTGGAGGCGGCGCGGATCATCCGGCAGCTTGGCATTCGTCCAAAGCGAACGATCCGCTTCGTTTTGTGGTCCGGCGAAGAGCAGGGCCTCTACGGCTCGGCCAATTACGTGCAGCAGCATCTCGCTTCGCGGCCCGGTGCAATCGGGCCGGGCGGCGTGCTCTTGTGGGACAATCTGATCCGCAACTATCCGGTGACTCCGCTAGCGGGGTACGGCGCGCTGAAAGCCTATTTCAACCTCGACAACGGCTCGGGCAAGATCCGTGGTATCTATGCGGAGGGCAATGCCGCGGCCGTGCCGATGCTGCGCGAATGGCTTTCACCGTTCGCGGCGATGGGGGCGGGGACGGTGGTCGCCGGTCCGACCACGGGCACCGATCATGAGCCGTTCCAGGCGGTCGGGATCCCCGGCTTCCAGTTCATTCAGGATCCGCTCGATTATGAGACGCGAGTCCACCATTCGAACATCGACACGCTCGACCATCTGAAGGCCGACGACCTGCAGCAGGCGGCGGTGATCATGGCCAGCATGCTGCTGTCCGCAGCCAACAGCGACAAGGATCTGCCGCGGCCGCCGCTGGCGACGCAGCCGACAGCGAGCGATCCCTTCAAATACGATTATCCGGAGCCGAAATAAGCGGAACCTGCTGAATTCACCGGGCATTCACGTGCCGGAGCGCCATTCCCGACGTTCCTCCGGCGTAATGGAGACTCGGATATGCGCGTTCCTCTTGCATTGCTCGCAGCGGCGAGCGCGATCAGCCTCGGCGGCTGCGCTTACGGCATGTATGACGACGGCTACGGATATGGCGGTTACGGCCCCTATGGCGGCAGCAGCGTTTCGATCGGCGTCGGTTATGGCGGCGGATATGGCGGCTACGGCTACGGGTACCCGTATGGCGGCTACGGCGGCTACGGCGGCTATGGCGGTTATGGCGGCTACTACGGCGGCTATGATCCGTTCGGCTGGTACGGCGACTATTACTACCCAGGCACCGGCATCTACGTTTACGACCGCCAGCGGAACCGGCACACCTGGAGCGACCAGCAGCGCCGCTACTGGCAGGACCGGACCAATCGCTGGCGGACTACGCGCGGGACGACAACCAGCGGCACGACCGGTGAAAATTGGTCGGGCTGGGACCGCACCCGCGACCGCAATTGGCGTGATGCGCGACAGCGCACCGATAGCGGTTCACGCGACCGCCGCGACTGGAACCGACCCAGCACGCAGAACCAGTCGTCCGGCACGGCCCACAGCGACCGTCCGCGTGGGTCAGGCAGCGATCGCGGGCAGCGCCACAGCCGCGAACACGCCAACGAACGACCGGATTAAGCCTCCGCTGGACGGCGGCGGATCAGGACGATCGAGATGAAGGTCATGACCACCTCGTCGTTCTGATTGGTGACCGTCGTGCGCGTGCGGAAGGAACCGATATCCGGGCGGCTGCGCGAGGGCGTCTTTTCGAGAATTTCGCCGCTGACCGTCAGCGTGTCGCCGGGATAGACGGGTTTCTTCCAGCGCAATTCGTCGATGCCCGGTGAGCCGAGGCCCGCCTGCTCCTCGTTAACCACGCGGCGGGCGATGACCGCCATCACCATCGCCGCCGTATGCCAGCCGCTGGCGGCGATGCGCCCGAAGTGGGTTTTGGCCGCCGCCTCGTCAGACAGGTGGAATGGCTGCGGGTCGTATTTCCGCGCGAATTCCAGCACCTCCTCGCGGGTGACATCATAGGTGCCGAAGACGGCCGGTTTGCGGATCTCAAGGTCGTCGAAATAGATCATCGAGCAGGCGCATAGCGGTGCTCCGTGCTTGACGCTACGTTGCCCTGATGGCGACGAGCAGCCCTGACATGCAGAGACTGGACCCGCGGCTTCTTGAAGCGGCGGCCGCGATGCACGACGACCGGCTGGACGTCGCCGAACGCATTCTGAAGCCATATCTGAAGGACGATCCGTTCGACGTGCGGGCGATCCGGATGCTCGCCGAGCTTGCCGCACGCATCGGCCGCCTCAAGGATTCCGAAGTCCTGTTGCGCCGCGCGCTGGAAATAGCCCCCGCTTTCACGCCGGCACGAACAAATCTGGCAATGGTGCTGGGTCGGCTAGGCCGGCCGGCGGAAGCGCTCGAGATGATGGATGAGGTATTCAGGGTCGAGCCTGACGGTCTCGGGCACCTCAACCTCAAGGCGGCGACGCTGGGCCGGCTCGGTGATTTCGAGCAGGCGCTGGAAATCTACGATCAGGTGCTGGCCCGCGCCCCGAACCAGCCGCGCGTCCTGCTCAGCTTCGGTCACATGCTGAAGACGGTCGGAAGGCAGGACGACGCGGTCGCCGCCTATCGACGGACGATCGCTTTGGATCCGGCCCTAGGGGAAGCTTGGTGGAGTCTGGCCAATCTCAAAACCGTCAAATTCACGGACGATGATATCGCGGCGATGGAGAGCGCGCTGTCACGCCACGGGCTGAAAGACGACGACCGCTTTCAACTTCACTTCGCGCTCGGGAAGGCTTTTCACGACCTTGACCGCAGCGATGCGGCGTTTCGTCATTATTCGGCCGGCAACGCGCTTCGGCGCCAATATCACCCTTTCAATGGCGATCACCTGACGGCGCTCGTCGATCGGAGCATCGAGCTGTTCACCGCGCACGTCCTGAGCAGGCCAGGCGGATGTCCGGCGCCCGATCCGATCTTCATTGTCGGCATGCCGCGCGCGGGATCGACGCTGGTCGAGCAAATCCTGTCTTCGCACAGCCAGGTGGAGGGCACCACCGAGCTGGCGGACATGCCAGCAGTGGCGCGCGGTCGCGGCAAATATCCTGCGTCTGCGCTCGATCTGGATACGGCGGAGCGCGAGACGGCCGGAGAGGAGTATCTGCGCCGCGCGAGCATTCAGCGGCGGACGGAGCGGCCGTTCTTCATCGACAAATTACCCAACAACTGGATGTTCGTCCCGTTCATCCACCTCGTCTTGCCGAATGCGAAGATCATTGATGCGCGGCGGCATCCGCTGGGCTGCTGCATGTCGAACTATCGGCAGCATTTCGCGAGAGGGCAGGACTTCTCCTACGACCTCACAGACCTCGGCCGTTATTACGCCGATTATGTGCGGCTCATGGCGCATGTCGATGCGGTTCTGCCAGGCCGTGTCCATCGCGTCATTTACGAGCGCATGGTCGAGGACACCGAGGCTGAGGTTCGCGCGCTGCTGGACTATTGTGGTCTGGATTTCGAACCGGCCTGCCTCGAGTTTTACAAAACCGAGCGCGCGGTGCGCACGCCGAGTTCCGAGCAGGTTCGTCAACCGATTTACCGCGATGCGACGGCCGAATGGCACCGCTACGAGAACTTCCTCGATCCGCTGAAGGACGCTCTTGGCGCCGTTCTGCCCGCGTATCCGAACGCTCCTGCGGCCTGGACCCAACGCTAGCGAAACGGTTTTCTGTCGGTTCGCAGACACTCGGTTGACAAAGCCGGCGTGCCAGTGTGGCATGGGCATACATCAGGATGGGGGACATTCTACGTGAGGCATTTCCGCGCAGCGACTCTTGGTCTTCTCGCTTCGACGGCGCTGGTGACGCCGGCTCTGGGGCAGAGCACTCAGCCGCAGACCACTGGTCAATCGCCAGCACCGGCCACCAATGCGACCGATGTCACATCGCCACCGCCACGCGTTCAGACCGCGCAGGACGGCAACGTCCCCGACCAGACCGAAATCATCATCACCGCGACCAAGCGCGAAGAAAATCTGCAGAACGTCCCGATCAGCGTCCAGGCGATCGGCACGCGGCGACTTGACCAGCTGAACATCTCGAACTTCGAGGAATATACCAAGCAGCTGCCGTCGGTGAGCTTCCAGACGGCAGCCCCCGGCTTCACGGTCGTTTACATGCGCGGCGTCGCGACGGGCGGAGACGGCAACCATACCGGCTCGCTGCCTTCGGTCGGATCGTATCTCGACGAACAGCCGGTGACGACGATCGGCGGAACGCTCGACGTCCACATCTACGATATCGCGCGCATCGAAAGCCTCAGCGGACCGCAAGGTACGCTCTACGGCGCCTCGAGCGAAGCGGGCACCATCCGCATCATCACCAACAAGCCGGAGCTTGGCATCACCACCGGCCGCGTGGACGCGGAGGTCAATAGCGTCGACCATGGCGGGATGGGCGGCAAGCTCGAAGGCATGATCAACCTGCCGATCGCCAAGAACATGGCATTCCGCGGAGTAGCCTTTTATCAGCGCGATGCCGGTTATATCGATAACGTCCACGGCACTCGCGATTATTGCGGCGACCCCATTCTCGATGAAGACGACGCCATCGTTGGCTGCGTGCGCAACGGCTTTCACGCGGACAACGCGCCGTTCATCAAAAAGAATTTCAACGTCAACAAGACGTGGGGCGGGCGCGCAGCGCTGAAGATCGACCTGGACGACAATTGGACCGTCACCCCGACGATCATGCACCAGGATTCAAAGACCAAGGGCGTGTGGTATTACGACGAACGCCTCGGCGACCTGAAGACGCAACGCTTCCGCGAGGAGCCGGGCCGCGACCGTTTCACCCAATATGCGCTGACGGTCGAAGGCAAGATCGGCAATTTCGACGTGACCTACGCCGGGGCCTACATGGATCGGCCCAATCACGGCGTGAACGACTACACCGATTACGCCGATGCTTACGACGCTTATTATGAAAGCTACGGCGGTATTCGTAACTATCAGTATTATTTCGATAATGCCGGAAATCCGGTGGATCCGCGCCAATACATCACGGGCGGCAATCACTTCAAGAAGATGAGTCATGAGCTCCGGATCGCGACTCCGGCGGACAAGCCTTTCCGGGTGATCGGCGGGGCTTTCTACCAGCGACAGGCCAACGATATCCTGCAGGAATATCGGGTCGACAATCTGGCCGATAACCTGTCGGTCAACGGGCGGCCAGGACTGATCTGGCTGACCAAGCAGAAGCGCATCGACCGCGATTATGCGGTGTTCGGCGAAGCCAGCTTCGACATCACGCCGCAGATCACGCTGACCGGCGGCGGCCGCTACTATAAATTCAACAACACCGTATTCGGTTTTGCCGGTTTCGGCCGCAACCCGGCATTCATTCAGGGTGCTTCGGGCAATCCCCCGCCGAACGCAGCCGGCAGCAGCAAGACGGGTGTCGCGCAGTGCTTCACGACTAGCGGGGATTCTTTGCGAGACTCGCAACTGCACGGCACTGACACGACGTTGATCCAGAACGGTGTTCTGGCGGACACGCCGTGCATCAACGTGGGCATTTTCGATAACGGCAAGGTCAAGCCGAAGCAGAGCAAGGACGACGGGTTCACCTACCGTTTCAACGGCACATGGAAACCGCGCCCGGGGCTGATGTTCTATGCAACCTGGTCCAAGGGCTTCCGGCCGGGCGGCATCAACCGTCAGCCGGGCCTCGCGCCTTACAACCCCGACTTCCTGATCAATTATGAGCTGGGCTGGAAGACGAGCTGGGGTCCGCTGCGCTGGAACGGTGCGATCTACCACCAGATCTGGAAGAAGTTCCAGTTCAGCTTCCTGGGCGAAAACAGCCTGACGGTGGTGCAGAACGGTCGCGACGCCAAGATCGATGGTGCCGAGACAGACATTAGCTACGTTCGCGGCGGCCTGACTCTCAATGCCGCGGCGGCCTATACCAATGCCAAGGTGAAGCAGAACATCTGTGCGATTGCGTCTGACGAAACGCCCAATTGCACGGATCCTGGCGACGAAATCACTGCGCCCAAGGGAACGCACCTGCCGGTCACCCCGAAGTTCAAGATTACGGGAACGGCTCGCTATGCTTGGGATATGGGACCGGGCAAGGCGCACGTTCAGGTGGGCGTGGTTCACCAGGGCTCCGCGCGCTCGGCGCTTCGCGTTGATGACAATCTCCTGACCGGCAAGTTGCCGGCCTACACATTGGTCGATCTGTTCGCGGGCTATGACTGGAACAAATACAGCTTCGAGCTTTTCGCGACCAACGTGTTCGACAAGCGCGACCAGCTGTCCCGCAGCGTGTCGTGCAGCATCTGTACGAACATCCACATCGTGCCGGGCCGCCCGCGCACGATCGGGCTGAGGGCCGGCATGAAATTCTAGCCGACGGACCGCGGCGGTTAGTCCTGCGTTCGGTCGTCGATGACTGAACAAGGTTCAAAGGTTGGGCAATGGCGTCTGGTCGCGGCGGTCATTGCGCTGGCGGCGATCTGGCTGGCGGCGCTGCTGTGGGGCAGGGGACCGCTCGACCGGTCGGTTTACGAGGCGCTCTATGCCGGACATCGGCCGGCCATGATTGCCGTTGCGCGTGCCTTGACGGCTCTGGGCGAGCCGACGGTCCTCATTGGCGCCGGCGTGGCGACCGCATTGTGGCTTTGGCATGCAGGGCACCGGCATCTGCCCGTCGTGCTGATTGCGATCACGATGCTCGGGCGCGGGCTCAGCGAGGCGCAGAAATATTGGGTCGGGCGGGCTCGGCCGGACATCGAAGCCCATCTTGTGGTCGTGAAAACCCAATCCTTCCCGAGCGGCCACGCCACGAGCTCGATGATCTTCTACATGGTGATGGCGCTGACCCTGACCGCGGGAACGCGATTGCATCGTCTAGCGGCCGCCGCCGCGTTCCTATTGTCGCTCCTGATCGGACTGAGCCGCGTCATGCTGGGCGTCCACTGGCCGAGCGACGTCATTGGTGGCTGGGCGTTCGGATTGCTGTGGGTATTGCTGACGCTGAGGATCGCGCAGCGGTTCGTTGGCGCCGACTTCAAACGTTGAAGCGGAACAGCATCACGTCGCCGTCCTGGACGACATATTCCTTGCCTTCCGACCGCAGCTTGCCGGCGTCGCGCGCGCCGCTCTCGCCGCCGAACTTGACGTAATCGTCGAACGCGATCGTCTCGGCGCGGATGAAGCCGCGCTCGAAATCGGTGTGGATTTCGCCAGCCGCCTCGGGCGCCTTCGCTCCCTTGTGCGTGGTCCAGGCGCGTGATTCTTTGGGACCCGCGGTAAAGAAGGTGATCAGGCCCAGCAGCTCGTAGCCGGCGCGGATCACGCGGGCCAACCCGGTCTCCCGCAACCCAAGGTCCGCGAGAAACGCTTCGCGTTCGTCGGCGTCAAGCGTCGCAATTTCCGCTTCGATGGCTGCTGAGACCACGACAGCCTTCGCGTTTTCCGCGGTGGCCTTGTCGGACACGCGGGCGGAGAGGGCGTTGCCTTCAGCCGCGTCACTCTCATTGACGTTGCAAACGTAGAGCACGGGCTTGGCCGTGAGCAGTTGCGCACGCTGGAGCGCTTTCGCTTCCTCCGCGTCCTTCGGTTCGGTAAGCCGTGCCGGTTTGGAGGCCCGCAGCAATTCCAGCGCCTGGCCGAGCACGCTCGCCTCGATCTTCGCTTCCTTATCGCCTTGCTGCGCCTTTTTGACGAGATTGGGGACGCGGCGCTCGAGGCTGTCGAGGTCGGCCAGCATCAGCTCGGTTTCGACCGTCTCAGCGTCGGCGATCGGATCGACCCGGCCTTCGACGTGGGTCACGTCGCCATCCTCGAAGCAGCGCAGGACGTGAACGATGGCGTCGACTTCGCGGATGTTGGCGAGGAACTGGTTGCCCAGCCCTTCGCCTTGCGAAGCGCCGCGGACGAGGCCGGCGATGTCAACGAACTCGATCTGCGTTTCGATTTCCTGAGCCGAAGCGGCAATCTTCGCGATCTGATCGAGCCGGGCATCCGGCACCGCAACGCGCCCGACATTCGGCTCGATCGTGCAGAACGGATAATTGGCCGCCTGCGCCGCGGCAGTTTCGGTCAAGGCATTGAACAGGGTCGATTTGCCAACGTTCGGCAAGCCGACGATACCGCAGCGGAAGCCCATGGTTTTCCCTAAGCTGATGGAATGCGGCAGATCGTCCGTCGCAGAAGCTCGCGGGTCTCTAGCGAGGCCGCGAGCCTAAATCAAAAGTCATTCGAAGTTGAAGGAGACACTCAGCCGGTCGCCGCGACCGCTGCCGGGCAGCACTTCGTGCCGCAGCCAGCTTTCCCACATCACGATCAGGCCGGCGCGCGGTTCAAACGTGACGAAAGTGTCGGGGCGCGTGGGGGCGGCCATCATCAATGGCAGGCGGGGATCCTCGAAGCGGATTGCGCCCGAGCCGGGTGGAACGTCGACGTAAAGCGTCCCGGAAATCACGCTGTGGGGATGAATGTGTCCACTATGCTGCCCGCCACCTTTCAACAGATTGACCCACAGGCTGTCGAGTCGCGGTTTACGATCCAGGTCGAATCCGGCGTCGCGCGCGAACGCGACGGCATGTCGCCCCAGGAGCTTGCCGAGCGCGGCGAAGGCCGGATCTCGTCGCGGCAAATCGTTGAGCGAGGCGTAGCTCGTGTAGCCGGCATAGCGATGCTCCTTCGACCAGGCGCGGCCTGCGTGGTCATCGCGAGCCAGCGAATGGATTGAATGCGCAAGCTCGCCGATCAGCGCATCCTCGCCAAGTTCGGCCTCGTACAGCTGGGTAGCAAATAGGCTGCGGGTCATTCGGCTTGCTGCAATCGAAGCGCGATCTCGCTCATGAAGCGTGCGTCGTTGCCGTCGGCCAGCCAGTCGGCCTCGCTGGCGATCGCCGACAGCATGTCGCTCAACGGCTCCATTTCCGATTTGGCGTAGTTCCCGAGCACGTGTGGCGTGACGAGGTCCTTGCGGCCGGGGCCGGGGTGGCCGATGCCGATGCGGACGCGGCGAAAGTCGGGGCCCAGCGCCGCGTTGATCGAGCGCAGGCCATTGTGGCCCGCGAGGCCACCACCGACGCGAACCTTAACCTTAAACGGCGCGAGGTCGAGCTCGTCATGGAAGACTGTCAAGGCGTCCTCGTCGAGCTTGTAGAAGCGGAGCGCCTGCTGAACCGCGTCGCCGCTGTCGTTCATGAAGGTCTGGGGTTTCAGCAGCAGCACGCGTTGGCGACCGATCCGGCCTTCCGCGATCAGGCTTCGAAACTTCTTGGACCAGGTTCCGAAACTGTGCGTCTCGGCCAGGATGTCGGCGGCCATGAAGCCGACATTGTGCCGCTGCAGCGCATATTGCGCGCCCGGATTGCCAAGACCGACCCAGATTTGCATCGCGTTTCCCTAGCGTGGGCAACAGCCAAATAGAAACCGCCCATCCTTGCGGACGGGCGGCTCCTGAATTTCAACAAGGTAAGGGCGATTACTCGCCGCTCTCCTCGCCTTCGGCAGCTTCGCCTTCAGCGGCTTCGCCGTCGACCGTCGGCACGGCATCGGCCGCCGCTGTTTCATCTTCCTCCGACTTCATTGCCGATGGGGCAACGATGGTCGCAACGGTGAAGTCCTCGTCGGTGTTCGACGGGATGACGCCCTTCGGCAGCTTGACCTGGCCGATGTGAATCGAATCGCCGATTTCCAGCCCGTCCAGCGGGACGTGGATTTCACTGGGGATATCGGCCGCATCGCAGACCAGCTCGAGCTCGTGAATGACGACGTTGAGAACACCGCCGCGCTTCAGGCCCGGCGAGGCTTCTTCATTGTCGAAGCGCATCGGAACGGCGACGTGCACCTTGGTGTGCTCGCCGATCCGCAGGAAGTCGACGTGGATCGGCCGGCTCGAAACCGGGTGAAAGTCCACGGCCTTGGGCAGCGTGCGGTGTGGCTTGCCCGCAACGTCGACCATCACGACCGAGTTCATGAAGTGGCCCGTCGAAAGCATTTTCGACAGCAGCTTCTCCTCGACGTGAATCGAAAGAGGCTCTTTCTTCTCGCCGTAAACCACGGCGGGGACCCGGCCTTCGCGGCGCAGTTCACGGGAGGCTCCCTTGCCAGCCCGGTCGCGCGCTTCGGCGGGCAGCGTCAGCTGATCGCTCATTAGCTATGCTCCGTTTGCAAAAACTCCCGCGCCACGCCTCCAGGGATGACCATGACCGGGAAGCGCGCGCCCTAGGGGACCAGCGCCGGAAAAGCAAGTTGGGCCCTTAGCGGACCCGTCGCGAGGGGAGGCCGCGCTCGGCGAGGCGGACGAGCAGGCTGTCTGGCCCCGCGAGATGGCCGGCGCCGACCGCGACGAACACCGTGCCCGGCGCGCGCATGCGGGCCCTGATCCAGTCCGCCCAGCGCTCGTTCCGCTCGGTGAACATCATCCGGTAGGTGTCGGGGGACGCAGTGCGGAGCTGCGCCAGCATGCCGACGAACACCTGCTGATCGCCCCGCTTCCAGGCCGATTGCATGTCCGCCATCGCCTTCGTCAGGCTCTGCATTTGACCATCGCCCATCGCTTTGCCGGCCGCCGGCACGGAAGCGGCGGCCGGCGTGGCGGGCATCTTGCTGAACATGTCGAGCTGGAACTGCATGGTCTCCAGCCCCTCGACCGGCTTCCCTTCCGCCTCCGCGGCGTAGCGCAGGATCATGTCCGCACCATTGTCGACCTGCATGCCCTGCGAGCGGCCGGCGCTGATCGCCATGCGGGTCGTCGCCAGAAAGGAGGCGGAGGGCGTGACAGAGGGCGGCCGAAAGCCGGGCGCCGCCTGATACAGTTTCGGCTGCTCCGGAATCACCGTCTCCAGCACCAACTCATTGGATTGTTCGAAGGCATTGCGGACGCTGTCGTTGAACCAGTGTGTCTTGGCATCCAACGCGTGAAACGTGCCGAAAACGTAGATCGTGGTGTCGGCATCTCGCAGCTCGAACATCGCTGGCGCGGCCTCCGGTTCGGCAGGCGGCATAGCGGCAGGTGTTGCGGCGGCCAGCGTGGCGGCGGCGATCACGTTCAGCATCCTTCACCCTCCCGAGGCGAATGGCGCTGGACCAGTCAGTGCTTGGATGGAGCGGGCACAAAACACCTGGCGGGTCGAACCGCCAGCCACCTCATCCGCGCATCAGACCCCCCAGCCCGATACCCGGAGAGGATGGTCACCAACAGATTAAGAAATGTCTAGCGGAAAGCCGCGAAAGGTGAACATTTATCGGTGGATAGCCCGACGAGGCCTATTGGAGCCGCCGGATTTTGTAGCCGTTTTTCTTGAGCGTATCGAGTACCGAACCTTTGCCGGCGAGGTGGCCCGCGCCGACCGCCACCATGATGGTGCCGGGTTCGGCCAGGCGATCCTGAATCCAGCGCGCCCAATTGGCGTTGCGGGCGTCGAGCAGGCTTTCGCGAATGTCCTTCGACTCCGACAGTTCGCGGTTGAAAGTGTTGGCGATTTGCTTGACGTCGCCGCGCGACCAGGATGCGAGCATTCCCTTGAATTCCTGGTCGACGTTCGCCGTCGGCTCGATCGCGCCCTGCAGCAATTGCCGTTGCGCCTTTTCCGGCAGGCGGTCGAAATAGCTGAACTGCTCCAGGTTCGTCTCCAGCTCGCCGATCGGCTTCTTGGTCGAAATGAACTGCTGACGAAGGATCTCCTCGGGCCCATGCGAGCCCTGCAGCCCCATTTCCTGGAACTGCAGGCTGAGCAGCGTGATCGCCGCCAGCCACGTCTTCATTTGATCGTACACCTGCTCCGGCGCGCCGCTCTTCTTGATCGCCGCGCGCAGCTTGGGCAGATCCGCCGCCGGCACCCGCTGCGCTATCGGCGGCAATCCCTTGGCGAAACCAAGCTGGAATTTGGCCTGCTGGATCGACTGCAAATTCTGCTGGTCGACGATCGTCTCGACGATCAGCTGCTGTGAATCGGCGACGGCATCGTCGAACTTGGCGCTTCGCCATGTCATGTCGTCGGGAAGCAGGTGGATCGTGCCGAACAGATAGATGCGGGTATCGGGATCCGACACTTCCCACAGCGCCGGCCGCGCGATTTGCGGGGTTTTGGCCACGGCTGGGGCCGCGCCGAGCATGAAGGGAATACCGAGCGCCGCAAGGCTGCGCTTGAACCAGTGTTTGAAGGTCATTCGACATCCTTGGAGAGCGATGCGTTAATTGGAGATGTAGGACGCTTTGTCCGGTGGAGAAGCCCTCCCTTGCGAGCCACGGCGTCATGCGCCAAAGCCGCGGCCCGTGGCTGACCCTCAATCCTTGAGCTTCCAGGACCTGATTCTCACGCTCCACCATTATTGGAGCGCGCAGGGCTGCGCGATCCTGCAACCGTACGACATGGAGATGGGGGCGGGGACCTTTCATCCGGCGACCGTGCTGCGCGCGCTCGGTCCGGATACGTGGCGCGCCGCCTATGTCCAGCCGTGCCGGCGGCCAACCGATGGCCGCTATGGTGAAAACCCCAACCGTCTCGGCCATTATTACCAATATCAGGTGGTGCTGAAGCCGAGTCCCGATGATCTGCAGGAACTGTATCTCGGCAGCCTCGCGACGATCGGCATCGATCCGCTGAAGCACGACATCCGCTTCGTCGAGGACGATTGGGAAAGTCCGACGCTCGGCGCCTGGGGCCTGGGCTGGGAAGTCTGGTGCGATGGCATGGAAGTCACCCAGTTCACCTATTTCCAGCAGGTCGGCGGGTTTGAATGCCGGCCGGTGACCGGGGAGCTGACCTACGGGCTCGAGCGGCTGGCGATGTACATCCAGGGCGTCGACAATGTGTACGACCTCCGGTTCAACGACGCGGGCGTCACCTACGGCGACATATTCCTTGAGAATGAGCGCGAGATGTCGGCCTACAATTTCGAGGTCGCGGACACCGACGCGCTTTTTGACCTGTTTCGCAAGGCCGCCCGCGAATGCGAGCGATGCCTGGAGGCGAAGCTGCCGATCCCGGCCTATGAACAGGCGATCAAGGCTAGCCACCTGTTCAACACGCTGCAGGCGCGCGGCGTGATCAGCGTCGCCGAGCGGCAGGCCTATATCGGCCGCGTCCGCGATCTCGCGAAGGGCGCTTGCGCCGCCTGGCTGGACAGAAATTCCTCCCCGGACCGGGGAGGGGGACCAGCGCAGCTGGTGGAGGGGGCCCGCGCATGAGCCGCTCCACCGCGGAACCCCTCCACCACGCCGCTTCGCGCCGCGGTCCTCCTCCCCGGTCCGGGGAGGAGTGCTGATGAACGATTTCCTCCTCGAACTGCGCTCGGAAGAAATCCCGGCGCGGATGCAGGCCAAGGCGCGCAACGACCTCGCGGGACTGTTCGCCGAATGCACCGACTCCGCCAGACTCAAAACCGGCGCGATCGACGCTTTTTCAACGCCGCGCCGCCTGGTCCTGATCGTCCGCGATGTCGCCGACGCTACCGAAGCCAGTCGCGAGGAGGTGAGGGGCCCGCGCTCATCGGCACCGCCGCAGGCGCTCGAAGGTTTTCTTCGCAAGACCGGCCTTACCCAGGATCAATTGGAGGAACGCGACGGCGTCTATTTCGCCGTCGTCGAGCGGGCAGGGCGGTCGGCGACCGACGTGTTGGCAGAAGTGATTAAGCGGATCGTGGCTGATTTCCCGTGGCCCAAGTCGATGCGCTGGGGTGACGGCACCATGCGCTGGGTACGGCCGTTGCACAGCATCGTCGCGCTGCTGGGCGAAGAGATTGTTCCCGTCAGGATCGAAGGAGTCGAGAGCGGCGCGACGACCAAGGGCCACCGCTTCCATCACCCCGGTCCGATCACCATCGGCAGCGCGGGCGATTACCTTGAAAAGCTGGGCGCCTGCCACGTCATCGTCGACCAGGAGGAACGCGAGCGCATCGTCCGTGAAGGCGCCGAGACAGCCGCCAGCGCGGCCGGATTGACGCTACTGCCCGACGAGGGATTGGTCGTCGAGAATGCCGGACTGACGGAGTGGCCGGTGCCGCTGCTCGGCCGGTTCGACGCCGACTATCTCGACGTCCCGCGCGAGGTAATCGTCCTTACCATGCGCACCAACCAGAAGTATTTCGCCTGCAGCAACGACGAAGGCTTGCTCGCTCCGGCCTTCGTCTGCGTCGCCAACATCGACGCGAACGACGGTGGCTCGGCGATCGTCGAAGGCAACCGCCGCGTGCTCGCCGCAAGACTGGCGGATGCGCGCTTCTTCTGGGAGCAGGACCTCAAAGTTCCGCTGGAGGAACAGGCAAAGAAGCTGAGCGGCATCGTCTTCCACGAGAAGCTCGGCACCGTGGCCGACAAGGTCGAGCGCGTGGCGAAGCTTGCGCGGTGGCTGGTCGAGGAGGGGATCATCCCTCTCCCATCGGGAGAGGGCGACTCAGCGGAGCTGAGCGGGGTGAGGGCGGCAAGTCCTCCTCACCCTTCCGCCGCCAACGCAGCTCCCTCCCTGTCCCAGGGGAGAGGGAATTTTGCCGACCAAGCCGAACGCGCCGCGCGGCTGGCGAAGGCCGACCTCGTCACCGGCATGGTTGGTGAGTTCCCGGAATTGCAGGGGATTATCGGAGGCTATCTTGCCGCCGCGCAGGGAGAGCCGGACGCTATCGCCGATGCGATCCGCGATCATTACGGGATTCCCACAGCGCCCGTATCGGTCGCAGTTTCGCTCGCGGACAAGCTGGACACAATCGCTGCCTTCTTCAGCGTCGATCTCAAGCCGACGGGCTCCAAAGATCCCTTCGCACTCAGGCGCGCTGCGATTTCCTCGATCGAGCTAATCATCGCAAATGGACTCCGGCTGGGCCTCACACAGGCACTGCGCGGCGCGTTGGCTAATCGCGCCGGGCAAGCGGACACCACCGGCGAGGCTCACAAGCTGGACCGGACCGCCATTGATTTGCTTGACTTCTTCGCCGACCGTCTCAAGGTTCAGCAGCGCGAGGCCGGCGTCCGACACGACCTGATCGATGCCGTGTTCGCGCTTGGGAACGAAGACGATTTGGTGAGCCTGCTGGCGCGGGTGAACGCACTTCAGCGCTTCGTCCAGACCGACGACGGCACCAACCTGCTGACCGCCTACAAGCGGGCGGCCAACATCCTGAAAAAGGAGAATTGGTCGTCTCCGCGGGTGCTCAGCGTCCCTGGGACACAAGGTATCCCGCAGACCGGCGAGGAAGATCCGCTGGTCCTGGTTGACGATCCCATCCTTGGTGACGCGATCGCCGAAATCGCGTCGGGCCGGGCTGGCGCCGATTTGCCCGAAGAAAAAGCGCTGATCGTCGCTCTCAACGAGGCCGAACCACGAGCGTCGGCGGCCATCGATGCTGAAGACTTCACTGCCGCGATGGCCGCGCTCGCCTCTCTGCGTCAGCCAATCGACATCTTCTTCGACAAGGTTACCGTCAATGACGCCGACCCATCGAAGCGCGAACGCCGGCTCAACCTACTGGCGCGGTTCCGGGACGCCGTAAACGGCGTCGCCGACTTCTCGAAGATCGAAGGTTAAAGCGGGCGGTCGTCGGCGGGGTCACGACGATCGCGAGCGGCGGCGTCACGCAGACTGTCACGCTCGCGCCATTCCTTTTCCTTGAGTTCCCAGTCGCGCACGCGCTCGTCGTGGGTCTTCTCGAGATCGCGACGGCGGGCGACTTCGCTGTCGTACCGGGTGCGCCATTTGCGCCGGCCGCCGGCGGTCAGGAATATCCCGATCAGCAGGCCAAGCACAAAAACGAGGCCGCATATTGCCCACAGGTTCGGATCGGTCGTGATGTTGTTCATGTCGCGTCCCCAACGAAAAGGTTCGCGGCGACTACGCCTGAGCGAGCCGCCGCGTTCCCTTATCGCTGACGCGATGGCCGATTAGCCGTGCAGGAAGCTGTCGTTGATCGAGCAGCTTGCCGGGCCGAGAATGACCACGAACAGGGTCGGCAAGATGAACAGGATCAGCGGCACCGTCATGATTGCCGGCAGGCGGGCAGCCTTTTCTTCCGCGCGCATCATGCGCTCGTTGCGGAATTCGGCCGACAGCACTCGGAGCGCACTGGCCAGCGGCGTACCGTATTTCTCGGTCTGGATCATGGTCGTGACCACGCCGCGGACGGCTTCCAGGTCGACGCGCTCGGCCAGGTTTTCAAAGGCGTTACGGCGTTCGTTGAGAAAGCCGAGCTCGATCGCGGTCAGGCCGAACTCGTCGCCCAGCTCCGGATACGCCTTGCCCAGTTCCTTCGCGACGCGGTTGAAGGCGGCGTCGACGGTGAGGCCCGCTTCGGCGCAGATGACGAGGAGATCGAGCGCGTCCGGCAGGCCCTTGCGGATCGCATGGCTGCGCTTGGTGACCTTGTTCTTCAGCCAGATGTCCGGCGCCTTGTAGGCGCCGACGATCATGCCCGCGACCGTCGCGTAACGGCGGAACCACGACCAGTCAGGGAAGTAGTTCATGCCGTAGAGCGCGACCACGGCGCCGATCCCGATCACCACCGGCAGCACGAAGCGCGCCAGAATGATGAAGAAGGCGAGATCCTTGGTGCGGATACCGGCCTGCATCAGGCGCGTCTGCGCCTTCTTGACCTGGTCGTCCTGAAGCATCTTGAACTGCCCCAGGAGCTGGCGGACGTTGTCCGCCGCCTGGTTGCGGTTCGTCAGTTTCTTGCGCTTGTTGGTCGAGGCGACGATGCCGGCCTTGAGCTGTTCGCGGCGCTCGTTGAGCGCTTTGACGCGGCGGGCCATCGGGTCCTTGACCGTCGTTGCCGCATAGATGGCGAGCAAAACGGCGAAGGTGGCGACAGCACTCAGGATCGTGGCGATCCAGATGACGTCGAACCCGAGGATGCTCGGTCCGGGAGGCGGTGCGACTTGCATGATTTCTACGTGCCTCCCTTAGATTTCGAAGTTTATCATCTTGGCCATGATCAGGGCGCCGATGCCCATCCAGATCATGCCGCCGATGCCGGCAACGATAAGCCGCTCGTCCGTGAAGAACCCACCCATGTACCGGGGGTTGATCATGTAAACGAGGCCGAACACCGTGAATGGCAGCGCGCCGATGATGTAGGCCGAGGCCTTGGATTCCGAGCTCATCGCGCGGATCTTCAGCTTCATCTGAGCGCGCTTGCGGAGCACGTCGGCCAGGTTTGACAATGTTTCGGCAAGGTTGCCGCCGGTCTCGCGCTGAATTGCCAGCGTGATGACGAAGAACTGGAACTCCGGCGTACCAAGACGGTCCGCAGTGTCTTGTAGCGCGGCCTCCATCGTCCGGCCGATCTTCATTTTGTCCATCACCATGCGGAACTCGACGCCCACTGGTCCCTGGATTTCACCACCTACGATCCCAAGTGTCTCCGTGATCGGAAGACCCGACCGCAGGCCGCGGACCATCAACTCGATCGCGTCCGGGAAATTCTTATTGAAGCTGTTCAGCCGCCGCTTGATCATGCGGCCGATCACGAAATGAGGGCCACCGACGCCGAAGAAAACGCCAAGGAGAATGGACAGCAGCAGCGGCGCACCTTTGACCATCAGGCCGATCAGGACGACCGACATGACACCGACGCAGATCATGCCATACTTGCCGAGCGTGATCTGCTTGCCGGTTTGCTCCAGCCGTTTGCGCAGCAGCGCAGGCTTCGGGATCAGGGTGGAAGCGAAACCTTCGATCCGAGCCGCACGCTCGGTCATCAACTTGCGAATCTGCGCCTGCGCGTTGCCCGTGAGGACGTCGCCGTGGCGCTCCTTGATCAGGTCCATCCGCCGCTTGAGGTTCTTGGACGCCGACGGCCCCGAGAACGCCATAAAGACGAGGAACAGCGCGCCGATGCCGCCGATAATGATTAGCCACAGGAGCATATCAGCCTTCGCCTCTCACTTCCTTCGCACGGGCGCTCATAAGAGCGCCCCGCAACCCCCCATCGATGTTACGCAGCCTTGTCTTTCGGCTTGGCGAGCATCGACTTCAGACCATTGACCAGCGACTTCGAATTGCCGCTGGCGGCTTCCGGCGCCGAGCCTTCCTCCGTCGCATGGTTGAGGACCATGCCGGAGAGGGCGTTGAACGGCGCTGCAAGCTTGCCGGTCGCGACTTCCGCCATCGGCTTGCCAAGCTTGGCCGCCTGAGCGGCAACCTTGGCGTCGAATGGGAAGACGACGTCGACCGAACGCTCGATCGACTGCTCGAAGTCCTTGCGGCTGATTTCCAGTGCTCCACCCGATGGAACGCCATTGGCGACCACCACGACCTTCGTCTGCGGCGCATTCGACTTCAGCCAGGCGAGAACGCGGATCGTGTCCCGCGTGCCGGCCAGCGTCAGCTCGGCCACAACGACGGCGACATGCGCGTCGTGCACCAGGTGCGGATACTGAATCAGCATGTGGCGCGGCAGGTCGAGGACCGTGCTTTCGAAGGCGTTCCGCATCTCTTCCTGGAGTTGGAAGAAGGCAGTGCCGTCAGTCACCAGCGGCTGGTGGATGGGCGCTTCTGCCGACAGGACCGACAGGCGCTCGTTCGCACGAACCATCGCGCGCTCGATGAACAGGCCGTCGATGCGGCTTGGGTTTTCGATCGCGTCGGTCAGACCGCGGCCCGGCTCAAGATCGAGCGCGAGTGCGCCGGTCCCGAAGTGCACGTCGAGATCGAGCAAGGCGGTCGAACGCCGCGACTTCTCGCCGAACAGCCAGGCGACGGACGTTGCAATGGTGGACGCGCCGACGCCGCCGCGGACGCCGATGACGGCTGCCATGACGTGGGGCTTGTCCGCCTGCGTCTCTCCGCGTGGGCCCGAGAGGATCATCTGCGCATGCGAGAAGCAATCGCGCAGTTGATCGACCGTGAAGGGCTTCAGCAGATAGTCGTGGATTCCACTGGCGACGAGGTCGCGATACAGCCGCACATCGTTGACGGTGCCCGAAGCGATGACGATCGTGCCCGGCTCGCAGACTTCCGCGAGCGCGTTGATATCGTTGAGCGGATCGGCGGATTCGCTGAGGTCGACGAACAGGATGTTCGGGCTTGCCGACACCGACAGCGACTGGACCGCGTTGCGGAGGCCGCCCTTGTTCACCTTCTCCGGCGACCAGCCGTGCTCGACCGCAACCGGCCGCAGCATGTCGGCGGTCGCGTCGTCACTGACGAAGGCCGTGAACGGGTCACGCAAACCTGCGCGTGCCTGGAACGGAGCGTTCATTAGTTGCCTCCTTTGGGGCTGGCAGACTTCAGATCGCCGCTGCCAGTCGGGATCCTCAACCGATACATGTTGATCGCCCGCGCGGCTGTCGCGGCGTCCGAGGCCGCGGCGCCGTCACGACCGTGCAGCAGGTCCTCCGGATTGGCGACCATCGCAGCCATGTTGGTGTTCACGCCGCAACCGAAATTGCTCATGGTCTTGTTGTCCCAGTCGGGCTGGGAAGGCTTGCTCCAGTTGGGGCAGCCCGGAACCACCGCGCGGCGACGTGCGACGACTACGCGGACCGCTCCCGGCTGGACTGCGCCAGTCGTGACCGGGGCGCCCGCCGTAATCAACATGCCATAGCGGCCGGCCACCGCAGCGACCTGGTTGCGCGCTGCCGGAGTATAGCCGCCATCAACATAAACCGTGTCACCGTAGCCAAGGCCGAGGCCCTGGAACCAGCCATTGAGCCGGTCGCTTTCGCCCGGAGCGAGTGTGCCGCCGGGCGCCGCAGCGTCGAACACGTAGTCGGTGCTGGTCACGACGGGAACATTGACCGCCGCCAGCCCCTTCGCGGGATCATCGGGTGTGCCCGGCGTCTGGCAACCCGCCAGAGCGGCGGAGCCGAGAGCGATGAGGAGAAACTTCGAACGCATCGTCGATTCCTTCCTGAAGAGATCGCGCATCACAGCTTGAATCCGGGAGCGGGCGCCGCAGTCGTGCCGGCAGCTGCCGGAACGGTTGCCGCGGGTACTGCCGTGGGTTCGCGTGAACCGCTGACGCCACTGAACGACTGTCCACCGAAGTCGCGCTGCAGATCGTTAGGCACGCGATACCCGTCGACCGGGGTCGCCAATTGCGTGGAGACCGGACGGACCAGGTAAGGTGTAACGATGACAACCAATTCTGTCTCGTTGCGGCGGAACTGGGTGGAGCGGAACAGCGAACCGAGAATCGGCAGGTCGCCGAGGAACGGCGCCTTGTCGACGTTGTTGGTCGCGGTGTTGCGCAGCAAGCCGCCAATCATCATCGACTGGCCCGAGCCCAGCTCGACCGTCGTTTCGGCGCGGCGCGTCGTCAGGGCGGGAACGGTGAAGCCATTCAAGGTCACCGCATTCTCGTTCGACAATTCGCTGACCTCGGGACGGACACGCATCGAAATACGGCCATCGCCCAGGACGATCGGCGTAAACGCGAGACCGACGCCATACTGCTTGTACTCGATCGTGACCGAGCCGAGCGCCTGACTAACCGGAACCGGGAACTCACCACCGGCGAGGAAGCTCGCCGTTTCGCCCGAAAGTGCGGTCAGGTTCGGCTCCGCGAGGATCGAGACAAGCCCGTCCTGCGCGGCAATGTCGAGAGTCGCCTTGATGTCGAGACCAAGCAGCTTGGTCCCCGCCGACAAGGTCGAGCCGATCGTGCTGCGGATCGTCTGACCCGCGCCCGTGCCGGTTCCGCCGGGAGGTGGCAAATAGATACCCTGTCCCTGCGCAATCCCGAAATTGAAACCACCGGTGCTGTCATTGCTGAGCAGATTGATGCCCCACTTCTTGAGCATCGACCGGTTGATCTCGGCGATCCGCACCTTGAGCATGACCTGCAGCGGCGTGGCAGTTTTCAGCCGATTGATCGGCACGATGTCGAGAAGGTCTCCTTCCTTCTTGCCGGGATTTAGAAGGCCAAGAACGAGCGACTGAGCCTGTGCCGCGTCTTGCGGCGAGGCGACAGTGCCGTTGATGATCGCGACCTGGCCGACCGTCGTCACATTGATGTCCGCGTCCGGCATCGCCGCCTTCAGCACCTCGTTGACGCTGGTCAGGTTCTGCGCAACGCGAACGTTGGTTGCATAAACGACCCGGCCCGATTTCGCCGTCGCGAAGATAGACGTCTCGCCCTGGCTCTTGCCGAAGACATAGAGCTGGGTCGGCGAGCGCACTTGCACATCGGCGACGGCTTCATTCGAAACGAAGATGTCGGTCATGGGCTCGGATAGCCGAACCAGGGTTCCCATACCCTTGCTCAGGTTGAGCATCTCGGCCGGCTTGGCTGCGGTCGGCTGGGCAACGGCCGGAGCCGCGGCGCCCAGGGTGCCGAACGCGAGGGCCAGGGCGGCCACTGCGGTGCCGAGGCGAGCCCGGCGATTGATGGTCTGAGTTTTCATCTTAGCGAGCTCCCACCGGAACAACGGTGACTGTATTGCCGCGAGCGACACGAACGACCGGACCGTCGGATTGGCCGGCAATTGCCTGACCGAGCCCCTTGCCAAAGCTGCCCATAGCCTTGGCAATCGTGTCCGATTTGTTGGTCCGGGCAGGCACTGTGCGGCGCTGGAAGCGCGACACGTCGCCGCCGGTCGAGAAGGTTGTGTTGGTGTCGCTGGGACGGTTGGCCATCGCCAGCAGCATCTGCTTCTCGTCGGCCGGGTTGGTGCCTTCCGGAACCTTGACGTTGCCGGAGGCAACCGCCCGCTCGATATCGGCCGTCGTATCGGCCAGCGAGCGCAGCGACAGCGACAGCGAGCCGAGGCTCTGCGCAACCGCGATCTTTTCGGCGATCCGCGGCGTGACTTCGAGCGTCACGTTGGCGAACACCTTGACCGCGGTCTTGCCTTCATCATCCTTGCTGGTGATGCGCTGATCGGTAGCGAGCACGCGGAGGTTGCGGATGATCGTTTCCGAGACCTTGAGCGCGGGCCCATCGCCGCCGCCTTCGACCTGCTGCGTCAGCACCAGGTCGATGTGGTCGCCCGGGAAGACGAAGCCGGCGACGCCGGAAGAGACGTTCACGGGCACCGTGATGGCACGCATGCCGGCGCCGAGCGCCGCGGCGAGAAAGCCGCGGTCCTGCGGACCGACAAGAGCGCCGCGGGTGACCGGCTGGCCGGCGGTGACCGGATAGCGAACGACCGTGCCGAGCAGCTTCTTGGCATCGCCGTCAGGCTGACCCTCGACGTAATAGGCGCTCTGCATGAGCTCCTTGGGCCAAGGCTGATAGGTGAAGCTGTCCGGGTCGATAATCGTCCCGACCGGCAGCGCCTTCTTGGCGACGAGAACCTTCGGTCCCAGTGGCACGACGGCCGCCTGAGACTGCGGGCTACCAGCGCCTGCGAACATATTTTTCGCCATGACAGCGGTGATCACTGCAATAACGAGCGCTCCGACGAGCAGCGCGAGCTTCTTCACATCCATGGCGAAATCGCCTCCCCCTTGCGGGCCCCTTGAACAGCCTCACACATCAGACAAATTGGTTAAGAAACCGTTGGGCGAGAATCGGTGCGAGCACGAAAAGTGCTCCAGCAGCGATCGCCACCCCGTAAGGAATTTTCGGACGACCCGCGGCCTTGCGGACACGGTGCATGATGAGGATGCCCACTGTCAGCACGCCGCCGACAATGGCCATTAGTGTCAGAAATTTGAGCGTATTGGCCGGCGATAACCACAAGGCGAGGGCGGCCGCGAGCTTTACGTCACCGCCGCCCATCATGCCGGTGTGGAAGGCAATCGCCAGGATTGCGAACACGATTGCCCCGGCCGCGAGCTGGATTGCCATGCCCGGAAACGGGTCCACGCCCAGCGATATCCAGTAGAGCGGCGCACCGAGTGCAACCCCTGCCGTCAACCGGTTGGAGATGGTGAAGGTGCGCGTGTCGATGACCGCCGCCATGACCAAGGTCGCGGCAAGTGCCAGTAAGAGCAGCGCGGTGAACCCCCCGTTCAACATATCGAAGGGTCTAGACGGCGCGGCTTTCCAATTCGTAACCAAGGCCGCGAATGAGTAATTTCGACGTCATCATCATCGGCGGGGGCATCGCCGGCGCCAGTCTCGGCGCCGAGATCGCGGCGGAGCGGCGAACCTTGATCATCGAGGCGGAAGACGTCTGCGGTTATCATTCGACCGGTCGGTCCGCGGCCTTTTATCTGGAAAGCTACGGCGGGCCGGACGTTGCCAGGTTGACCTTGGCATCGCGCGAGTTCCTCGATTCGCCGCCGGCGGAATTTTCCGATCGTGGCTTCCTCAGGCAGCGCGGCGACCTGCATTTGACCCGCGGTGTCCTTCCGGAATTGCCCCCGCAAGTGGCAACGCGCGTCGTCGAACGGTCCGAACTGGAGCAGCTAGTTCCGGGAATCCGCCCTGATTGGCCCCGCGCGTTGTTCGAGCCTGGCTGCGCGGACATCGACGTTGCGGCGCTGCATGCGGCTTACCTTCGCGCCGTTAGCAAGGCAGGAGGTGAAATCAGAACCGGCTCACGCCTGGATTCCGCTGAGCGCAGCGACGGATCTTGGCAGCTGATTCTGTCGGACGATTCGCGCCTGTCAGGGTCGGTCATCGTGAATGCGGCCGGGGCGTGGGCGGATGACGTGGCGAAACGTTGCTTGGTCGCACCGCTCGGAATCGCCCCCAAACGCCGAACGATGGTGCAGTTACGGGTCGGCCGCTCCGGTCTGCGCGATCTGCCTCTAGTCGACGGCGCCGACGGCAGCTTTTATTTTAAGGGTGAAGGCGATCGGTCGGTTTGGCTCAGTCCTCACGACGAAATCGACTCGGAACCGTGCGACGCCGCACCCGAGGAAATCGACATTGCGAGTGCTATCGATCGATTTGAACAGGTCGTCGACTGGCCGGTGGAGCGTATCGAACGCGCTTGGGCCGGGCTCCGCAGCTTTGCTCCTGACAGGCTCCCAGTCTACGGCTATGATCCTGTCGTGGAAGGTTTTTTCTGGTGTGCTGGGCAGGGCGGCTTCGGAATCCAGACCTCGCCGGCTGCTGCCAAGCTGGCCGCATCGGTGTTGTTGGCGGAGGAGCCAGACGCCTCGGCCGCGGCCATCGACCCGCTGACATTCTCGCCGCGCCGCTTTCGCTGAGCGGGAGTGGGGAGGCGCGGGTCACGCCTCCCCTCACCAACCATCCAACAGGGGAACGAGAGAGTCGGTGACGGCCTGTTTTTAGGCCCGCCGACCGGCCAACCCAAGTGAACTCTAGTTCATTCTACAGCCGGTGATGTCGCCGCCGGTCGTCCGCCTCGGCGCAAGCGAGCGCGTCGACACGATCGTTTTCGGGGTGGCCGCTGTGGCCTTTCACCCAGTGCCATTCGATTCGGTGCGGTGCCGCCGCTTCGATCAGCGCCTGCCATAGTTCGGCGTTCTTGACAGGCTTCTTGTCCGACGTGCGCCAGCCATTGCGTTGCCAGTTGTGGACCCACTTCGTGATCCCATCTCTCACGTAGATGCTGTCGGTGTGCAGCCCGACGCGGCAGGGGCGCTTGAGCGCTTTGAGGCCTTCGATGGCGGCCATCAGTTCCATGCGGTTATTGGTTGTCAGCGCTTCGCCGCCGGACAGCTCGCGCTCCTTGTTGCCCATGCGCAGCAGCACGCCCCAGCCGCCGGGACCGGGGTTGCCGCGGCAGGCGCCGTCGGTGAACATCTCGACTCCAGGCAAGTCGTTCAGGCGACCAGCTCACGCGGAAGTTTGAAGATCATGCGCTCAGGCGTGTGGTCCGCCTGCTCTTCGGTCACCGCAAATCGTTCGTGGAGCGCGTCGATCACCTCACGCACCAGAACTTCGGGGGCGGAAGCGCCTGCGGTCAGCCCCAAAGTGGCTGGCGTGCCAAGCCATTCCCAATCGATCTCGCTGGCCCGGTCGATCAAGCGAGCTGGCACGTCCATCCGCTCGGCGACTTCGGCTAGCCGTAGGGAATTGCTACTCGTGGGAGAGCCGATGACCAGCATCTTGTCGCATTCCGCCGCGATCGCCTTGACGGCCGCCTGGCGGTTGGAGGTCGCGTAGCAAATGTCTTCGCTGCGCGGCACGCGAACCTGGGGGAAGCGGCCTCTAATCGCCGCGACGATTGCGGAAGTGTCGTCGACCGAGAGGGTCGTCTGGGTCAGGAACGAGACATTTTCCGGATCTGGAACCTGTAAGCCGGCAACATCCTCGACCGTCTCGACCAGGGTCATCGACCCCGCCGGAACCTGACCGAAGGTGCCAAGGACCTCCGGGTGCCCCGCATGGCCAATGAACAATATGTGTCGTCCGTCATCGATCAGCCGCTGCGCCTGGCGGTGAACCTTGGATACGAGCGGGCAGGTGGCATCGAGATAGCTGAGGCCGCGGTGCTCCGCTTCGGCCGGAACGGATTTCGGAACGCCGTGAGCCGAGAAGATGACGGGCCGGTCGTTCGGCACCTCGCTCAGTTCATCGACGAAGACGGCGCCCTGATCGCGGAGTCGGTCGACCACGAAGCGGTTATGGACGATCTCGTGCCGCACATAGACCGGCGCCCCATAGCGTTCGAGCGCCAGCTCCACGATCTGGATCGCGCGATCGACGCCGGCGCAAAAGCCGCGCGGTGCCGCGATCAACAGGCGAAGCGGTGGAAGGGAAGGATCGAGTTCAGCCACGGTGCAAGCCATGTAAGGCATCGCTTGCAGCCATAGAAGGCCCTTCCTATGAACGCGGGCCTGCTGACCGCTCAAAGGATTGCGTCCACGTGAAGCTACGTCTTGCCGCTCTACTCGCCATCACCGCGCTGAGCGGTTGCCGCCACGCCGGCGACATCACCTCGGATAATGGCGGCGGCGTTTATGCCGTCCGCAGCAATTGCCCGATCGCGGGGATTCCGACCGCAACCGGCGATATCACCTTGTTCAATCCGCAGGGAAGCCTCGCCGCCAGCGCGATCGACGTCACCGCCGCCATCAGCCTGCTGCGCTCCACCTGCACCAGCGGCGAGAGCGACGTGGTATCGACCGTCACCTTCACGGTCACCGGGCTTCGTCGCGATGCGGGCCCGGCGCGGCAGGTTATCCTTCCTTATTTCGACGTCGCGCTGCGGGGCGGCCAGACCATCGCCGCCAAGCAGGTCGGCGCCGTGGCGCTCAACTTCCCTGCGGGTAGCCAGCACGCGATGACTCGCGCTCAGGCCAGCATTCGGGTCAACCGCTATGCTGCAACGCTGCCGGCTAACGTCCGCGCGATCCTCACTCGGCCGCGCAAGGCGGGCGATGCCGATGCCGCGATCGATCCGCTGGCGGATCCGGCGGTCAAGTCCGCGGTGGCCAATGCGACCTTCGAGCACCTCGTCGGCTTTCAGCTCACCCAAGACCAGCTGAAGTACAACGCAACCCGCTAAGGTGGCTATTCCGCCTTCCGATCGGCGCAAGGATTATGAGTTCAAAGTTCGAAGCTTAGCGACGCTCGCGGTCAAGCTTCGCGCCAGAGGTTAGACTGAGCAGCGCGTCGCCCGCGCCTTGGTCGATCGGCGAAATCGACTGAAGCGGCGAGCAAGGGAGTTCGACGACCCGATTGCGGTTTCGTTGATGAGGATGCGAAACCTCGCGAAATACGACAATCCAATCGGCCCCGACGCCGATGCCTTGTATCGGAAATATCGTTCTTGGGCGGCGGTTGTAGAAGCGGCGTGCCGACCGGCCCGATTGAGCGATTCCCTTTGAGGCACTATAACGAACAGGAAGGACCGAGCCGATGAAGCTTCTCGAACTACGTAAAGGCGTGGTTAGCCTCGAATTTCTGCCGTCAGAGCGCGATAAGTTGATGCGCCGACTGGAGCGATTTGGAACGGTCAAACGGCGGACGCAGGCGAGTTACGACATGATATCCGTCGGTACCGTGCAGTTCATCCATCAGGACGAGTGGGACGAACCTTGCCTGATATCGACTTCGGCCGAAGGATCCGACTTGTTGAGGGCACTAGTGTCAAAGCCGGCGCGCAGCAAAGCGGCCTGACTGAACATCACACACAGTCGCAACCCGCTAGATTCTCACCGCAACTTGCGTTGACTCGGACAGGCGGCACGGCCAAGGCACGCGGCGTCGCCGGCAGTGCAAGCCGCCGGAATGGACGCGCGGGAGAGTTTGCACGCAAGTGCGGCGCCGAAGGAGCAACCGCCCCCGGAATCTCTCAGGCATCAGGGACCGCGCGCGCCTGACAGTCTGGAAAGTGTTTCGGCCACGCGCCGGGGCCGCCGAAGGGGCAAAGCTCTCAGGCGCTAGGGACAGACGGGGGCGGCAGCCAAAGCGTCCGTAGTGGCGCCTGGCAGTCGCACCTTTTTGCCGGAGCGCAGCGATGAGCAGGGAAGTTCACAACGGTCCGACCGACGACACGCAAGCGCGCGGCACGCACTACGCCGGCGACCCCGATGGCGGCGCTGGCACCGAGACTCCGTCGCTCGACAAGCTCCCGCTCGATGCCTGGCATCGCGAGCGTGGGGGGCGGATGGTCCCGTTCGCCGGTTATGAAATGCCCGTCCAGTATGAAGGGATCATGGCCGAGCATCTGTGGACCCGCGAGAATGCCGGTCTGTTCGACGTCAGCCACATGGGGCAACTACTGGTTCATGGCCGCGACGTGGATGCGGCGCTCGAAAGGCTGATGCCGGGCGACTTCAAGGCCGCGGCTGACATGAAGCCCAAATATTCGCTGCTCCTCGACGAGAGTGGCGGGATCATCGACGACCTGATGGCGACCCGCCGAGGCGACGACTTTTACATCGTGGTCAATGGCGCGACCAAGCACGGCGACATTGCTGTCATGGAACAGCGCCTGCCCAGCGAAGTGGTTGTCGATCATATGAAGGAGCAGGCGCTGCTGGCGCTCCAGGGCCCGCGCGCAGCCGAAGTGCTCGAGAAGATCATTCCCGGCGTCAGCGATCTCGGCTTCATGCAAGGCGGTCCGTTTAACTGGAACGGCCGCAATCTGTGGATCAGCCGCTCTGGCTACACCGGCGAGGACGGGTTCGAAATCTCCGTGCCCGCCGTCGCGGCGGCCGATCTCACCGATGCCATCGTCGCCGACGATCTGGCCAAGCCGATTGGCCTCGGTGCCCGCGATTCGCTGCGGCTCGAAGCTGGCCTTCCGCTCTACGGTCATGACATCGACCATGAGACGACCCCGGTCATGGCCGGGCTTAACTTCGCCATCAACAAGCGGCGCCGCGCCGAAGGCGGCTTTGCGGGCGATCTTCGCATCCTTGCCGAATTGGAGCAGGGCACGCCGCAGAAGCGCGTCGGCTTCGACGTCGATGGCCGTCAGCCGGTGCGCGAGGGCGCGCTGGTGCTTGACGCCGAGGGCAATGAGGTCGGCCGGATCACCAGCGGCGGTTTCTCGCCTTCGCTGCAGCGGCCGATCGCCATGGGCTATGTCGCCAGCCATCTCGCCGACGTCGGGACGGAACTCAAGCTCAGCCAGCGTGGCAAGCTGATCGGTGCACGCGTCGGCGCCATGCCCTTCGTTCCGCACCGCTATCATCGCAAGGGAGCCACTGCATGACCGTCTATTTCACCAAGGAGCACGAATGGATCCGCGTCGAGGGCGACACCGCGACCATCGGCATTTCCAATCACGCTCAGGAGCAACTCGGCGATATCGTCTTTGCCGAAGTGCCCGATGTTGGACGACGGGTGAGCAAGGGTCAGGAGGCGGCCGTCGTTGAGTCCGTCAAGGCGGCGTCCGACGTTTATGCCCCGGTCACGGGCGAAGTCGTCGAGGCCAATCAGGCCGTTGCCGACGAGCCAGCGCTGGTGAACAGCGACCCTGAAGGACAGGGCTGGTTCTTCAAAATCCGGCTCGACAATCCCGGCGAACTCGAAGGCCTGATGGACGAAGCCGCCTATCGCGACTGGGTCGCCACGCTTTGATGCTCGTGCTGCCTTTCATTGTCGGATTAGCCGTGGGAAGCGCGGGTGGTGCGGGGCATCCTGCGACGGTTTCGGAGGTGATTAGCGGACAGGCGGAACTCGATGGCAAGGTCATTTATGTGCAAGGTTTCGTACTTCGTTGTGAGCAACTTGGCTGTGCACTCCGGGACAATTCCGACAAATCGGTGCACGCCAAATCTCTGAGCTTCGGCGCTTCTGAAGACTTTGACTCGGAGATTCAGGAATTTCTGGGAAAGCGCGTCATCGTGCGAGCAAAGTTGAACGCAACTTGTCTACGAAAGCGCATGATCTGCCTCGACCGGGCGAACGAGCTCGAAAATCCTGTGCTCGTGAACGCCAGCCGATGACAATCGCGACCTCGACCAGCAAGTGGGATGCGGCGGACTATGCCCGCGTCGGGGGCTTTGTCGCCGAACTGGGCGGCGCGGCGCTCGACCTCCTCGACCCGCAACCGGGTGAGCGGATTCTGGATGTTGGCTGCGGCGAAGGAACACTTACACGCAAGATCCTCGAACGTGGCGCGACCGCGCTCGGGGTCGACAATTCGCCGGAAATGATCGCAGCGGCGCGCGAGAATGGGGTGGACGCTGTCCAGCTTGCGGCCGAGGACATGCAATTCTTCGCCGAGTTCGACGCGGCTTTCTCCAATGCGGCGCTGCACTGGGTACTGCACAAGGAACAGGCGGCGCGCGCCGTCTTCCGTGCGCTCAAGCCCGGTGGCCGCTTCGCCGGCGAGATGGGCGGCGAGGGCAATCTCCGCAAACTGCGCGAGTCTCTCGACGAGGAACTGATCATCCGCGGCTATGTGCCGCCGCTCGAGGTCAGCAACTGGTACGCGTCGCCCGAAGAATTTGCAGCGATCTATGAGGCTGTCGGGTTTCGCGAGATCGATGCCCGCCTGATCGAGCGGCCGACGAAGGTCGAGCACGGCATCGCGGCCTGGGTCGCCACGTTCCGCAAGGGCTGGCTCGACCGGGCTCAGGTGCCCGAGTCCGAACGCGCCGAAATTGCCGCCGCCGTCGCCGACCGCGTCGGGTCCAACATCGCCGATTATGTCCGCCTTCGCTTCATCATGAGAAAGCCCGCCTGATGCGTTACCTGCCCCTGAGCGATGCCGACCGCAGCGAGATGCTGCAGATCATCGGCGCCGGCTCGATCGACGAATTGTTCAAGGACGTGCCCGAGGAGGCGCGGCTGACCGGTCCGATCCATGGCCTGCCGATGCATGCTTCCGAGCTCGCCGTCGAGCGGCACATGAGCGCGCTTTCGCGCAAGAACATGGTGGCGGGCGACGTGCCCTTCTTCCTCGGCTGCGGCGCTTATCGTCATCACGTGCCCGCCAGCGTCGACCACATCATCCAGCGCGGCGAGTTCCTGACCAGCTACACGCCCTACCAGCCCGAGATCGCGCAGGGCACGCTGCAGATGATGTTCGAGTTCCAGACGCAGGTCGCGCGCCTGCTCGGCTGCGAAGTCGCCAATGCCTCGATGTACGACGGCTCGACCGCGATGTGGGAAGCCATCGTCATGGCGCATCGCATTACGCGCCGCGGCAAGACAATCGTCTCGTCCGGCGTGCACCCGCATTATGTCGGCGTCGCCACGACGATGGCCAAGTTCACCGAGGACGACCTCCGCACCGCCTTGCCCGGATTGACCGCCGAGCCGGATACGGAACGGCTGCTCGGTGCGATCGACGGGGAGACCAGCGCGGTCGTCGTTCAATACCCCGACATTCTCGGCCGGATTACGGACCTGACACCGATCGCCGAGGCTGCCCATGCCGCTGGAGCACTGCTGATCGCGGTTGTCACCGAGCCGGTCGCGCTGGGACTGATCAAGTCGCCCGGCGAAATGGGCGCGGATATCGTCGTCGGCGAAGGCCAGTCGATCGGCGTCGGATTGCAGTTCGGCGGCCCTTACGTCGGCCTGTTCGCCTGCCGCGAGAAACACGTCCGTCAGATGCCCGGCCGCCTCGCCGGCGAAACCGTGGACGCCGAAGGCAAGCGCGGGTTCGTGCTGACGCTCTCCACGCGCGAGCAGCACATCCGGCGCGAGAAGGCGACGTCGAACATCTGCACCAGCTCGGTTCTGTGCGCCTTGGCGTGGACCGCGCACATGACCTTGCTTGGGGAAAAAGGTCTGCGCCAGCTGGCGGCCCTGAATCACGCGCGCGCGCGCGAAGCCGCGGACCGGCTGGCCGCGATCCCGGGCGTCCGCCTGGTCAACGACAGCTTTTTCAACGAATTCACCTTGGAGCTCCCGGTCGAAGCACGGCCCGCGGTTCACGCCATGGTCGAGAAGGGGGTGCTCGGCGGCGTTTCCCTCGGGCGCCTCTATCCCGGCGAAGACAAGCTCAAGAACGGGCTGGTCATCGCCGTCACCGAAACGGTGACCGACGAGGATATCGCCGCACTGGAAGCCGCCCTGAAGGAGGTTGTACGATGACCGTCAATCCATCGGGATGGCGTCCGTCGACGCCCGCGAATGAGCAAGGCGAGCAGCAGACAGTCACCGGCAACCGCGCGCTGATGCTCGAAGAACCGCTGATCTTCGAGATGGATGGCGACGATGCGACCGGCGTCGACTTCGACCAAATCCTCCCCGGAACGGGGAGGGGGACCAGCGAAGCTGGTGGAGCCGGCCCCCTCCGTCAGCCTTCGGCTGCCACCTCCCCGTCCCGGGGAGGATTTCTGGCCGGTCTCGAACGCACCGCAGCTATCGGCCTTCCCGGTCTCAGCGAACCCGAAATGGTTCGTCACTATACCCGCCTGTCGCGGCAGAATTACGCGATCGATCTCGGTCTATTCCCGCTTGGCTCATGCACGATGAAGCACAATCCGCGCCTCAACGAGAAGGTCGCGCGACTGCCGGGCTTTGCCGACGTCCACCCCTTGCAGCCGCAGGAAACGGTGCAGGGCGCGCTTGAAGTCATCAATCAGCTCGCCTTCTGGCTGCTCGACCTGACCGGGATGCACGGCGTGGCCATGAGCCCGAAGGCCGGCGCGCATGGCGAGCTCTGCGGCCTGCTCTGCATTCGCGCCGCGCTCGAGGCGCGGGGCGACAAGCGGGCGGTCGTGCTGGTGCCGGAAAGCGCGCACGGCACGAATCCGGCGACGGCCGCCTTCGCCGGTTATCGCGTCGAGAATATCCCGGCCAATGCCGCCGGGCGGGTCGATCTTGAGGCGCTCAAAGCGCGGCTTGGACCTGACGTCGCGGCGGTGATGATCACCAACCCCAACACGTGCGGGCTGTTCGAACCGGACATGAAGGCGATCAGCGATGCGGTCCACGCGGCGGGCGCGTTCGTCTATTGCGACGGCGCCAACTTCAACGCGATCGTCGGCAAGGTCCGTCCGGGCGACCTCGGTATCGACGCGATGCACATCAACCTGCACAAAACGTTCTCGACCCCGCACGGCGGCGGCGGCCCGGGTTCAGGACCGGTGGTGCTGTCCGAGGCACTGTCGCCCTACGGCCCACTGCCGTTCGCCGCGAAGTACCCCGACGGCGGCTTTCGCATCGTTGAAGAGGAGACAGCAGGGGATGAGCACCCAGGTGCTTTCGGCCGCATGGTCGCGTTCCACGGCCAGATGGGCATGTTCACCCGCGCGCTGACCTACATCCTCAGCCACGGCGCCGACGGCCTTGCGCAAGTCGCGGAGGATGCGGTGCTCAACGCTAATTATGTGCTGCGCAGCCTCAGCGACGTGCTCGACGCGCCGTTCGCCGACGCTGGCCCGTGCATGCACGAGGCGATTTTCTCCGACAAAGGCTTCGCCGACGGCGTCAGCACCATCGATCTCGCCAAGGCGCTGATCGACGAGGGCTTCCACCCGATGACGATGTATTTTCCGCTGGTCGTTCATGGCGCGATGCTGATCGAGCCGACCGAGACCGAGTCCAAGGCCAGCCTCGATCAGTTCACCATGGCCATCCGTGCGATCGCCGAGCGCGCCAGGGCCGGAGACCAGAGCTTAAAGGCAGCTCCCGTCCACGCGCCGCGCCGCCGTCTCGACGAGACTCTCGCCGCGCGCAAGCCGGTGCTCTCGTTCAAGACGCCGGCGCCGGACGGCGCCGAGAATGGCGCGATGACGGAAGTCGGCGGCCGCTAGATGGACCCCCGCTTGCTCCAGACGTTGCTGCCGATCCTCATCATTGGCTTGGTGCTCGCTTTTCGGCTGCGTTCGATGAGCCGCAGCCAGCCGCTTAACGTCGCGCGGCTATGGATCGCTCCGCTGATCCTCATCGTCATAGCGATCTCCACGATCGCCGCCCATCCGCCGGGCACATTGGGCCTTGCGCTGAGCGCCGCGGCGCTGGCGCTGGGCGGTGTGCTCGGCTGGCACCGCGGCAAGCTTACCCGCATTGAACGCGACCCCGCGACGGGGGCGCTGTTTCAGCAAGCGTCGCCGGGAGCGATGATCCTGTTGATCGCGATCATCGCGATCCGCTTCGGCGCGCGTTATTATCTCCAGGGTCAGCCGGCGCCCGGCAAGTTCGACCAGCATACGCTCATGGTCACCGACGCCTTGCTCTGCTTTGCGGTCGGACTGGTGGCCATGACCCGGATCGAGATGGGACTGCGTGCCCGCGCCATTCTGGCGGAAGGCCCGATCGCATGACTGATGGCGGGCGTTTTTACGAAGCGCCTGCTGACGGCGAACGCCGCTCGGCCCCTGCGGCTTTGCGCAACCGTGAGCCCATCGCGAAGGTGCTCGCCGATTGGCTGCCGGCATCAGGGACGGTCCTCGAACTGGCAAGCGGAACGGGCGAGCACACCGTCCATTTCGCGGAGTGCTTTCGAAGTCTCGATTGGCAGCCGAGCGACGTCCATCCGGACGCCCTGGCATCGATCGCCGCCCATCGCCTGGCGGCGGGCCTACCCAACCTCCTCCCACCAATCACCCTCGACGCGTCATCGCCGGCCTGGCCGATCGGCCAAGCCGACGCCATCCTGAGCATCAACATGGTCCACATCAGCCCGTGGAAGGCGGCGCTCGGCCTCCTCGATGGCGCCGCTCGTTTGTTGCGTTCGGGTTGTCCGCTGATCCTCTATGGTCCGTGGCTGCGGGACGGTATCGAACCCGCGCCGAGCAATCTCGCCTTCGACGCCGATCTCAAGCGGCGCGATCCCTCCTGGGGGCTGAGGCGGGTGGAAGACTTCGCGATCGCCGCTGGGGAGCGCGGCCTCACGCTCGCGGGAACGCACAATATGCCGGCCAACAACCTGATGCTGTTGCTGCGCCGCGATTAAGCGACGTTGCGGCGCTCGCTTTCCTCACGTTGCTGTTCGTGCAGAAACCGCATCAACTCCGCGACCGGATAGACGCGGTTGAAGCCGATTCCGTAAAAGGCGCCTTCGCACCATTTCACGACGCCGGCTGCCGCGTGAAGGCCGGCCAGCGTGATGATGATGTCGGTGCCGATCGGCAGGTCGACCGGCGAGTCGACGCAAATCCCACCCTGGGAGATGTTCATGACCGGGGCGCGGAAAACCGTCTTCTCGTGCCGCAAGGTCGCCGTGCAGTTGAGTTCGATCCGCGGCATGCGTGGTTGCGGTTGCCCGCCGGGCGCGCTGAGCAACGCAAGCACGTCGATTGGCGCATCGAAGACCACTCCGACCAGTCCGTTTTCAGACCATTGCGCAGCGCCGCTCACACTCTCGCCGTGCTTCAGCTCGACGGTTATTCGCGCACCGACGACGACCGGCGAATAAGGGCGGATCATCATCCCGCCGGCGGACACGTTGCGGATGAGACAGAGCTCGCGGCGCCCATCGACGGTCAGTGCGCCGACGCGCAGCAGACTAACGTAACGATCGCCACGGCGACGGTCGGGACAGGCCGGCGCATCCGCGGACAGCGAATAAAGCGTGGTCTCAACAAGCTTCTTCTTGGCCAAAACCCGGCTCCGACTTCCTCGACGCGCAACTTCCGTTGCTCCCTCCGTCCCGGCTTTCGTCGAAACGGCCCCACTCGCTGCAGATTTTTAGCAGCCAAGGCTTACTCAACTCTTGCAGATAAAACCGTTCTGGCGGTTTGCCGCGCCGCATCATCAGGCGTAGACTGTGGGAGGGGACGGAGAATGGCCATGCGATACCGGCTATTGGCATTTGCGGCGGCGGCAGGGATCGCCGGTCCACTGTCCGCGCAGACCGCGACAACGACATTCGATTCGATAGCCGGCGTCCCGGCAATCGATAAAACGACTCAGACCGAGGACGTGCGTTTCAAGAGTCGCGATAGTCGAATGACCGTGCCGGTGCGGTTTTCAGGGGCGGGGCCCTACCAGTTTATCGTCGACACCGGCGCAGACCGCTCGGCGATCTCCTATGACCTGGTCGCCAAGCTCAATCTTCGGACCCAGGAGGGAACGCAACTGCACAGCCTGGCGGGGATCAGCAACGTCAAGACGGCGCGCATCAGCGATGTGCGGCTGACCCGCAGTCCTGAGAAATCCATCGACGCCGCCGTTCTGAACGGCTCCTACATGGGTGCCGACGGTATTGTTGGCGTGGATTTGCTTCGCTCCCAGCGTGTTCAGTTCGACTTTGAAAAGCAGACGATGTCGATCGTTCCCGCCACGACTCCGGAGTTCGTCCGCGGTCCGGACGCCATCGTCATTCTCGCCAGACGAAAGAACGGCCGACTGATCGTGACCGATGCGATCGCCAACGACCAGCCCGTAACCGTGGTGCTCGACACGGGTTCCGAAGTGAGCATCGGCAATCGCGCGCTTCGCGCCAAGCTGTTGCGCAAGAACCTGGTAGATGTCGCGAACGAGGTGGAACTGGAATCGGTGACAGGACAGAAGATCCTCGGCGAATACATGATTGTCCGGAAGCTCGAGATTGGCGGCATCAGTCTGACCAATCTCGCCATCGTCTTCGCCGACGCGCACACGTTCGATCAGCTCAAGTTGAACAACCAGCCGTCGTTGCTACTGGGCATGAACGCCATCCGTGCCTTCAAAAAAGTCTCGATCGATTTCGCCAACAAGAAGTTTCGCGTGATGCTGCCCGAGCAGAGCTCGCTCGACGTCCGGTTCGCGGCGGCCGGTCAGCCCTGACCGCGGCCCCTACATCCGAGTGAGTGTCGTTGAGTTCCGCGGTTAGGCTGTCGCTGCGCAGCTTCGATGACGCTGTCCGGCGCGCCTATGCGCGCCTGTTTGCCGGCGATCCCGACAAGTCGCCGGAGATGCTCGATTGGCGGTTCCAGCGAAATCCCCATGGCCCGGCAAAGTTCGCGGTCGCCGTCGCGGACGACATTGTGATCGGGATGATTGCGCTCGTGCCCACCCGGCTCCGGTCAGCCGCCGGCGAAGTGGTCGGCTATCCGTACAACGCGCCGTTTCAAGCTGGTCAGCCGGTGACCGTCACCAGCTCCTGCAACGCCACTTCGACCTGGCTCGCGCAGTCGACCAACACACCCGCCAATCCGCCGGCGCAGCGTGGCGA
>Ga0207705_10000357_pt1 | contig 41431 bp, 34 predicted proteins | sample KBSC13metaG_FD_184314 | JGI IMG/M metagenome (GOLD analysis project Ga0207705, IMG submission 184314) | Corn rhizosphere microbial communities from Kellogg Biological Station, Michigan, USA - KBS C1-3 metaG (SPAdes) (version 2) | ecosystem: Host-associated > Plants > Roots > Rhizosphere > Soil ... | reverse complement strand
CGGTCCATGCTGTTCGCCGTCCTCGCGCGGGCGGCGCGTGGGTGCGTCGCCCGCGCTTGGGCCCGCCGCCCCGCAGGGCGCGCTGGCCGACGCGTTCATCAAGGCCGCAACGAGGCAGGCGAGCGTGTCGCGCGGGAGTTTCCCGGTACCGTTGCGCGGCAACGCATCGACGAACAGGAGCGGGCGCGGCATGAACGCCGGATCGATGCGCTCGCGCAGGCTGCGGTGCAGTGCTGCGCGCGCAAGCTTGGGCGCGACGACGAGTGCGACGAGCCGTTTGACGGGCGGCCTACGGTCTGCGTGGTGTCCCGGCAGCGCCGCGTCGACGTCGTCGGGCATGAAGAACGCGCCGTCCTCGACGCCTGCAATCGCGGTCAACTGCTGGTTCAGATGCGCGAGCGACGTGCGCTTGCCGGCAATGTTGATGAGGTCGGCTTTGCGTCCGTGCAAGAGGAAATGCGTGTCGTCGATGAGTTCGAGCGCGTCGCCCATCTGGATCGGCGCTTCCACGTGGCCCCCTGCCGCCCATACCTGCGGGCCCTCTTCCTCGTCGCCGGCCGCGGGCGGGCGGGCCGTGAGCGTCACGTCGGGAAAGAGCGCCCAAGCGGTGCCGTGAGCCGTCCGGCGCGTGGCGATCTGGCCTGTTTCGGTGCTGCCGTAGATTTCCATCAGCGGCGCCTGCAGGCGTACTTCGGCCTGCGCCGCAAGCTGCTCGGAGAGCGGCGCCGTTGCGGACAGAATCAGGGTCGCGGCAGGTAATGCCGGCGCTGACGCGAGTAGCGCTCGCAGGTGAATCGGCGAAGTGACGAGGATGCGCGGCGCCGGCACGGCGTCGAGCGCGCGCCGGATGTCCGCGGGGTAGAACGGTTGCCCGTTGCTGAATGCCAACCCGCCGATCAACGCGAGCAGCACGGTCGATTCGAAACCGTACATGTGCTGGGGCGGCACCGTGCCGACGAGCGTACTGTCCGCGGCATCGAGCAAGCCGAGCCGGGCCGCCGCTGCCTGCACGTTCTTGACGAGGAATCCCCAGGTCTTTCGATGGGGCACCGGCACCCCCGTCGAGCCCGACGTAAAGACGTAAGCCATCACGCTTTCGCCCTCGATCTGCGGTACGCCGGCGCCATCGTCTGACGTAACCCGCCGTGGCGGGTCGAGGTAACGCAAACGGGGCAGGTCGATCGTACAGTCGTCGGTATCGTGTAGACAGAAGGCGTCGGGGGCGAAGCGCTGCAACTGGCGCACGGTGTGCGGCGTGTAGCTGGACGGCAAGAGACTCACTTTGCCGGCGACCAGTGTGGCGCAGAGCCCGACCGTGAACCGATAGCGATCCCGGCAGACATTGAAGACGTGCCGGCCCGCAGGCAGGGTCGCTGCGAGGGCGTTCACGTCCGCCAGAAATTCGCGCACCGTCACCGGCGTGCCGTCGCGCCAGGCGATCGTCTGATCGGGCAAAGGATGAGAGACCAGCGGAAAACTCGGCATAGCGTGTAGCGTGGGCAAACAAGTGGGCGAAATCGAATGCGGGCGAGCGAGCCGCGTCGACTGGATCGGTTCGACCGTTATCGTAGGACGGCCCGCGCGCCGGTCGAGCGCCGGTAGGCGCGCAGGCTCTCGAGTATGCCCGCGCTTTTGACACCGGGTAGCGCGAAGCGCCGACAGGCGTGCTCGGCGGTGAACATCAGCGCAACGAGCGGCAGCGTCAGATAGTTGGCGAACGTCGACCATGTTTGGAGGGAAGCCGAAGCGAATAGCACAGTCGAGACGGCGACGACGACCGCGAAGAAAATCGCCCACGCGGCCGTGATGCGCCGCGTGTACGCGGCGACCTCCGGCGCTAAAGGCCGACCCCTCGTCATGGCGGCGAACTGGCTGCACAGCGGCTCCCGGCCGGGCGCAAGGGTACGGCCGAACAGGCAGCCGAGCGCGCCGTTGAACAACGCGTGTTCGAGGTACAACCCCCATTCATAGTGACGCGCGAGCGGGCCGTGCAACACCCAGAGCACAGCGGCAACCGCAGCGAGCAGAGGCAGCAGCACGCCACGATGCGGCGAGCGCAGCGCGAAGCCCAACGCCACGATCGCCGCGGGCGCGAGGACGAGCGCAAGCCCGAGGCCGGCCAAGCCCGGCGTGGTCACGGCACGGTGGGCGCCGATTTCGTAGGCGAGCACCAGCGCCGCGCCGGCGGCCTCGCGTGCATTCGAGGCGAAACGATTCACTCGATCTCTCCCCGCGTCGTACTATGCTTCATGACACCCGAGCGAACCGAGTGAAAGAAATAGACATCGATACCATTCGAATTATGACCGTCGGCAACGCCCGGCGGGAGTCTCTATTGTTGGGTTGATGGATCATACGGAGTTCGCGCCACGCGGGTGCGCGGTTTTGTAACCTTTTTATACAGCGCAGCCGGTGGATCGCGCCCTCGACGCGCGGCGCGGCGCCCGTATCATCAAGCGCGGCGCGTCTCCTCCGGTCGCTTGTCAGCGGTCGGCGGGCCGTTGCAATGCTTCATTCAGTAACCTTTCCGGTATAGGCGCCATGAGGGGCTTGCTCTAGAATCGCTCGGACTCGAACGGACCCCTTTTTGCCCCGGGGCTGGCTTGCGCGCCCGACGCACCGCGGGTCAGTGCCCCATTGCGTCATGCATGTGTCCGGCGCAGGTCGCCCTTATCAACAGTCAGTCGGTTGTAAGTATGATGAATGAACTGGAAAGAGAACTCGGCGAACTGATGATCCGCGAATTGAACCTCGAGGACGTACGGCTTGCCGATGTGTCGGGCGATACGGTTCTTTACGGCGAAGGCTTTGGACTCGATTCGATCGACATCCTCGAAATCGCACTCCTGATTTCCAAGAAGTATGGCTTCGAGTTGCGATCGGACAATCCGGACAATAAGCGGATCTTCTCGACGCTCGGTGCATTGGCCGGGTACGTGGCCGAACACCGCGTTCGCTAGTCCATCGCGATCGGCCGCCGCGCCACGCCAATAAAGCCGCGCGCGGCTGCACAACCTGCCGCGAGGAGAATGCTGTGACGATTCATCCCCCCGAGGCCGACCTGGCCGGTTGCGATGTGGCCGTGATCGGCGGTGGTCCGGCCGGCTCGACGGTGGCCGCTTTGCTGGCCGATAGCGGCTATCGCGTGCAGCTGATCGAGAAGGCGCGCCACCCTCGCTTTCATATCGGCGAATCGCTGTTGCCGGCCAATTTGCGGCTGTTCGAGCGGCTCGGCGTAGGCGATGCCGTGCGCGAGATCGGCATGATGAAGACCGCAGCCGAATTCATCTCACCGCAGTATGGCGACCGCATCGAACGATTTCGCTTCGCCGACGCGTGGGACAAGTCGATGCCCTACGCCTATCAGGTGCGCCGCTCGGAGCTCGACGATATTTTGCTGCGCAACGCGGCGGCGCATGGCGTCGAGGTCGTGCAAGGATGCCAGGCGCGCGACGTCGACTTCCTCGATGGCGGCGCGAGCGTCATGGTGAGCGCGATGCACGACGATGGGCGGCCGCACCGATGCCGCGCGCGTTTTCTCGTCGATGCGTCCGGTCGCGATACGTTGCTGGCCAATCGGCTGCACACGAAACGGCGCAACGAGAAGCACAACAGCAGCGCGCTTTACGCGCATTTCCGCGGCGCGCGGCGTCATGCTGGCGCGGACGAAGGAAACATCAGCATCTACTGGTTCGAGCACGGCTGGTTTTGGTTCATTCCGCTAGCCGACGGTGCGACGAGTGTCGGCGCCGTCGTCTGGCCGCACTACCTCAAGCAGCGAGGCCGCGGCACGTCGATCGAGGCGTTCTTCCTCGAGACGATCGCGCTGTGTCCTGCGCTTGCCGAGCGGCTTGCGGATGCGCAACTGATGATGGGCGTTCAAGCGACCGGCAACTTTTCGTATTCGGGCGACATCACGCACGGGCGCAACTTCGTGCTGCTCGGCGATGCGTTCGCTTTCATCGATCCCGTGTTCTCCTCCGGTGTGATGCTCGCGATGCAAAGTGGATTCATCGGCGCGCAAGCCATCGATGTGTGTCTGCGCGATCCGGCGAGCGCCCCGGCCGCGCTCGCCAAATTCGATCGCGACATGCGTCATGGCCCCAAGCAATTCTCCTGGTTCATCTACCGCATGACTTCGCCGACGATGACCCATCTGTTCATGAAGCCGCGCAACGTCTTTCGCGTGAGAGAGGCCGTGCTGTCGCTGCTTGCCGGCGACATCTTCGGCAACACCCCGATCTGGCCATCGCTGCGTACGTTCAAGATCATTTACTACTTGTCGGCGGTGTTCGATGCGCGCAATTGCCTGCGTGCCTGGCATGCGCGCCGCCGTATGCTGCGGCAAGCCGACGACGCAGGGATGGCGGCAGGGTGAGACTGTCATGTTCGTGGTTTTCCTCAGATTGACTCGTCTCCAACACGCGCGGCTGGCAGCCCTCCTGCAACGCATGCCCGCACGCCCTCGACGCGAAGCGCTCGACCGCGCATACTCGGGCGCCTCAGGCGCCGCGTGCGCGGCACGTGCGCGCCGATAGCCGTCATCGAGACCCCAGCCAACGCCGCACCGCTATGCCGATGTCCTTTGCTTCGACCACTCATCTCGTTCTTATCCCGAGCTTCAACCCCGGACAGAAGGTCGATGACACCGTGCGCCGCGCACGCGAGCAATGGACGCCGGTATGGGTCGTCGTGGACGGCAGCACCGACGGCAGCACCGCGCGTCTCGAGGCCATGGCAAGGAAAGATCCGGGCCTGCGCGTTATCGTCTTGCCGCGCAACGTAGGCAAGGGCGCGGCCGTGCTCGCCGGGTTGGACGAAGCGGCCAAGCAAGGTTTCACGCACGTTCTGACGCTGGACTCCGACGGGCAGCATCCCGCCGAGCTGATCGGTGCGTTCATGGCTGCATCGATGTCTCGGCCCCAGTGCATGGTGCTCGGGCGGCCGAAGTTCGACGCGAGCGCGCCGCGCATTCGCGTCCTCGGCCGGCAACTGTCGAATTTCTGTACCCACGTGGAGACGCTCTGGGCCGGGGTGGGCGATTCGTTGTACGGGTTCCGCGTTTATCCGATCGCGCCGCTGCGCACCCTGATGTCCGAGCAGCCATGGATGCGACGCTTCGATTTCGATCCGGAGGCGGCCGTCCGCTTGTGCTGGTGCGGCGTCGAGCCGATCAACCTCGATGCGCCGGTGCGCTACTTCAAGCGCGAGGAGGGCGGGGTTTCGCACTTCCGCTACTGCCGCGACAACCTATTGCTGAGCTGGATGCACTTACGGCTTGTGTTGGAGTTCCCGTTGAGGTTGCCGCTGCTCCTTGCGCGCCGCCTGTCCTGCCGGCGTGGATGCTAGCGGCATACCGCGATGACCGTCGCGCGTGGACGGCCCGCCGCGAGCGAGCACGACAGCTCGGCACCGTCCAAAGGCGGTCGACACGCGCCTTTTAGGGCGCGCACGTTCGGCGGTGCTATTCTCTCGTCCGATTCAACCGAGCGCCTATACGCGCAACACCTTCCCATGACTGACCTCATCAAACGCGCTTCTGCCGAAGCGCGCGCTTTCGCGCGTGGCGAGCGCGCCGATCGTCCCCGCCGTGCGCAGGCCGCCGCTTCCAAACGTGCCTCGCGCGCTGCGCGCACCGACGCATTCGACGATGCGCACGGCCGCGCCGCGCCCCGCATCGAGTTGCCGCGTAAGCCGCGCTTTGCTCCCGTGACGTTTTCCGAAGCGCGCGGCGTGCGCTATCTGCATTTCGGCACCGAGTGGGTCCAGGGCGCAATGCGCATCGGCAAACCCGATCGGCTCGAACTCGAGTATGCGCAGCAAATGATGGCATGGCTGCTGTTCCTCGAAACGCCGAAGCGCATCGTTCAGCTCGGGCTTGGCGCCGCGGCGCTGACGAAGTTCGCCTACCGCTTTTTGCGGCGCGCAACGGTGGAAGCGGTCGAGTTGAACCCGGCCGTCGTCGTCGCGGCGCGCACGATGTTCGCGCTGCCTGCCGACGACGCGCGCCTCACCGTCCACGAAGCCGACGCCTGGGATTTCGTGAACGACCGCGCAAACCATGGCACGATCGGCGCACTGCAGATCGACCTCTACGATGCGACGGCGCGCGGGCCCGTGCTCGACTCCCTCGCGTTCTATCGCGCCGCGCGCGCGTGCCTAAGCGGCGCGGGCGTGGCGACCGTCAATCTGTTCGGCGACCATCCGAGCTTCGTGCGAAATATGAAGCAGCTGAACGCGGCATTCGAAGGTCGAGTGATCGCGCTGCCCGAAGTGCATGACGGCAATCGCATCGTGTTGGCGTTCTCCGGGCCCGCGCTGGATCTACCGTACTCGGCGCTGGCGCGCCGCGCCAAGGTGATCGAGGACCGGCTGGACTTGCCGGCCCGGCGCTGGGTCAAGGCGTTGCGCGAAGCGGACGCGGCGCGCACTCGGCGCGCCCCGTCGGCGGCGGCCGATGCGTTCACTATCTGAGCGTATCGACGCATTTTCTCCGCCGCCCGCGCCGGCGCGGGCGCGCGAAACGTTCTGGCCCCGGGTCTGCCCCGCTTGACCGCTTGCGCAGCGCTCTTATACTCTTGCGAAGCTTAACGAGCTGAAGGATGCCGGCCGCCCCATCTGGGTCTCGTGCCGGTAACGATACGGTCGCCTCGCACGAGGCGTTCCGCGGGGCAAAGAAGAGTAAAAGGTAAAAGAGGAGACGTCATGGCTCACAACGCCGACGCCAATCGAGCCGCCAAACGCTGGCTCTGGCTACTGGTCATACCCTGGATCGCCATGATCTGGGTGCCGTCGTATAACAAGATCGACCCGCAGCTGTGGGGTTTCCCGTTCTTCTACTGGTATCAGCTGTTGTGGGTGCTGGTGAGCGCGGTCATTACGGCCATCGTCTACTTCAAGACAAAATCGCGTTCGAAGCCGGGCGCCTCTGCCGGGGGTGCTCGATGAACGCCACAGCAACATTCGTTTTCGTCCTGTTCTTCATCGGGGTAACGATCCTCGGCTTCGTCGCCGCCAATTGGCGCCGCGGCGATCTCGCCCACCTCGAGGAGTGGGGCCTCGGCGGCCGCCGCTTCGGCACGATCGTCACCTGGTTTCTGCTCGGCGGCGACCTCTATACGGCGTACACGTTCGTCGCCGTGCCGGCGCTCGTCTTCGGTGCCGGCTCGATGGGCTTTTTCGCGCTGCCGTACACGATCCTCATTTATCCGTTTGCGTTCGTCGTCTTTCCGAAGCTGTGGGCTGTCGCCAAACGACACGGCTACGTGACCTCGGCCGATTTCGTCGGTGCCCGCTACGGTAGCCGCATGCTGGCGCTTGCCGTGGCCGTGACGGGTATCCTCGCGACGATGCCGTACATCGCGCTGCAGCTCGTCGGCATCGAGGTGGTGATCGGGGGCCTGGGCTTCGATACGTCGGGCTTCGTCGGCGACCTGCCGCTCATCATCGCGTTTGCGATTCTCGCGGCCTACACCTACACGTCCGGCCTGCGCGCCCCGGCCATGATCGCGGTCGTCAAAGACTTGCTGATCTACATCACGATTATCGCGGCGATCATCGTCATCCCGGCCCAGCTCGGCGGTTTCGGCCATATCTTCAGCGCCGTGCCGCCCGCGAAGCTGCTGCTCAAGGCGCCCGATGCCGCAAGCCTGAACGGCTACAGTGCATATGCGACGCTTGCCGTCGGCTCGGCGCTCGCGCTGTTCCTGTACCCGCACTCGGTGACCGCTATCCTGTCGTCCTCCTCGGGCAACACGATCCGCCGCAATATGGCGATGCTGCCGGCGTACTCGCTCGTGCTTGGCCTGCTGGCGCTGCTCGGCTACATGGCACTTGCCTCGGGCGTGAAGGACATGCCCGAATTCGCGCCGTACTTCAAGGCGTTCGGGCCGAACTTCGCCGTGCCGGCGCTGTTCCTGCACTTCTTCCCGTCGTGGTTCGTCGGCGTGGCATTCGCCGCGATCGGCATCGGCGCACTGGTTCCGGCGGCGATCATGTCCATCGCAGCGGCGAACCTGTACACGCGCAACATCCACCGCGAGTTCATCAACCGTAACATGTCGCATGCGCAGGAAACGAACGTCGCCAAGCTCGTTTCGCTGATCGTCAAGATCGGTGCCGTCGCGTTCATTCTCGGCTTGCCGCTTACCTATGCGATTCAGCTGCAGCTGCTCGGCGGCATCTGGATCATTCAGACGCTGCCCGCTATCGTGCTGGGCTTGTACACGCGTAAGCTCGATCCGCGAGGCCTCTTGGCAGGCTGGGCGGTCGGCATCGGTGTCGGCACGTGGATGGCCGCTTCGCAGCACTTGAAGAGCTCGATCTACGCGATCCATATCGCCGGTCACGCGATTCCGGGCTACGCAGCGGTGTGGTCGCTCGTCGTGAACATCGTCGTGGCGATCATCGTTAGCATTGTCGTGCGCGCGATCGGCATGAGCCGGACTGAAGACCACACGCGTCCGGAAGACTATCTGGACGTGGTGGAAGGGTGATGCGCGACGCCCAAGACGCGTAAGCGTCGAAAGCGTCGAAAGCAAAAATGGGCGGCCGTGTGCCGCCCATTTTTGTAAGGCCTCGCAATTGCCGTTAGCATGCGCGGCGGCGAGGCATGCGTCATCCCACGAGTCATCCCACGAAGCCGTCGCGAACCGCATCGACGGGCGCATATCGACGAAGCGCCGGCTTTAGCCGACAATCGAGCCGTGACCCTATCCTTCCGTTCTCTCCGATGGCTGAGGCCGCCGCTCCTGCGCGTGGTCGTTTCGCCGTACTACCGATATCGGCATGCGCGCGCGCTGCATGCCGTGCGCGTCGGGCTGGCGATGCTCGTCTCCATTCTCGTGACTACCGGCATCAACGTGCCGAACGGCATCTGGGCTTCGGTGACCGTGCTCGTCGTCATCGGCGGTTTGCAGCATCACGGCAACATCCGCAAGAAAGCGACCGACCGTGCGCTCGGGACGATGCTCGGTGCGTTGGTCGGCCTTTTGCTGATCGCGCAACTGCATGCGATCGGTTCGATGCCGCTCACCTACGTGCTGATGTCCGTCGCGGCCGGCATATGCGGCTATTACGCGATCAGCAGCGCCGGCTACATCGCGCTGCTGACCGCCATCACGATCTGCATCGTGGCCGGCCACGGCGACAGCACGATCGATACGGGCCTGTGGCGCACTCTGAACGTCCTGATCGGCATCGTCATCGCACTCGCGTTCTCTTTCGCGCTGCCGCTCCATGCGACGTATTCGTGGCGGTATTTGCTCGCGCGCAATCTGCGCGATTGCGCGCGTATCCGTGCCCGCATCACAGAAGGACTGCCGCTCGACATAGAGGCGCACGTCGCGGCTTTCGCCGCGTTGAATACCCGACTGGTCAAGCTGCGTTCGCTGATGCCCTCGGTCGCGAAAGAAGTCGACATTCCGCTCAAACGGCTCGAGGCGATCCAGCGTGTACATCGCTCCATGCTGAGCGCGCTCGAAATGATGTCGACGAGCGCAGCCGTGCATCCGCTGGTCACACGGAACGCGACCGACGATGCCCATGCGATTCGGGCTTCGCTGCTTCAAATGGCGCGTGCGTTGCGATTCGGCTCGGAATCGCGCGCGGGACAGCGCTTGGACAGGCCGGTTGCCCGCTTGGGTGGGCAGGGAGCGCGCGCATCGGGCGGCACACCGGACACTGACTTGCCCGGGCCGCGCTGGGTCGCTCAATGGTTCGCCGAGCAGGCCGAGGCCCTCCGTGCGCTGCTCTCGGATACGGAATCGCAATGGCACATCGAAGGCGATGCCGCGGCCCGCGCGCAGATGCGTCGGCCCGATTGAATCAGGGCCCCTTGTTCTCGACGTTGACCATCCACGGCACGCCGAACTTATCGGTGACCATGCCGAATCCTTTAGCCCAGAACGTGGGCTGCCAAGGTAGCCGCACCTCGCCACCTTGTGCGAGCGCGTTGAAGATCTTTTCACCTTGGGCGGTGCTGTCGAGCGAGATCGAAATACTGAATCCCGAGTAGGCCGGCGCCGCCGTGTCGCCCGGCATGCCGTCGGCCGCCATCAGCGTGGTCTGTCCCACCTTGAACGCGGCGTGCATGATGCGCTCGCCCGCTTCACCTTCAGCGGCATACTCGGCGGGCGCCTCCTTGTTGCGCATCTTGAAGGTGACTTCGGCGCCGAGCGCCTGCTCATAAAATGCAAGCGCTTCGTCGCAGCGCCCGTGGAAGTAGAGATAAGGCTGAACTACCATCATCGTCTCCTTGGTCTGCGGTTACGGCATGGCTCAACGCAGTGTGTCGATCAGCTTCTCCAGCTTGAGGGCGTCCGCTGCGAAGGTGCGAATGCCTTCGGAAAGCTTCTCGGTCGCCATCGCGTCGTCGTTGAGTTGGAAGCGGAACGAGGGCTCGTCGACGGCAATGCGCGCGATCGCTTCGCTCGTCGCCGCTTCGGGCGATAGCTTGCGCTCGACGGTTTCATTGCTGTCGTGCAGCTTCTGCAGCAAGTCGGGGCTGATCGTCAGCAAGTCGCAGCCGGCCAGCTCGACGATTTGGCTTGTCGTGCGGAAGCTCGCGCCCATGATCTCGGTTTTATAGCCGAAATGCTTGTAGTAGGCATAGATGCGGCGCACCGACTGCACGCCGGGATCGTTCGCGCCGCCCATGGTGGCCTCGTCCCACGCGCTGCCGGCTTGCTTCTTGTACCAGTCGTAAATGCGGCCGACGAACGGCGAAATCAGCTTCGCACCCGCTTCGGCGCAAGCCGCCGCTTGCACGGAGGAGAACAGCAGCGTCATGTTGCAGTTCACGCCTTCTTTTTGCAGAACCTCCGCTGCGCGCACGCCTTCCCACGTCGATGCGAGCTTGATCAGTACGCGCTCGGATTTGACACCCTGCGCCTCGTACAGCTTGATGAGCTCGCGTGCTTTGTCGACCGAACGGGCGACGTCGAACGAAAGCCGTGCATCGACTTCGGTCGATACGCGGCCCGGGATGATCTTGAGAATTTCACAGCCGAAGGCAATCAGCAGTTGGTCGATGATTGCCGCGGCGGGCTTGCTCGCGTGTGCGCGTACGGTTTTTTCAAGCAGCGGCTTATAGGCGTCCTTTTGGACGGCCTTCAGAATCAACGACGGATTCGTTGTCGCATCTTGCGGTTTGTACTGCACGAATTGCTGGAAGTCGCCGGTGTCCGCGACGACGGTGGTGTATTGCTTCAGTTGGTCGAGAGCATGGGTCATGGCAGATTTGCGACGCAGCGAAGCGCCTCCGGTTCGAGTTCAGATGAGGGTCGCACCGCCAAAACGGCGCGCCCGGTTACGAATGAGACTATTTTAGGCCTCGTGGCGTTCACGCAGTCATGTCCTCGTGCGGCAAGCGTGCCGCGGCGTGCCCGAGCGGTCGCAAGAAAAAAGGCTATTTGCTCAGTTGGCGCATCGCGGCTTCGAGCCCGGCGAGTGTGAGCGGATACATGCGATTGCCGAGCAATTGACGGATGACCGAGACGGACTGCCGATACTCCCATAGCCCTTCCGGCTCGGGATTGAGCCACGCGTGACGAGGAAAGTGATCGGCGAGGCGGCGCAGCCAGACGGCGCCGGCCTCGGGATTGTTATATTCGACGGAGCCGCCCGCCTGCAGCACTTCGTACGGACTCATCGTCGCGTCGCCGACGAAGACGAGCTTGTAGTCGGGCGTGAACTTGTGCAGTAGGTCCCAAGTGGGCATGCGCTCGACGTGTCGGCGGCGGTTGTTTTTCCACACGTGGTCGTACACGCAGTTATGGAAGTAGTAGAACTCGAGGTGCTTGAACTCGGTTTTGGCCGCGGAGAAAAGCTCTTCCGTGCGCAGGATGTGATCGTCCATCGAACCGCCGACGTCGAGCAACATCAGCACCTTTACCGTGTTGTGCCGCTCGGGCACCATCTTAAGGTCGAGCCAGCCGGCATTCGCGGCTGTGCTGCGGATCGTGTCGGGCAGATCGAGCTCTTCGATCGCGCCTTCGCGGGCGAAGCGCCGCAGCCGCCGCAAAGCGACCTTGATGTTGCGCGTGCCGATTTGGACTTGATCGTCGTAATCGCGATAGCCACGCGCCTCCCATACCTTGACGGCGGTCCGATTGCCGGCCGATTCCCCGCCGATCCGAATGCCTTCGGGGTGGTAGCCCCCGTTGCCGAACGGCGACGTGCCGCCCGTGCCGATCCACTTATTGCCGCCCTCGTGGCGCGCCTTCTGTTCGTCGAAGAGCGCCTTGAGCCGTTCCATCAGCTGGTCGAGCCCGCCCATGGCTTCGATCTGTGCCTTCTCCTCGGGCGTGAGTTCGCGGCGAAGACGCTGCTCGAGCCAATCGAGTGGAAGCGCTAAGGCCGCGTCGGTCGATTGCTGCACCCCGCGGAAGTAAGCACCGAACGCTTGATCGAACTTATCGAAGTAGCGCTCGTCCTTGATCAGCGTGAGGCGCGCGAGGTAGTAAAACTCGTCGAGCGACGGTGCGATCACGGCTTCGCGCAGCGCCTCGACGAGCGTCAGGTATTCCTTCACCGAGACCGGCAATCGAGCCGCCCGCAGCGTGTAGAAGAAGTCGATCAGCATGCCGATGCCTTCGAGAAGCGGCGAGCGTTAGCGGTTATGACGATTCATGTAGACCAGCCGCTCGAACAGGGCGAGATCCTGCTCGTTCTTGAGCAGCGCGCCGGCTAGCGGTGGCACGATCTGCTTCTGATCGGCCGAGCGCAGCGCCTCGGGCGGGAGATCTTCGGCGAGCAGCAGCTTGAGCCAGTCGAGCAACTCCGATGTCGAGGGCTTCTTTTTCAGGCCCGATACGCCGCGTAAATCGAAGAAGCTCGCCAGCGCTGCGCGCAGCAAGTCCTCGCGGATGCCGGGGTAATGAACGTCGACGATGCGCTGCATCGTGGCCGGATCGGGGAATTGAATGTAATGGAAGAAACAGCGGCGCAGAAACGCATCGGGCAACTCCTTCTCGTTGTTCGACGTAATGACGACGAGCGGCCGGTGCTTCGCGCGCACGATTTCCCGCGTCTCGTAGACGTGGAACTCCATGCGATCGAGTTCGCGCAGCAAGTCGTTCGGGAACTCGATGTCGGCCTTGTCCACCTCGTCGATGAGGAGGACCGCCGGCACCTCCGATTCGAACGCTTGCCAAAGCACGCCCTTGACGATGTAGTTGGCGATGTCGTTCACGCGGGCGTCGCCGAGCTGCGAATCGCGCAGCCGCGACACGGCGTCGTATTCGTACAGGCCTTGCTGCGCCTTGGTCGTCGATTTGATGTGCCACTGATAAAGCGGCATGCCGAGCGAGGCCGCGACTTCCTCGGCCAACATCGTTTTGCCCGTGCCCGGCTCGCCCTTGATCAGCAGGGGACGCTTGAGCGTGATGGCGGCGTTGACGGCGAGTTTGAGATCGTCCGTGGCGACATACTGCGACGAGCCTTCGAAGCGCATGGCGGCTTGCTCTTGTCGAAAAAAAAATCAGTATAAGTCAGAAGAGCTAGCCGCTTTGCGCTGGGGGCATTATCGTGTCGGGTCGTGTTGCTTGATTCGCGGCGCGCAGCCCGGCGTCGCCGAGTGGACGCCTGGCCGAGCGGCGCGGTACAATTGCCGCGATTTTTTTGGCCGCTCGTTGCGATGTCGACAACAAGAACGGCACAGCGCCATTGCCCGCAGATTTTTAGCGGGCGCTCGTTTCCCCTCAAGCCAGGTTAGAACCTATGAACTCTTTCGTCGGCAAACATGTCGTGACCGTAGCGCTCACCGTGCTCGCGGGGTTTGCGGTGAGCGCGCAGGCGGCCGATGTCGTCGGCAACGCCAAGGCGGGCCAGGGCAAGGTCGCGATGTGCATCGGCTGCCACGGCATTCCCGATTACCGCACGGCATTCCCCGAGGTCTATCGCGTACCCAAGCTCGGCGGGCAGAATCAGCAATACATCGCAAACGCGCTGCACGAGTACAAGAAGGACGATCGCCACTTCCAGACGATGCACGCGGTCGCCGCCTCGCTGTCGGACCAGGACATCGCCGATCTCGCGGCTTACTACGCGTCGCAAACATCGGCTTCGACGAACAATCCCAACAAGTGACTGTCGTCACGGCCGGTTTCAGCTACCTCATTTCGCGGGATAGGAGAATTCATGAACAAGCCTGATCAGGCACTGCGCATGGTCGTCAACGCTGCAGGGGCAGCGCTCTTCGCGGCCGTCGGCGTCATCGGCTCCGCCCATGCGGCGAGCATCGAGAACGGTAAAGCGCTCGTCGAATCGCACAATTGCGCGGCTTGCCACGGGGCCAAGTTCACCAACCCGGTCAGCAACGAATACCCGAAGCTGGCCGGCCAGCACGCCGACTACCTGTACTGGGCCCTGCGCGCCTATCAAACGGGCACGGGCAATCCGAACTTCGGCCGCAACAACGCGATCATGCAGGCCCAGGTGCAAAGCCTGTCGCTGAGCGACATGAAGGACATTGCCGCCTATCTCGAGTCCCTTCCGGGCGATCTGGTCGACAAGAAATAACGTCGAACGGGCCGCGTGCGCGCCTTGCGCTCGGGGCCGGCCCGCCTCCGACACGATAGAAGCACCCCGCTCGCAGTTCAGAGGCGGGGTGTTTTTCATGCTGCCGGCGGTTCTGCGACAAGATGTCGCAGACCGTCGTCAATCCCTCGATGCGCGTCGCTCGATGCGGGCGAGGTAGGCGTCGGTGTCGGGCGGCGCGTGGGTGCGCTGCGCCTCCCAGATCGTCTCGCCCAGGCAATCCATGATCGCGTGCTGTGCCTCGTGCGTCGAGCCGAACCGAGCCGCAAGCCGATCATGCGCGGCTCGGATGCCGGGCGGCTGATCGATCGACAGTTGTTCGCTGATCGCCAGATGCATCGACAGATGCAGGAACGGGTTCGTGCGGCCCGCTTCGGGCGAGTAATCGGCCGTGGCCGTTGCGTCGTCGGCCAGTTCCGCGTGATATTCGGGGTGCTCGACGATCCAATCGGCCGCGATCGCTTCAAGCGGCGTGAGAATCTCGCCCGTGCGCTGCTTGCGCCAGGTGTCGATGAAAAAGCGTCGGACTTCGTCTCGGCTCGGATTGAACATCGTATAGGTCGACCTTTGCATAGGGCTGTCCGGCGCGGCGTCGGCGTTCGGTCGATACGCGCGCCCCCGTTCGCAGCCAGGCGGCTATTTTACGCTGGCCTCTGGGCTTCGCTCAGTGCGCGTCTATCCCCGCGCGGTTAGAATCGACCCGCTCGCATCGTTTCGCGGCGGCGTCTGCCAAGCGCCTGTAGGCGCGCTGCTCATAGCCTGCGCCGGCGATACAACCGACCGATATCACCGATACAACCAGTACAACCGATACAACGATAGAGACAACCGTTCCCGATGACGTCTCGTACTCCTTCCGCGCACGCCGAGACGCTGCGCGGCGCCTTGCTCGTAGCCTTGTCGGCTGCCGCCTTCGGCGCGATGGCCATTTTCGGGCGCTACGCTTATGCCGGCGGCACGGACGTACTGGGTTTGCTGACGCTTCGCTTCTTGATCGGAGGTTCAGTCCTTGCCGTCGTCGCCCGCCGGCGCGGCGTGGCATGGCCGCGCGGGCGCACGCTCTGGAGCATCGTCGCGATGGGCGCCCTCGGATATGTCGGCCAATCGCTGTGCTACTTCATCGCGCTGCAGCATGCGCAGGCAAGCCTAGTCGCATTGCTGCTGTACCTGTATCCGGCCTTCGTCACGCTGCTCGCGGCGCTTTGGCTCGGCGAGCGTCTGACGCGCGTGAAATGCGCCGCGCTCGTGCTGTGCCTCGCCGGTTCGGCGTTGATGGTCGGCGGGGGGCAGGGGGAGCCGCTCGGTATCGCGCTCGGCCTGACGGCGGCTGTCGTCTATTCGCTCTATATCGTCGCCGGTGCACGCGTGACGCGCGGCGTCGATCCGCTCGCGACGACGGCGATTGTCTGCCTCTCGGCGGCCGCGGTGTTCTGCGCGATATCGATCGTGCGTGCGCTCTCGGGCACGCCGCCGCATCTGCCCGCAACCCCGCTCGCATGGGGCGCGCTCGTCGCGATTGCGCTGGTGTCGACGGTCACGGCGATGCTTGCGTTCTTCGCCGGCCTGACGCGGCTCGGCGCGGCGCGCACGTCGATGCTTTCGACGCTCGAGCCCGTCGTGACCGTTCTGCTCGCCGCCGCGTTGCTCGACGAGCGATTGGCGCCGTTGCAGTGGATCGGGGGAGCCGGCGTGCTTGCCGCCGTGCTGTGGCTCGTTCGCGCCGGCGGCGGTGCGCGCGGCGAAGCCGTATCGCTGGAGGCGAATCTCTAAGTCTTTGTCGATGCGGCTGCCGGAACAACGACGCGGCGGCTTGGCACCGCCCGCATCCGTGCGCTTCGCTTCAAAGCTCGGGCGGCGGCGTTTTGGGCTTGAATTCGCAAAGCGGCTCGATCGTGCAGTGCCAGCACTCCGGCCGGCGCGCTTTGCAAACGTAACGGCCGTGCAAGATCAGCCAATGGTGCGCGTCGTGGCGGAACTCGGGCGGCGTGACCTTTTCGAGTGCCGCTTCGACGGCCCGCACGTCTTTGCCCGGTGCCAGGCCCGTCCGATTGGCGACGCGAAAAATGTGGGTGTCGACGGCGATCGTCGGCTGCCCGAATGCCGTATTGAGCACCACGTTCGCCGTCTTGCGGCCCACCCCGGGCAGGCCCTCGAGCGCTTCGCGTTCGGCCGGCACCTTGCCGCCGTACTGCTCGAGCAAGATTCGGCAGGTCGCGATCACGTTCTTGGCCTTCGTGCGGTACAGCCCGATCGTCTTGATATAGTCGGTAATGCCCGTCTCGCCTAGCGCGAGCATCGCCTGCGGGGTGTTCGCGATCGGATACAACTTGCGGGTGGCCTTATTGACGGAGACGTCCGTTGCCTGCGCCGACAGCATCACGGCGATCAGCAATTCGAACGGCGTCTTGTATTCGAGCTCGGTCGTCGGATGCGGATTCAGGCTTTGCAGCGTCTCGTAGATCGCGCGTCGTTTTTGTGCGTTCATGCAGCGCTCGCGAAGAGTGAGAAAGGGCTTAAGGCGAGTCGTGCGTGCGCCGGGCCGGGGAAGCCGTGTCGGGCGAGTCCTCGCGCGGGTCGCCGCGTGGGTCGCCGGCTTTGCTCGATCGATGATCGGGCGCGCGGCCCTCCGACATATCCCCGCCGGCTTCAGGTGCGGCGCCGAGCCGTTGCCGGCGTGCTTGCGCGGCGTCGATCTGCGCTTGGACATCCGCGCTGACGTTCGCGATGTTCTTCGGCCCTTGCCCCTGCGCGGCCAGCGCCTCTTTCTTTTGCCGGGCGCGTTCCATGGCGGCTTGGATGATGGCGCGCTTTTTGGCCGCTTCGTCCGCGGCGGTGCCCGCCGCGTTCGCCGGTCCGCTCGCGGGTGTGGCACGCGCCGCCGCCTCGGCGCGGCGCTCCGCTGCGCGTGCTTCGGCCGCTTGGCGTTCGCGCTGCAGACGTGCGGACCGCCGTGCGTGGCGTTCCCGCGCGGCATCGGCCTGCGCTTGGCTCCAGGCGTCCCAGCCCGTGCGCTCCGCCGTGATCGGCGTCATCGCGATGCAATCGACCGGACAGGGCGCGACGCAAAGGTCGCAGCCCGTGCAAAGCTCGGATACGACCGTATGCATGAGCTTGGGCGCACCGACGATCGCATCCACCGGACAGGCCTGCATACACAGCGTGCAGCCGATGCACAGCGTCTCGTCGATCACGGCCAGCGGTCGCGGGCGCTCCTGGCCGTTCTCGGGGTTCAGGGCAATCACCCGCTTGCCGAGCAGGGCGGCAAGGCGTGCGACGCCCTGCTCGCCCCCGGGTGGGCACTGGTTGTAGCCGGCTTCGCCCAGCGCGACGGCTTCAGCGTAAGGCCGGCAGCCCGCATAGCCGCACTTCGTGCATTGCGTTTGGGGGAGCAGATCCTCGATGCGGTCTGCGAGAGTCACACGATCGGTCATGTTCGGTACGTCTTGAGCATGCGGGCCGCGCGTGGCGCCGGCCGCTTCGCGTGCGGGAAAAGAGCGCATTATCGCCGATTTCCCGCATTGCTATCGTTCACCCATGTGCCATAATCGAAGCGCTTTTTCGCACGAGGCGCAGGGTGTTTCCGAAAAAAACGGTGCGCTCGTCCGTACTGCCGGCGTGGTTCAAGGAGGGTCGGCGGCGTGGCGGGGCAACGCGGCTCACGAAGCAAAAAGGCCACCATGAATCAATTGAAAATCAAAAGAGACCCGGAAGGAACCCGGCGCCGTATTCTGCTCGCGGCAGCCGAAGAGTTCGCAAATGGTGGTTTGTTCGGCGCGCGCGTCGACCAGATTGCCCGGCGCGCCGAGACGAACGAGCGCATGCTCTATTACTACTTCGGCAGTAAAGAGCAGCTTTTCACGGCGGTGCTCGAACATGCGTTTAGTGCATTGACCGAGGCGGAAAGAACGCTCGATTTAAACGGGATCGCCCCGATCGAAGCGATTACGCGGCTCGCCCATTTCGTGTGGGACTACTACCGCGATCATCCCGACTTGCTGCGGCTCATCAATAACGAAAACCTGCACGAAGCCCGCTATATCCAAAAGTCGACGCGCATTCGCGAGATGATTTCGCCGATGGTGGCAACGCTCTCTTCGATTCTCGAGCGAGGGCAGCGCGCGGGCCTGTTTCGCACCAACGTCGACCCTTTGCGGCTGTATGTGGCGCTTTCGGGGCTCGGCTACTACAGCGTCTCGAATCGTTTTACGCTCGAAGCGACGCTCGGCCGCGATTTCAATTCACCGGCCGAACGCAGCGAGATCGTACGCATGAACACCGAATTGCTGCTCGCGTATCTCATGCGCAAGTAGACTGCGCCGCGGTTTCGCGGCGCATGCGGTCGGTCGGATGATCAGGTCAGGCTTCGACCACCTCGCGCGAGCGCTTCATTTCGTTGTTGTGCTCGAGGATGAAGTCGCGCAACTGCGGATAGATGATCGTGCGCCAGCGACGACCCGAGAAAATGCCGTAATGGCCGCATTTCTCCGCGGTGAAGTGACGCTTGTTCTTTTGGGCAATGCCCGTGCACAGGTCGTGCGCGGCGCGCGTTTGTCCGCAGCCCGAAATGTCGTCGAGTTCCCCTTCGATCGTGAAGAGCGCCGTTTTCTTGATGTCCTGCGGCCGCACGAGTTCGCCGTCGATCTCCCACGTGCCTTCGGCTAGGCGGAACTCCTGGAACACGATACGGATCGTGTCGAGGTAGTACTCGGCCGCCATGTCGAGCACCGCGTTGTACTCGTCGTAGAAACGGCGATGCTCTTCGGCGTCTTCCTCGTCCCCGCGCAGCAGGCTTTGATAGAAGTCCCAATGCGAAGCCGCATGGCGCTCGGGGTTCATCGCGACGAAGCCCGCATGCTGCAGGAAGCCCGGATAAACATGGCGGCCGAAGCCCGGATAGTTCGGCGGCACCGTGTGAATCACGTTGTTTTCGAACCAGGAGTACGAGCGCTGCATCGCGAGCGAGTTGACCGATGTGGGGCTGCGCCGCGCATCGATCGGACCGCCCATCATCGTCATCGTGCGCGGCGTGTCCTCGCCTCGGCTCGCCATCAGCGAAATCGCGGCGAGCACCGGCACCGTCGGCTGGCAGACGGACAGCACATGCAGATTCTTCGCGCCGATGTGGTGGATGAATTCCTGGATGTACGCGACGTAGTCGTCGAGATGGAACGGGCCATCCTCGAGCGGGACCATGCGCGCGTCCATCCAGTCGGTGATGTAGACCTTATGGTCCTGCAGCAGCGTACGCACGGTATCGCGCAGCAGCGTCGAGTGGTGCCCGGACAGGGGCGCGCAAACCAGCACGACCGGTTCGTCCTTCAGTTGCGCAACGGCATCGCTGTCATCGGCAAAACGCTTGAAGCGCAGCAGACGGCAGAACGGCTTTTCGACGATCGTTTGCTCGATGATCGGAATGTTGTGGCCGTCTTTGACGATCTGATGAATATCGAACTCCGGCTTTTCGTAATCCTTGCCCAGCCGGTAAAGCAATTCATAGCCGGCGGACAACCGGGTTGCGCCGGGTACGTAGGCGAACGGACTTGCCGGGTTGGCGAACGATTTCGAAGCAGCCTGGGCCCAGGCCGTCAATGGGTTGAAGAGCGCGCGCTGAAATTCGTAAAACTGATAGAGCATGATGTAGGGCTCCCGCGGGGTAGGGACGGGGCTAAAAAAAGCGGCGCTCAGCGTCGCGGCTGGATCCCGAACGGATGCTCGTGACGTATGACTCGTAGTACTTCATTGATGATAAAGGAGAAACGTCCGTGGGTGCAACGCAGCAATTTGCCGGCCAGACGGGTATTTTCCCCGATACGGGTTGGCCGCCGGCCTGCCGATAGGACGCGCGCTCCCGCGCTGGCGCCTCAAACGGGGCAAAGCGCGGATGACGCACCAAAGCGGGGCATTTAGATCGCTTCACTGCCGACGTCGAGCCCTCCCGGGGCATGCTGGGGGGCGGGATGGCCCGTCGCGCGTGCAATCGATTCTTCGTGGCGCATCAGGTTCAAGCCCGTGTGGACGAGCGCCACGTGGGAGAACGCCTGGGGAAAATTACCGGTGAAGCGTTGCGTCTGCGGATCGTACTCCTCCGAGAGCAGGCCCACGTCGTTGACGAGGCCCACCAAGCGCTCGTACATCGCATGCGCCTCGTCCATCCGGCCTTGCAAGGCGAGGTTGTCCACCATCCAAAAGCTGCACGCGAGAAATAGGCCTTCGCCCGGCGGTAGGCCGTCATCGACCTTATGCGTGCGGTAGCGGCGCACGAGCCCGTCGAACGTCAAGTCCCGTTCGATTGCGGCCATCGTGGCTACGATGCGCGGGTCGTCCGGCGGCAGGAAGCCGACCAGCGGGATCAAAAGCAGGCTCGCGTCGACCTCATCGCCGCCATACACCTGGGTGAACGTGTGGTGCTCCTCGCTCCAGCCTTTCTCGCAGACATCGGCGTGAATACGCTCGCGCAGCGCGCGCCAGCGATCGATCGGCCCTGGAAGATCGAACCTTTCCGCGGTGCGCACACCCCGGTCGAAGGCGACCCAGGCCATTACTTTCGAGAACGTGAATTGCCGCGGGCCGCTGCGTACTTCCCACATGCCCTCGTCGGGGTCCATCCAGATCGTTTCGAGATGGTCGAGCATCACGCATTGGAGCGACCAGGCGGCTTCGTCGGCATCGAGGCCGCCGACGCGCGCCAGATACAGCGCGTTCATCACTTCACCGTAGACGTCGAGTTGCAACTGGCCGACGGCTTTGTTGCCGATGCGCACCGGCTGAGCACCTTCGTAGCCGGGCAACCAGTCGATCTCCGTTTCGGGCAGACGCCGCTCGCCGGCGACGCCGTACATGATCTGCGCTTGGGCGGGCGACCCGGCGAGTGCGCGTTCGAGCCAGATGCGCCACGCGCGGGCTTCGTCGTAAAAGCCGCAGCGCATCAACGCGAGCAGCGTGATCGTCGCATCGCGCAGCCAGCAATAGCGGTAATCCCAGTTGCGCGTGCCGCCCAGGCGCTCCGGCAGCGAGGTCGTGGGCGCGGCGACGATGCCGCCCGTCGGGCTATATGCAAGCGCTTTCAGTGTGATCAGCGAGCGCCGGATCGGCCCGGCATAGCGGCCCTTCACGCCGCATTGGGCGATCCACTGTTGCCAGTGCCGTTGCGTATGCTCGAGCAGCGCGTACGGGTCTTTCGCGGGCGGTAGCCGTTGATGCGATGCCGAATAGCCCAGCACGAAGGGAATGCGCTCGCCCGCGGATACGGTGAAATGCGCCACGGTGTGCATATTCTCGCCGCGCAGCTCGACCGGCGTGCGCAGCGCCACGGTGTCGGGGCCCACCACGGCTTTGATGCCTCCGGCGCCTCGGTTCGAGCCGTCCACGAGCCGCGTGACCCAGGGCACCGATAGCCCGTAGTCGAAACGCAGCGTGAGCGTCATCGACATCGGCACCGTCCCGCGCTTGCCTTCGACGATGCGCACGAGCTGGGACCGGCCGTTGCCGGGCACCATGAAGTCGGTCACGGTGACGGCGCCCTCGGGCGTCTCGTGGTCGGTCTCGAGAATGAGCGTGCCGTCGCGATAGCGGCGCGTGCGCGTGACGGGTGCGTCGGTGGCGGGGGCGATGCGCCATGCGCCGTGTCGTTCGTCGCCCAGCAGTGCGGCGAAGCAGGCACCGGAGTCGAAGCGAGGCCAACAGAGCCAGTCGACCGATCCTTCGCGCGAGATGAGCGCGGCCGTATGGCCGTCCCCGACGACGGCGTAGTCTTCGATATGCGCAGGCATGATCTTGGATTTCTCCCGCTGTGCGTACGAATGCGATCCCAATTCGGTAGGGAATGCGCGTCAACGTACATGCTAGCGCAGCAGACTCAGCAAAGCTTACGCCTCGCATGAACTCTTCAGCCCGAAAACGATTTTGCGTTGCCACGGCACAAAACCGCTGGCTACAATCGGGCTTCGGGGATTCCGGCCGTGCGTGTCCGATACAACGAACCAGGCACTAGCGTGTCGCGCATACGGCCATCCATGCGCCAGCATCAACACTCACAGACAGCGAGAATTGACGCCATGCTGAATCCGTCGAAAACCGATTGCATCACCATCCTTTCCGCAGCGCGCGAGCTCGACGAAGACGCCCTGCTCCGCCTGGACCCTCGTACGCTCGGCCTCACGCGCAACGGCATGTCGACCGCCGCCGCGTTTCTGATCGAACGTGCCTGCTTCAAGCGCCACAGCGACGGCGACGGCCACATTGTGGTCGGCGGTTTGTCGCTGCAAGGCAAACTGCGGCTCGACCAGCTCACGAACGGTTGAGCGTTGCCCGGCGGCCGGTGCGCGAGCTCAGAGATGCAGGGAGTGCGCGCCCGGCCCGAGTAATCCTAGAACCCCGATGACGATGAGGTAGAGCGCGACGATGTAGTTCAAAAGGCGCGGCACTATCAAAATCAGTATGCCCGCGATCAGCGCGGCAATCGGCCCCAAGCTGACGGAAATATCCATAACGCCTCCTTTTATGATTGGCATTGTCCATGCAACGCAGTGGCGCGCATGTTCGGTAAGAGCTTACAGGTGGCTCAAAGGTTTCTTGCTCGCTTGCACGTTCGGCGCAGCGCCTGCGCTTGCCCAAACCGGCACAGCACCGGCAGGCGGCTCCATTTACGATCTGCTGATCGGCACTTATACGGCAAGCGGCAAGAGCCGCGGCATCTACGTCTATCGCTTCGACTCGGCCACCGGCCAGGCCACTCAGGTCTCTTCGGTGCAGACGGTCAACCCTTCCTATCTCGTCGTTGCCCGTGATAACCGGCATGTCTATGCCGTCGACGAATTGCCCGGCGACAATGGCCCGGCGACGGAGCGCGGCGCAATCAGTGCGTTCGCATTCGATCCACGGGCAGGCCAACTGACGTTCGTCGATCGCGTCTCGTCGGAAGGTAACGATCCTTGTTACCTGAGCTTTTCTCCCGATGGCCGCTATTTGCTGACGGCAAATTATTCCGTCGCCTCGAATCCGGGCGGCAGTTTTGCCGTGTTCCCGCTGCGCGAGGACGGAAGCATCGGCCCCGCGGTGCTGACCGTGCATCATGAAGGCGGCGGCCCGGTGACCGGCAGGCAGGACAACGCGCACGTTCATTCGACGGTATTCGCACCCGATGGCCGCTACCTCTTCGTGCAAGATCTCGGCGCCGACAAGCTTTACGAATACCGCTACACGCGCGACGGCAGCCGCGGGCTCTTCAGCCCGACGCCCGAGGGATACCTGCAGATGCCGCCGGGATCGGGCCCTCGGCATCTCGTGTTCGGCGCGAGCGGGCACTATGCCTATTTGACGAGCGAGTTGGCCGGTACCGTCACGACGCTCCGATACACGAACGGCAAGCTCGAGCCGCTGCAGACGATCAAGCTCGCGGCGCCGGGCTTTACGGGCAAGGTCGGCGCGGGGGCGATCCACCTCTCGCCCGACGGCAAGTTCCTTTATGCAACGAATCGCGGCGACGCCAACGACATCGCGATCTTTTCGGTCGGCGCGGACGACGGGCGGCTCAAGCTGGTCGGAAGGCAATCGACGCTCGGGCGCACGCCGCGCGAATTCGCGATCGATCCGACGGGCCGCTGGCTCATCGTCGGCAATCAAGACAGCGACACCGCCTACATCTTTCGGCGCGACCCAGCCTCGGGCCTGCTCGCGCCTGAGCCTACGCGCCTCGACATCGGCTCGCCCGTCGACTTCAAATTCACGCCGCCGACGTAACAGGCGTCGATGGCGGGCGCCACCGGCGGCGCGTGCGCGCAAAACAAAGAGAGCCTACGCGTCAGAGCTAGCGCGTAGGCTCAAAGCTACCGCCTCACGGGGGCGGGGCGGCAGGGATGAACGAATCTTTCGCATCAACACGTCCGCGCCAAGGGCGACCTTCGCGCCGCTGCCCTGCAGTGCGGGCGCGTTCTCGTCTGTTCTGTTCTGTTCTATTCCGTTCTGTCCTGTCCCGCAACCTCCATGCCGACCCGATTCGGTTCGCCGCTATCGGCGGCGCCGCCGACCGTCGATCTTCCCGTGAAGGCACAGCGTGCCGGCCGTTTGCTCTCGGCGCAGGCCGTCGGGGGCCGACCGGATATTTCTTGCAAAGGACGTGCACGTTTTACTTCGCCGCCGCACGCTGGCCGGTTCTACCCGCCCGGTCAGGGTTCGGAGCTTGGCGGCGCGAGGACCTCGCGGCTGCCGTTCACGCTCATCGACGAGACGAGCCCCGCCGCCTCCATCTGCTCGACGAGGCGCGCCGCGCGGTTATAGCCGATACGCAATTGGCGCTGCACGGCCGAGATCGACGCGCGGCGCGTGCGCACCACGAACGCTACCGCTTCGTCGTACAGGGGATCGGCTTCGGCGTCGACGGCATCGCCGAACAAGTCCTGCGCCGCGCCGTCGGTCGCCGGGCCGTCGAGAATGCCCTCTTCGTACTGCGGCTCGCCGAACTGCTTCAAATGCTCGACGACCCGGTGGACCTCTTCATCGGCCACGAACGCGCCATGCACACGCTGCGGATAGCCGGTGCCGGGAGGAAGGAACAGCATGTCGCCCTGACCCAGCAGCGATTCGGCGCCCATCTGATCGAGGATCGTGCGTGAGTCGATCTTGGACGAAACTTGGAACGCCACACGCGTCGGAATGTTGGCTTTGATGAGTCCCGTGATGACGTCGACGGACGGGCGCTGGGTCGCGAGGATCAGATGAATCCCCGCTGCACGAGCCTTCTGCGCGAGCCGGGCGATCAACTCTTCGATCTTCTTGCCCGCGACCATCATGAGATCGGCGAGCTCGTCGATGACGACGACGATCATCGGCAACGCTGCCAGCGGCTCCGGGGCTTCGGGCGTGAGCGAGAACGGATTGCCGATCTTCTTGCCCGCGGCGTGCGCGTCGCGCAGCTTCTGATTGAAGCCGGCCAGGTTGCGTACACCGAGGGCCGACATGAGCCGGTAGCGTCGCTCCATCTCGCCGACGCACCAGTTCAGCGCATTCGCGGCGAGCTTCATGTCGGTGACGACGGGGGCCAGCAGGTGAGCAATGCCCTCGTAGACTGACAACTCGAGCATCTTCGGATCGATCATGATCATCCGCACCTCGTCGGGCGTCGCCTTGTAGAGCAGCGAAACGATCATGGCATTGATCGCGACCGACTTGCCCGAGCCGGTGGTGCCGGCAACGAGCATGTGCGGCGCTTTGGCGAGATCGGTGACGACCGGGTGGCCCGTGATGTCTTTACCCATCGCGAGCGTGAGCTTGGAGGCCGAATCGCGATAGGGCGCGGCGGCGAGGATCTCGGACAGACGGATCGTCTGGCGCTTCGCATTGGGCAACTCCAGGCCCATGCAGGTCTTGCCGGGAATCGTTTCGACGACGCGGATCGACGTAAGCCCCAGCCCACGAGACAAATCCTTCATGAGCCCGACGATCTGGCTGCCGCGGACACCCAGCGCCGGCTCGATCTCGAAGCGCGTGATGACCGGCCCGGCCGAGGCGCCGACGACCGTCACGGGCACCTTGAATTCCTGGAGGCGCTGTTCGATCAATTGTCCGGTTTCGGTGAGCCGCTCGGCGGGGATCTCCTCGGTTTCCGCCGATGCCGGCTCGAGCAGGTCGAGCGTCGGTAATTCGACCGCCGAAGCGGCCGGCGCGTGGAACGTAAACTCGGGGCCGCTTTGCACCCGTATGGCAGGCCGGAGGGCCGATTCGATGATCGACGGCGGCTCGGCGTTAGCGGCGGCGACTGGCCCCATGGACGATGGCGCCGACGCGGGCATCGACGTCGCCGCGTGCGGTTCGGCCGCAAAGGCGGGCGCATAGCTTGCCGCCTCCGGTAGGGGCACGGCCGGCGATGACGGCGCGAGCGCTGTCTCCGCCTGCCGCGGCGCGCCGGTCATGGGCCAAGCGATGGGCTCGCCATCCTCCGCCCACGGTGGCATCGATGCTGTCGCGCTCAATTCAGTGCTTGAGGTATTCGATTCGCTTGCTGTCGCCCGTGCCGTCGTTTCCACCTGGGCGGGCGCTCGGTCGAAGAACTGTTCCGGCTGCTCGTCGTGCTCGGGCGCGATGGGGCCAGGTTCGAACGCCGCGTCGGTCGGCGCCTCGGGCGGGATCGAAGCCGTTGACGGCGGCGGCTGATGCGCGGCGGCCGACGTTGGCTCGCCCGTCGCGACCGGCGCATCGAGCGACGGCGCGTCGGTGGCTATCTCGGGCCGCGGCGTACTCGGGGCCGACGCCGCTGCATCGGGGCGCGGCGCGGGCGCAGCACCGCGACGCGTGAGGCTCGAGCTTGCGATCGCGGTCCACTGCGCGGCGTTTGCCTCGATCGCGCGCAGGGTTTCGAGGACGCCCGGCGGCGGTGCGGCCGGTGCCGCCGGTGCCGACGAGCGATGTGCCGCATCCATCGGTGTCGCGCCTTCTTCGGTCGGCTGAGCCGGTACGGCCGGCGGCATGTGCACGGGCCGACCGGACCCGGCGGCGGGCATCGTTTGACCGTACTGGGCGGAACCGGCCGCAGCGGCAACGGCAGGCGCGCTGCCGGCGGGACGCGGGCGCAGCGGCGCAGCGACGGGACGGTCAGCCGCTTGCGAATGCGCAGAGAAGGAACGATGCCGCACACCTGCCTCATGCGCCGCACCTGGCGCGTTCATCAGGCGCTTCGGGTCCATCGCGTTGATCGAGCGCGGCGTGTTCGCTGCCGGGCGCGCGCCGCTTGCGGCCTCGCCGGCGGGTAACCCCAGGTTGCGCCGCACGCTCCGGGCCGGCTTCCCCAGTTTGAACGACGCTGCGTTTGGACCGGACACGTCGGGTCCGAAACCGCGGGTGGCGCCTGGCATGTTCGCCGCGGCCGAACGGGCCGCGTGGCTGGCGCTAGGGGGCTGCCACGCCGTGGGCCGAGCGTAGCGGCCGGTCGATTTCGGCGCCATGGGGTTCGCGTTCGTCGTGCTGGTGCGCACGGCTGAACCGCCGAGGCCGCGCGTACCGGTTGCGGCGTGGCGCGATGCCGCCCGCGGCTGCATCTTCAAGCCGAGACCGAAGGCGCGGTCGGCCCAGCGCAGCGCATCGCCCCAACGAAAGCCGATGAGCCAAGGCAGCGAGGCGAGCATGAGCACGGGCAGAGCGAATAACGCTCCGCGCCCCAGCGCGCGCACGGCGCCGCTGAGCAGCGCGTGTCCGAGTGCGTTGCCGGTATGGGGGGCAAGCGCAGCTTCGATTGCGGCGCTGCCGATATACACGCCGGCGAAGCCGAGCCAAAGCCGGATCGCGCCGCGTCCGCGCGCGCCGGGCTCGCGCAGGCATGCTGCGATGACGAAACGCACGGCCACGGGCAAAAGCCAGATAACCGAGACGCCGAACCAGCCGAGAACTACCGTATGCATGCTAGAGCGTGAAACGTTCGAAAAAGGCGCGTCGTGCGCATCATCGATCTTCGCGCGCGAAGGTCAGCGTGACGCCGGTTGTCGCGACGATGCGCATCTGCTGCGGCGGGCGCATTTGCACGAGCGTCGCGCCGATATGCGCGAGCGCGTCGAGATAGGCGCGCTCCAGGCTGTCTGCTTCGGCGCCGCAGGCCTTGCGTGTCGTCGTTAGTGGATCAAGAGTCAATTTCCCGCTGCCAAGCGCATAACGCCCGGAAAAGCGATTACAACCCGCGAAACCGCTCGCGCGGCGCTGGCCGGACGTCGTGTCGAGCGTCAGCGTAGGCGCCGCCTTCGGGTCGGCGGGCACGCCGAACGCGGTCTGGCCGTCGCTCGTTTGAGCGCTCTGCAGCACCCAGCTCGTGCCGTCGAGCAATTGGACGGCGGCCGGATTGAGGGGGTTGCTGGGCCCGGCGGCGGAGTCGGGGTGCGTCGGCATCGCGCAGCCGGCGAGGGCGAGCCCAGCCGCGAATGCGCCGGCGCACGACAGCAGGCGCCGCGGCCGCGGCAAGGCGTACCGTAGCGGTGCGTTGGGTGGATTCGACATGACCCCGAACCTTCTTATTGAACTGGCGAAGGCGTAAGGGTAACGCACTCCCGTCGGCGAACGCGAGCGGACCCACCATCGCCGCCTGTCCGGCCGAGCGCCCGACCCGGCCAGAGCGCTCGTCTGCCCGTCGATGGCACGGCGAGCGCATGTTAACATCCCGCTCTTTCCTATACTCGCATCGGGATTTGCCATGCAGATCGGTCAACGGATCGGCACGCCGCTTTCGCCCTCGGCTACGCGCGTCATGCTGCTCGGCGCGGGCGAGCTCGGCAAGGAAGTCATCATTGCGCTGCAACGGCTCGGCGTGGAAGTCATCGCCGTGGACCGCTATCCGAATGCGCCCGGCCACCAGGTTGCGCACCGCAGTCATACGATCGACATGACCGACGGGCAAGCGCTCAAGGCGCTCGTGCAAACCGAACGGCCTCATTTGATCGTGCCCGAAATCGAGGCGATTGCCACGGATGCGCTCGCCGAGATCGAAGCTCAAGGCCTGGCCGAAGTCATCCCGACCGCGCGCGCGACACAACTGACGATGAATCGCGAAGGCATTCGCCGCCTCGCGGCCGAAGAGCTCGGTCTGCCGACCTCGCCCTATGCGTTCGCCGATTCGCCGGAATCGTTCCGGGCCGCCCTCGCGCGCATCGGCTATCCGTGCGTCGTCAAGCCCGTGATGTCGTCCTCCGGCAAGGGACAGTCGGTCGTGCGCGGTGACGCCGACATCGATCATGCGTGGCAGCACGCAACGGCGGGCGCGCGCGTCAACGTGGGTCGCGTCATTGTCGAAGGCTTCATCACGTTCGACTACGAAATCACGCTGTTGACGGTGCGCGCCGTCGATTCGGCGAGCGGGACCGTGCAGACGTCGTTTTGCGAGCCGATCGGGCATCTGCAGGTCGATGGCGACTACGTGCAGTCGTGGCAGCCGCAGCCCATGTCCGCGGCGGCGCTCGCGCGTGCGAAAGCGGTTGCCGAGCGGGTTACGGGCGCCTTGGGCGGCCGCGGCGTCTTCGGCGTCGAGCTGTTCGTGCGCGGCGACGAAGTCTGGTTCTCCGAAGTGAGCCCGCGTCCGCACGACACGGGGCTCGTGACGCTGCGCTCGCAGCGCTTGTCGGAGTTCGAACTTCATGCGCGCGCGATTCTCGGCTTGCCTGTCGATACGTCGCTGCTTGCACCTGGCGCCTCGGCGGTCGTCTATGGCGAGCTCGACGAAGCCGGCATCGCCTTCGAAGGCGTGCGTGAGGCGCTGGCCGTGCCCGGCGCGGACCTGCGCCTGTTCGGCAAGCCGGAGAGTTTCAAGAAGCGGCGGATGGGGGTAGCCGTCGCGACCGGGGCGAGCATCGACGAAGCATGCGAGCGCGCGCTCGCGGCGGCAGGTGCAGTGCGGCCGGTATCCGCTCGCTAAGCGTTCACCGCCTACGCGCCGCGCCCCCATGGGCGCCGTAAGCGGCGCTCGACCGTCCCCCGCCGGTCACTCCGATAGGGCCCGATCGCGCCGCCTATGCCGTCGGCCGCGTGCGGGCACGGCCCCTGCAATCTTGCGGTGCTACAATACCGGCCTTTCCGGCGGTATGTATCCGCCGGCCGGAGCTGGCCGCGCGCGAAGCGGGGTCGGGCGGGCGTCGGCGCGATTGCGCGAGACCTGCCGTGGCTCCGCCTTCACGTCGATCTTCATCGAGCGGCTGTGCGGCCGCGGCCGCGCGCTTGAACGACGCAGCGCCTCGCGGCGCACTTTTAGCGAACGCCACCATGTCAGATCCCGCTGTCCCGTCTACCACCGTGACTTTCGACCAGTTCGGTCTTGCCCCAGAGATCCAGCGGGCCGTTGCCGAACAGGGCTACTCCACGCCCACGCCGATCCAAGCTCAGGCAATTCCGGTCGTGCTGTCCGGCCGCGACGTCATGGGCGCCGCGCAAACCGGCACGGGCAAGACGGCGAGCTTCTCGCTGCCGATCATTCAACGCCTGCTGCCCGCTGCGAGCACCAGTGCCTCGCCGGCGCGCCACCCCGTGCGTGCGCTGATTCTTACCCCTACGCGCGAACTGGCCGACCAAGTGGCCGCGAACGTTCAGTCGTACGCGAAGCACACGCCGTTGCGCAGCGCCGTCGTGTTCGGCGGTGTGGATATGAACCCGCAATCGGCGGAATTGCGGCGCGGCGTCGAAATCCTGATCGCGACGCCGGGACGCTTGCTCGATCATGTCCAACAAAAGACGGCCAATCTCGGTCAGGTTCAGATCCTCGTGCTCGACGAGGCCGACCGCATGCTCGACATGGGCTTCCTGCCCGACTTGCAGCGTATCTTGAATCTGCTGCCGAAAGAGCGGCAGACGCTGCTGTTCTCGGCCACGTTTTCGCCTGAAATCAAGCGGCTCGCGTCGACCTACCTGCGCAACCCGCAGACGATCGAAGTCGCGCGCAGCAACTCGACCGCCACGAACGTGACGCAGATCGTTTTCGAGGTGGCCGAAGGCGACAAGCATGGCGCTGTGGTGCAGTTGATTCGCGAACGCCAGTTAAAGCAGGTCCTCGTATTCTGTAACAGCAAGATCGGCGCGAGCCGGCTGGCTCGGCTGCTGGAACGTGATGGTGTGGTGGCCTCGGCGATTCACGGCGACAAGACGCAAAACGAACGCATGCAGGCGCTCGATGCGTTCAAGCGCGGCGAAATCGAGGCACTGGTGGCCACCGACGTGGCCGCGCGCGGGCTCGACATCGTCGAATTGCCGGCCGTCATCAACTTCGATTTGCCGTTCAATGCCGAAGACTACGTGCACCGTATCGGGCGCACGGGGCGTGCGGGCGCGTCGGGCGATGCGCTATCGCTGTGCAGCCCGAACGAACGCAAGCAGTTGGCCGAAATCGAGAAATTGATCAAGACGCCGCTGCAGGTGCAAACGCTGGCGGTGGATGTCCCCGTGCGGCGCGGCCGCGAAGAGCCGCCGCGTGCCCGGCGCGATCGCGACGAGCGTCCGGCCCGTCGCCATGGCGGTGCCGCGCATGAGCGCCCGGCTTACCGCGTGAACCATGCGCCTGTCGATGAGTTCTTCTTAAAGCCGTACGAGCCGTCACCGTCGGCACGCAAGGAAGAAGAGGCGAAAAACGCCGAAGCCGCATCGGCGAAAGCGCCGAAGCAGCCACTGGCAGCCCTGCTCGGCGGCTTTGGGATGCCGCGGCGAAACAGTTCGTCCTCCTGATGTTTGCTCGATTTTCCGATTTTCCCGAGGGGTTGAACGACGGCGTGGGGGGGCGGCACCGGATGGCAAGGGCATGACCTCGGTCGCCTGCATTTCGCCCTCAAATCGGAAATTCCGTCGTCGATAAAATCTCCTTGAGCACCATGAACGAGCGCACCTGCCGCACACCTGGCAGGTAAAGCAGTTGTTCGGCGTGCAGCCGATTGAAGCTGTCGCTGTCGCGCGTGCGCACGAGCATGAAGTAATCGAATTCGCCCGTCACGACGTGGCACTCCATACACCCCGACACGTTGCGCGCGGCTTCCTCGAAGGCAGCGAACGCCTCCGGTGTCGAGCGGTCCAGCACGATCCCAATCACCACGAGCATGCCGGCTCCGACGGCCTTCGGGTCCAGCAACGCTACGACGCCACGAATCATCCCGACCGCCTTGAGCCGCTCGACGCGCCGCAAGCATGCCGGTGCACTGAGCTTCACCTTCTGAGCGAGCGCGACATTCGAGATCGATGCGTCGTGCTGCACCTGCTTGAGAATCGCGCGGTCGATACGGTCGAGTTGTGTTACGGAAATCGGCTCGGCCGCGGGCGGTGACCGCCGCGCGGCCGGGCGCGGCGTCGATCGAGTCGGTGCGCTATTTCGGCGAGAATTATCACGCAATTTCGTTGCGCACATAACGAACCCCAAGAACTTTCATTAGCATCATGTCGTAAGACATGCGTGAAAAGTAAACGACGAGGCGAAACTTCGCAAGCCAATTTCGTCGATGCTTGGCTTATCATTTTCGGGTGCATGACTGCACGGTTTCTCGGCAATGCCCTTCGCCTTAGATGCCTTTTGCACTCGCCAGCGCGTGCCCCGCCCGATAGGAGGCCTTGATGAATCTGCAGCGATTTCCCCGTTATCCGTTGACCTTCGGCCCCACGCCGATTCAGCCGCTCAAACGCTTGAGCGCGCATTTAGGCGGCCAAGTAGAGTTGTATGCGAAGCGTGAAGACTGCAATAGCGGCCTCGCCTTCGGCGGCAACAAAACCCGCAAGCTCGAATACCTCGTGCCGGAGGCCATTGCACAAGGGTGCGACACGCTCGTCTCGATCGGGGGCATTCAGTCGAATCAGACCCGGCAGGTTGCGGCCGTGGCCGCCCACCTCGGTATGAAGTGCGTACTCGTACAGGAGAATTGGGTCAATTACGCCGACGCCGTCTATGACCGCGTCGGCAATATCGAGTTGTCGCGCATCCTCGGTGCGGACGTGCGTCTGGTGCCCGACGGCTTCGACATCGGCATCCGCAAAAGCTGGGAAGACGCGCTGGACAGCGTTCGCGCGGCCGGCGGCAAGCCCTACGCGATTCCAGCCGGGTGCTCCGAGCATCCGCTCGGCGGGCTCGGCTTCGTCGGGTTCGCCGAGGAAGTGCGCCAGCAGGAAGCCGAGCTCGGATTTCGGTTCGACTACATCGTCGTCTGTTCGGTCACGGGCAGCACGCAAGCGGGGATGATCGTCGGCTTCGCGGCCGACGGTCGCAGCGATCGCGTCATCGGTATCGACGCGTCGGCCAAGCCCGACGCCACGCGTGCGCAGATCGCGCGCATCGCCGAGCACACGGCCGAGCTCGTCGGTCTGGGACGGCCGATCGTCGCGAGCGACATCGTGCTCGATACGCGCTATGGCGGGCCCGAATACGGCTTGCCGAACCAAGGCACGCTCGAAGCGATCCGCGTCTGCGCGCGCACCGAGGGCATGCTGACCGATCCCGTCTACGAGGGAAAATCGATGCATGGGATGATCGACAAGGTGCGCCGCGGCGAGTTCGAGCCCGGCTCGCGGGTGCTGTATGCGCATCTGGGCGGCGCTCCCGCATTGAGCGCCTACAGTTTCATCTTCCGCGACGGTTGAACCGCAAGCCGAGGCGCGCCGGCCATCGTTGGACGGTCTCGCTCGGCATGCTGCCGGTCGCGATGCGCCGCGGCCGGCCGCGTCGGTCTGGCTAGGGCCGGTCGTGCGAAGGGGGCGGCGAGCGCGAAGGGTCATCGCCGAACCGTCGTGCCCAGGCCGCAATCGCATCGGCGTAAAAAGCGTCGAGCGAGGTGTAAGGGTGGACGCGCGCTGCTTTGCGGGTGCCCGCCGCGCCTCGGTGCGCGTCGGCCGCGAGGTCGAGCCCCAAGTGCCGCGCTGCCGCGACGAGCGCGGGGAGCGGATCGCCGGCATCGAGTTCGCGTGCGCCGGTTTGCTTGCTGAGCTTTTCACCGTGCGCATTCACGACGACGGGCACGTGCAGGTACGAGGGCGTCGGCACACCGAGGCAGCGCTGCAGATAGATCTGGCGCGCCGTCGAATCGAGCAGGTCGGCCCCGCGCACGACGTGCGTGATCGCTTGCTCGGCATCGTCGACGACGACGGCCAACTGATAAGCCCATTGCCCGTCGGCGCGCTTGAGCACGAAATCGCCGACTTCCGTTGCCAGGTCTTGTGTCTGCCGGCCCTGCCATCGATCGTCGAATGTCACGCGCTCGCTCGGGCCGTCGGGCACGCGCAGGCGCCATGCGCGCGCGACCTTACCGCGCAAGCCGTGACGGCAGGTACCCGGATAGGCGAGCGTTGTATGGCGCGCGTGCACGCTTGCGAGCGAATCGGCGATTTCCTTGCGCGTGCAGCCGCACGGATAAATCATCCCTGCCTGCTCGAGCCGTTCGAACGCATGCGCATAGTGTGCCGTGCGCGCACTTTGCCAAATCGGCGGTTCGTCGCTTTGCATGCCGAAGCGGGCCAGCGTGCTCAGGATCGCTTGATCGGCGCCCGGCACGGTGCGGGGGCCGTCGATGTCTTCGATGCGGACCAGCCATGCGCCACCGTGTGCGCGCGCATCGAGATAGCTCGCGAGTGCGCCGACGAGCGAGCCGGCGTGAAGCCGGCCGGTGGGCGAGGGCGCGAAACGGCCGCGGTAGGCCCGCTGCGCGGTCGCCGTGCGCCGATCGTTCGGCGCGAGTGCCGCCGTCACGCTGTGCGCGCGGCGTCCAGGTCCGGATGGCATGCGGGGCAGGTCTTGCCGGACGCGTAGAGCGGCGAGCGCTGCGCCTGCTGCGTGACAACGGCGCGGCAGTTGAAGCACTGGAGTGTTTCGGTCGGCGCAAGTTGCGGATTGACCGCGGTGCGGTAGTCGAATACGAAGCAGTCGCCGCGATAATGCGCGCCGCCCACTTCCTCGAAGTACTTCAGAATGCCGCCTTCGAGCTGATAGACATGCTCGATCCCGATCTCTTTCATATGGATGGCGGCTTTCTCGCAGCGGATTCCCCCCGTGCAGAACGACACGACGGTCTTGCCCGCGAGTTCCTCCCGGTGCGCCTGAACGACGCTCGGAAACTCGCTGAACTTGGCAATCCGATAATCGAGCGCGTCCTCGAACGTACCGACATCCACTTCAAAGGCATTGCGCGTGTCGAGCATGACGACGGGACGGCCGGCATCGTCGTGGCCGCTGTCGAGCCAGCGTTTGAGCGTGGCGGCGTCGACAGCCGGTGCGCGACCGAGCTCGGGTTTGATTGCCGGCTTTTTCATCGTGATGATTTCGCGTTTGCGCTTGACGAGCATGCGGCGAAACGGCTGCGTGTCGGAACGGCTCTCTTTGAATGGCAAATCGGCGAATTTGCCCTCGAATAGCGGGTCGCCGCGCAGATAATCGACGAATTCGCCGGCTGCCTCGGGCGTGCCGGCAACGAATAGATTGATGCCCTCGGGCGCGAGCAGGATAGTGCCGCGCAGGCCAAGTGCCGCGCAGCGTTCAGCGAGGCGCTCGCGCCAAACGTCGATGGCGTCGATCGTGACGAAGCGGTAGGCGGCGAGATTGACGATGCTCATGATGGCGGTGCGATAACGAGACGGGCTGCCGCGGCCGGCCGGGCAGCGGGCCGGCCGGCGAGCCGGATTGCCCCGGTAGGGCACCCGGCGGCGCCTGCGCGGCGGCGAAACCGCTATTATCCCGCAAACGCGGTCGACCTTGGTCCTAGGCCGTTCAGCGCGCCGGTCGAGGCCCAGGCCGGATGTACAATACGGCCCATGTCAGATCCCTGCTTCGTCCATCTCCGCGTCCACTCCGAATTCTCGATTGCCGACGGCATCGTGCGTCTCGACGACATCGTCAAGGCGGCGGCCGATGACGGCCAGGGCGCGCTCGCATTGACCGATCTCGCGAACGCGTTCGGTCTCGTTCGGTTCTATCAGGAAGCGCGCGGCAAGGGTGTAAAGCCGATCGCGGGCAGCGATGTGTGGGTGATGAATCCCGACGATCGCGATAAGCCGTCGCGGCTGCTGCTGCTGGTCAAAAACCGGCGCGGCTATCTGAATCTGTGCGAACTGTTGTCGAAGGCATGGCTCACGAACCAATATCGGGGTCGTGCGGAAATCGATGCCGCATGGCTTGATTCGCCGCTCAGCGAGGGGCTGATCGCGCTGTCGGGTGCACAGCAAGGCGACGTGGGCCTCGCGCTCGCGGCGGGCAACGAGCCGGCGGCCAAGCGCAATGCCGAGCGCTGGGCCGCGCGTTTCCCGAATGCGTTTTACATTGAATTGCAGCGCTACGGGCAGCCGGGCGCCGAAGCGTACGTACAGCAAGCAGTGGCGATCGCCGCGTCATTGAAGCTGCCCGTCGTCGCCACGCATCCGATCCAGTTCATGACTGCGGACGATCACACCGCGCATGAAGCACGCGTGTGTATTTCCGAAGGCGACATGCTCGCGAATCCGCGGCGCCAGAAGCGCTTTACGACGGAGCAGCGGTTTTGCACGCAAGCGGAGATGGCCGAGCGATTCGCCGACATCCCCTCGGCCCTTGCCAATACCGTCGAAATCGCCAAGCGCTGCAATTTGACGCTCGAACTCGGCAAGCCGAAGCTGCCGCTGTTCCCGACGCCGGACGGCATGTCGCTTGACGATTATCTCGTGCAGTTGTCGAAGGATGGGCTCGAAAAGCGCCTCGTCGAACTGTATCCCGACGAGGCCGAGCGCACGCAAGCGCGCGACACGTACTACGAGCGGCTCGACTTCGAGTGCGGCACGATCATCAAGATGGGCTTTCCGGGCTACTTCTTGATCGTGGCCGATTTCATCAACTGGGCCAAGAACAACGGCGTGCCCGTGGGGCCCGGCCGCGGTTCTGGCGCGGGCTCGCTCGTTGCGTATGCGCTAGGCATCACCGATCTCGACCCGCTGCGCTACAACCTGCTGTTCGAGCGCTTCTTGAACCCTGAACGCGTGTCGATGCCCGACTTCGATATCGACTTCTGCCAGGAAGGGCGCGATCGCGTTATTCAGTACGTGAAGGGCAAGTACGGCGCCGATGCCGTCTCCCAGATCGCGACGTTCGGCACGATGGCGGCCAAGGCCGCCGTGCGGGACATCGGCCGCGTGCTCGATCTCGGCTATAACTTTACCGACGGCGTGGCGAAGCTGATCCCGTTCAAGCCGGGCAAACACGTCACTATCGCCGATGCGATGAAGGAAGAGCCGCTCCTGCAAGAGCGCAACGACAACGAAGACGAAGTGCGGCAGCTGCTCGAGCTTGCGCAGCGCGTCGAAGGGTTGACGCGCAACGTCGGGATGCACGCGGGTGGCGTGCTGATCGCGCCGGGCAAGCTCACCGATTTCTGTCCGCTCTATACGCAGGGCGATGACGCTGGCGTTGTCAGTCAATACGACAAGGACGACGTGGAAGCGGTCGGTCTCGTCAAGTTCGACTTCTTGGGCTTGACCACGCTGACGATTCTCGATTGGGCCGAGCGCTATATTCGCCGGCTCGATCCGTCCAAGGCCGATTGGTCGCTCACGCAGGTGCCGCTCGACGATCCGGCGTCGTTCTCGATCCTCAAGAAAGCGAATACGGTTGCCGTGTTCCAGTTGGAAAGTCGCGGCATGCAGGGCATGCTCAAGGACGCGCAGCCCGACCGCTTCGAGGACATCATTGCGCTCGTGGCGCTTTATCGTCCCGGCCCGATGGATCTGATCCCGAGCTTCTGTGCGCGCAAGCACGGGCGGGAGACGGTCGAGTATCCCGATCCGCGCGTCGAACCTGTTCTGAAAGAGACCTACGGCATCATGGTCTATCAGGAGCAGGTGATGCAGATGGCGCAGATCATCGGCGGCTATTCGTTGGGCGGCGCCGATTTACTGCGCCGCGCGATGGGCAAGAAAAAGCCCGAGGAGATGGCCAAGCATCGCGAGTTGTTCCGCGAGGGCGCCGCCAAGAACGGCTTGACGGGCGAGAAGGCCGACGAAATCTTCGACCTGATGGAGAAGTTCGCGGGCTACGGCTTCAACAAATCGCACGCGGCGGCCTATGCGCTGCTCGCGTATTACACGGCCTGGCTCAAGGCGCATCACCCGGCTGAATTCATGGCGGCCAACATGAGCTTGGCCATGGACGACACCGACAAGGTCAAAATCCTCTACGAGGATTGCAAGACCAATGGCATCGCGGTGCTGCCGCCCGACATCAACTACTCGGCATATCGCTTCGAGCCCGTGGGCCAAGCGGATGGGAAGCGTTCGCGTACGATCCGCTACGGCCTGGGCGCGGTCAAGGGCAGCGGGCAGAACGCGATCGAAGAAATTCTGCGCGCGCGCGAGGAAGGATCGTTTACCGATCTCTTCGATTTTTGCGCGCGGATCGACCGGCGTGTCGTCAACCGGCGCACGGTCGAGGCGTTGATTCGGGCCGGTGCGTTCGATTCGATTCACGAGAATCGTGCTCAGTTGATCGCTTCGGTGCCGCTCGCGATGGAAGCGGCCGATCAAGCGAGTGCCAACGCAATGCAAGCGGGCCTATTCGACATGGGCGATGCGCCGTCGCGAGGCCATGAACTCGTGGATGAGCCCGCTTGGCACGACAAGCGCAAGTTGCAGGAAGAGAAGTCAGCGCTCGGCTTTTATCTGTCGGGGCATTTGTTCGACGCGTACAAGGATGAGGTGCGGCGCTTCGCACGCATGAAGCTTGCGGACCTGAAGGAAGGGCGCGACAAGCTCGTCGCCGGCATCATTGCGTCGCTGCGCACGCAGATGACCCAGCGCGGCAAGATGCTGATCGCGCTTCTCGACGACGGCACGGGTCAATGCGAAGTGACGGTCTTCAACGAACAGTACGAGGCGAATAGGGCGCTGTTCAAGGAAGACGAACTGCTCGTCGTGCAGGGGCAGGCGCGCAACGATGCGTTCACGGGCGGGATTCGCTTCACGGTCGATGCGGTGATGGATCTCGAGCGTGCGCGCAGCCGCTATGCGCAGGTCGTGAAGGTTTGCATGAACGGCAATGCCGATGCGTCGGTGCTCAAGCGAGTGCTGCAAGCTCATGGCGTGCCGCCGGCCGAACGGCAAGAAGCAGGCAGTTCGTTCGCGAGCGCTTCACGCTCCGATCGGCCCCGGGCGAGCGCCGCGGAGCATGGTCGCGCTCGAGGCGCGCCGACGCAGGCGGCGGGCCTCGGCGTGCAGATCGCTTACAGCAGCGAGCGCGCACAAGGCGAGCTTCGCCTCGGCGACACTTGGCGTGTGCGGCCGACCGACGAGTTGCTGGCGGCCTTGCGCAGCGAGTTCTCGGGCAGCGCGGTAGAGATCGTCTACTGAAGACCGTCTATTGAAGGCGCTGGGGCGCGGCGTCAAAAATCGAAGAATCTAATTATGTTCAACTGGATCAATGACTGCGTCGAAAAAATGACGCACGTACCCTATCCGCTGGTGCCGCACGATCCGGACAGCTTTCTGGCGTCCCAGTCTCGTTTCAAGCTGGCAAAAAAGTACTTGCATCGCTACCTCGCATTGCGCGTGCGCGGTCAGGTTCGGCGCGAGATCCGGCGTATCGAGCCGGGAATGCGCGTGCTTTGGGTGTACACCGGAAAAGCCAATTTCGGCGACGCCATCATGGAGATGTCCGGTCGCGCATTGCTGCGTGCCGCCGGCATCCGTGTCGATTTGCTGACGTTGCCGAAGCTGCACCCGCTATTTTGCGAAGACGACATCTTCGAGCACGTCTATTCGAGCGTCGAGGAACTCGACCCGCAGGCGTACGATGCGCTCGTTCTGAACGAATTCAACTATCCGTCGATCAAGCTGAAACTGCGTCACTTCGCAAAGACGCCTTTCGCGTGCCTTTTCCGTTATTTTCATGGCCCCGCGCGCAATCAGACGCTGTTCAGTTTCGCTGCCGTCAACGATGTCTTTGGCATTGGCCTTTCCGATAAGACGCTGGCGAGCCGCGCCAAACCGTATTTGCATTGTTCCGAGGCGACGCGCCGCACGGTCGAAGGTCAGCGCCCGGCGGCGCCGGCTATCGCACTATCGGTCGGCGGAATCGACGAGAATCGTTCGTATCGCCATTGGCCCGCCTTGCTAGCGATGCTCGACGCGACCGACGATGAATCCGTTCCCCGGCACATCGTCCTGCTCGGCTCCGACAATGGGCTGCAAGCCGCGTCCGAGATCATGAGGCAACGATTTGACCGGTTGCACGTCGTTTCCCACGTGGCGCGCTGTTCATTGCTCGAAGCGAGAGCGATCGTCGAAAGCTGCCGGTTATTCGTCGGCTGTGACGGCGGCCTCATGCATGTCGCGCATTCGACCAGCACGCCGAGTGTGACCCTTTTCGCGCAACGCGAGCCGATGCGCTTTTTCCTCACGCAGCAGTGTCGGTCGCTCGGTCTTCAGAGCGCCGGCGGCGCGAGCGAGATTGCGCCGGAGACCGTTCTCGAGGCGATCAAGGGGCAGTTGGCCGAGATCGCACGCACGTGTGTGAGCGGCATCGACGCCGTGCGGATCGATCACCCGCCGATCGGCGATTACCGCATCGGCGCGCGCTAGCCATCGATATGAATCGTTCGACCGTGGCGTCTTTCTTTCCTCCGTGGGCCGGCAGCTTCTTTGTGGCGGCGTTTCTCCTTTCGTACCCGACCGTGACGCTCGTCGTCCATGGCGGAGCGAGTGCGGTCTCGATCGCCGCGGCGCTCGTTGGGTTGTGCGTGCTGGCACTGCCGAGGGCTTCGGAACCGCCTCGCGTCGACCGAATCGTGGTCGTGACCCTCGTAGCGCTTGCCAGCCCGCTCGTGGCAACACTCGTCAGCGAGGCCTGGCACGGTAAGTTCGTCGCGAGCTTGCTCGATGCACCGTCTCGATTTTTGCTTGCTATCCCGATTCTGCTTGCGCTGCGGCGTGTGCGAGTCGGCCTCCTTCGATGGAGCGATCTGTCCTTCGCGCTGGGTGCGATTGCGGCGCTGCTCGTCCTGCTGCTCACGCCGCGCGAGCCGAACAGTCGATGGGCAAGCCCCTTCCTCGATGCGATCCATTTCGGCGATATCGCGCTAGTGCTGGGTGCGCTTTCGGCCTTATCGCTGAATTGGTGGAAAAAGGACCGGCTCCCCATTAAGGCGTTGAAACTCGTTGCGCTGGCGACAGGGATCTACGCGTCGGTGCTGACGGAAACGCGAGGCGGGTGGGTGGCTATTCCGGTCGTTGCCTTGCTGGTTTACCTGCGCGGTAGCCATCGCAGGGACGGGCGCCGGTGGCTGGTACCGCTCTCGATCGTGGCGGCCCTGATCCTGATCGGAGCGACTTCCCACATGGTGCGCGACCGTGTCTGGCTGATCTGGTCGGATCTGGTTCAGTACTCGCACGGTTACAAGGACACGTCCACGGGGGTGCGATTGCAACTCTACGAGGCCGCCATTTCGATTCTGCGCGAGCATCT
>Ga0207705_10000356_pt1 | contig 41455 bp, 33 predicted proteins | sample KBSC13metaG_FD_184314 | JGI IMG/M metagenome (GOLD analysis project Ga0207705, IMG submission 184314) | Corn rhizosphere microbial communities from Kellogg Biological Station, Michigan, USA - KBS C1-3 metaG (SPAdes) (version 2) | ecosystem: Host-associated > Plants > Roots > Rhizosphere > Soil ... | reverse complement strand
GTCGGTCATTCGAGGGTGAGTGAGGGTCCGCGGCGTGCGGCATAAGATAGCACGCGACGCTGACGCGGACATTCGGCCCCTCTTCGCGTCCGGGTGACCGCCCCGGGAGCGAGGTCGTCCTGAGTGAACAGGCGACTCACCCTCACAGGAGAGGAACCCATGCGGTCCAGACCCGCACTGCTGGTGGCGGGACTCGGCGTCATCGCGGCGGCGGCGTATGCGCCAGTAGCGATCGCGCGCCAGGCCACCGCACTGCACACCGGAAAGGACGGGTACTCGAGCGACGAGCGTGACTTCACCACGGGCCGCTCGGTGTACCTGCGGTCCACGAAGACGCGCGTCGGCAAGATTGTCGCGACGGATGACGATCACGCCTTTCCGCCGCGGTTCGGGAAGACCCGCGCGAGGGCAGTGCTCCTTCGGCACGTGGACGGGCCATTCGACTGGCTGCCCGTGGAAGGGCTGTCTCGCGTGTACGTGGTGCGCTGATTGAGGAGTGCAGAAAAGAATCGCCCCGCTCGAGCTCGAGCGGGGCGATTCTCCTTTGCCGAAGCGTGGTGCGAGCTCCCCAGGTAGGACTTGAACCTACGACCCTCCGATTAACAGTCGGATGCTCTGACCAACTGAGCTACTGGGGAATGGCGCGGTACAGACGTGAAAATTTAGCCGAGGCCGGCGTGAAGTCAATCATGCCGGAGCGCACTACGAGGCGCGGGCACGCTTGCGAGCAGGCGCGACGGCCGCGCGGCCGGAGTGTGCGGCACGCTGCGCGCCCGAGGGCGCGTTCCAATCGGGAAGCACCGTACGCAACCACGCTCCAGTGTGGGACTCCTCCACTGCGGCTACTTCTTCCGGGCGGCCCATGGCGACGACTTCGCCGCCGCCGGACCCCGCCTCGGGGCCAAGATCGATCACCCAGTCCGCGAGCTTGATCACGTCGAGGTTGTGCTCGATCAGCACCAGTGTGTGGCCGGCATCCACCAGTCGGTCGAACACGTTCGCCAGCTTGCGGATGTCCTCGAGATGCAGACCCGTCGTTGGCTCGTCCATGATGTAGAGCTTCCGCCCCTGCTTGCGACCGCCGAGCACGAGCTCGCGCGCGATCTTCAGCCGCTGCGCCTCGCCACCGGACAGCGTCGTGGCCGGCTGGCCAAGCCGCAGGTAGCCGAGCCCGACCTGCTGCAACTGCCAGAGCGCCTGGCCGAGCTTCTCCTCATACGGGAAGAAGCGAATGGCTTCGTCCACCGTCATCTCGAGGACGTCGGTGATGCTCTTTCCGAAGTACTTCACCTCGAGCACCTCGGGCTTGAAGCGCTTGCCCCCGCAGATGTCGCACGGCACGAAGACGTCGGCCATGAACACCATCTCCACCTCGAGGTAGCCAGCACCTTCGCAGGTCTCGCATCGGCCGCCGGCCACGTTGAAGCTGAACGTGCCGGCGGTGTAACCGCGCTGCCGCGCGGACGGCAGCGAAGCGAAGATGCGGCGGATCTCGTCGAACGCCTTCACGTAGGTGACCGGGTTCGAGCGCGGGGACTTGCCAATCGGGCTCTGGTCGACGAGGACGACGGCGTCGAGGGGCTCATAGCCGGTCAGCGCATCGTATGCACCGACGCGTTCGCCGAGATGCTGCTTGGCCGAATGCTCGCCGGTGAGCTTCGTCTCCAGCGCCCGCATGAGGACGTCGTGCACGAGCGTGCTCTTGCCGCTCCCCGATACTCCGGTGACGGCAGTGACGGAGCCGAGTGGAATGCGGATGTCGACATCCCTGAGATTGTGCTCGCGCGCACCCGTGAGGGTGAGCCACTGCGGGCCCAGTCGGCGCCGAGCTTGCGGGACGGGAATCTCGCGCTCGCCGGTGAGGTACTGCCCGGTGAGGGGGCTCTCGCGGACGCGCGACATCGGCCCGGCGAAGACCAGCGCTCCGCCCTTCTCGCCGCTCTGTGGCCCGAGCTCCACCATGTAGTCGGCGGCGCGAATGGCATCGAGGTCGTGTTCGACGACGAGTACGGTGTTGCCGCCGTCGCGCAGGCGCAGGAGCAGCCGGAGGAGACGATCCATGTCGCGCGAGTGGAGGCCGATGGACGGCTCGTCGAGCACGTAGAGCGTGTCCACCAGCCGCGAGCCGAGCGAGTTGGCGAGCGCGATGCGCTGCGCCTCGCCGCCGGAGAGCGTCCGCGTGGCGCGATTGAGGGAGAGGTAGTTGAGGCCGACGTCACAGAGGAAGGCGACGCGGTCGCGCGCCTCCTTGAGGATATGCGCCGCGATCTCCTGCTCCATCGGCGACAGCACGAGCTCGTCCAGCCACTCGATGAGCGTGCCGATCGGCAGCTCGCTCACCTCGGCGATGCTGCGTTCGGCGATCTTCACCTGCAGCGCCTCGGGCTGGAGCTTGGTGCCGTGGCAGGTCGGGCACTCCTGCGCCATCTGATACTGCCGCAGGAAGACGCGGATGTACTGCTTGTAGCGCTTCTCCTCGAGGTCGCGGAGAAAGGGAAAGATTCCCTTGAAGCCGCGGGCCTTGCCGTGAAGCAGTCGCTCGCGCTGGTCGGCGTGGAGTGCGCTCCACGGCACGTCCATCGGGATCCCTTCCTTCTTCGCGAACTCGGACAGGGCGCGGCGCTTGTTCTCGTAGCGCGGCATCGTCCACGGCGCGATGGCGCCGTCGCGGAGCGAGCGCTCCGGATAGGGCACCACCAGCGACTCGTCGTACTCGAGCACCGCACCGAAGCCGTTGCACTGCGGGCACGCACCGCGCGGTGAGTTGAAGGAGAAGAGCTGCGGCGTGGGCGCCGGCATGGTGGTGCCGTCATTCGGGCACTCGAACCGCTCGGTGAAGCGAAGCCGGGTGACGCTCTGGCCATCGAACGGCGAGCTGACCGGTGCGGCGAACAGGATAGCGGCGTCGCCGTCACCTTCGCGGAAGGCGGTGGCGACGGCATCGGCGAGGCGGCTGCGCGCTTCGTCTCCGACGACGAGCCGGTCCACGACGACGAGCAACTCCCTGGCGCGCGTGACGTCTGCGCCTTCCACCTGAAGCTCGTCGAGGTGCTTCACCACGCCGTCGACGGCGACGCGGACGAACCCCTGTGCGCGCAGGTTCTCGATCACGACGTCATGCGTCACCTCGCTGGAGAGGCGCAGCGGCGCGGTGACGTGGAAGCGCGTTCCTTCCGGCAGCGCGAGCACGGTATCGGTCACCGACTGCACGGTGTCCGGCCTGAGCTCGCGGCCGCAGATGGGGCAGATGGAATGGCCGACGCGCGCCCAGAGGAGTCGGAGGTAGTCGTAGATCTCGGTGGCGGTGCCGACCGTGGAGCGCGAGGTTCGAGTCGGGTTCTTCTGCTCGATCGCCACCGCGGGAGAGAGGCCGTCCACGAGGTCGACATCCGGCTTGTCCATGCGCTCGAGGAACTGGCGCGCGTAGGCGCTCAGCGACTCCACGTACCGCCGCTGACCCTCGGCGTAGATGGTGTCGAAGGCAAGCGAGGACTTGCCCGAGCCCGACGGACCCGTGATGACGGTGAAGGAACGCCGCGGGATCTCGAGGTCGAGATTCTTGAGGTTATGCTGCCGCGCGCCGCGGACGAGGATTCGGTCCTTCATGTCCGATGAAATCTAGCGGCACGCCGACCGAATAAACACCGCACCGGGCGGCAGTGCGCGACGGGCCCCGCTGCGCCTGGCAGTCGGGGCCCGTCGGTCCGTCGTCCCGCTGGTGCTACAGGGTCGTGGTGCGATTGCGGGTGGTGAGACGGTAGATCCAGAGCAGCAGCATGGCGCCGACGACGGCGAGAATGATGCTCCAGAGCGAGAAGCCGTTGAGACCGGCGCCGGTGATGAGGTTGCCGATGAAGCCGCCGATGAAGGCGCCGACGATACCGATGATGATCGTCACGATGATGCCACCCGGATCCTTCCCGGGCATGAGCGCCTTGGCGATCGCACCAGCGATCAGTCCGAGCACGATCCAAGCGAGGATACCCATAGCACTGCCTCCAGTAGTGGAAGTGGACGACGCCGGTTGCTAACGCAACGGGCGTACCACGTACGCATGAGGGCGGCAGGAGGACGGGAGGCAAGGAGGCAAGGAGGCGGCATCCCCGCATCCCGCATCCTCGCATTCGCGCATCCTCGCCGACAGTGAGACGCTTCCATTACCATTCCTCCCAATGGCTGCCTCGCTCTCCCCTCACGCCTCCGACGAGGACTTCGGCGTCAAGCGATACGACCGCCGGCTCGTACGGCGGTTGTTCGTGTACGTGCGCCCCTACAAGCGTCTCGTCGCCGGCGCGCTCGTGCTGTTGATGACGGAGGGCCTGCTGCAGCTCGTCGGGCCGATCCTCACCGAGCGCGTGATCGACGTCGCGCTCCCGGCGAAGGACGCGGCGATGGCGTGGCGTGCCGCACTGCTGTTTGCGGGCTCGCTCGTGCTCGCCTTCGGCTGCTCGTACGGCGAGACGCTGCTCACGGCGCTGCTCGGCCAGCGCGTCATGCGCGACCTGCGTCAGGAGTTGTTCGAGCACGTGCAGCGGCTGTCGATCGCGTTCTATGATCGCACGCCCGTCGGGCGACTGGTCACGCGCGTCACGAGCGACGTGGAGTCTCTGAATGAGCTCTTCACCGCCGGCGTGGTGGCGGGACTCGGCGACGTGTTCACGCTGCTGGCGATCGCCATCATGATGGTCGTCACCGACTGGCGGCTGGCACTCGCGGCGTTCGCGGTGATCCCGCTCGTCTACCTCACGTCGCACCTGTTCCAGACGAAGGTGCGCGTGGCCTACCGCGAGATCCGGCTTCGCCTCGCGCGCATCAACGCCTTTCTGCAGGAGCGGATCACCGGCATTCGGGTGGTGCAACTGTTTGGACGCGAGGAGGCGGAAACGAGGCGCTTCGCCGGACTCAACAAGGCGCATCTCGATGCCAACCTGCGCTCGATCACCATCTACGCGCTGTACTTCCCGGCGATCGAATTCCTGACCTCGGTGGCGCTCGCCGTATTGCTCGTGGCGGGCGCGCACCGCGTCGGAATCGGTGCGCTCACGGTCGGTGTGGTGGCCGCGTTCCTCCAGCTGCTGCGTCGGTTCTATCAGCCACTCCAGGACCTGGCCGACAAGTTCAACACGCTGCAGCAGGCGATGGCGGCATCGGAGCGGATTTTCCTCCTGCTCGACACCGAGCGCGAGCCGTCGGCCCTGCCGGCGCCGCCGGTGCACCACCTCGCACGCGACGAGCGGGTGACGATCGAGTTCGAGGATGTCTGGTTCCACTACGGCGACGCCGACGACGGCGCACCGGCGTGGGTGGTGCGTGGCGTGAGCTTCGTCGCGCGGCCCGGGCAGACGGTGGCGCTCGTCGGTCACACGGGCGCGGGCAAGACGACGATCGTGAACCTGCTGCTGCGCTTCTACGAGCCACAGCGCGGACGCATCACGGCGAATGGCGTCGACATCCGCGAACTGCCGCTGGACGAATGGCGCCGGCTCATCGGCTACGTGCAGCAGGACATCTTCCTCTTCGCCGCCGACGTACGCACGAACATCCGGCTGGATGCCCACATCGACGACGCGACCCTGCTCGCCTCCGCCGCACGGGTGGGGGCTGACCGTGTCGTGGAGCGCCTTCCGGCGGGACTCGACCAGGTGCTCGGTGAGCGGGGTGCCACGGTGAGCGTAGGCGAACGGCAACTGCTCTCGTTCGCGCGAGCACTCGCCGCCGATCCGGCCGTGCTCGTGCTGGACGAGGCGACGAGCGCGGTAGACAGCGAGGCGGAGGCGGAAATCCAGCGCGGGCTCGCGGCGTTGATGCGCGGCCGGACGACGATCGCCATCGCGCACCGGTTGAGCACCATCACGTCGGCAGACGAAATCCTCGTGCTGCATCATGGCGAGGTACGCGAGCGCGGTACGCACGCGCAACTGCGCGCTCGTCAGGGACTGTACGAGCGGCTCTATCGCCTGCAGGCGGGCGAGCAGGGGACACCGGCAGCGGGCTCCGCCGCGCTTGCCAGCCTTCCGGGCGCCCGATAGCTTCCGCCGTCACCGGGTCCCGGGCGCTCCCGTCGCGAGACCGTCCGCGCCGTCCGCGCCGAAGTCCGACCGCGCTTCGCCCCGCCATGCCCGTCCTCCAGCTCAACGATCAACAATTTCCGCTTGGCGCGGGTCCGACCCGCATCGGTTCCGGCGACGACGTGCAGATCGCGTTGCCGGGCGACCGCGCGGCCGGCGTGCAGGCGGAGATCGAGCGGGCAGGCAGTGGACCGGCAACGATTCGTCGCTCGACTCCCACGGCGCAGGTGAAGGTGAACGGGGTACTCCTCGGTGCCGAGCCGACGCCCCTGATGCATGGCGATCGCGTGGAGATCGGCGGCGTCGAGCTGCGTTACGCGGACGACTCCAAGGCGGGCGCTACCCAGTTCGTGAGCGTACACGACATCGGAGCGCTCGCCGGCGGCGAGCGCTCCGCTGGCACTCGGCCGGCGGCCCCGTCGGGCGGACGCCTCGTGTCACTCGTCGATGGCAAGGAGTACATGGTGCCTGACGGCGGCCTGCTGCTCGGCCGCGACGCGTCGTGCGACGTGGTGGTCGCGCAGAACGAAGTGTCACGTCGCCATGCCGAGATTGCGCCGGGCGATCTGGGGTACGTGGTGCGCGATACGAGCGCGAACGGCGTGTTCGTGAATGGTGAGCGGGTGCAGGGCTCGCGGCGGCTCAACCGCTCTGACGTATTGCGAGTGGGCACCGAGGAGTTTCGCTTCCACGCCGATGCCGCACCGGCGGTTGCCGCGCCCGTTCCGGCGGCGGCGCCGACGCCGGTGACAAGCGCACCCGCTGCGCCGCTCCCGGGCGCCCGGGGGGTCGATGCCGCGAAGGCGACGATGATGTCGCAGCCGACGTCGCCCGCGATGCCGCGCACCGACGACCCGCGCCCGGAGCTCGCCTCGCTCGAGATCCTGAATGAAGGCCCGAGCAAGGGGACGCGCTTCGTCGTCCGGACCGCTCTCACTCACGTGGGACGCGGCGCGCACAACGACATTCGCCTCGCGGACGACAGCGTGAGCGAGACCCACGCCAAGCTGCAGCGGCGCGATGACGGGTGGTATGTGGTGGACATGAACTCCACCAACGGCACCTACGTCGGCGGCACGCGGATCGCGGGGGAGCGCCGCCTCGAGGGAACGCCTGACGTTCGCTTCGGCGGGATGAAGCTCCGCTTCACGTCCGCCGATGCCGCGACGGAGGGTGAAGGGAAGGGAACGCGCGCCATCGCATCGGTGGAGCGGCTCCGCCGGACCGTACCCGCAGCGGCGCCGGCGCAGCCGACACCGGAACCACGATCGGGGGGCGTGCCGATCTGGGCGTGGGTCGCCGCCGTGATTCTCCTCGCCGCCGCGGCCCTCTTCATGCTTGGGGGGCGCGCGTGAAGCTTCTCCACGCAGCGCGGACGGACGTCGGCATGATCCGGTCCGGCAATGAGGACAATTTCACCGTCGACGCGAGCCCGACGCGCGGCATCTTCATCGTCGCCGACGGGATGGGCGGACACGCGGCGGGCGAGGTGGCGAGCGAGATGGCCGTGCGCATCGTTCAACGCGAGCTCTCGCCCGTCCGCGATCTCGATGGTGAGGATGTGGTGCAGATGGTGGCGGCCGCGCTGAAGCGCGCCAACCGCGCCATCCACGACCGCACGCTCACCGAGACGGACAAGCAGGGAATGGGTACCACGGTGTCTGCGCTGCTGCTCGCCGGCACGCGCTACCTCATCGGCCAGGTGGGCGACTCGCGCGTCTACCTGTTCCGCGAGGGCGGCCTGACCCAGCTCACGAAGGACCACTCGTACGTGCAGGAGCAGGTGGACGCCGGCTTCCTCACGCCCGAGCAGGCGCGCTACCACCCCTACAGCAACGTCATCACGCGCTGCGTCGGTGCGGGTCAGGACGTCGAGCCCGACATCTATCGGGGCGAGATGCGTCCCGGGGACCTCTTCCTCGTCGCGAGCGACGGGTTGACGGGGATGGTGGAAGATCGCCGCCTCGCACAGTTGCTCGGCTCGCGCGCCGAGCCCGAGCGAAAGGTGCAGTCGCTGATCGCAGAGGCCAACGGACGCGGTGGACTGGACAACATCACCGCGATCCTCGTGCAGGTGCTGGAGATCGGTCCGAGCTCCGACGATCCGAACCTCACCGTGGAGACGCGCTCCGTTGGCTGAGGAGACGGTCGCCTCGATTGCCGAGTTGTACCTGGGCAACATCCTCTACGCGCTCGAGCTGGCCGCGACGACGCTCGATGGGCAGGGGCAGCCGGATGATGCGGCGTATTATCGCGGGCTGGCGAAGAAGTTGGCTGAGGCGCACGGGCGCTCGAAAGCTGCTTCGTGACTCACGTTTGAAGTGAACGGTCGGGAGCTCGCACTTCCGACTGGGAACCGACCACTCCGCATTCCGTCAGAGAACTTTCCGTCGCGCGACCCTCAGCCTGACTTCTTCGGCCGGGAGCGACGCCAGCGTCACGACGGCCTCGCGACTGACCCGCACGCGTCGGCAGGCGAACACCCGCAACCAGCGCGCGCTCCGGTACAGTTCCTCGGACAGTCGCGGCAGGTTGATGGCGCCCTCCCAACCGGCAGCGGTGAGCCGCTGGACACTGCCGTCACGACGGCGGACGGGGATGTCGAGACCGAGCATCTGCGTCTTGGCGGGATAGTCGAGCAGCACCTCGCCGGCCCCGAGTCCGAGCTCGCGCGCGAGCTGGTCCTCCACCGCCACGACGAGCGCACGGTCGTCGGCGATCCACTCGCCGGCCTCCGGCGGCAGCTCGGCAGCGGGGCACTCGAACACGCGCTTGTACAGGCGACGCTCGCGCAGCGCGGCGAGCAGTGGCGTTGGCGCGCGCTGGGCGAGCTCGTGCAGCAGCCCTTCGTCGGTGAACGCGGCGAGCGTGGCGGCGTCCAGCGAACCGGCGCGGAGCGCTCCTTCCACGAGGCGTTTGTACATCGCCGTCGCGCTGCGCACGGCGTGGTGCCAGTATACGTTGCGATACATCTGGTACTTGGCGAAGAGCAGCGACTCGAGCGCGGAGAGTCCCTTCTCTGAGATGCCGACGGTGGCGGCTCCCTGCTCCGGCTCGCGCATGAGCTGAAGGGAGTCCAGCAGCCGATCGACGTCGATGTCGCCGTAGTTGACGCCGCACATGAAGGCGTCGCGCTTGAGGTACTCGATCTTGTCGAGGTCGAGGGAACCGGAGATCAGTCGCTGCAGCGGACTGTTGCTCTCTCCACGGATGAGCGCCATGATGCGCTCCGGCGCGTCGGGGCCGAGCTCCTCACGCAGCACCTCCGCCACCTCACCCCTGGTGATGAGCGGCCGCGCGACTTCCTCGTGGTGCAGTGCGCCGATCTCCTCCAGGGCGTGCGAGAACGGATAGTGTCCGATGTCGTGCAGCAACGCTGCGCAGCGCACGATTCGACAGGCATCCGCCCCGATCTCGGGGTCGAATCCGCGCTCGGCGAACAGGGCGAGCGCGCGCTGCGCGAGATGGTACGCGCCGAGTGCGTGCTCGAAACGGGAGTGGCTGGCGCCCGGATAGACGAGGTACGCGAGCCCGAGCTGCCGCACGTACCGCAGCCGCTGGAACGCGGGCGTGTCCACGAGCCGGAGCGCGAGCGGGTCCACCCGGATGTTCTTCCAGAGCGGATCCCGGATGATCTCGTAGGACACTCGGCTCCGTGACGTTGAAGGCGACCTGTGAGCCGTGAATCGTGAGACGTGAATCGTGACTGCGTCGGCGGTCACGTCTCACGATTCACGATTCACGGCTCATGTGTTGTTCAGCCCTGCGGCCCCGCGTTGCGGATCTCGGCGGCGACGTTGCCGAACTTCTCGAAGTTCGTACGGAACATCCCGGCGAGCTTCTTCGCCTGCGTATCGTACGCGGCGGCGTCACTCCAGGTGCCGCGCGGGTCGAGCACCTCGACGGGCACGCCCGGCACGCTCTGCGGCATGGCGAGGCCGAACACGGGGTGCGTGCGCGTCGCGACGTCGTCGAGCTTGCCGTCGAGGAGCGCGTGGACCATGGCCCGCGTATAGCCGAGCTTCATGCGCTTGCCCACGCCATAAGGGCCTCCGCTCCAGCCGGTGTTCAGCAGCCACACGTGCGAGTCGTGCTCGTTCACGAGCTTGCCGAGCAGCTCGGCGTACACGGTCGGGTGCCAGACGAGGAATACCGCGCCGAAGCACGCCGAGAAGGTGGCCTGCGGTTCGGTGACGCCGCGCTCCGTGCCCGCGACCTTGGCCGTGTAACCCGAGAGGAAGTAGTACATCGCCTGCTCGCGCGACAGTCGAGCGATCGGCGGCAGTACCCCGAAGGCGTCCGCGGTGAGGAAGACGATGTTCTTCGGGTGCCCGCCGCGACCCGAGGCGACGGAGTTCGGGATGTAATGCAGCGGGTACGAGGCGCGCGTGTTCTCGGTGATGCTCTGGTCCTCGAACTTCACTCTCCGCGTGAGCGGGTCGAGCACGACGTTCTCGAGGATGGTGCCGAACATCTGGGTGGTGCGATAGATGTCCGGCTCGCCCTCCTCGGAGAGGTTGATCGCCTTGGCGTAGCAGCCGCCCTCGAAGTTAAAGACGCCCTCGGGCGACCAGCCATGCTCGTCATCGCCGATGAGGGAGCGGTGCGGATCGGCGCTGAGTGTCGTCTTGCCCGTGCCGCTGAGGCCGAAGAAGAGGGCCGTGTCACCCTTCTCCCCGATGTTCGCCGAGCAGTGCATGGAGAGCACGCCCTGCTTGGGCAGGTAGTAGTTCATCACCGTGAACATCGACTTCTTCAGCTCACCGGCGTAGCGCGTGCCGCCGATGAGGATCATGCGCTTCTCGAGGTTCAGCACGATGAAGGTGCCGGTACGCGTGCCGTGCTTCGCCGGATCCGACTGAAACTCCGGCGCGTGCAGCACGGTGAAGTTCGGCGCGAAGGTCGGCAGCTCGCTGGCCTCGGGGCGGATGAACATGTTCCGCACGAACGCCATCTGCCACGCATTCGGCGACACGTAGCGCACGGCGAGGCGGTACTTCGGATCCGCTCCGCAGTAGAGATCCTCGACGAACAGCTCGTCGCGGCCGTCGAGGTACTTCTGCACGTCGGCGAGGAGCGCCTCGAAGTGCTCGGGGGAGATCGGCTGGTTGACCTTGCCCCAGTCCACGTCGCCCTCGGAGCTCGACTCCTTGACGAGGAACTTGTCGTTGGGCGAGCGGCCGGTGTGCGGCGCGGTGACGCCGACGAAGGGGCCCATGTCGGCGAGCTGGCCCTCGCCGCGGCGGATGGCGTGCTGGATCAGCATTGGCGCGACGAGGTTCCAGTGCACGTCGCCCGACGGGTGCAGGCCTTGTGCGTCGAGGCTGCCCCGCAGCCCGGTGTCGTCCTGCGGCTTCGTCTGTGTCGCCATCGTATATGCCCTCGGTGCGGCCGGCGCGAAGTGCGCGCCGGACTAGAGTTTGGAGTAGACGGTCGCTGGCGCGGGCGCCGCGGCAAAGGCCGACTCGACCGACTGGGTGCGTTCCTGCGCGTCCACGACCGCGACGGCGGCCATGTTGACGATGTCCTGCACGTCGGCGCCGCGCTCGAGCACGTGCACGGGGCGGCGCATGCCGACGAGGATCGGCCCGATGGCCGTTGCCCCGCCGAGGTGGTGCACCAACTTGTAGGCAATGTTGCCCGCGCTCAAGTTGGGGAAGATCAGCACGTTGGCCTGCTCCTTCAGCATGCTGAAGGGATAGTCGCGGCGCAGGATCACCGGATCGAAGGCGGTATCGGCCTGCATCTCGCCATCCACGACGAGGGATGGATCACGCTCACGCAGCAACTGCGCAGCGCGTGCCATTTTCTCCGCTTCAGGATGCTTCACCGAACCGAAGTTCGAGAACGAGAGCATGGCGATGCGCGGCACGATGCCGAGCGTGCGCGTGATGCGACTTGCGGCGAAGGCGATCTGCGCCACCTGCTCGGCGGTCGGATCGATGTTCACCGTGGTATCGGCGCAGAAGACGACGTGCCGCTCGGAGACGAGCATGTACATGCCGCTCACCACCTTGGCGCTCGGATGCGCGCCGATCACCTGCAGCGCCGGCCGGATGGTTTCCGGGTAGTGCATCGTGACGCCGGAGAGCAGGGCGTCGGCGTCGCCACGGGCCACCATGCACGAGCCGAAATAGTTGCCGTTGTAGAGCTGGCGTCTCGCCTCGTCCAGTGACAGACCCTTGCGCTGCCGGAGCTGCCACATGAAGTGGGCGTAGTCCTCGCGCCGCTCCGACGTCGCCGGATCCTCGATGTCGATCTCGGCGAGCGGGATCCGGTTCTCGGCGGCGATGGCCTCGATGCGCTCGCGGTTCCCGAGCAGGACGGGTGAGGCGATGCCGTCGTCGACGAGGATCTGCGCGGCGCGCATGATCTTCGGCTCCTCGCCCTCGGGAAAGACGATGCGCTTCGGCGCGCGCTGGGCGCGGTTGATGAGCCCGCGGATGATGCCGCGCGCGCGGCCGAGTCGGAGCTCGAGGCCGTCGCGGTAGCCCTCGAGGTCGATGAACTCGCGCGCTGCGCCGCTGGCCACGGCAGCCCATGCCACGGCGGGCGCGACCCAGAGCAGGACGCGCGGGTCGAAGGGGAAGGGAATGAGGTAGTCCGGCCCGAACTGCACGTTGCGGAGGCCGTAGAGCGCGGCGACCGAATCCGGCACGTCCTGACGCGCCAGCGTGGCGAGGGCGCGCGTGGCCGCCATCTTCATCTCCTCGTTGATCTCGGTGGCGCGCACGTCGAGCGCGCCGCGGAAGATGAACGGGAAGCCGAGGACGTTGTTGACCTGGTTGGGATAATCGCTGCGGCCAGTGGCGATGATGGCGTCGTCGCGGACGGCGCGCACTTCGTCCGGCGTGATCTCCGGTACGGGGTTGGCCAGGGCGAAGATGATCGGACGCGCCGCCATCTGGGCGACCATCTCGCGCGTCACCGCGCCGGCGGCCGACAGGCCGACGAACACGTCGGCGCCGACGAGCGCCTCGGCGATGGTGCGCGCCTTGGTGCTGCTGAGGAAGCGCGCCTTGTAGGGGTCCATGTCCCCCTCCTTGCGGCCCTCGTAGATCACGCCAGCGCGATCGCACATGATGATGTGCTCGCGCTTCACGCCGAGCCGTACGTAGTGCTCGGCGGTGCTGATGGCCGCCGCGCCGGCACCGGAGAAGACGACTCTCACCGTGCCGATGTCCTTGCCGACCAGCTCCAGCGCGTTGAGCAGCGCGGCGCCGGAGATGATGGCCGTGCCGTGCTGGTCGTCGTGGAAGACGGGGATGTTCATCGTCTTCCGGAGCGTCTCCTCGATGTAGAAGCACTCCGGCGCCTTGATGTCCTCGAGGTTGATCCCACCGACGGTAGGCTCGAGCAGCTGGCAGAATCGGATGACGTCGTCCGGACTCTCCGAGCCCACCTCGAGATCGAACACGTCGAGGTCGGCGAACTGCTTGAACAGGTTGCCCTTGCCTTCCATCACCGGCTTGCCGGCGAGGGCGCCGATGTTGCCGAGCCCGAGCACAGCCGTGCCGTTCGTGACGACGGCGACAAGGTTTCCCTTCGCGGTATACCGGTAGACGTCCTCCGGATTGTCCTTGATCGCGAGACAGGGCTCGGCGACTCCGGGAGAGTAGGCGAGCGCCAGGTCGCGCTGGTTGTTCAGCGGCTTGGTGGGCACGACGGCGATCTTTCCCGGCCGTCCGCGCTCGTGATATTCGAGAGCCTCGTCGCGTTTCGTCATGGCAGACCTGTAAAGTAGTGGCGCGACGGGGGGGCGTGGAGGCCTCCGGGCGGTGCACCGCAACCGTCAACCTCGAACGGTGACGCGTGAGCCGTGAACGGTCTCGCCGGTCCGGTTACAGCGAAGCGGGCCGCGCCGTCGTATCATTGTATGATGGCCGCCTCGTTCGCAGGCTCGTCTCGTTGCCGGAAGTGGTTCCGGCGCGCCGGCCGCGCGCTCGTCCTCGTGACGCAGCTCGTGGCACTCGTCGCGCCGCTGGCCGAGTCGCACGAGGAGCGGCCGCTGAGCGCGCATGTGGAAGCGCCGCGCACGACTCCGCATCCGGGCCACCACGTGGGCGAATGCCCGGCGTGCATGCTGCTGTCGGTCCACGGCTGTCCCGCCGCTCGCGCGCAGCTCGAGGAGTTCGAGCGCGAAGCGTGCGTGCTGCCGCGGCAACCGGCGGCGCAGGTCGCGACGACCGCCCGCAACCTCTCCAACTCATCCCGAGCACCTCCCTCCGCAGCGTGAGACCGTAGTCCGCCGCGGCCGTCCGGTCGTCGGCGCCCTCAACTCACGAACGGACAGGATGAAGATCTCGACGACAGCGCTCGTCGTGCTGGCCCATGCCGGCACGCTCGCCGCGCAGACGACGTCGGTGCCGCCGCGCGATTCCATCGCGCTGACGCGGTCCGCCGCCATCGCCGCGGCGCTCGCCAGCAATCCCCAGCTCGACGTGGCGCGGGAACAGACCGCGCAGGCAAGAGCTCGCCGCACCGAGGCGGTGGCGATTCCCGACCCGACGGCTACCGCGTCGCTCGACGATCAGCCGGGTTTCCTTCAGCTCGGTCAGGCGCAGTCGAGAAACGTCGTGGTGGGGATCGCCGTACCCTTTCCCGACAAGTTCCGGCTCCGCAACCGGATCGCATCGGCCGACGTGCGGTCCGCTGAACTGTCTTACGTCTCCGTGCGCCAGTCACTGGTTGCGGCGACATCGGCGGCGTACGACACCCTGCTGGTGGCGAACCGGCACCACGCGATCGTCACGACGAGCCGCGATCTCGCGGCAGACTTCCTGAAGAAGACGCAGGCGCGGTATGAAGGCGGCACCGCAGCGAAGCTCGACGTCATCCGTGCGCAGGTGGCATTGGCGCAGGCGGAAAACGACCTGATCGGCACGGCGCGCGACATCCAGACGGCCTCCGACGCACTCGACCGCCTGATCGGTCGCCCGATAGGCACTCCCGTGGCGCCGCTCGACTCCCTGCAAGTGCCGCCGCCGGTTCCGGACGTGGACCTTCTGGAGCAGCAGGCCCTGGTCTCGCGGCCCGAGCTGGCCAGTCTGGCGAGCCAGCAGGCCGGCGCGCGCGCCAACACCGCACTCGCCCGCGAGTTCTGGCTCCCGGACTTCACCCTTGGCGCGCAGCGCGATTACGGGCCGGCCGGCGCGGGCACCGGCGCGCTGTACACCGCGGGCATCGCCCTGCCCGTTCCGATCTTCTACTGGCAGCACACCAAGGGGGAGATCGCCGAGAGCCAGCACCGTGAACGAGAGCTCGCAGCGAGCTACCGGGATCTGCGGGCCGAGGTCGCTCAGGACGTCCGCGCGGCCTACGCCACCGCGACCGCCGCGCTGAGACAGGCCGTCTACCTTCGCGATGCGCTGCTGCCGTCGGCCCGTGAAGCGTACCGCGTCGCGTCGGTGAGCTACGGCCTCGGTGGTTCGTCGGCGCTCGACGTACTCGATGCCCGGCGAAACCTGCTCGATGCGGAGTTGCAGTACGCCGACGCGCTCGCCGCCGCGAACAGTTCGCGCGCCGACCTCGAGCGCGCCGTCGCCGTCCCCCTCACCCAATTCGACGTCCAGCCCCGGAAGGCACCATGATCCGCTACCTCCTCTGCGCCGCCGTACTCGCGCTCGCGGCCTGCTCGAAGGATGCGGCGCCGCGGGTCAATGCTGGTGGCGACACTGCGCTCGCCGCTCCGCACGACAGCAGCATTTCGGCGCGTGAGGTCACGCTCACGCCGGCCCAGGCAAGCCGCATCCACGTCGCCACCGTGACGATCCAGGCGTACCGCCCGGTCGTGCAGACCACAGGCACGGTCGCGTTCAACGGTGATCGCTCCACCCAGGTACTGGCACCCGTGTCCGGTCCGATCACTCGCATCCTGGTGAACCCGGGAAGCGTGGTGCCGCGCGGCGCTGCGCTGGCGACCGTGACGTCCCCCGACTTCGCGGCAGCGACCGCGGCGTACCGCAAGGCGCAGGCAGCATACCTCAACGCGCAGCGCATCGCCGACCTCGATGCACAGCTGTTCAAGAATGACGCGATCGCGCGGCGAGAGCTGGAACAGGCGCAGACCGACGCCGCCGGTGCGGCTGCGGACCGCGACGCGGCGATCGAGCAGATGCGCGCGCTCGGAGTGGATGAGGAAAGCATCTCCGCCTTGCGGGAAAACCGCGCCGGCGCGCCGACCCAGGCGGTGATCCGGGCTCCGATCAGCGGCACCGTGGTGGAGAAGCTGGTGAACCCGGGGCAGCTCATCCAGGCGGGCAGCACGCCGTGCTTCACGATCGCCGATCTGTCCACGGTGTGGGTGATGGCCAACGTCTTCGAGTCGGACATGTCCTCGGTGGCCGCTGGACAGACGGCGACCGTCACCACCGGTGCACTGCCGACGCCGATCACCGGGCAGGTGACGTACGTCGGCGCGCTCGTGGATCCCGCGTCCAAGGCGGCCGCCGTGCGCATCGTCGCGCCGAACCCACGCGGCGTGCTGAAGCGCGACATGCTGGTGAACGTCGCCATTCGCGCCAATGAAGGCCGGAACGGGCTGCTGATTCCCGTGTCGGCCATCATGCGCGACGACCAGAACCTCCCGTTCGTGTACCTCGCGCGGCCGGACAATCGCTACGCGCGGCGGCAGGTCACGATCGGCTCGCGCATCGGGGATCAGTACGAGGTTGCCTCCGGCCTCGCGGCCGGTGACCGGATCGTCGTGGACGGCGCGCTGTTCCTCCAGTTCGCGGGTTCGCAATGATCGAGTCACGCGAGGACTCGCCCGCCGAGCCGCTCTCCGCTCACACGGGCGACACCGCGCACGAGTTCGAGGCGCACGCGGCGCCATCGTTCGTGCACCGGATCGTGCGCGTGTCGCTGAAGCAGCCGTTGCTCGTGCTCCTGCTCGCCGTTGCGCTCATCGGCACCGGACTCTGGTCGCTGGCGCGACTACCGGTGGACGCGTACCCCGACATCTCTCCGCCGATGGTGGAGGTGGTGACGCAGTGGCCGGGCCACGCGGCGGAGGAAGTCGAGCGGCTGATCACCGTGCCGGTAGAGAACGGCATGAGCGGCCTTCCGCACCTCAAGGTAGTCCGCTCGATGTCGCTGTACGGGCTCTCGGACGTGCGCCTCACCTTCGAGGACGGCACCGACAACTACTTCGCCCGGCAGCAGGCGTTCCAGCGCATCCCCGACATCGAGGTGCCCGACGGCGTCACGCCCGGGATCAGCGCGCTCACGTCGCCATCCGGGCTGGTGTACCGCTACGTGCTCGAGAGCCCGGACCGATCGGCGATGGAGTTGAAGATTCTCCAGGACTGGGTGCTCGACAAGCAATACCGTTCAGTGCCCGGCGTCGCCGATCTCTCCTCGCTGGGCGGCGAGACGATGGAGTACCAGGTCCTGGTGGATCCGACGAAGCTGGCCGGTGCCGGACTCTCCGTTGGCGACGTGGCGACGGCACTGGACGCGAACAACGGCAACGCCGGCGGCGGCTTCTACGCGGAAGGGGGCCAGTTCTACTACGTGCGCGGACTCGGCCGCGTGAGCACGCTGCAGGACATCGGCAACATCGTGCTCAAGGTGGAGAACGGGACCCCGGTGCTGGTGAAGGACGTCGCCGACGTGGTGATCGGACACGCGCCGCGACTCGGCCAGTTCGGATTCATGACTGTCGACGATGCGGTGGAGGGCATCGTCCTCATGCGCACGGGAGAGCAGGCGCAGACGGTGCTCAAGGGCGTCGAGGCGAAGACGGCTGAGCTCAACAACGGGATCCTGCCGAGCGACGTGAAGATCAGGCCATTCTACGATCGGAGCGACCTTGTGGCGCTCACGACGCACACGGTGCGTGACAACCTGCTGCACGGCATCCTGCTCGTCATCGTCGTGCTGATCTTCTTTCTCTACGACGTGCGGTCAGGGTTGATCGTCGCAACGGCGATCCCGCTTTCGCTGCTGTTCGCCTTCATCTGCCTCGACCTTCGCGACATCCCCGCGAACCTGCTCTCCATCGGCGCCATCGACTTCGGCATCCTCGTCGATGGCGCGGTGGTGATGGTGGAGAACATCTATCGCCAGCTCGCCGAGCGAGGCGGCGAGGGGCGAAGCGTGGGCCGCATCATCGCCGCGGCGGCAGCGGAAGTCGATCGGCCGATCGTCTATGCCGTCGGCGTGATCGTGGCGAGCTTCCTCCCGATCTACGTCCTTAGCGGGCCATCAGGAAGGCTGTTCGAGCCGATGGCGGATACGACGATCTTCGCGCTCGTCGGCTCGCTGCTGGTGACGCTCACCGTGATCCCCGTGCTCTGCGCCATCTTCCTGCGGCGTGGCGTCGTCGAGCGGCGGAACGCCGTCTTTCAATGGCTGCTTGGCCAATACGAGCGTGGACTGGCGTGGAGCATGGCGCGGCCTCGGACCGTGATTGGCGGATCGTGCGCGCTGTTCGTGCTGGCCGTGGCGCTGTTCGCCGGCGTCGGTGCCGAGTTCATGCCCAAGCTCGACGAAGGCGCGATCTGGGTGCGCGCCACGATGCCGTACACGATCTCGTTCGACGAATCGTCGAAGATCGTGCCGCAGATCCGCGCCGTGATCCGCTCCTTTCCCGAGGTCACCGTGGTGACCTCGGAGCACGGACGTCCGGACGACGGCACCAATCCGACCGGGTTCTTCAATGCCGAGTTCTACGTGGGGCTCAAGCCGTATGGCGAGTGGCACGGGTCCCATCACAGCAAGCAGCAGCTCATCGAGGCGATGAACGAGAAGCTGTCAGCCTTTCCCGGGATCAACTTCAATTACACGCAGCCAGCCGAAGACGCGGTGGACGAGGCGGAGACCGGCCTCAAGAGCTCCCTCGACGTGAAGCTGTTCGGCGGCGACCTGCAGGTGCTGGAGGAAAGAGGCAAGCAGATCACCCGAGTCTTGAACGGCGTGCGCGGCATCACCCACGTCACACTCGTCCAGGAGCTCGGTCAGCCCAGCCTGACGATCGAGGCTGACCGGGCGAAGCTCGCGCGTTACGGGGTGAGCGTCGCCGACGTGAATGGCCTGATCGAGGCCGCCGTGGGCGGCGCGGCAGCGACGCAGGTGGTGCAGGGGGAGCGCACGTTCGATCTCGTGGTGCGGTTGCAGCCGCAGTATCGAGGCACGCCCGAGCAGATCAGCAACATCCTCGTGCCCACGCCGGCCGGCGCGCAGGTGCCGCTGCGCGAGCTCGCGACGATCGCTGTCGGCACCGGTGCGTCATTCATCTACCGGCAGGACAACTCGCGCTACATCGGCGTGCAGTACTCCGTGGAAGGGCGCGACCTCGCCGGCGCGGTGCAGGACGCGCAGCGCCAGGTCGCACAGCAGGTGCGGCTGCCCGCCGGCTATCACACGGTATGGGGTGGCGAGTACGAGGAGTACACGGCCTCACGCAACCAGCTCCGGCTGGTCATCCCCGTGACGCTGGCGTTGATCTTCCTGCTGCTGTTCGCCCTCTACCAGAACTTCAAGTTCCCGGCGATCACGGTGGCGGGAGTGATCCTCTCGGCGCCACTCGGGGGCGTGCTGGCACTCTGGATCTCGGGCACCGCGTTCTCGGTCTCGTCGGGCATCGGCTTCCTCGCGCTGTTCGGTGTGTCGGTTCAGACCGCCGTGGTGTTCATCTCGTACGCGAACGAGCTGCGCCAGCAGGGGCGGTCGATCACGGACGCCACACGCGAGGCGGCGCTGCTGCGACTGCGACCGATCCTCATGACGGGGCTCGTCGCGGCCTTCGGCCTGCTGCCGGCCGCCCTCTCGACCGGAGTCGGGTCGGACTCGCAGCGGCCGTTCGCCATCGTGATCGTCGGCGGGCTGTTTTCCCGGCTGTTGATCAGCATCTTTCTGATGCCTGTGTTGTACGCGGTAGTCGCGCGAGAGGGGGATCAGCTCGAGGTGTAACTTCATCGGGAGGACGGCATGGACACATCGCTCGTGACCACGGCGCTGGAGCTGCCCGGCTACAGGATCGCGCGCAACCTGGGCGTCGTGCGCGGCATCACCGTTCGCTCACGCTCCATCGTCGGCAAGTTCGGCGCGGCGCTGCAGACGATCATCGGAGGAAACATCTCCATTCTCACCGAGCTGTGCGAGCACTCGCGTGCCGAGGCGTTCGAGATCCTGCTCGCCCATGCGCGCGAGGTGGGAGCGAACGCCATCATCGCCGTCCGCTACGATGCCACGGAGATCATGGCCGGCGTGACCGAAGTGCTGTGCTACGGCACGGCGGTCGTCGTGGAGCGGGAGTAGCGGGTGCTACGCCTTGCTCTTGCGCGCCGGCCACGACTTGTCCCCGCGCGCGGATTCGGAGCGGCGCTCGTGCTCGCCAGCGGAGCAATTGCCGGTGCGCAACCGCCGCGCGCGGCGCGCGTGAGCACCCCGGTGCCGGCATCGGCGCGACAGCTCGTGCTCGTCGTCACGCCGGGATGGGACACCACCGCCGGCACGATGCGTCGCTATGTGCGGTCGAGTCCGAGCGCTCAGTGGCGACGTGTGGGGTCCGCCGTGCCGGTAGTCGTTGGAGCATCGGGCCTCGCGTGGGGCGCCGACTCCCTCGGCGCCGCGGGTGACCCGCACAAGCGTGAAGGCGACGGCCGGTCGCCGGCCGGAGTGTTTCCGCTCGACAGCGCCTTCGGTTTTGCGCCCGCTGCCACGATGTCGTGGGTGCGACTGCCATACGTGCCACTCGTCGCCGGGACGGAGTGCGTGGACGACACCTCTTCCACGTACTACAACACCGTCGTCGATCGCGATCGAGTGCCACGGGTGGACTGGGCGAGCGCCGAACACATGCGTCGCATCGCGCAGTACCAGGTGGGCGTGATGGTGGGTTACAACACGCAGCCGATCAGGAAGGGCCGCGGTTCGTGCATCTTCCTGCACATCTGGAACGGGCCCGGCTCGAGCACGGCGGGATGCACGGCCTTCCCGCGCGCCGATGTGGAGTCGCTGCTGGCGTGGCTGGATTCGAAGCAGCACCCCGTGCTCGTGCAGTTGCCAGCCGCCGAATTCTCGCGACTGAAGACGCGTTGGGCGCTGCCCTGAGCCGCCTGCGCCCGCGCGCGGCTCAATGACCGCGCGCGGGGACCGGGATCAGATGGTGAATTCCGCCGCGAACGCCACCGGGAAGCTGAACGTCTTCTGCTTCGAGCGGCTCTCCATCGCGTCGGCGACGCGCTCGAGGCGCTTCGGAATCCCCATGATCTTCTCCTGCGCCTTCTTGCCGAGCTCGTCGAGCCCGTCGAGCGTCTCGATGGCCCAGAAGCGGATCTGTTCCTCGACGATTGCCAGGTAATCGCGAGGTCCATAGATCCCGGCGCGCCGGATCACGTCGGCCATCTCGCGGAAGTGCGGCATGTTGACACCGGGCATGTCGATGGACGGCATGATCTCCGCCGCCGAGTGCAGTGCCGTATTCGGGTCGCGGGCGAGCACTTCCTTGAAGATCGTCCGATAGAACGTGTAGTGTCGCGCCTCTTCCTTGGCCACGTTCGCCAGGACGGTGCCGATCGTCGGCTCGTAGGTGCCGGCCAGCTTCCCCGTGTTGGCGTGGCTCACCTGGGTGGCGCGCTCCTGGAGCGTGGTGTACACGAACACGCGGTACGGGTCCTTGTCCCACGACGGCTCGAAGCCGGCCTTCAGGTACTCGAACTGCATCCGCTCGAGCACCGGATTGTCGAGGATGCGCGTGTCGTGCATGTAATCGTGCAGCACGGCGCCGTGGCGGTCCTCCTCCGCGGTCCAGAGGTTGGTCCACTTCGACCAGAAGGTGTCGCCACCAAGATAGGTGGCGAGCAGGCGGTGAAAGTGGGGCAGTCCTTCCTCGGTGAGCATGTTCAGCCCGAGGGCCACGCGCGCCGGCAGGCTGATGCCGTCAGCGCGCTCGCGCAGCTTCCGGATGTGGTGATCGGGGTCGGTGTCCGGCGCCGGCGCGAGCAGCTCGCTCGGAAACCAGAGCACTCGCTTGGCCTCGTGGCGCTCCATCAGGTGGTGGACCACTTCCTCGAGGTCGGCCAGGACTTCGACCTTGGCCAGGGTTTCCGCGGTTTCAGGCGTCATGACGCGCAATCTGGTGGGTGTGGCGGCTTGAGGCCAGCGCAGCCGGCAAGCCATCGCGCCATTCCCGACGGCAAACTGCGCACCGCGCGAGTTCGTGAGCCGTCTTTACATCCCGGCGCGCGACCGACACGTTCTGCCGATGACGGAGCCGACCATTCCACCGCCTCCCACCTACGCCCGGCGCATCGGCCTCTTTTCGGCCACGATGCTCGTCGTCGGCGGCATCATCGGCTCGGGCATCTTCCTCAATCCGGCGATCGTCGCACAGCGGGTGGGTTCGGCGCAGCTCATCCTGCTCACCTGGGGGCTCGGTGCCGCCATCGCCCTGCTCGGCGCGTTCATCTTCGCCGAGCTCGGAGCGCGCGCTCCCGCGGCCGGCGGCGGCTACGTGTACCTGCGCGATGCGTTCGGTGCGCTTCCGGCATTCCTCTACGGCTGGGCGCTGCTGCTGGCGATCGCCTCGGGCGCGGCGGCGGCCGTCGCCGTCACCTTCGCCAGCTACGCCGCTCCGCTGCTCGGCCTCGAACCGGCGCGCGAGCCGTGGCTCGCCGCGCTGGCCATTTCCGTGCTCTCGGTCATCAACGTGCTGGGCGTGAGGCCCGGCGCATGGACCCAGAACGTCTTCACGCTCCTCAAGCTCGCAGCCATCGCGGCGCTGGTGATCGCTGCGCTCATGGGCGGCGAGCTGCCTTCGGCAGCAGCATGCGCAGGTGCGGCCTGTGCCATCGGCCCCACGCGGGACGGCAGCGTGATCGTCGCCATCGGCACGGCGCTCGTGCCCGTGCTCTTCGCGTACGGCGGATGGCAGCAGACGAACTTCGTCGCCGAGGAGATGGTGGATGCTCGCCGCAACCTGCCGCGTGCCCTGGTGGTCGGCGTCATCATCGTCGCCGCCGTGTACCTGGCGGCGAACTTCACGTACGTGCGCGTACTCGGGCCGAGCGGACTGGCCGCGAGCCGCGCGCCGGCAGCGGACGTGATGGCGGCCTTCGCCGGTGAAACCGGGCGGCGCCTGATCGCGGCAGGAATCGCGGTATCCACCTTCGGCTTCCTGAATCTCGTCATCCTCGTCACGCCGCGCGTGTATCAGGCGATGGCGCGAGACGGGTTGTTCTTTGCCCGCTTTGCCGAGCTGCATCCGCGTTCGCGCACGCCGGTGGCGGCGATCGCCGCGCAGGGACTCTGGGCCATCGTGCTGCTGCTCTCGGGCAGCTACGGTCAACTGCTGGACTGGGTCACCTTCGCCGACTGGATCTTCTTCGGCGTCACGGCGGCAACGCTGTTCGTCTATCGCCGCCGCACGCCGAGCGCTGGCTACCTTGCCCCCGCCTATCCGTGGACCGTGGTGCTGTTCATCGCGGCATGCATCTACGTCGTCGCCGGCGCCGTGGTGTCCAATCCGGCGAACGCGCTCCGAGGTGCCTGCCTCCTGCTCGCAGGCGTGCCCGTCTTTCTGTTCTGGTCACGCCGGCGCGCGCGCGGCGCCTCGACGAATGCTCAGCCGGTGGCGTAGCTCCGCAGTCGCTCCAGCATTCGGCTGTCGGTCGCCGTCGCGTCATCCAGCTTGGGAGTCTCGATCACCTTCGGCACGCTGTGCAGCCGCTCATCCGTCATGATGCGCCGGAAGGGCGTCTCGCCAAGCGACCCTTCGGCGATCAGCTCGTGCCGGTCGCGCCGCGAATCGAAAGGCGTCTTCGAGTCGTTGAGGTGCATCACGCGCAGTCGCTCGAGGCCGAGCGCGTCGTTGAAGCGCTGCACGACGCCTTCGTAGTCCTGGACGAGGTCGTAGCCGGCCGAATACACGTGGCAGGTGTCGAGGCACACTCCAACCCGTGCACGTAGCGACGGCTCGATGCGCTCGATGATGCCGGCCAGTTCCTCGAACGTGGCGCCGAGCGCCGTACCCGATCCCGCGGTGGTCTCGAGGCAGAGAATCGTGCGTCCCGGTGCAGCGGCGAGCGCCTCGCTGATCGCGTCGGCGTTGCGGGCGATGCCGGCCTCGCGCTCGTCCATGTAGTTGCCCGGATGCGACACGAGGTAATCCAGGTCCAGCGCCGCGCACCGACGCAGCTCGGCGGTGAACGACGCGATGGAACGCGCGCGCAGCACGGCGTCCGGACTCGCGAGATTGATCAGGTAGGAGTCGTGCGCCATCGTCGCCGACACCGTGGTCGCGCCCAGTCGCTCGCGGAAGGACGAGCACTCCGCGTCCTCGCATTCACGTTCGGCCCAGCGGTTGGCCATCTTGGTGAACAGCTGCAGCGCGGTGGCGCGGATTGCCGCTGCCCGCGGCGGCGCTTCGGGGACGCCACCGGCCGCGCTGACGTGCGCGCCAAGCAGATCGCCGAGCGGGGTGTCGGCCGAGCTCATGAGTGGTCGCGCAGCCAGGTCTCGGGGTCGACGGCGTGGCCCTTCGGCCGGATCTCGAAATGCAGGTGCGGCTTGAGATCCGGATCTGATACGCCGACGGTGCCGATGGCGTCGCCCTTCTTCACCGCGGCGCCGGTGCGGACCGACGCCGACGCGAGCGAGGCGTAGACCGAGTAGTCACCGTCGCCGTGCTGGAGGATCACGGTGAGTCCGTACGTGCCGAGCTGGCCGACGCTCACCACCGTGCCGGGCGCCACGGCCTTCACGGCGGAGCCTTCCGGGGCGGCGATGCCGACGCCGTTCCAGCGCGTCGTGGTGTTGTTCGGGTTGACGACGCGTCCGAAGCGGTAGAGCAGGGAACCGTCCACCGGCCAATCGAGTCGGCCCGCATCCGTCGAGCGCAGGGTGCTCGCCGCGGCCTTTGGTGCGTTGGGCCGGCTGGCCGCGCGACGTCGCTCGGCTTCGATCGAGGCAATGACGTTGCCGAGCCGGATTTCGGACTCGCGGATCTTCGCCAGCCGGGCCTGGATCTCCTTCGAGGAGCGTTGGGCACGAGCGAGATTCGTCGAGCTTTTCTGCGTGAGCAGCGCGAGCCGCTGCTCCTCCTGTTGCTTTTCGCTCCGGCTGTCGGCGACGGCATCGCGCAGCTTCACCAGCTCCGCGCGCTGTCGGCCGATGTCGTCGCGAAGTTTCTCGACGCCCCGCACGAGGGCGCGATCGTGCACCGCGATCTCGTGCAGGTACTTGTAGCGCGCGATCAGCTCTCCAAAGGAACGCGCAGTGAGCAGCGCTTCCGTCGCGTACAGGGGACCGCGCTTGTAGATCTCCACGAGCCGTCGCTGCAGGGTCGCGCGTCGGACGAGCAGCTCCGATTCCGCCGAGGCAAGGCGCTCGCTGGTCTGATCCACGACTGTGCCGATCGAGGCGATCTGCCGATCGAGCGTCTGGAGCACGCGCTCGGTCGCCTGGCGCTGGCGATCGAGATTGTCGATCTCCTCGCGCAGGTCGTGCACGTTGCCCTGCAGGTTGGCCATGCGCTGCTCGAGCGCCGACCGCTCGCGGCGAATCCGTTCCAGCTCGTCGCGCTGGGCACGGATGCGCGCGTCCGCCGACTGCGCCTGGAGCGCAGCGGGCAGTGCGAGGACGATGGCGAGCAGCAGCGCCCAGCGCCGCATCAAACGCTCCGCAGGTGCCGCCCGACCGAGATGGCGCTGCCGATCAGGCCAATCATCGCGCCGAACAACAGCCCGAGCGCCGCCGTGCGTTCATCGAAGAAGGCGGTCTCCACGATGTAGCGGTTGATGAGCAGGCTCGCGAACCAGGTGAGCAGCAGTGCGAGCAGTCCGCCCGCGACGCCCTTGGCGAATCCCTCGAGCAGGAACGGGCGGCGGATGTAGGAGTCCGTGGCGCCCACCAGCCGCATGATCGAGATCTCCTGGGCGCGCGACAGCACCGCCATGCGGATCGTCGTCCCGATGATGATCACCGAGACGGCGGCAAAGGCGAGCCCGAGCACGATGCCGGTGATGCTCGCGATGTTGCGCAGCCGATACAGCTTGGAAATCCACTCCTCGCCGTAGCGTACATCGTTGAGGAACGCGTACGCCTGCACGCGCGCCGCGACACGCTTCAGCGTTGCCGGGTCGCGGGAGCCGGGCTTGAGCTTGATGTCGATCGACGCGGGCAGCACCGCGCCCTCGAAGACATCGCGGAACTCGCCAAGCTCGCGCTTCGCGCGGGCCAGCGCCTCTGCCTGCGTGATCGCACGCGCCGACTGCACCTCGGGGAAAGACTCGATGTCCGCCGTCGCCCCGTCCACGAGCTCCGATGGCGTGCCTTCGACGACGAAGGCACGGATCTCCACCCGGTCCTCGAGCTTGTCGAGCGCCTGACGAATGTTGAGCGCTACGAGGCCGAACAGCCCGAAGGCAAACAGGGAAAAGGCGATCGTCGTCACGCTCAGTGCGCTGAGCAGCGGCGAGCGGCGGAAGGTGATGAATGCATCGCGGAGGGATCGCATCAGAGCTCCATCGCCTCCTGCGGTGGCGCCTGCTCGGCGGAATCGTACACCACCGAGCCGCGGTTCATCTCGATCGTCCGGAAGTCGTTGCGCCGGATCAACTCCAGGTTGTGCGTCGCCATCAATACGGCCGTGCCGGCCGCGTTGATCTCGCGCAGGAGCTGGAAGATTCCGCGCGTCGCGCGATCGTCGAGATTGCCTGTCGGCTCGTCGGCGAGGAGGACGAAGGGATCGTTCACCAGCGCGCGCGCGATGGCGACCCGCTGCTGCTCCCCGCCCGACAGCTCGCGCGGGTACGCCGTGCCCTTCGACGAGAGGCCGACCTGGCCGAGCACGCGCGCGACACGCGGTGCAATGGTGGCCGGCGCAGCGCCCGTGCACTCCAGCGCGAACGCCACGTTCTGCTCGGCGGTTCGATTCTCCAGCAGGCGGAAATCCTGGAAGACGATGCCGAGCTTGCGACGCAGCCGGGCGACATCGCGGGCCGTGGCATCGAGCGAGCTGGTGCCGCTCACGCGCACTTCACCGACGGTCGGGCGCTCCTCGAGGTAGACCATCCGCAGCAGCGTGGTCTTGCCGGCGCCGCTGGCGCCGGTGAGAAAGGCGAACTCCCCCTTTCCGATGTGCAGCGAGACGTCCTGGACCGCCGTGCCGGTGCGGGGGTAGGTCTTCGTGACGTGAGTGAACCTGATCATGCGCTCGGTGAGGCGATCTGCTCCTCATCGTCGCCCAGCTCCAGCAACTGCTGCCAGCTCGTGCGCGCCGTCACGGTGTCCACCACGGCCTTGAGCAGGCCGATGAGGATCGGTCCCAGCAGGATGCCGGCAAGGCCGAAGGTGTAGACACCGGTGATGAGCGCGATGAACATCCAGTAGAAGTTGAGCACCTTCGACCGATCGGCGGCGATCTTCGGGCGAAGGTAGGTCGAGATGAAGACAGTGTTGACGAGTGTGCCGATCGCGATCATCGCGATGGCGGGCCCGACCGCGTCGCGGAAGATCACGAGCCAGATCGCGACGGGGACGTATACACTCCACGATCCAACGATCGGAAAGAAACCGATGATGAACGAGACGACCGCGAGCGCCCCCGCCAGCGGCACCTGGAACGCCAGGTTCATCCCGAGGATGATGAGCGATTTCAGCGTCTGGGTGAGCAGCGTGGAGTAGATGGCACCGTAGAGCACGCCACGCACGTTGGTCTCCAGCGCCGCGCGCAGCTCCGCGTACCGCGGCGGGATCTTCTCCGCCAGGTAACCGCCGATGACCTCCGCCTCGATCAGGATGTAGAACGCCGTGAACAGGAAGACCGTCGCCGCGACGGAGAAGCCGGCAAGTGCCGAGCGCACGATGGCCGGGATGCGCGTGCCGTAGGCGGTCGCGTTCGCGACGAAGCCGGCGATGGCGTCCGCTGCCCGCGCTCCCTGGAGGAAGGGCAGCCGGGCTACCGACGCGTCCACCTTGATCGCGATTTCCTCCTGATGCTTGCTGGCGTAGCTCACGACGTCCGCCAGCTCGCTGTAGCTGTACGCGAGCACCAGCAGGATGGGCAGGATCACGCCGATCAGCGTCAGGATCGCCGCGAGGTTGCGGTTGTGCACCCGCGTCAGTAGCCAGTGGCACAACGGCCGGAGGTAGAAGCCGATCACCACGCCGAGGATGGCGGCGATGATGACCGAGCGCACCATCCACAGGAACAGCGCGAGCACCACGGCGCCGAGCAGCGTCGTGATGAGGATGCGGCGCACCTCGGGGAGGGTGAGGTCGCCGATGCGTGAGTTGCTGCGCCGCTCGACTCGGCGCCGCTCGCTCGATTCGTCTGCGCCGGTCGGGGTAGCTTCCATCATCTGTTCAGGCGAAATGTCCGCGTCGCGTGTGCGAGTCGAGGTCCGGCTTCACGACGCGCACGATCTCCGAGGGTGAGACACCAGCGATGTCGCGCAGCACCACGTCGCCGCGTTTTACCTCGGCGTCGATCACGACTTCGGCCAGCTGCTGCCGGCGCGGGCCGTGCACCCACGCCAGCTCGCCATTCACCAGCAGGCGATCGCTGGCGTCGTCCGGCGCGAGCCGAACCTGTGGCCCCCGCTCGGGGTCACTCAGGCGCGTGGCGACGAAGCCGGCCACGCGCAGCGGCTTGTTGCGCGCGTCAGGCACGCCGGTCGGAGAGGCCGCCGACGGCGACATAGCCGTCTTCGAGGCGCATCAGCAACCGACGACGGTGGAGACCATCCAGCACGCGCGCCGCGTCATCCTGCGGCGTGCCGATCGCCGGCGCCACGTCCGCAGGCACGGCCCGACCGAGATCATACACGGTCTGCCAGGCGCGGCGCTCGCGGTCGTTCACCGTACCCACCACACGACAACCATCGTCAGTCTCCATCACGAGCGCGAGGCCGTGGCGCTCGAGCACGCTCTCGATGGAATCCCAGTGATCGTCCGTCACGCCGCGAAAGAGGAAGTACACCTCCCGTACGGCACGCTCCTCGGCCACTGAACGCAGCAGCAGCTTGGCCACCACTTCGTCGGCGCAGGAGAAGTCGATCATCCCCACATGGGAGAAGTCGATGACGGTGAGCGAGCGATCGCGCTCGTCGTCGAGCAGCGCCTCGATCTGCGTCCGCACCGCGGCGCCTGTGGGCCGCGTGACGAGATTTGAGTAGAGCTCGCACGACAGCGTCTGGCGCAGCACGGAGCTCACGTCGATATGAATCATCATCGCGGGCCCCCGGAGACCCGCTCGGCTAAGGTGACCTGGACCTGCGCCCCCGGGAAGGGAGCGAGATTCTCCTGGAGCGGTACGTCCTCGTCCCACGAGGGGATGAGGGCAATCCTGGCCGTGCCGCTGCGGACACTCAGCTTCGCGTCCCAGCGTGATATGAATCTTCGGACACCTGCAATCCCCTGGCCGCGACCGGGATCACGAAACCGGCTCACGCCGCGGACCACTGCGTCCTCCAGCGCCTTGCCGTCATCCCAGCGGTCGTCCAGCACGCGACCCGGCGCGCTCTCCAGCGACTGCCGGAATCCACGGCCGGCGTCGCACACCGCGACGACGACCACCCGCTTACCGAGACGCTTGCGGTAGGTGTAGGCCTGCACCCCGACCCACCCGCCCCGTCCCGCATGTTCGATGATGTTCTGGCAGATCTCCGACAGCGTCATCGCGAAGCCCACCGTCGCCTTTGGGTCGTAATGCAGCTCCGTTGTCAGGATCTTCTGCGCCTGCTGCTGGATGCGCCCGACGACTTCATGCACGTCCTCACTCTTCACCACGGGCGTGATCTCGAGCAGCACGCTTGATTCGCCGGCGCGGGCGCGCGGCACGGAGCCGTTCAGCTCGAACAGCTCCTCGGCGTGCTTGAAGAATCCGGCGCGTGCCCAGTAGCCCGCCGTCTCTTCGGCCTCCGGCACGGCCAGCGTCGGACGCTCCTGGCGAGTCTGTCCCAGTGTCAACAGTGCCGTCAGGCCGTAGGGAGAAGCCCAGCGCGTATGCCGCGCGTCCACCAGCAGTTTGGCGTCGGCGGGTACCGCGGCGAGCTGTTCCACCACCTGCTCGAACGACTGATCGTCCAGCGATGGTGGGACGGTGATGACGCTGGTCACGAGAGGCTGAGTTCTCCGCGCAGGTGGGAAGCGAGTCCGGTGGCGCCCCGGTGCCCGACATTCCGGGCCGCGGCCCGTGCGGCCGCCGTCATCGCGTCCGACAACTTATCACCGGCGACCATCCGGGAGAACCAGGTTGCGCCCCAGACGTCCCCACACCCCGTCGGATCGCCCGGCCCGGCCACCGATTCGGCTGGCACGAGGGCCGTCCGGATCGCTCCCAGGCTTCCGGTCCCTCCTCGCGGGGCCGTGGCCAGCCCTCCGCGCCGAGGGAGATCGTCGATCCGGTCGAAGCCGGGCGCCGCGAAATAGACCGCGCCGCGCTTCCCCAGCGTGACCACGAGACACGACACCCCGGCCGCCAGCGCCGTCGCGGCGAGGCTCATTCCATCGGGCGCCACTGTCGCCAGCTCGTCCTCGTTCATCTGCAGGAAGTCGAAGCAGCCACACCACTCGGCCACATTCGGAATGGGCCGCGGCGTGCGCAGCCCGTTCGGCTGAACGGCCATCACCAGCATGTGCAGGTCGCAGTGAATGGGACCGCGAAAATATCGGCGCACGAGCTGCGCCGTCTCGAGGTCCAGCTCCCAGCCGCTGAGGAAGTTGATGTAGAGTGCGTCGAGCCGCGCCTCGTCGAGCAGCGGCTTGAGCGCGAGCCAGCTCCAGGCGGGAATGCCTCCCGTGAGCACCTCGGTACGACGTTCGTCGTCGATGTAGCGAAGCTCGACGCGATGGCCGGGGAAGGGCACCTCCACCAGCGCCGCATCTGGAGCGATGTGCTTCAGCGTACGCAGGTACTCGCGCGCCTTCGTCGCGAGGTCGGCGCCGACCTTCAGGATGGGAACGATCTCCCAGTCATCGGACAGCGCGGCATCGAGCCCGCTCAGGCTGTAGGTGATGCCGCCCCATTCCTCGACTGGCACCCCGCGCGCATCCCGCCCGTGGATGACGTCCCACACGAAGGTTCCGATGACCCCAATCCGACGCCGTGTCATCCCGCACTCGCGGGGCGAATCAGTGTCATCCCGCACTCGCTCCGCGAGTGTCGGGATCTGGCTTCCCGGCGCCGTCGCTCACACGCTGCCCAGGAACTGCTGCTTGAAGCTCGCCACCGCGCCCACCACGCCGGCCGTCCCGGGCAGCTGTCCCGCCACGATCTCCGCTGCGTTGACCGCTGGCGTGAAGGCGCGCCGCCGCACCTCCGCCTTCAACGGCAGGAACAGCGCGTCACCCGCCGCCGTCACGCCTCCGGCGATCACCACGCGATCGGGATTGAAGATGTTCAGCAGGTTGGCGATCCCCGCGCCAAGGTATCGGCCGGTATCGCGCACGATCTCACTCGCCAATTGGTCGCCGCCCTTCGCCGCGTCGTACACGGTCTGCGCGGAGATGTCCTCCAGCCGCCCGCCAACCATGTCGCGGATCGCCGACTTCATCCCTTCGCGCACCAGCACCTCGCGCGCGCGAGTCGCGATCGCCGGGCCCGACGCGTAGGCCTCGAGGCACCCGTAGTTGCCGCACTTGCAGTAGCGGCCATTCATGTCGATGGTGGTGTGCCCCACCTCGCCGGCCATGTGCGACGATCCGTGGTACAGTGCGCCGTTCAGGATCAGCCCGCCGCCGATCCCGGTGCCGATCGTCAGCCCGACCACGTTCGTCGCGCCGCGCGCCGCGCCCTGCCACCACTCGCCGAACGTCGCGCAGTTCGCATCGTTGTCGAGCGACGTCGGGAGCGACAGCTGATCCTGCATCCGCTGGCGCAGCGGGAAATCCTTCCAGCCGAGGTTCGGTGCGATGATGACGATGCCGTTCTCGCGGTCCAGGGGTCCCGGCGCGCCCACTCCGACGCCGACGAAGTCCTTTCGCGTTGCGCCCGTCACGCGCTCCGTCTCGGCGATCACTTCTTCCACCAGCGCCACCATCCGGCCGGCCACCCCCTCGTCGCCCTCGGTGGAGTTCGTGGGAATGCTGCGCACCGCGTGGATCTCGCTGCCGTCGTCCGTCATGGCGCCGGCTCCGATCTTGGTGCCGCCGAGGTCCACGCCGACGATGTATCGCTTGCGCTGCACTGTACTCATGCCAGGACGTCCGGGGTGAGAAGGAGCGTGAGTGCCCGCTCGGCCACGAGGGCGGGCTCGAGGTCGCGCATGCAGCGATGATGTCCCAGCGGACAATGCTGCGGTCCGTGACGGTCGCACGGCCGGCAGGGCAGGGTGTCCTCCCCCACGACCGATGCGCGCGGCGCCAGCGGACCAAATCCGAAGTCCGGCACCGTCGGGCCGAAGATCGCCACCGTCGGCGTTCCCATCGCTGACGCAAGATGCAACGGCGCGGAGTCGTTCGTCACCACCACCCCGCACCGACCGATCAGCTCCGCCGAGGCGAGCAGCGACAATTCACCCGCCGCATCGATCGCCGATGGCTCGGCGGTCGTCACGGCGCCAGCGAGGGGCGCATCGGCGGCGCTGCCGATCACTACCACGCGCGCCCTCGTTGCCAGGAGCTGCGCGAGCTCCGGATAGTATGGCCATCGCTTCGTGCCCCATACGCTGCCGGGTGCCAGCGCCACGAGTCGCTCGCCGCGAGTCACGCCGTGTCGCCCCAGCAATGCATCCACGGCCGCGCGTTCGGCCGCACCCGGTGCGAGCGAAGGACGAAGCTCTTCGGCCGACGGCTCGCGCCCATTCGGTCGGGCGAGCATCAGCAATCGCGCCGCATGGTGGAGATCATCGCGGTACGGCACGCGCGTCGTGTACAGCAGCTTCCCCGCCGAGGTGTTGAAGCCCACTCGCGTCGGGATGCGGGCGAGGAGGGCGAGCGCCGCGCTCCGCCATGATCCCTGTGCCAGCAGCGCGAGGTCGTAGCCCGTGTGACGCAGCCGGGCCGCCAGCCGGAAGAACCCGCGCAGGCCGCGCTCCTCGCCGCGTTTGTCGTACGGAATGACCGTGCGTACCGCGGGGTGGTTCGCCAGCAGCGCGGCCGACGCGGGTGTGGCGACGACGTCCACCGGCCCGCGATTCGCCAACTGCGCGAGCAGGGGAGTCGTGAGCACGGTGTCCCCGAGGAACGACGTCTGGATGACGAGCGTCGAGGACACGTGCCCCGTCAGTCCACCTGGAGGACGGCGAGAAATGCTTCCTGCGGGATCTCCACGGAGCCGACCTGCTTCATGCGCTTCTTCCCCTCCTTCTGCTTCTCGAGGAGCTTGCGCTTCCGCGTGATGTCACCGCCGTAGCACTTCGCCAGCACGTCCTTGCGTACCGCCTTCACCGTCTGTCGCGCGATCACCTTCGTGCCGATCGCCGCCTGGATCGCCACATCGAACAGCTGCCGCGGGATCAGCTCCTTCAGCTTGTCGGCGATCTTGCGCCCCCAGTCGTACGCCTTGTCCTCGTGACAGATCACGCTGAACGCGTCGATCGCCTCGCCGTTGATCAGCATGTCCAGGCGCACGAGATTGCTGGCGCGATACTCCAGCATCTCGTAATCCAGCGAGGCGTAGCCACGACTGATGGACTTCAATCGGTCGAAGAAGTCGAGGATGATCTCCCCGAGGGGAAACTCCCAGTCGAACTCTACCCGCTGCTGGTCGAGGTACGTCATGTTCTTGTAGACGCCCCGTCGCTCCGTGCCGAGCGTCATGATCGGGCCGATGTAGTCGGAAGGTGCCATGATGCGCGCCTTGACGTACGGCTCCTCGATCCGTTCCACCACCGCCATGCCGGGCATGAGCGCCGGATTCTCCACCAGCGCCATCGTGCCGTCGGTCTTGTAGACCTTGTACTCCACGCTCGGCACCGTCTGCACGAGATCCAGGTTGAACTCGCGCGTCAGGCGCTCCTGGACGATCTCCATGTGCAGCAGGCCGAGGAAGCCGCAGCGGAAGCCGAAGCCGAGTGCGGTCGACGTCTCCGGCTCGTAGTTCAGGGACGCGTCGTTGAGCTTCAGCTTCTCCAGCGCGTCGCGCAGCGTCTCGTACTGCTGGGTGTCGGTCGGATACATGCCGGCGAACACGAACGAGCGCACTGCCTGGTAGCCCGGCAGCGGCTCGGCCGCGTGATTGTCGGCATCGAAGATCGTGTCTCCAGCGCGCGTCTCGCCAACCGATCGCACGCTCGCCACCACGTAGCCCACTTCACCGGGACCGAGCGCCTCCGTCTCCACCTGGCGAAGTTGGTGGTACCCCACTTCGTCGACCTCGTACACCGACTCCGACGCGCCGAAGGTGATGTGCATGCCCTTGCGGATCACGCCGTCCACCACCCGCACGCTCGGGATGGCGCCGCGATACTTGTCGTAGAACGAGTCGTAGATCAGCGCGCGCAACGGCGCGGTGGAATCGCCCACTGGCGCCGGCACCTTCTCCACCACGGCCTCGAGCAAGTCCCGGATGCCGATGCCCGCCTTGGCGCTGACGCGCAGGATGCCCTCGGCATCCACGCCGAGCAGGTCGGCCAGCTCCTGCGCACGGCGATCCGGCTCGGCGCCCGGGAGGTCGATCTTGTTGAGGATCGGGATGATCTCGAGGCCCGCGTCCAGCGCGAGGAACAGGTTCGACAGCGTCTGGGCCTGGATTCCCTGCGACGCGTCCACGACGAGCACCGCCCCCTCGCACGCGGCGAGCGAGCGCGACACCTCATACGTGAAGTCCACATGGCCCGGCGTGTCGATCAGGTTGAGCTCGTACTCGTCGCCGTTCCGGGCGCGGTACGACATGCGCACCGCGTTCAACTTGATCGTGATGCCACGCTCGCGTTCGAGGTCCAGCGTGTCGAGGACCTGCGACTTCATTTCACGCTTCTGCAGCATGCCCGTCTCCTCGATGAGACGGTCGGCCAGGGTGGACTTCCCGTGGTCGATATGGGCGACGATGCAGAAGTTGCGGATATGGTCGAGCTTCACGGCAGCACGGAATGAGTCGGGGACGACTTGCAGCCCCGAAATATAGCAGGTTGATCGGTTGCCTTGCGCCCCTCTAACTTTCGCGCTGTAATGGAGTCCTCCGCGGTTCGCGCGGATCTCCAGGATCCGGCGGCGCTCGCGTCGCTCGGCCATCTGGAGGTCGTCGCGCGGTGGGTCGTCGATGGTTTTCTGAGCGGACTGCACCGGTCGCCCCGCAAGGGGTTCTCGGTGGAGTTCGCCGATTTTCGTCCCTATCAGCCAGGTGACGACCTGCGCTACGTGGATTGGAAGATCGCCGCCCGCTCCGACCGCTGGGTGGTGAAGCAGTACGAGGAGGAGACCAACCTTCGCGCCACCCTCATTCTCGACGTCAGCCGCTCGATGGACTGGCGCGGGGCCCCTGCCGCTGAGCGCCTTACGAAGCGCGCGTACGCCGAACAGCTCACCGCTGCGCTCGCGCTGCTCCTCCTTCGTCAACGCGACGCCGTCGGCCTGGTGCGCTTCGACGACGACGTTCGCACCAGCGTGCCCCCTCGCGCCCGCACTACCCAGTGGCGCCGCATCCTCGGCGCACTCGCCGAACGCTCCGGCGGTCGCGCCTCCGACGTCGGCGCTGCGCTCGCGCAGGCGGCGCGCCTCGTGACGCGTCGCGGCATGATCATCCTGCTCAGTGACCTGCTCGTCGACGTGGACGCCGCCCTGCCCGCGCTGCGCGGCCTTCGCGCCGCGGGCCATGACGTCACGGTGCTCCATGTGATGGACCCGGCCGAGCGCAGCTTCACCCTCGCCGGCGAAGCACAATTCGCAGACCCGGAAACGGAGCTCGCCGTTCCTGCCTCCGGCGCCGACGTGCGCGCTGCGTACGATCGCACCGTCTCGACCGTGATCGACGAATGGCGCACCGCGCTCGGCGCGATGGGCGCCCGCTATGAGCTCGTGCTCACCGACCAGGCTTACGCCGTGCCGCTGCGCCGTGCCTTCGACGCGAGGCAGCGCCGGCCGTGAGCTTTCTTGCGCCGTTCTTCCTCCTGCTCGCCGGTGCGGCGGCCGTGCCGCTGCTCCTGCACCTGCTGCGGCGCAACGTGTCGGCGCGGATCGATTTTCCCGCGGCGCGCTATCTCCAGCGCGCCGAGCGTGAGCACAGCCGCTCGCTGCGCCTGCGAAACCTGCTGCTCATGCTGCTGCGCGTGCTGCTCCTCATCGCGCTCGCACTGGCTGCCGCGCGGCCCTTCGTGCGCGGCTTCGGGTCGGGCCACGGCGCCACGGCGGTGGCCGTGGTGCTCGATAACTCGCTCTCCACCACCGCCGTCAGCGGCGGACAGCCGGTGTTCGAGCAGCTGCGCGCCGGAGCGCGCGCCGTACTGCTCGCTGCTACCCCGGCCGATCGTCTCTGGCTCGTCACCGCGGACGGACGCCTCCAGGCCGGCACGCGCGAGATGCTTCTCGCCGAGCTGGCGCGCGTCGCACCGGTGGAGGGCGCGGGGGACCTTCCGCTCGCCTTCGCTCGCGCGTCTGCCGCCGTCACCGCCGCGTCGCTTCCGTCTCACGTCGTCGCCGTGGCAACGGATGGCCAGCGCAGCGCGTGGAACACGGAACGACGCAGTCCCGACGCGGTCACCGTGCTCGCGCCTTCCGCAGGACCGCCTCCCAACCGCGCCGTCGCCAGCGTGGAGGCGCAGCCCTCGCGCTGGACTCCTCGCGGCTCGATGATCGCGCGCGTTGCGTCGTCCGATTCAACTGGCTACCGCGTGGTGATCGGCGAACGCACCGCCGCCCGTGGCGTCGCCGCCCGCGACGAGGCCATCTCCCTGCGACTCGCGCCTCCCGAGCGCGGCTGGCAGGCTGGCCGCATCGAGCTGGAGCCCGACGACTTTCCCGCCGACGATGCGCGCCACTTTGCGGTCTGGATTGGCGCGCCGCCCAGCGTCTCGGCGGAGACGAGCGCCGGTTCGTTCATCGCCACCGCGGTGGCAACGCTCGGCGCCGACGGTCGTGTTGCTCGCGGAGTGGGCATCACCATCGGCTCGGCGGATGCGGTGGCTGCGCTTCCGGCGCTGCTCCTTCCTCCCGCCGATCCGGTGCGACTCGGCGCCGCCAATCGCGCGCTCGCGCGGCTCGGTGTGCCCTGGCGGTACGGTGCGCTCGACACCAGCTCGACCATGGCGCACGGTGATCGACTCGAGGGCGTCTCCATCTCGCGCCGCTTCAGGCTTGTGCGTCAGGGCAGTACATCTGCCGACACGCTCGCCGTCGCCGGTGGCGAGCCGTGGATCGTCGCCGGTCCGGGATACGTGTTGCTCGGATCGCAGGTGGATCCGGTCGCCACCAATCTCCCGCTCCGCGCGAGCTTCCTTCCCTGGTTGGCGGACGCGCTCGGCCAGCGGCTTGGCGCTCCCGCCGGCGACGTCGGTGCACCGATCTCCGCCACTCCGAGCGAGATGATCGCCGTGCCTGCGGGCGTCGATGGTCTCGAGAGTGAGGCGGGTGCACGCCGCTCCATTTCCGGTGACCGTATCACGGCGCCCGCGGAGCGGGGCGTCTGGTTCCTCCTCCGAGCCGGCCGTCGCGTCGGCGCAATCGTCGTCGAAGCACCCGAAGCGGAATCCGACCTTGCGCGCATTCCGGCTGATCGGCTCGCTGCTCGACTCGCCGTCGCCGGCGCGCGCGGCGTCACCACTCCCAATGCCCTCGCGCGTTCCACCTTCGCTCTCGGCTCCAGCCACCCGGCGAGCACGCCGCTTCTCCTGCTCGCGTTCCTGCTACTCGCCGCGGAGGCCGTCGCCGTGCGTGCCTCCCGCTCTACCGCCGCCTAGTGTCACTTCCCTCCCTGCTCGACGCGATTGAACGTCTCCCAGCGTTCACGCGACTCGTCAATACACTTCCCGCACCGCGTAGCCAGCTACTCGCCGCCGGGCTTCCTGGTTCGTCGGATGCAGTCGTCGTAGCGGGCCTCGCTCGCCGCCTGCCGACGCGCTTCATCGTCGTCGTCGCCGACGCCGTGCCCCAGGCCGAGCGGCTACTCGCCGATCTGCACACGATCGTCGACGACACCGCGGTAGTGCTCTACCCGCCGCGCGAAGGATTCGGCGAAGCGGAGCCTCACGTGGAGGTCGCCGGCGAGCGCGTCGAGACCCTCGAGCGCCTCGTGCGCGGCGACGTGCGCGTGCTCGTCACGACGCCTCGCGCGCTCCTCGAGCGCACCCGCCTTCCCGCGGCGCTCGAGGAGCTGCGACTCGAGCTCCGCAAGGGCGACGTGCGTCGGCCGAGCGACCTCGCCGAGCATCTCGAGCGCATCGGCTTCGAGCGCGTACCGATGGTCGAGGACGTCGCGCAGTTCAGCCTGCGCGGCGGCATCTTCGACATCTACTCCTTCGGCATGCCCGATCCCGTACGCCTCGAGTTCTGGGGCGACGAGGTCGTGGATCTCCGGCACTTTGACCTCTCGTCGCAGCGCTCCACTCGCACCGTGGACGTCGCGGTGGTGCTCCCCATCGACGGACAGGTGCGGGAAGACGAGGCGTCCGGCGAACGACTCTCCGTTGCCGCTCTCTTTCCCCCCGACACGCTGCTCGTGCAGCCGGTGGGGACGCACCTGCTGCCGGAGCTGAAGCGTACGTGGGACGAGGCAGCGCATCATTTGGAGCTCGCGCGCCGCCGCGGAGAAGACGTCGCGCCGCGCGAGGATCTGTTCGAGCCTCCCGATCACGCCGCCGCTGCGCTCGATGCCTTCGGCTCCCTGCGGTTCGTCGATCCGACGGCAGAGCAGGCGGAGATCGTCTTTCCATTGCGGGCTCCTGAAGCCATCGACCGCGACATCAAGCGCCTTCGGAAGCTCGTGCGCGATGGCGTTCCGACCGTCGTCCTCTGCGACAACGAGGGACAGTGCGAGCGGCTCGACGAATTGCTGAATGAGGATGCGTGGGAGCCGTCGCCCGCCGCGCTCGTCGTCGGCGCGCTCGGCGGCGGCTTCGTGCTCTCGCCCGGCGATCACCACGCCGGCCTCCGCGTCCTCACCGACCACGAGATCTTTCGCCGCGAGCGGCGCGTCCGCCGCGCCCGCCGCTACGTCAGCGGAGGCGTTGAGTCGCTCGCCCTCAAGGCGGGGGATTACGTCGTGCACCTCGAGCACGGCGTCGGCATCTATCGCGGCATCGAGACCATCTTCGTCGGCCAGAGCACGATCGAGGTTGCCGTCGTGGAGTACGAGGGTGGCGACCGGCTCAACGTGCCGCTCTATCGCATCGACCAGCTCGAGCGTTATCGGGGCGCCGACGACGTCGACTCGGATTCACCACCTCCGCGCCTCCACAAGCTGGGTGGCCGGCGCTGGGCGACCCAGCGTGAGCGCACGCGCGCCGCGATCCAGGAGATGACGCTCGAGCTGCTCGATCTCTACGCGCGCCGCAAGGTCGCCTCGCGGCCCGCGCACGTACCCGACACGGCGTGGCAGCGCCAACTCGAGAGCAGCTTCCTCTTCGAGGACACCCCCGACCAGCGCAAGGCCACCACCGACGTGAAGGGCGACATGGAGGGCACCCGTCCCATGGACCGCCTTCTCGTCGGCGACGTCGGGTACGGCAAGACGGAGATCGCCGTACGAGCTGCCTTCAAGGCGGTACAGAGCGGACGTCAGGTCGCCGTACTCGTGCCTACCACCATCCTCGCCGACCAGCACGCGCGCACCTTCGGCGAGCGCCTTGCCGACTTTCCCATTCGCATCGCGGTGCTCAGCCGCTTCCAGAGCGTGAAGGAGCAGGCAGCCACCCTCGCCGACCTGGCGGCGAAGAAGGTGGACATTGTCATCGGAACCCACCGCCTCCTCAGCCCCGACGTCGACTTCGCCGAACTCGGCCTCATCATCGTGGATGAGGAGCATCGCTTCGGCGTGAAGCACAAGGAACGGCTCAAGCACCTCAAGCTCGAGACTGACGTCCTCACGCTCACCGCGACGCCGATCCCGCGCACGCTGCACCTCTCGCTCGCCGGCCTGCGCGACATGACGCTCATGCAGACGCCGCCGCGCGACCGGTCGCCCGTCCTCACCTACGTCGAGGTGAGCGACGACGGCCTCCTCGATGAAGGCATCTCGCGCGAGCTCGATCGCGGTGGCCAGGTCTTCTTCGTCCACAACCGCATCGAGACCATCGTCGCCACCGCCGATCACCTCCGCCGCGTCGCGCCCCGCGCCCGCATCGCCGTCGCTCATGGTCAGATGCGCGAGCGCGAGCTCGAGGAGATCATGCACCGGTTCGTGAACGGCGAGATCGACATCCTCGTCTCCACCCTCATCGTGGAGAGCGGCCTCGACGTCCCCAACGCGAACACGATGTTCGTCAACCGCGCCGACACCCTCGGCCTCGCGCAGCTCTACCAGCTTCGTGGCCGCGTCGGTCGATCGCACCGCCGCGCGTACTGCTACCTGCTCGTGCCCGACACGAACGTCGATCCGGACGCCGAGCGGCGCCTCCGCGTGCTCGAGCACCACACCGAGCTCGGGGCGGGTTACAAGATCGCCCTCAAGGACATGGAGATGCGCGGGGCGGGGAACCTGCTTGGCGCCGAACAGTCCGGCTACGTGCATGCGGTGGGATTCGATCTCTACCTGCGCATGCTCGACGAGACCGTGGAGCGCCTCATGCGCGGCGACGCCGCGCCGCGCCCCCAGCCGGCCGACGTCTCGATGGACCTGCCGGCCTACCTGCCTGACGACTACATCCAGTCGCACGAGGCCAAGCTCGATGTCTACAAGCGGCTCGCCCGCTTCGAATCGCCGGACGAGATCGAGGCACTCCGCGCCGAGCTCCGCGACCGGTTCGGCCCCCTCCCGCCGCAGGCGGAGGCGATGCTCGGGATGGCACTCCTGCGCATCGTCGGGGGTACGCTCGGCATCGAGGGGATCCTCGTGCGCGGCGAAGAAGCCCGTATTACCTTTAGGGATTCCGCGATCCCCAGAATGAAAGGGCTCTCCGCGGCGTTCCACGAAGTCCAGTTTCAGGCGGAGGTGCGACGCGCGCATCCGCTTTCGCTCAAGCTCACGCGGCTCGGGGGCGCTCAACTCCTCGACGGGCTCGTGCGCGCACTACGTGCCGTCGTCTGACGCCCGCCTCCCCTTTTCCGTCGATCGCTCACAACATGACTCGCTCTCCGCTCCTTGTCCTCGCCTTCGGCGCGACCACGCTCGCCGCCTGCAGTGGATTGAAGGACGCACTCACCGCGCACGTCGACGTCGCTGCCAAGGCCGGCTCGCAGGAGCTGTCCGTCACGCGCCTCGCCGACCTGCTTGGAAATGCCAAGCTGCAGGTCCCGATCAACAAGGAAGTCGCCACCCTCGTCACGCGCGACCTCTGGGTGCCCTACCAGCTCCTTGGCATCGCTGCGGCGCACAATGACTCGCTCAACGACCCCAAGGCCATCGACGC
>Ga0207705_10000354_pt1 | contig 41477 bp, 33 predicted proteins | sample KBSC13metaG_FD_184314 | JGI IMG/M metagenome (GOLD analysis project Ga0207705, IMG submission 184314) | Corn rhizosphere microbial communities from Kellogg Biological Station, Michigan, USA - KBS C1-3 metaG (SPAdes) (version 2) | ecosystem: Host-associated > Plants > Roots > Rhizosphere > Soil ... | reverse complement strand
GGAGGTGCAAACCTCCAGGGGCCTGTTTCAGGCCACCCGATAGAAATTCCGCGGCCACCCCTGACTGGATGCCTGCGCATAGGATGGTTGCAGGCAGGCATTCCGGAGCCACACGCTCCAAGGTCGCCATGCAACGTCCCCGCTGCCGGGAGACAAGGGAGCGGAACCGCGCCGGTCACACATGCTTGCCCCAAGCCACAGGAAACGTGCGCCCGCGCGCCGTCGGCACATCCCGCGTCACCGCGGACTTGTTCCGGGGTCCAGCCAGCGGCTTGACCGCTGCCCTCCCGGTCGATGCCGGAACAAGTCCGGCATGCATTTCTACCCCCGCCCGCTCAGCGTCATCAGCAGATAATGCCGAATCTTCTCGGTCCGCTCGCGGCTCGCCGGGCCCATCACGCCTTGCGCATGCACCGGCAGATGCGCCACTGCCCGATCCGCCTCGTCGCTGAATATGAGATGATCGAACAAGGCCCGCCACGCCCTTTTATGTCCTGGCGGCAAATCGCGCACGCTCATCAGCGCGTGGACTAAAGCGAGAAACGGAGTGGCCGAACTGTCATACGCCCACCAATAATTCACCAGCACATTCAGCCGATCGAATGCGCGGACATGATGCCACCAGATCGACGGTATGAAGAGCGCGTCTCCCGGCTCGAGTTCCGCAACCTGTGCGTGAGCGAGCGCCTCCGAAAAACGCGGATAACGGTCGAGATCGGGTGCGTCCGGGTCCACCATCGAGCTGGGCGGCCCGGCAAGGGTATTGTCGATCGGGCCAAGATACAGGTTCGCCACTTGCTCCGGGGGAAACAGCGTGAAGCGCCGCCGCCCCGCCACGCACACGGCGAGATTGGTCGAAACATCGAAATGCGCCGGGATCTGCATTGCATTGCCGATCCACAGACGCGGCAGCGCGTCCGCCGGGGGCAGGTCGAACGGATTGGCCTCACGCCATCCCGGAAGATGCTCGGGCGCCGCGGCGGCATCGGCATAGATTGCCTGAGGCGACTCGACCTGCTGTTCGGCAAGCTTGAGCAATTCGCCCATCAGATTGGGCAGGGGCACCTGCTGGCGCTGGAAATTGAAGCCCCGCATGTCGTCGCGGTAAAAGAAACGTCCCCCGATCTCCGGCGGCCCGATCAGCACCTTGAGCGGTTTGCCCCCGCCAAACCCCGCCAGATATTCCGCTATCGCACGGTCGCCCGCACGCGCGCGCTCGACCGCTTTCCAGTCGCTGGCTTGGCCACGCAGCACTACCGGCGTAGAGCGACCGGCCACTTCCGCGCGAAACGTTGCCGCGTCGAGGGCGCCAGTCTCTGCTACGCGATTGGTACTGGCGGCGGGATGGTCGGCAAAGCCCATGAAGCCCCCGCGGTCCGGAAGGCACAAAGGTGCCTTCCGTGCCCGGCACCTGAGCCGGCCAGCCTGAATTCCCGATGAACGGCAATAACTTAGCGGATCGTCGCCAGCTTCACCTTCAACAGCGTCGGGGTCGAAGCGAAATTCAGTCCGTAATCGGTCGAATCGCCGTTCCACCTCCGGTCGAACACCCACTCGCCCTTGTCGTCATAATGGCCTTCCTCGACGTGGACGAGTTGCAGCAGATCGCCCGGTTTCGGATCGGCAAGGTCGATCTGCACGCGCGCATGGAGCGCGGTGACGAGATATTCGTCCGGCCCGAGCTGCGCGATCACCGCACCGCCCGAAGGATAGTCATTGCCCTTCGGCGGATCGAACGCGAACTGGGGCCGGCCGAAGCTGACCGTCACCTTATACTTGCCGAGGTCGATGACCTGCTCGTGCTTGGCCGCCGCGTCAGTTGGTTCGGCCACGCCCCAGGTCTTTCCGGTCAAGGCGAGCGTCGGCCAGACATGCACCAATTGCCCGAACAATTTGTAGTTGAGCGCGAAGGCGTCGAGCGTGCCGTCGTCCAGCCGCGCGGCGCCGAGCGGGTAGTTCCAGTAGCCCGTCTCGTCCATTCCAAAGGGCGAGAAGCCGATCGCGCCCCGGCCCATCGCCGGGAAGAAGAAGCGGGCGAACTCTTTCTTGTTGCCTGTCTCCGGCACGAACAGCGCATTGTCCGGGCGATCGTAGCGATCCAGATAGCCCAGATAATCATGGTGGTCCGGATTGTAGATGTCGGGCGCGAGGATATCGATGTGCGGTGCCGCGGCCTTCCACACCTCAAGCTGCTGCATCACCGGTCCGCCCGACGCATAGGTCGCCGGATCCTGCCATTGGAGGCCGGGCAGCGACGCGTTCACATACATCGGCAGCGGCTTCACCGCCTTGCCCGCAGCCGCGATCTGATCGACATAGCTGCCGATATACCAGGCGCTGAACGCACCCTCGGCATCGCGCCCGAACACCTGGGTCCAGGTCCCCTTCTTGCCCACCTTGGCCGCCAGCGGAGCGGGGATCGGCCCGGCGAACAATTTCTCGCCCAGCGGCGAATGATCGCGCGCCAGCCCATAGCTGCCGGTCTCATTCTCGACCTGCACCATGATCACCGTATTCTGCGGATCGGCGTCCTTCAGATGCTGCATCAGATGCGTGAAGGCATTGCGGTCCGCCGCCAGCGTGTTCGCGCCCAACGGGCTGAGCACATAATGGAGCTGCCCCTTGGTATTGATCATGCGCGGGAAGCGCTTGGGGTCGAGCTTGACCCAGGCGGGCGTATAATTGGCGTTGGTATTTTTCCACGTGCCGAACCACAGGATGACCAGGCGCTTGTCGTGCGCGCGCGCTTCCTTGAGCAGCACGTCGAGGAAGGAGAAATCGAACTTGCCCTCGGTCGGCTCGATCTGCTCCCACGCCACCGGCACCTCGATCACATTGGCGCCAAGCTTGTCGACCGTCGGCCACACGTTGGGCAGCGCGGCGGGATAGTTCGCCGAATTGTTGACCTGCGCCCCCAGCATCAGGAACGGCTTGCCGTCGACGATCAGCGCGTGCCGGCCATTTTGCGAAATCAGATGGGGAAGATCCGGCGCCGCCAGCACCGGCGCCACAGCCAGCGCCGCCAAACATCCACCTATCGTCCAGCGCCCGAGCCCCATTTCCCTCTCCCTTTCCGTATGTCGGCCCCGCTGATAGCCGCCGCCGCGGCCGGAATAAATATGATTTTATTCCGGCACCAGCCCGAGGCCCCGCCCGCGAAGCGCGCGCCCGATCGCGCGCGCCTGCGCTGCATCGTTCCAGACATGAAAGGACAGCCGCAAGATATCGCGCCGCCGATCGAACCGGCAGCCGATCGCGCGCAGCGCCGCCTCCGCAGCATCGACATCCCCGCCGGTCAGGCACAGCGTTCCGCCACGCTTCGACATATCCAGCGCGATCCCGGCCGCCTCTCCCGCTTCCGCGATCAAAGCGCGGTTGGCGGTCAGGATCCGATCCAGCCCGATCTCCGACACCGTCTCGATCCCGCTCGCGGCCAGCAGGCATGGCGCGGGGGCCGGCGTGCCGCCCCAGAAGCGGCGGGCGTCGGCGGCATAGCGAAAATCGCGGATGTCGAACGCGAACGGATCGGCATGGCTGAACCAGCCAACCTGGACCGGCTCGATTTCTCCGATCAGCTCCTGCCGCACCCACAGAAACCCCGCGCCTGGCCCGCCGCACAGCCATTTGACGCTCGATCCGACCAGCGCGTCCACACCCCATGCGTGCGGCGCGACCGGCAGGATGCCGATGGCCTGGCAGGCATCCACCACCGTGATCGCGCCGGCGGACCGGGCCAGCGCCGCGATATCGGCGGTCGGCGACACCAGTCCGCTGTTGGAATGGACATGCATCGGCACAACCGCCGCGACGTGCGGGCCCAGCCGGTCGGCCCAATTCTGTGGATCGACCGGGTTCAGATCCTCGGGGATCAGTTCGAGCCGATATCCGAGCGGCGCCAATTGCCGCATCGTGAAACCGACCGAGGGGAAAGCATGCGCCGATGCGAGCAGGACATTGCGCCCGGGCTCCCGCTTCAGCCCCGACAGGAAGGTTCCGAGCGCGGCCGATACCGACGGCTGCGGGCAGATTTCGGCGATCTGCCCGCCCAGCAGTCCGGCCACCGCACCGCGAAACGCCTCGATCGCGCCGAGCCACGCGGGCCAGCCTTCCGACCCCTGTTCCGCCCACGGGTCGAGCAGGTCGCTCGCGATCCGCGCGCGCGATGCGCGCGGCAGGCAGCCGACCGAATGGCTCAGCAGATAAGGGCCGGGACCTGGCACCTCGAACAGGTCGCGCGGCATCACGCGGTCAGCTCCCGCAGCCGCGCGAGGTCGGCGTGGCGCGTTGCGTTGGCATTGGACGGCTCGGCGCAGCGATAGTCGCGCAGGATCTGCAGCGATCGCAGCAGCACGGGCAAGGGCGGGCCGCTCGCGGTCACGCCCCGCAGATGCGTCTCGTCCAGCCGGGCCGCCGGATGCGTGATGAACCGGTCGACCAGCAGGTCGTGGTGCTGGCGGGCATAGTCCGCGAACCGGTCGCACACGCGCAGGAACCCGCGCACGTTGGTCTGGAACCAGCCCTCGCCCGCGCAGTCGTCCGCCAGGAGCAAAAGCTCGTCGAGCAGGCTGCGATAGGTCATGCATTCGCGCAGGCGCGCCTGCTCGGACGGCAGCATGAAGGGCATCTTGTCGACCAGAAGCTGCGCATAATAAGGATCGTTCGCACGGGTAAGGCCGAGCAAAAGGTCGATCTCGTTGATGCCCGAAAAGTCACCCGCATTGGCGCCGCGATATTCGGTCCGCCCGACCCTGTAGGGTTTGTAATAAGGCCTGACGCAGAAAAAGAAGCGATCCACGTCGAGCTCGTCCGCGAGCCGCTGGTTGAAGCGCAGCACGTCGCCAAGCGCATTGGCGGCGTCCGTGAAAAGCTGTTCCGCGATCGGGCTCGACACGCCCAGATGCACCACCCGGCCAATCGCGTCCGCCGCGCGCTGCAGGCCGAGGATGCCGCGCGTATTCTCGTCGATGAACAGAAATTCGTCCGGCAGCGAGGTGAAGCTCTTGCGCACGCCTTTCACCGCCAGGTTATGCGTCGCGAGATGCGCGGTCGCGAAGCGCGGCGCCATGTCGATCGAGGCGCCGACGTGCATCGCCAGCGACGAGGCTTCCGGGAAAGGCGATTTCTCCTCGCGCGCGGGATTGGTCAGTTCGTGCCGCCGGAGCGCGCCCAGATACATGCCGACATTGCCGAGCACGCCGAACGCGCTCGAAAAGCCGTCGCCGGTATTGCCCTCGGCCAGCAGCCGCACGACCAGGTCGCGCCCCTCGTCGCGCAACCGTGCCTTTATCGCGTCGCCGATGCCTTCGGTATTGGCGCGGTTTTCCTGGGCGAAATAGAGCTGCTCAAGCTCCGTGTTCATCTGCACGAAGGCGGATCGGATCCAGCCGTCGAAAGCCAGTGCGTTGGCGGACATGGCGCCATCATATCCCGCCCCGCCCGCTTAGGCGAGGCGTGCGATCAGGCGTCGAACAGCAAATGCAGATGCTGCGGGAAAGGCGTACCCGCATTGTCGACCTGCCCATCCACGCCCGCCGCCCGGCGCAGGTTCGGCCGCGCGAGCAAGGGCTTCAGCATCGCCGGCAAGGCCGCGCGGTTGATGTGCGCACCGAAACAGCTGTGCATGCCGTAGCCCCACAATATGTAGGTCTGCCACGGCCGGTCGGTGCGGAAAGTGGTGGCGTCCGGAATCGCGATGGGATCGAACATTGCCGACAGGTTTGACGCCATCACCATCGTGCCCTTGGCGATGCGCCGCGCGCGCAGCCGCCCGGTCGCTACCCGGGTATCGCGCATTGCCCGGCGGTAGATCACCGGATTGAGCGGCCGGAAGCGCAGCGCTTCGAAGATGTGCGCAGCCAGCGCGCCCTCATCGTCGTTGCGCGCGGCCGCGCAGGCGTTTGCGAATGCCCTGGGCCGATTCATCAATTCGTCGAGCGCGAGATTGGCGGCGGCCGAAAGCGTGGGCAGCTCACCGATCAGCAGCCCGATCAGATTGTTGCGGATGTCGATATCACCCATCCCCGGCATGCCGCCCGCCTGCATCGCCAGGCAGCGGCCGAGTACATCGTCCTTCGCCTCGCCACTCGCCTTGCGCACCGAAATATGGCCATCCATCCAGACGCGGAAGGCCGCCGCATCCGCCGCCGCACGCGCGTCGAGCGCGGGATCGGCCTTGAGGTCGATGAACAGGTACCAGAAGAGTGTGGTGGTCCATTCCGCGATCAGCGGCTCGCTCGGCCCCGGCGTCCCGAAATAATCCGCGAGCAGGCGTGCGGCTGCCGGCTGAGTCAATTGCTGCGGCACGTCGATCCGCCCGCGCGTCCGGTCGACCAGGTCGAGGGAAACCGCGTCCAGGATCGGCTTGACCCGCTGCGGCACGTCGTCGCGCCGCACCGCCAGTCGCATGTTGGAAACATCGCGCGTGTAGCGGGGCGTGTCCTGCATCCCGAGGAAGAAGTTCTCGCCCGCGGTGATCATCTCCATGCGCGGGCCATAGACCACGCCGAAATCATCATCGCGCGTCAGCACGTCGGTCACATCCTCGCGCCGCGTCACCACGGCGGTGCCTGTGTTCGCATAGGCCGTGACCAGCTTTCGCCGCAGCACCAGATTGGGCTGGACCAGCCGCAGCAGAGCAAAGGCTCGCAGCAGGGACCGGGGCGTGGTCAGCGCTGCCCCGATCCGGCCGCCGACGGTGCCGCCGCCTTGCCCGAACAGGGCGCCGATCGCGGTGCCGGCAAGCAGTACCAGCGCGGCCAGGCCCTGCCCGGTCAGCAGCAGCCGACGCCACAGGGCAACCGGCAGGTTGAGCAGCCATCCCATCATCCGGCTCCTTCAGGTCGGGTCGATGATGCCCATGCCGATCAGGCGGAGCGCGGTCATGCTGGGAATGAAGAAATAATCGCCCCCGCGCGGCTCGACCAATTGCGGAATCCGGTCGCACATGAAGGGCAGGTCCTGCCCTGCGGGATCGGTCACGATCATCATCTTCGAGGGCGGCCCGTCTTCGATCGGCGGATGGTTGCCGATCACCGGACAGGTGTCGCTACCCGCGTTGAAGTCGAGCCCATATTGCATCCACTGCTGCTGGACGAACTCGAACTGGCGGAACAGACTCGAACAGAGCGCCAGGAAGATGATGCCGCGTTCCTGCCCGTCGTCGGGCGACGCGTCATAATCCCACGGCCCATAGGGCAGGCCACGCCGCAATATGCGCCGCCGGTTGACCAGCGCCGATCCATCCCAGCTCTTCTTGTCGGGCGAGGTATAATGCGGGTCGAGCGTGTCGCGCGGGTTGGCGCGGCGCATATGTGATGTGACCGGGCAGCGCGCCCCGGCCGGGTCGTCGCGATAGGTGAAGCGGGTGAAGCGCAGCGCGAATTCGGCAAGCTTGGCCTTGTCCTTGGCCGCGGTCGCCGCCGCCAGCGCAGCATTGAACTCCTGCCATTTCTGGAAGGTCGGCGCCTCCATCAGCGGAACGCCATCGCTCCAGCGCCCCACCAATTTGGCCTGCACGATCTCGCGCGCGGCGTCGGGCGCGACGCCGGCGAAGCGCGCATAACGCGTCGCCTGATCGTCGATATAGTCGCGGAACGCGCCGACATTCTCGTCCAGCTTGCGATAGGCCATGAAGGTGCCGTTGCGACTGAACTCGATCGGCATCGCCGCGCCGGGTATCTCCTGCGCCTCGTCGGGATGGCCGAGCAGGAATTCGCCGGTGGCCAGCGGCGCCCACGTCTGATCGGGCAGCAATTTGCCGCCCCCGACGACACGCAACCGCTCCGCCTCGCCCGAAAACTGGCCTTCGAACACCGGATCGCCGAACCCGTCGGAGATGTGGAAATGTTCCTTGTTGGTCGGCCACAGCCCGGTCGGATCGCGGCGCAGGATTGCCGACATGTCCTGATAATCTGCCTGGTCGGCGCCGTGGCCGGAGAGGAGCACGACCCCGCCTTCCGATGCCGCGCACAGGCCGCGCAGCGCGCGCGTCTGCTCCTCCAGCTCCGCGATCGGGCTGCCGTCCGGGTTCATCTCGCCGTTGAGCGAGACCATGATGTGGACGCGGTTCTCGCCCTGCGAGTTGCGCCAGACCGCATCGCGCGTGCCGAGGAAGCGGTCATCGCCCAGGATCGCCGCGCGCTTCTCCATCCCGTCGATAAACTCGTCGGGCATGGCGCGCAGCGTGCGCGTCGGGACGCCCAGCGCGAACAGCCCGGTGAAGGTGAAGCCGATATTGATCGCCACCTTGGGCTTCATCAGTTCGACCCGGCCCGGATAATCGGGCATCCCCTCGGCCCGGACCACGTCCTTCACGCGCGGGTTGCGCGTGCGCAGCAGGGGTTCGCCGCGCTCCGGATTCTTCCAGCGCGCGGCACTGGTGATGCGCGGACGGAGCGCCTCGACGAAGGCGCGACCCTTGGCGGCATCGCGCACCGTGAAGAAGAAATAGCGCGCCTTGGGGAAACCCTGGCGCCCGTAAGCGCGCAGGATGCCGCCCTGGATATCGGCAAGATCGAGCGCGGCGGTCATAGCATGGCCTCCTTCACGTCAGCGGATCACGCCGGGCGGCTGGGTCGGACCGGTCAGGTCTTCGGGCCGGTGGGTTTTGAGGAAGTCGCGAAAGGCCGCGCCCCAGTCTGCGGGATCGCGGTCCTGCTGGTCGGATACGAAGCGGGCGAAGGCCCGCTGCAGGTAAAGCCCCTTCAGCACATGGGGCAAGGTCGCGCGCGGGTTGCCCGGGAAGGGCTTTCCGCCGCGCCACATCACCAGTGCATAATCCGCCGCCACACCGACCAGCAGCGACAGGACGACAGCCAGGATCAGCATCGGCCAATGCCACAGATGGTAGCGTAGCTGGACCAGGATCGGGATCGCGGCAAACCCCGCGAGGATCGCGATCAGGCCCGCCGCCGAAAGCGACGGGAGGTTCGGCGGATCGATCCAGTAATCGTTGAACGGCATCGTCGTTTCGAGCTGGCAGGACATCAGCCATTCGGCGAAACCGGTCGCGCCGGAAACGGCGGGAAAGCCGTAGCAATAGCCGAACACCGCACGCAGCTCGGCCTCCATCAGCCCCCACAATTCCTCGAGATAGGCACGCGGCTCGTCCCGGCCGCCGTCGCGCGGATCGAAATCGATCATCACCAGCAGATAAGGGCAACTCAGCCGGTCGTCGGGCTCGGCCGCGAGCAGGTCGGTGCCACGGATCGTACCGACGATCGCGTCCTGATGCGCGCGGCCGTTGAAGAAGGGTTGGTCCAGCACCACGAACCGCGCGAAATGCGTGCGCAGGCTCCGCGAAAAGGGACTGGGGATTCCGATCGTCTCGGTCGCGTGCGATTGCAGCGCGGTCGGCAGCGTCTCCAACGCCTCGCGCACCATATGGATCGGCGAGCTGCGGATCGGTTTCCCGTCGACGCCGGGATGCTCGATAATCCCCTCGTTGCAGACAGGCACGATCGCGGTGAAGAAATAATGGCCGGCATCGATATTAGGCATGGGGCGCCTCCCCGGCCTTCGCCTGCGGATCCTTCACCGCCGCGCGCACCGCGCCGATCTGGCTGACGTCGACCTTGCTGGCCAGCACGACCGCTTCGGGCGGCGGCACCACCGGCTCGGCGGGCGGCGGGCCCGATCCGGCCGGCCCCCAGCGCCTGCGCACCGCGCCGCAGCGGTCAAGGTCCGCAGCGGCGGTGTCACAGCTCGCGATCGGCGCATAGCCCGCCGAACCGAGGCTGCCCTGCGCGGCGCGCAATATGCGCTTATAGGCATCCGCCAGCGACGCGTCGTCGAGATCGGGATTCACCTGTTCCAGGTCGCGTGCCAGCCGCAGCGCCAGCGTGACGTCGCGCTGCCCGCTGCCGGGCGTCGCGTTATAATAATAATTGGTGTCGATCTGGTTGGCGCGGATGTAGTTCTTGAACGGCGTGATCGGGATCGAGTTGGGATATTTGCTGCTGCAATACCAAAAGAGGTCGAGCCCGTTGGGGATGCCATCCGCGAAGGCGTCGATATATTGATCCCACGTGCCGTTGAAATTGCTGCAGAAGAGCATGTAGTCGTTGCGCAGCTTCTGCGGCGGCTGGCCGAGTTGCGGCCACCGGTCGCGCTTGATGATCACCCACCGCGCGAAATGGATCAGCGACAGGCCTAGCAGCCCTGACAATGTGCCCGGCAACGCGCGCGAGGCGCGGAAAATCAGGCGGTTGAGCCACGTCTTCCACGGCCGTATCGGCGTGACGACGTTCATGCCATACGCTTTTCCCGCGACGTTCGTCATCGGCTCCCCCTCGCAAGAACCGCGACGAGACTAGCCACCGTCGACGGGGATTCCTACGGGACTTTATTCCGTATCGGTACTTTCCCGCTCCACACCGGCTCGATGCCCGGTCCAGGGATCAGGCGATCGCTTTCTCCAGCACCACCATGCCGATCGGCGGGTCGAGCTCCGCCGGGAAAGGCCGCCGCTCGCCGGTGCGGACGAAGCCTCGCCGTTCGTAATACGCGATCAGTTCGGCCCTACTGTCGATCACGGTCATCTCGAGCCGGTCGGCATCGAGCGTTTCGCGCGCCGCCGTCTCGGCCGCGGCAATGATCGCCTTGCCGATGCCGCCCGCCTGCGCCGCCGGGTCGACGCACAGCAGGCCAAGATAGACGAGCCCGTCGCCGCGCGCGGTGAGGGAGACGGAGCCCATCACCGCGCCACCCTGTTCTGCGACCAGGAACAGGTGGCCGGGATCGGCGAACATCGCGCGCAGGGTCGCGTCATCGATCCGCTCGCCCGACAGCAGATCCGCCTCATGCGTCCAGCCCTGGCGCGCGCTGTCGCCGCGATAGGCGCGCTCGATCACGGGATGCATAAGCGGCAGATCGGCAAGCGTGGCGATGCGGACATTAAGCAGATCGGTCATGCCGGCTTTTCTAGCCGAAGCGCGCGCCGCCGCCAGCCTCCTCTCCGCAGAAACCGGGGCACGGGCCGGGCAAACGATGTGATCTTCCGCTTGGATCGCATATCCTATACCTTTATCGCGTGCCCATGCCTCCTCAGCCACCCACCGCCCTTCGCAGCTCCGACGCCGACCGCCAGTCCTGGCCGGTCCCGCCCGTGCGCAACCCGCCCCGCCCTCCGGTCGGGCCGACGCTGGTGGAATGGGCCTATGAACATCTGCTCTCGATGCTGATGACCGTGCAGATCGCGCCGGGCGAGCGGATCGCGATCGACAAGGTCGCGCGGCAGCTAGGCATTTCGCAGACCCCGATCCGCGAGGCGCTGAGCCAGCTCGAAGCCGAGAAACTCGTCTTCAAGATGCCCAATGTCGGCTATCGCGCCAGCCCGCGCATGACGCGCGAGGAGGTACAGGACCTGTACGATCTTCGCCTGCTGATCGAACCTTATGCCGCGGCGCGCGCGGCGGAGCGGATCGACGACGAGACGCTCGCGACGCTTGAAGAGATCGAGAAGGACATGCGCGGCGTCAGCGAAAAGGACGACCGTGCCTTCGCGCGCTTCGCCGAGGCCGACGCGAAACTCCATCGTCTGATCGCGACCGGCAGCGGCAACAACCTGATCGCCGCGACGATCGAGCGGCTGCACGCGCATCTCCAGATCTTCCGCTCGCTCTACAGCACCAACGCGCCCGAAGAGGCCGCGACCGAGCATCAGCGGATCATCAAGGCGCTGTTCGCGCATGATCCCGTCGCTGCCGAGGCCGCGGTTCGCGACCATCTTGAGCGTTCGAAGAACCGCATGGACCGCGTCTCCGCCGCCGCCGATCAGGCCTGAAGCCGGCGGCGGAGCCCGCGCCATAGGCGCCGCGCGCGCCATGCCCCAATCGAACATGTTCGGGCCTGGAGGCCCTCCTGCACGGGCCGTCGCAGAAAATCGGGACGGCGCTTGACGGCCATCCGTGGGGCACGTACCACATCCTCAGATCATATATGATATGAAAGAGGATTCCTGGGAATGACGGTCAAGGGCAGCGCCGCTTTGTCTCGCCGTGCGCGCCGGCTCCTGCTCGCGGCAGGCCTCGGCCTGGCGCTTGCGGGAAACGCCCAGGCTGAGACGAATATCCTGACCCATTTCACATTGATCGACGGAACAGGGCGCGGGCCCGTTGCCGATCAGGCGCTGATCATCACCGACGGCCGGGTGCGCTGGGTCGGGCCTGCCGCGAAACTGAAGGCGCCGAAGGGCGCCACGGTCGAGAATCTCCGCGGCAAATATCTGCTGCCCGGCCTGATCGACAGCCATGTCCACCTCGGCCTGGTCAACGGGATCACGCAGGACCTGAAGTATCAGACGCCCGAAAATATCGAGAAGCAGCTGCACCTCTATGCCGCCTACGGCATCACCAGCGTGCAGACGCTGGGCACGGAGAAGGACCTGATCTTCCCGCTGCGCGATGCGGAGCGCGCCGGCCGTCCCGACATGGCGCGTGTCTTTACCGTTGGTCAGGGCGTCGTGTTCAAGGGCAGTTATGGCGGTGTTGCCGGGCTCGATCAGTCGGTCGCAACGCCCGACGACGCGCGTCGCATGGTCGATGCCCAGGCCGCCAAGGGCGCCGACGCGATCAAATTGTGGGTCGATGACGAATTCGGCGCGATGTCGAGCCGCATGCCGCCCGCGATCAGCAGCGCGGTGATCGACGAGGCGCACAAGGACGGCAAGAAGGCGATCGCGCACATCTTCTATTATGACAATGCCGCCGAACTGACGCGCGAGGGCGTGAACGCCTTCGCCCACGAGGTGCGCGACCGGCCGGTCGATGCCGCGTTGCTCGGACAGATGAAGGCGAAAGGCGTGTGGCAGATGGCGGCGACCTTGAGCCGCGAAGCGTCCTTCACCTACACGATGCTGCCGTTCCTCGACGATCCCTTCTTCGCGCGCGGCGTGACGCCGGAGGTGATCGCCGAGCTGCGCAGCCCCGAGCGCATCAGGAAGCTTGGGTCCGGACCCAATTTTCCGAAATATGCGCCCACGCTGCGCAACGCGATGCGGAACTTCGCCGCGGAGGCCAAAGCCGGCGTGCGCTACGGCATGGGCACCGACAGCGGGCCGTCCGCGCGCTTCCCGGGCTATTTCGCGCATTGGGAGCTTGAGCTGATGGTGAAGGCGGGGATCACGCCGCTCCAGGCGCTCACCGCCGCGACCGGGCGCAACGCGGAATTCCTCGGCGCCGGGGACATTGGCACGGTGCAGGCGGGCAAATGGGCGGATCTGCTCGTGCTCGACAGAAACCCGGTCGCCGATATCCGCAACACGCGCGCGATCCACGAGGTGTTCATCGCCGGCCGCAAGGTGCCGACGATCTGGCAGATCTGCACCGGCCGTCCGGCCGAGGCGTGCGGCACGACGCGATGACCGATATCGCCGCTGAAAAGGGCGAAGCCGGCGCGCGCGCTGCCGCGTTCAAACCGACGCGCGCGCGCTACAAGGTGCTCGCCTTCGTCATCGCGGCCTACTTCATAACCTATATCGACCGCGTCCTGCTGTCGGTCTCCGCGCCCTTCATCGAACGCGAATTCGGCTTCAGCACGATCACCATGGGCTGGGTGCTGTTCAGCTACAGCATCGCTTATGCCGCGTTCCAGATCCCGGGCGGCTGGTTCGGCGACAAGGTGGGGCCGCGCCTCGCCATGACCTGCGTCGTGATCTGGTGGTCCGTCTTCACCGCGTTGACGTCGCTGACCTGGTCGGCCGCATCGATGGGCGTCTGCCTGTTCCTGATCGGCATGGGCGAAGCGGGGGCGTTCCCGATCGCCAACCGGGCCTTGTCGCGCTGGATGCTGCCGTCCGAACGCGCGGTGGCGCAGGGCGCAACACATGCCGGTTCACGGCTCGGCAGCACGCTCACCCCGATCATCGTCGTGGCCCTGGTCGGCCTAACCGCGCTCAGCTGGCGCCTACCGTTCCTTCTGTTCGCGCTGGTCGGTATCGCCTGGGCGCTGCTCTGGTATCGCTTCTACCGCAACGCGCCCGCCGAGCATGGCTCGGTCAACGCCGCCGAGCTGGACCGCATCAATCGCGAGCTCGGCCTGTTCGCCAAGGGGAAGCGCCGGGTTCCGTGGGGGCAGATCCTGTCCACGCCGCAAATGTGGGTACTGGGCGCGCTCTATTTCTGCTACGCCTACGACATCGGCGTTTTCCTGAGCTGGTTCCCCAAATATCTGAACGCCGCGCGCGGCATCGATCTCAAGACGATGGGCTTTTACGCCAGCATCCCCTTCCTCGCGGGGCTGCTCGGCGACCTGACCGGCGGGATCGTCTCGGACGAACTGTTGAAGCGGACCGGCAATCTTCGCTTCGCGCGCCGTGCGGTGTCCGTGTTCGGCTTCTGGGTTTCCGCCGTGGCGGTTTCGCTGGCCGCCTGGGTAAGCGATCCGCTGGTGAGCATCGGCTGGTTCTCGCTTGCCTTGTTCGCGCTCGAACTGACCGTGGGCGTGTCCTGGGCGGTGACGCTGGATGTCGGCGGCGAATTTGCGGGCTCGGTCTCCGCTGTCATGAACACGCTCGGCAATATCGGAGCGGCGACGGCGGTCGCGGTCACCGCGCGGCTCGCGACCGATTATGGCTGGGGCTCCGCGTTCAGCGTGATCGCCGGCCTGGCGGTGCTCGCCGGCCTGCTGATGCTTGCGGTCAAGCCAGACCGCCGATTTTATCGTGAGGAGGTAGCGTGACCGTTCAACGCTTTAGCGGCCGGCATGCTCTGCCGACGCTCGCGGCAATCCTTGTGCTGGCCACGACGGCGCGCGCCGCCCCCGTGACGCCCAAGGGTGACCCGACCCACGGACAGCAGATCTTCGCGCGCTGCAGCGCCTGCCACACGATCGGTCAGACCGGCGGCAAGATGGGCCCGGCGCTGAACGGGATCGTCGGCCGCAAAGCGGGCAGCGTCGCGGGCTATGCTTATTCGCCCGCGATGAAGAATTCGGGCCTGACCTGGGATGCCGCGACGCTCGCGCGCTTCCTGCAGGCGCCGATGAAGACGGTGCCCGGCACCAGGATGTTTTTCCCCGGCCTCGCATCGCCCCAGGATCAGGCGGACGTCGTGGCCTTTCTCAAACAATATCGCGCGGACGGCAGCAAGAAGTGACGGACCAGACTCCCATGTTCGGCGCGTTGCGCCTTCCCCGCTCGATCCTGTTCGGCCGGGGCCAGCGCCGCGCGCTCGGCTCGGCCGCGGCGAAGATCGGCAAGCGCGCCCTGCTGTGCACCGACGCCTGGCAGGGCGCGCAGCCGGTCTTCAAGGAGATCGTCGCCGATCTTGAAGCGCACGGGGTCGAAACGCGCATTTTCGACCAGACCATCCCAGACCTGCCGATCAGTTCGATCGAGGCCTGCGTCAAGCAGGTCGCCGACTTCGCACCCGACGTCGTGATCGGCATCGGCGGCGGCAGTTCGATGGATATGGCCAAGGTCGTGGCGGTGCTACTGACGCATGGCGGCGACGTGCGGACTTATTATGGCGAGTTCGCGGTACCCGGGCCGGTCATCCCGCTGATCGCGGTCCCGACCACGTCGGGAACCGGGTCCGAGGTCACGCCGGTCGCCGTAGTCGCGGACGAGGAACGCGGCGCCAAGGTCGGCATTGCGAGCCCCCATCTTATCCCGCTCATCGCCGTATGCGATCCCGAACTTACCCTCACCTGCCCGCCCGGACTCACCGCCTGCTCCGGCGCGGACGCGCTGACCCATGCGGTGGAGGCCTTCACCACGCTCGCCCGTCCGAGCGATCCGCTGCTGACCGAGCAGCATGTGTTCGTCGGCAAGAATATCCTGTCCGATCATTTCGCCAGGCTGGCGGTGACGAACGTCTTCCGCTTCCTCGAGCGCGCCTATCGCGACGGGGCGGATGTCGAGGCGCGCGAAGGCGTGATGCTGGCGGCGCTCGCGGCCGGGTGCGCGTTCGGCACCGCCGGGACGGCCGCGGCGCACGCGCTGCAATATCCGGTCGGAAACCTGACCCACACCGCGCATGGCGATGGCGTCGCGACCCTGCTGCCCTTCGTGATGCAATATAACCGCCCTTCCTGCGTCGGCGCCTTCGCGGAACTCGCGCGCGCGGTCGGCCTGCCCGACGGCACGCCCGACGACATGTCGCAGGCCTTCATCGACGCGGTCGCGGACCTGCTGACCCGGGTCGGCATCCCGCAGTCGCTCGCGGCGCTGGGCCTCAAGGCGGATCAGCAGAATTTCGTCGCCGAAAACGCGCTGAATGCGGCGCGGCTGGTCAAGAACAATCCTCGCCCGCTCGACCTGTCGGCGATGCAACATATCACTCGCGCGGCCTTTTCGGGCGACCGGTCGGCGCTGCGCGCACTTTAATGACACAAGGTACCAGTATGACTTCCCACAGCTACGCCGCCCCGCCCGCCAATGGCCGGGAGGGTCCGTTCGCGATCCCGACCGACCTTCTGATCGGTGACGGCTGGCGGCCCGCCGCCAGCGGCAAAAGGATCGATATCGTCAACCCCTCGACCGAGACGGTCCTGAGCTCGGTCGCGGATGCGGGCATCGGGGAAGCGATGGCCGCGGTCGATGCCGCCGCCGGCGCGGCTGCCGCCTGGGCCGCGACCCCGCCGCGCAAGCGCGCGGAGATCCTGCAGGCCTGCTTCCACGCAATCATGGCCGAGCAGGAATGGCTCGCGCAGATCATCTCGCTGGAAAACGGCAAGGCGCTGTCCGATGCGCGCGGCGAGGTTGCCTATGCCGCCGAATTCTTCCGCTGGTATGCGGAAGAAGCGGTCCGCATCAACGGCGAGCTCACGCTTTCCCCGTCGGGCGCCAACCGCATCATGGTCCAATATCAGCCGATCGGGATCGCGCTGCTGATCACCCCGTGGAACTTCCCCGCCGCGATGGCCACGCGCAAGATCGCGCCCGCGCTGGCGGCCGGCTGCACCTGCATCCTCAAGCCGGCGGAGGAAACGCCGCTGACCGCACTGGCGGTGGCGGAGATCATGCGCCGCGCGGGCGTCCCCGACGGTGTCGTCAACGTCATCAACACCAGCGAGCCGGGTCCGCTCTGCAGCGCGATCCTGCACGATCCGCGCGTGCGCAAACTGTCCTTCACCGGATCGACCGAAGTCGGTCGGATCCTGCTGCGCGAGGCGGCGGATTCGGTGATCAGCTCGTCGATGGAACTGGGCGGCAACGCGCCGTTCCTGATCCTCGACGACGCCGATCTCGGCCAGGCGATCGAGGGGGCGATGATCGCCAAGATGCGCAATGGCGGCGAAGCCTGCACCGCCGCCAATCGCTTCTATGTCCAGCGCGAAATCCATGACGATTTCGTCGACCTGCTGGTCGAACATATGGGCGCCATGAAAATGGGCCCCGGAATCGATCAGGGCACGCAATGCGGGGCGATGATCAACCGCCAGGCGATCGAGAAGATCGAACGGCTGGTTGCGGACGCGGTCGCAAAGGGTGCGGAGATCAAGCTTGGCGGCAAGGCGCCGGCCGCGCCCGGTTTCTTCTACCCGCCGTCGGTGATCGCCAACGTGCAGCCCGGCTCGCAAATCCTGACCGATGAGATCTTCGGACCGGTCGCGGCGATCATCCCGTTCGACGATCCGGAGGAGGCGATCGCGCTCGCCAACGCTACCGAATATGGGCTCGCCGCCTACGTCTACAGCGAGGACCTGAAGAAGGCGCTGCGGATCGCGGAGCGGATCGAATGCGGCATGGTGGCGGTCAATCGCGGCCTCGTCTCGGACGCGGCGGCCCCCTTCGGCGGCGTCAAGCAGAGCGGGCTCGGCCGCGAGGGATCGCATCACGGGCTGCTCGAATATTGCGAGGCCAAATATATCGCGGTGAGCTGGTAACCAGCCGCCGTCGGACAAAGCAGACAGACGGGGCGAGAAGCCCGAGATGAGGGTAATATGAAAGGCTTTTCCCGACGTGGGCTGCTCGCCAGCACCGCATCGACATTCGTGCTTTCCGGGCTGACCGGAGGCGGCCGGGCGATAGCCGCGGCCGCCATTCCCGCCAATACGACGCCGCACCCCGACACCGAATGGCGCCATTATGCCGCGGACCAGGCGAATACGCGCTATTCGCCGCTCGACCAGATCAACGGCACCAACTTCAACGATCTCGAGATCGCCTGGAGCTTCAAGACCGACGCGCTTGGCGCGCGCAAGGAATATCAGTTCGAGGCGACACCGCTGCTGATCAAGGGGCGGCTGTTCACCACCGCAGGGTCGCGCCGCGACTGCATCGCGCTCGATGCCGCGACCGGTGAATTGCTGTGGATGCACCGCCTGGATGAGGGACAGCGCGCGCTCAACTCGCCCCGCCAGCTTTCCGGTCATGGCGTGTCCTATTGGACGGATGGGACGAAGGAACGGATTCTCTACGTCACCATCGGCTATCAGCTGGTGTCGCTCGACGCGGCGACCGGCCTGCCTGATCCCGAATTCGGCACCAACGGCGTGGTCGATCTCAAGCGCGATTTCGACCAGGATATCGATCCGGTCACGGCCGACGTCGGCCTTCATTCGACGCCCCTGGTGGTGAAGGACGTGGCCGTGATCGGCGCCGCGCACACCGCCGGCGACGTTCCCGAAATCCGCCAGAATGTGAAAGGCTATGTCCGCGGGTTCGACATCAGGACCGGCCGGCGCAAATGGATCTTCCACACGATCCCGCTGAAGGGCGAGTTCGGCTATGACAGCTGGGTCGCCGGCGATGCGGAGAAAGCGGGCAACACCGGCTGCTGGGCGCAAATGTCCGCCGACGAGGAACTGGGGCTGGTCTATATTCCGGTCGAGCTGCCGACCGGCGACGAAACCGGCGTCTTCCGGCGCGGCGACGCGCTGTTCGGGGAATCGCTGGTCGCGGTCGATATCGAGACCGGCGTGCGCAAATGGCACTACCAGATGGTCCATCACGGCCTGTGGGACCGCGACATCCCCTGCGCGCCGATCCTGTGCGACATCCCCTACAAGGGGCGGATCGTGAAGGCGCTCGCCCAGCCGACCAAGCAAGCCTATCTCTATGTGCTCGATCGGACCAACGGCAAGCCGCTCTGGCCGATCGTCGAGCGCAAGGTCGAGGCGGGCGACGTGCCCGGCGAATGGTATGCGCCGACCCAACCGGTTCCGACCAAGCCGCCCGCTTATGACGTCCAGGGCGTGAGCATCGACGACCTGATCGACTTCACGCCAGAGCTGCGCGCGCAGGCGGTCGAGTTCGTCAAGAATTACAAGATCGGCCCGCTTTTCACCCCGCCGGTAATGAGCAAGCCCGGTCGCTGGGGGACCATCTCGGCGCCCGGCGTGCAGGGTGGGACCAACTGGCCGGGCGGCTCCTATGATCCCGAAACGCACATCGTCTATGTCTATTCCAAGACCCAGCCCTCGGTGGTCGGCATCGTCGCGAACAGCGACACGAGCGTTTCGGAATTCCCCTTTGTCCACGGCATCGACGGGATGAGGCCGCGCAAGATGCCGCGGATGGGCGCCGAATCCGGCGGGGTCGATTTCAGGCCGCCCCCTCCACCCCCGCCAAGGCCCGGCCAAAAGGCGGGCACCTTTCCGGGCTTCCTGACGGTCCAGGGGCTGCCTCTGCTCAAGCCGCCCTACGGCCGGATCACCGCGATCGACCTGACCAAGGGCGATATCGCCTGGCAGGTCGCGCATGGCGAAACGCCGGACAATGTCCGCAACCATCCCGCGCTCAAGGGCCTCAAAATCCCCCGCACCGGGCGACCGGGCAACCTTGGCCCCCTCACGACCAAGACGCTGGTGATCTGCGGCGAAGCGGGTTTCTATACCAACGAATATGGCGTCCGCGGCGCGATGCTGCGCGCCTACGACAAGGCCACCGGCGAGGAAAAGGGGGCCGTTTATATGGCCGCCCCTCAAAGCGGCTCGCCGATGACCTATATGCTTAGGGGAAAACAATATATTGTCGTCGCGATCGGCGGCGGCAATTACAGTGCCGAGCTTGTGGCTTACAGATTACCGGGAAGAGCATGATGGACCGAAATTCGAAGCTTCACCTCTGGGGTTCAGCGGGCATCGGCGGCGCGCTTCTCCTGCTCGGCGGGGCGATCGCCCATGCCCAGGGCACGGCGCGCACGGTGTGGGACGGCGTCTACACGGCCGACCAGGCGGATCGCGGCAAGGCGGCCTATGGCGAGCAATGCGCCGCCTGCCACGGCCCGACGCTGGCCGGCATCGACGTCGCGCCGCCGCTGTCGGGCAATGCCTTCCTCAACAATTGGAACAACACGTCGGCGGGTGACCTGTTCGATCGCATCCACAGCACGATGCCGCTCAACAATCCCGGCAGCCTCGGCGCCAAGACGGTGTCGGACATCGAGGCGTACATGTTCCAGGCGAATGGCTTCCCGGCGGGCAAGACCGCGCTGCCGCCAAGCCAGCCGATGATGGCGGGTATCAAGATCCTGGCGACCAAGCCGGCAGGCTGAGCTCGACGCCTAACCCCATCGTGTCATGCCGGCGAAAGCCGGCATCCATTTCCCGCCCGAACCGCCCGGAACGACAGGCAGGATATGGCCCGCAGCTTTCGCTGCGGTGACGAAGGACTTTACTCCCCCGCCCAATCGGGCAGCGTCTTGTTCCCGGACAGGAAATTGGCGACGCCGCGCCGGAAATCGCCGCTGCCATAGACCATCGCGATCAGGTCCTCGACGTCGGGCAGGCCGGTGTAGCGCATGCGGCGCAGCATCTCCTTGGTCGCGCGCGTCGTCAGTGGCGCATTTTCGGCGGCGCGGCGGCAGAGCATAGCCGCCGCGGCGTCCAGCTCGTGCGCCTCCACAATCTGATGGAGGAAGCCGGTCGCCAGCAATTCGGACGCCGGCACCAGCTCGCCCAGCAGCACCATGCGCTTTGCCATCTGCACGCCGATCGCGCCGCCGATGCGGGCGACGCTCATCGCCGACAGGCAATTGCCGATCGTGCGGCCGATCGGCGAGCCGAAGCGCGCGTTGGGTGTGGCGATCCGGAAGTCGCACGCGGACGAGATGTTGAGCCCACCGCCGACAGCCCATCCGTCGACGATCGCGATCGTGGTGCACGGGATCGCGTCGATCGCGCCCATGCAGATGTCGATGTCGCGCTCATAATCGACGCCCTGCTCGCCCGTCTCGTAATCGGCGAATTTCGAGATGTCGGTGCCGGAGATGAAGGCTTTGCCCCCCACGCCGCGGAAGGTCGCGACCCGGATGGCGGGATCGGCGGCGATATCGCGCGCGGCGTCGCGCAGATCGTGCCACATGCGGCTGGTCAGCGCGTTATGCGCCGCCGGGTTGTCGAAGCGTATATGGGCTTCGTCGCCCTTCTTTTCGTAGACCAGCCGGGCGTCGCTCATTCCGCCGCCTCCGCACCGGCCGCCGGCAGCAGGCCTTTTTCGGCCAGTTCCCGCCGGATTGCGTCGCCATGCTCGTTGAGCAAGGGCGGCGGCAGACGCACTTCCTGCGGCGTCCCGCGCATCTTGACCGGGAAGCCCAATGCCTTGAACTCACCCTCGATCGGATGGGGGACCTGCATCACCATCTCGCGCGCGACCGCCTGTTCGCTTTCCACCGCTTCGCCATAATCCAGTATCGGCGCCGCTGGCACGCCCGCGCCGAGCAGCGCATCGATCCATTCCTGCCTGGTGCGGGTCAGGAAGGTCGGCGCGAGATCCTCGATCAGCGGAATGCGGTTGGTAACGCGCGCGGCATTGGTCGAATAGCGCGGATCCTGCTGGAGCTCCGGCCGCCCGATAACATCCAGGAAGGTCAGCCAAAGGCCCTGGTTGGCGGCGCCGATCACGAACCAGCCATCGGACGCCATCACCGCCTGATAGGGTGCCGACATGCGATTGGCCGATCCGATCGGCGTAGGCGATTTGCCCGTGCCCCACAGCTCGGTCGTCTCCCACACCGACAGGCCGAGCGCGGCTTCGAGCAGCGACGCGTCGATATACTGGCCCTTGCCGCTGGTCTGGCGCCCGATGATCGCGCTCAGAATGGCGTAAGCGGAGAAGAGACCGGCGCCGAGATCGGCGACCGCAATCGAATTCTTGGCCGGCTCCATGCCGGGAAAGCCGTTCGAACTCAGAATGCCCGACATGGCCTGCGCGATCAGGTCGAAACCGGGGCGCTGCGCCCAGGGCCCCGTCTGGCCGAAGCCCGAGATACTGGCATAAACCAGCCGCGGATTGATCGCGGAAAGCGTATCATAGTCGATGCCGAGACGCGCCGCGACGCCGGGCCGGGCATTCTCGACCAGGATGTCCGCGGTCTTGACGAGCGCGTACAGGACCTCGCGATCGGCGTCGTCCTTCAGGTTGAGCGTGATGCTGCGCTTGTTTCGGTTGAGTGCGAGGAAACCGGGACTATCCTCACCCTTCAACCGGAAGCCCATCGAATGGCGCGTCGAGTCGCCGGTCTTCGGCGGCTCGATCTTGATGACGTCGGCGCCCATGTCGCCCAGCAACATGCAGCAAAAAGGCCCCGCCATGACCTGCGAGATATCCAGCACCCTCAGGCCCGCCAGCGGCAATGTCGCCATCGTCTTCTCCTCATACGGTACCAATCTACCGAGACTGCACGCCATGCAATGCAGACCTCAACTCGGCTCAGATCATATTGTATATGATTTTGGCGGCTGCTAGCATCGGCTCAGCCAAAGAACAATGGCGCTGCCCCGGGTAAGGGCAAAAGTGCCCCATAATGAGAGGATTAAGCTTGATCAGCCAGTCGGCGGGCCCCGTTTCCTTCGCCCGAACCTCCCGCGCCCTCGCTTTGACAGCCTGTCTTACGCTCGCGGCGCCGCTCCTCGCGGCCGCGCCGGGTGACTGGCAGGATTATGGGCGCGATGGGGGCAATGCCCGTTTCTCGCCGCTGCGCGAGGTCACGCCCGCCAATGTCGGCAAGCTGCGGCAGGCATGGGTCTATCACATGCGGCCTGCGGGCTATAAGGTCGAGACTTTCCCCGGCCTGCCCGAGACGATGCGCAAGCGCTTCGCGACCGGCTTCTCCCCGTCGGAAGCCACGCCACTGGTCGTCAAGGGGGTGATGTACATCCCGACGCCTTATGGCCGCGTCGTCGCGCTCGATGCCGCGACCGGCAAGGAATTGTGGGCCTATGTGATGCCGCCGCGCGATCAGGCGGGGACGCGCGGAGTCGCCTACTGGCCGGGCGGCCAGGGCGCCGGCCCGCGCATCGTCTTCGGCACGCGCGCGGGCAAGCTGATCGCGCTCGATGCCGCCACTGGCAAGCCCGCCGCCGGCTTCGGCGCCGACGGCATCGTCGACATGAAGACGCCCGAGGTGATGAACGGCAATCGCGGCGCGCCGCTCGGCATGAGCAGCCCGCCGACCATCTACAAGAACCTGATCATCACCGGCTCGCGCGTGCAGGAGATGCCCGTCAAGGGTGCCTCGGGCGACGTCCGCGCCTGGGATGCGCGCACCGGCAAGCTGGTCTGGACTTTCCATTCGGTGCCCCAGCCCGGCGAATATGGCCACGACAGCTGGGAAGGCGACAGCTGGAAGCAGCGGTCGGGCAACAATGTGTGGACGAACGTGATCGTCGACGACAAGCGCGGCATCGCCTACCTCCCGTTCGGCGCGCCCACGTTCGACCGCTGGGGCGGGGACCGCCACGGCGCGAACCTGTTCGCGAATTCGATCGTCGCGGTCGATGCCAGGACCGGCAAATATCTTTGGCATTTCCAGACCGTCCACCACGATATCTGGGACGTGGACCTGCCGGTGGCCACGCTGATCGAGGTGCGCCGCAACGGCCGCGTCATCCCGGCGATCGCGGTCATGAACAAGACCGCGATCATGTTCATCCTCGACCGGGTGACCGGCAAGCCCGTCTATGACGTGCGCGAGGTGCCGGTGCCGACCGACACGGACGTGCCGGGCGAGCAGCCCTGGCCGACCCAGCCGATGCCGGTCTCGCCGCCGCCGCTGGCGCGGCTGACCTACAGCGCCGCGGACATCAACGACCTGACCCCCGCGATGAAGGCGGTTTGCCAGCGCCTGACCGACGAGATGCACGTTGTTCCCGCCAGGATGTTCCAGCCGCCGCGCGCGGACAGCGCGGTCAATTTCTTCCCCAGCAGCCTGGGCGGAGTCGATTGGGGCAGCGGTTCGTTCGATCCGCAGACCGGACTCTATGTGATCAACGTCAATGCGCTCGCCAGCCCGCAGCAGCTCGCGCAGCAACCCGACGGCACGTGGGGCATGAAGGACGGCTATCAATATTTCCAGGACCGCGAGACGGGCAATCCATGCCAGAAGCCGCCGTGGGGCGAGCTGGTCGCGGTCGATGTGAACAAGGGCACGATCGCGTGGCGCCGCCCGCTCGGCGATAACCAGGACCCCGCGTTCAAGGATGCCGGCCGGATCAGCGCGGGCGGTCCGATCACCACCGCGGCCGGCCTGACCTTCATCGGCGCGACCACCGACGACAAGATCCGCGCGTTCGATACGGCGACCGGCAAACTGTTGTGGGAGGCGACTTTGCCGTCGTCCAATTACGGCGTTCCGATCACCTATCGCGACCGGTCGGGGCGCCAGATCGTTGCGGTCGTGGCGACCGGGGGCTTCTCCGGATCGCCGCCCAATAGCGACGCGGTTGTGGCATTCTCGCTGCGCTAATTTAGGATCCCGACGATGCGAAACATGATTCTGACCGTCGCCGCCCTTGTCCCCCTGGCAGCGCTTGGCGCGCGCGCGCTCGCGGCCGACCCGCCCGCGGCAGCGGCCTCGCCTCCTCCCGGACCGGGCCTCGACCTGATCAACCAGCGCTGCATCTTCTGTCACAACACGGCGCAGATTTTCTCCCAGCGCAAGACGCCGGAGGCATGGGCCGCGACGATCGAGCAGATGGCGAACCGGGGCGCCGAGGTATCGCCCGAAGAGATCAAGGTCATGGCCGATTATCTCGCCAAGAATTACGGCGCGCCGGCAGCAGCCGCAGCCGCCCCGCCGGCGCCGCCGCAACCGAAATAATGCCGCTTTACGCGATAGACGGGCTCAGCCCCTCGGTCCCGGAGAACAGCTGGGTCGCGCCGTCGGCCGACCTGATCGGCGATGTCCGCCTGGACGAAGAGGTGGGCATCTGGTTCGGCGCGGTGATCCGCGCCGACAATACGCCGATCGTGCTGGGCGCGCGGACCAACATTCAGGAAGGCGCGATGCTGCACTCCGATCCGGGCGTGCCGCTCACGATCGGGTCGGATTGCACAATCGGGCATCACGCCATCCTGCACGGCTGCACGATCGGCGACCGGGTGCTGGTCGGGATGGGCGCGATCGTGCTCAACAATGCGGTCATCGGCGAGGATTGCCTGATCGGCGCGGGCGCCCTGGTGACCGAGGGCAAGGTCTTTCCGCCCGGCAGCCTGATCATCGGCGCGCCCGCCAAAGCGGTGAAGGACCTCGCGCCCGAGGTGATCGATGGCATCCGCAAATCGGCGGCGGGCTATGCCGAGCGCCAGCAGCGCTTCGCACAGAATCTGACGCGCGTGGACGAGACCGGCTGACGCCGGGGCCAACGACAATAGCATGGGAGAGGATTGATGCGCACCAGCCTGAAGATTTTGGCGCTGCCCTTGGCATTCGGCACAAGCGTCGCGGCGTCCGCAGCCACGCCGGCACAGGTCGTCCAGCACCATGTCGCGGTGATGAAGAAGGGCGACCTGGCGGCGATCATGAGCGATTATGCCGCGAACACGATCGTGATCGCGCCGCCCGGCCTGGTGCAGGGCCAGCCGGCGAAGGGCGTCGGCGTATTCGTCGGCGCCGCCGACGCGCGCCGCGTGTTCGCGACGCTGACCGACAAGGAACATCATCCCGGCGTGCGCACGATGGAGACGCACATCAGCCCCGGCGGCACCGACATCGCCCGGCTGCGCTGGGTCCAGTTCAAGGGCACGCCGCAGCAGGTTTCGGGCGAGGACATCTTCGTCGTGCGCGGCGGCAAGATCGCGTACCAGGCGATCCTGGTCGACCCCGCGCACTGAGGGCCACCGTCAAAAAAGGGGCGCCGTACCCGGCCGGTACGGCGTCCCTTTTCTGTCCGGCCCTAGCGCCGGTAGAGCGGCAGCTCGCCCGCAACCTTCGAATGCAGGCGGTAGATGCTGGTCGAACCTGTAATGTAGACAGTGTGGCCATCGCCGGCGAAGGCGATGTTCGCGGCGACTTCGGGCAGCTTGATCTGGCCGAGCACCTTGCCCCTGGGCGTGATGATCCGGATGCCGCCGGGGCCGCTGCTCCACAGATTGCCCGCCATGTCGACCTTGAGCCCGTCAGGTCCGCCGTCGCCGCTATTGGGCGGATAGTGGATCAGTGTGCGGGGATGCGAGAGCTTGCCGTTCGCCCCGACCGCATAAGCGCGCACATACATGTCCGGCCCATAATTGCTGACGTAGAGCGTCTTGCCATCGGGCGAGAAGCCGATGCCGTTGGGCAGCGCCATGTCGGTGATCACCGCCTCCAGCTTGCCGTTGGCATAGCGGAACACGCCGTTGAACGGCAATTGCTTGGCCGGATCCTTGTCCATGCCGTTGAACAGGCCGAACGGCGGATCGGTGAACCAGAGCGAGCCATCGCGCGTGAAGACCAGGTCGTTCGGGCTGTTGAGCCGCTTGCCTCGATAATCGGAGAGGAAGGGATGGATGCCATTGTGCCCGTCCAGCCGGACGATCCGGCGCGCGCCCATCTGCGTCAGCAGCACCGACCCGTCCTTGTCGGTGACCATCGCGTTGGAGCCGATATTCGCGCCCGCCGGCGGGTTATGATAGCCGCCTGAATTGTTCAGCAGCACGCTCACCTTGCCCTCGGGCGTGACGGTCAGCAGTTGATCCTTCTGCACATCCGAGAACCAGAGCTTCCCCTGCCGCCACATGGGGCCCTCGGTGAAGACGAAGCCGGTCGCGACGCGCTCCACCTTCGTGCCGGGCGCGATCACCGCGTCCAGCGCCGGGTCCAGCCGCTCGATCGAGGTCTGCGCCGCAGCAGGCCCGGCCGCGAGCACGCGTCCGCAGACGGCGGTCATTGCCAGGCCGATAAGACCCGCGCTCTTCAGGAAATTGCGCCTCTTCATCTCATTCCCCTCAGGATTGCGATTGCCGGAAATTCAGCGCGCGGGGCGCATCGCCGCCATGCGCGCGGCCATCTGCGCCGCCATGCGCTCGCGATATTGGGCCTTGGCCTGCAGGTTGCGCGCGACCCCGATCACCATCAGTTCGAGCGGCGCGGTGCCGGTCGCCTTGAGCGCGCGCGCCTGGCCGAGATCGACCGGCACCGCATCGCCTTCGCGGATCGCGGCGGTCTCGCCGTCGATCGTCACCTCGCCCGCGCCGGACAGGATATAATAGACCTCGCTCATATCGGCCTGCGCCGCCTTGCCGACCGACGCGCCCGGCGGGATCAGCAGATGATCGACATAGGACCAGGGGGTCGAGAAGACGGTGGGGTCGAGCGCGCGGCGGTACAGGACCGTGCCCGTGCCGCCGTCCATCGCCGCCCTCGGCCGGAGCAGGCTGCGGTCGAGGCGCATCGTGATGAATTGCGGGATCGGATCGAGCGCGGCGTCGGTGCGCGGATCGCCCAGATCGAAATTGTCGTAGGTCTTGGTCATGCCGACATTGATGTTCAGCCATTGCAGCGGCCGATCGGTCGGATTGTAGAGGCCGTGCGCATGCCCCATCCGATCGGGCACGCCGGCCGGTCCCTTGATCAGGGACGTGCGGCCATCGATCGTGAACTGGGCCTCGCCATCCAGGATGACGAACATCTCCTCGCAATCATTGTGGAAATGCTCTCCGATGCCGCTGTGCGGCGCGATCACGCCGCGATGGACGAAGATCAGGTTGGTGCTGAGCGCGTCGAGGCCGGCAATCGGTCCGAAATCCATCGTCCCGGCGCCCGCATGGACCGCCGACAGGTGGCGGAACTTCGCGGGATCGCTGTGGCCGATTCGCTGCGCGAGAGGGGGTGCCGCGTGCGCCGCTATCGCACCTGCCAGCATGATCGTGAGCGCAGGCACCCAAGCGCTGCAGCGTCGTCCCATCGTCCATCCCCTCTTTCATCTGCCCGGTTGTCCGGCCTTTACGCGGTGATACAAGCATCGTAACGATAATCATATATGATATTATGCGCCCGCTCGCGGCGCGAGGGAGGATGGCATGGCTGATCGCGCACGGTCCCGGGTGAGGCTCGAGCTCATCTTCATGCTGTTCCTGATCAGCACGATCGCCTTCCTGGATCGGACCAACATCTCGGTCGCGGGCGTCAAGATGCGGCAGGAATATGGGATCGATCAGGTTCAGCTCGGCCGGATCATCAGCGCGTTCCTGATCGGCTATGCCTTGTTCCAGGTGCCGGCCGGCTGGCTCGCCGCGCGCTTCGGGCCGCGCAAGGTCCTGACCGGCGCCTTGATGTGGTGGGGCGCCTTCAGTGCGTTGACCGCGCTCGTGCCGCCGCAGGCGGGCCATGCCCTGGTGATGCTTTTCCTGGTGCGCGTGGCGCTCGGGGTTGGCGAATCGGTCGTCTATCCCTCGGCCAATCAGATGATCGCGCGCTGGATACCCGCGGAAGAGCGGGGCAAGGCCAATGGCTGGATCTTCGCGGGCGTCGGCGTGGGATCGGGCATCACGCCCCCGATCGTCACTGCGATCATGCTGTGGGGCGGATGGCGCGCCTCGTTCTATGCCTGCGCGGTGGTCGGCCTGCTGGCGGCAGCCGTCTGGTATCTCATGGCGCGCGATCGCCCGCAGGATCACCCGCGCGTGAACGAAGGCGAGCTCGCGCATATCGAAGCGGGCCTGCCGCCACAGGTGACGGCGCCGCGCGCGCGGGCGCCGTGGAGCGCGATCTTCGGCAGCCGCAATGTCTGGGGCCTGTTCCTCAGCTATTTCGCCTTCGGCTATGTCGTGTGGATCTTCTTCGGCTGGTTCTTCACCTACTTGGCGGAGGCACGGCACCTGGATCTGAAAACAAGCGCCGGTTACGCGATGCTGCCGTTCCTGTGCATGACCGGCGGGTGCCTCGCCGGCGGCGTGATCAACGATCGGCTCGCCCGGCGCTTCGGTCTCTTCTGGGGGCGGACGGGCCTTGCGATCGTTTCCTTCCTGTTCACCGGCCTTTTCCTGGTGCTGGGATCGATGGCGGACAGCGCCTTGCTCGCGGTCATCATCTTCGCGGGCGGCGCGGGCGCGATCTATGTGTCGCAAAGTTCCTTCTGGTCGGTAACCGCCGACATAGCCGGGCAGCATACCGGCGTGGTTTCGGGCTTCATGAATATGGGGTGCCAGATCGGCGGCGCGCTCGCCACCGCACTGACCCCTTGGATCGCGCAGAATTTCGGCTGGGCCGCGGCCTTCTTCGTCGGGGCCGCGATCATCCTGCTCGGAGTCGGCGCGTGGGCCGTCGTCGATCCGACGCGCCTGCTCGAACCCGCCGAGCCGCCTGCCGAAGGGCTTACTGAACCCGCGACAGCCTGACCGCCATCGGGCTCCAGCCCTTTATGTCGAAGAAGGTCGTGCCGAACAGCGTGCCGCGGATGCGGACTTCCGAGCCGACCGGCGGTGGCGCGGCAACCTCCGTCGTCTCGTACGCCGGGCCGTTTTCGAGTTCGAGGCGGAAATAGCCGTGGCGCAGCGGACGGACCGCCGCGATCCGCCCGCTCCTCACGGTCTTGGCCTCGTCGCGACTTGGCGCCGCGGCGCGGCTTTCGCGAACCGGTGGCGCAGGCGGTGGCGCTGCCGGCGTTGCCGCAGGCCCAGCATGCGCCATATTTTCGGCAGGCGCGGCATCCCCCGTCGCAACACGGTCATAGCAAGCGAGTCGCTGCGTCGCGTCCGCAATCGCGCGACACGTGTTCACATCGGGCGAAGCCGCGGACGCGGACGAAGCCAGGAAGAAGGCCAGCCCGGCCAGGCTTGTGGATCTTGTCAGCACGCTCGGAACTCTCCCTTTGATTTTCCGCGATTTGGCGCGAGTCGCCTGTCCAAATTGGGGTTTGACAGCTCGAGAAGTATCATATCATATATGATCATATAAGGGGCGACACAGTCCGCCCGGGAGGAGTGGATTCATGCTAAGCCGCAGGCTTCTCGTATCGATCTGTGCCGGCGCCACCCTGATCGGGTCGGCGGCATCGGCGCAGCCCCCCGCCGCCGGCCGCCCCCCGCTCCAGATCGGCTGGTCTCCCAAGAAAACTCCTTATGCCGCCTATCAGGCACCCAACCGCGCCTGGTGGAAGCTCGCCGATGTGCTCGCCATGCACAAGGGGCAGGCGAACTGGTCGCAGCCGATCGTCCGCAACAAGGATCTGATGGCCGATTGGCATCAGATGGCGCCGGGGGGGCATACACCGGAAGTCGAATATCCCGACAACCGCACCGGCATCATTGTTTGGGCCGGCCAGGTCAAGGTCAGCATCAAGGGGCAGGAGCCCTTCGTGGCGAGCAAGGGCTTCCAGATCGACGTCCCCTTCCGTCTTCCCTTTACGCTGGAGACGGTCGGCAACGAACCGGCGCTCTGGTTCGAGGTGCACGCGGCCGGCGACGTCCCGATCTACCCGGTCGCGAGTTCGCCGGAAAAGCCGAAGGACGTTCCCGGCTTCACGTATGAGAAGACCGTGCTGATGGGCGGCGACGGCAAATATGACGAGGTCAACAAGCCCTATCTCGATTATTTCAAGGACGTGGTCCAGGGCGGTGCCCGCGCGGGCGCCTTCATCTCGGGCGACCACCTGTTCATCAACAATATCCGCGGCAGGGGCACGCCGACTCCGCCGCCCAGCAACCTCGGCCACTTCCATTTCGGCCATGACGAATTCTGGTTCATCATGGAGGGCAATGTCGATTACCAGATCGAAGGCATCCCCTTCTTCACCGCGTCGCCCGGCGACATCGTGACCGCGGCCCAAGGCCGCTGGCATCGGGCCAGCTTCGGCGGCCCGGTCGGGCAGATGGCGACACGGGTCGCGATCAATCCTTACCCCTACGGCCTCCATAATTATTCGGTCGAATCGGGAGGCCGGCAGTAGCTGCCGATCTTGCCAAGAAGCGGCGCCCCCTCCGTTTCAGGCTGATATGCCGACCCCAGGCGCTTTTCCGCTGCACGCTCAAGCCAATAATGACAGCGCTTTCCGAAGTGCTCTACTATGTATGCCCGGCAAACGATTTGGATATACGACCATTATTTTCGCGATGCGTCACATAAGAGCCAGACTGGGCCCTTTAATCGCTTGAACTAACACCGGTCTCCGTTCGCGCATGTCGGTGCCTGTTCATGCTGCAGCGCACATAATTGGCCGATTGTCGCCTTGTTTATTCAATTTTCTGCACTGGTTCACGCGCGCCGACCAGCCGAAGTCTTGACGCGTCCGGACCGCATGTTACCACCCTCTCACGATCGTATATGATATGAAACTAACGATCGGGGATGCTTCAACAAAAAGGGGTAGGAGAGATGCGCTCTGTAACCGGTTCGAAGATTCACGTTTCACTGATCGCCCTCGCGACGGCGACACTCGCCGCGGGGGGCGCCCTGGCCCAGTCGAACGCCGGCGAAGCGAATAGGCCCGCCAACCCGACGCCCGTGATCAGCGCGGACGCGCCGGGGGATGCCGCCGACGAAGTCGTCGTCACCGGATCTAAGATCCGCGGCGTCGCGCCGATCGGTTCCAACCTTGTCTCGGTAGGGCAGGAGACGATCGAGAAGATCGCCCCGGTCAACGTTTCGCAACTCGTGAATACGGTGCCGTCGATCTCGACGGCCGGATCTGTTGCCCAGGGCGAGAATGCCTATTCCTATTATTCGCCGCAGATCCACAGCCTCGCCGGCTCGTCATCCAACACGACCCTGGTGATCGTGGACGGCCTGCGCCTTCCGGGCGGCGGCACCCAGTTCGCACAGACCGACCCGAACATCATCCCGGTCAGCGCGATCCAGCGGGTCGAGGTGCTCGCCGACGGCGCCTCGTCGGTTTACGGATCGGACGCGGTCGCGGGCGTGGTCAATTTCATCACGCGGCGCACGTTCGACGGCTTCCAGGCCAATGCCCAATATGGCTTCGCCGACCATTATCATAACAAGGATTTCAGCTTCATCTGGGGCAAGAAGTGGGACACGGGCGGCGTCTATCTCGCCGGCTCCTTCACCCAGCAATCCAAGCTGATGAACAAGTATCGCGACTTCTCGAGCTTGGGTGATTACCGCCCGATCGGCGGCAGCAATACCAACAGCTTCCAGTGCCTGCCGGCGACGATCACGGTGCCCGGCGTGTCGGGCGTGTATCTGTCGCCGAGCGCGACCACCACGGTCGCCAACTCTTCGGCCAACGCACCTTGCAACAACTCGATCTACGCGACTTTGCTGCCCAGCCAGTATCGCGCGAACACGATGATCAAGGTGACCAACGACTTCACCGACAAGCTCACCATCACCGCGATGCTGAACTATAACCGCCAGGAGACGCACTCTCCCAACGCGCCGGGTGGCCTCAGCAACGTGACCGTGTTCGCGCCCGGTTCGGCCGCGTCCAACGCCACGATCATCGTCGGCGGCGTGCCCACGGTCGTCAGCCGCGCAAATCCCTTCTTCGTCGCCCCCGCCGGCACGCCCGGCGCGCAGCAGGAGACGATCAGCGCGCTGATCCTGACGCCGGACGGCAATTACGGCCGGGGCCAGTCGCAGGAGGATTCGATCTACGCGACGATGGTCGCCGACTATAAGATCACGGGCGACTGGACCGCGACGCTCAGCGACGCCTTCGGCTGGAACCGTTCGGCGCTGAACACGATCAACGGTTTCTGCGGCGCCTGCGCGCTGCTGGCGCTGAACGGCACGGCACAAAGCTCGGCCAGCACCAGCACGACGGACATTGCCGGCCAGAACGTGGTGGCGCTCAACCTGCCGCTGACCACGTCGAACGCGCTCGATGTGTGGAGCCCGGTCGGCTCCAGCCGCACGGCGCCGGGTGTGCTGCGGTCGCTCTATCGCGCCAACAGCGAGAATACGAACTACAACACGTTCAATCAGGTGAAGCTGGATTTCCAGGGATCGCTGTTCAGCCTGCCCGCCGGTCCGGTGAAGCTCGCGGTCGGCGGCGAATATTTCTGGGCGACGCAGACCCAGAAGATCACCGGCTCCAACGGCACCGGCCCGACGACGACCGGCTCGTCCTTCCGCCAGTATAATTACGAGCGCAACATCAAGTCGGTTTACGCCGAATTGTATGTCCCGCTGGTATCGCCGGAGATGGAGATCCCGCTCGCGCACCGGATCGACCTCAGCATTTCCGGCCGGTACGACAAATATAGCGACGTCGGCAGCACCAAGAATCCGAAGTTCGCGGCCAATTGGGAACCGTTCGAAGGCATCAAGTTCCGCGGCAACTATTCGCGGGCTTTCGTGGCGCCGCCGCTCGCCGTCATCGGCGACCCGACGCAGGGCTATCTCTACGCGTCGGGCAGCGTCGGCACGCAGGGCCAGGTCAACGTGCCGGTGAGCAATTATCCGGACGTGAAGGGCATCCCCGGGGCCGTCATCGCGAATACGAGCACGCCCTGCTCGTCCGCGACAGCGGGTCAGGTCTGCTCGATCGGCATCAACGCCGGGTCGGCCGGCCTGCGTCGTCAGCTCGGCGGCGGCTTCACCCATGAGGTTCCGCAGAAAGGCCGCAGCTGGTCCGCAGGTGTCGATCTGGCGCCGCGCTTCCTGCCCGGCTTCGTCGCGGCGGCAACCTTCTTTCACAACAAGTTCATCGGGGGCGTAAGCTCGCCGAGCCCCAGCGCGATCGTCAACTCGGCCGGCCTGCGGCCGCTGCTGACGCTCTGCCCGTCAGGCTGCACCCAGGCGCAGATCAACGAGTTCGCCAACCTGGCGAACGGCGCCACGATCTCGGGTGCGGTGCCGCCGGCGGTCTATTTCCTTATCGACCAGAGCACGCGCAATGCGCTCAATCTGACCGTTGAGGGTATCGACGCGCAGTTCACCTACCAGCATACGATCGGCGAACTTGGCCGCTTCACGATCGGCACCGCCTTCACCAACTTCACCAAGTTCAAGCAGAATTTCGGTGGCGGCACGGACTTCAGCATCCTGAACACGTCGGGCTACAACACGACCTTCCCGTCGGTGAAGTTCAAGAACCGTGCGCAGTTGGGATGGGAACTGGGCGGCTTCTCGGCCGACCTGTTCTGGAACCATGTCGGGTCCTACCACAATTGGATCAGCACCACGGTCGTTCCGATCAAGACCGACGCGGTGGGTAATCCGGTCGGTGGCGGCGATCTGGTCAAGGCCGGGAACACCTTCGACCTGCACGTCCAGTATGAGTTCCGTGGCGACAGCTTCCTGCGCGGCTCGCAGCTCTATGTCGACGTGCAGAACCTCTTCGACAAGGACCCGCCTTTCTACAACGGCAATACGGCAGGCATTCTGGGTGGCGCCTGGGGCTATAACGGCTTCGTCTCCAACCCCGTCGGCCGGCTCATCTCGATCGGCGTGCGCGCCAAATTCTAAACAGCTAGCCCCCTCTGCCGCCCGCTTTCCCGCGGGCGGCAGCTTTTTTGTGAATGCGAAAAATCCAGCCATACTGAAGGTGCGGAATTCCGCCTGCCAGCCTTTCCCCCAGCGAGGTAGGACCATGACAATCGACAAGACCAGGATCATCGGGCTTAGCAGCGTGGCCGCCACGCTCGTCGCCATGAGCTCGCCTGCACCCGCCCAATTCAACGGGCGTGAAGATCCGATGCCCGTTACATCGCCCAAACTCGCGGAATCCTACTGGTCCGCCAAGCCGAGCAAGCCGACCCCTTATACCGCGCCCAACAAGGTCCACTGGAAGCTGTCCGCCATCCTCGCCGCGCATCGCGGGCAAAGCGATTGGGTCCAGCCGATTGTGCGCAATCCGGAACAGGACGCCGACTATATCTCGCTGGGCGTGGGCAAGAAGACCAAGCGCCGAATGTATGCCGACGACCGCGTCGTCTGGATCGTTCAGGACGGCGCGATGCGCGTCTCGATCGACGGTTACGACCCGTTTGTCGCCACCAAGGGCTTCATGGTCAACGTGCCGTTCCGCCATTATTATTCGATCGAGACGATCGGCGACAAACCGTCGCTGCGGTTCGAGGTCCGCCAGGCCGGCTCGCCGCCGCTCTATCCCGCGGACGAGGCGCCCGATCCCTATCCCGGCCGCACCTACGTCAAGGTCACCGGCTCGCCCGGCCCGTCGAAGGACCGCGACACCAACCCGATCTATGTCGATTTCTGGAAGCAGATCGGCAACAGCGACAAATCCTATAACGGCAAGTTCGTGTGGGACGATCACTTCACGTCCAACATCCTGCGCGGCAAGGCGCAGCCGATCGCTCCCGCCACCAATCGCGGCCATTTCCATGTCGACTGGACCGAGTTCTGGTTCATCATGGAGGGCAAGGTCGGCTATCAGATCGAAGGCTTTCCTTATTTCGAAGCGGAGCCAGGCGATATCGTCACCGCGCAGAAGGGCCGCTGGCATCGGCCGTCGAACGCGCCGGACGCGCCGATCTCGACGCGCATTCCGTTCAACCCGCGGCCTGTCATCCTCCACAATTTCGCGACCGACTGAGCGTACGGACACCGGCCGGATGATCCCCGCCTGCATCGACGACTTCCGCGACGCGGCGCGGCGGCGGCTGCCGCGCTTCCTGTTCGACTATATCGACGGCGGCTCCTACGGCGAGGTCACAATGCGTCGCAACGCAGCCGACCTGCAGCAACTGGCGTTGCGCCAGCGCGTGCTGCGCGACGTATCGGACATCCGCCTCGACACGACGTTGCTCGGCAGGCCTGTGAGCCTGCCGGTCGCGCTCGCGCCGATCGGGCTGGCGGGTCTTTATGCGCGCCGCGGGGAAGTGCAGGCCGCGCGCGCGGCGGAGGCGGCGGGCGTACCCTTCATCCTTTCCGCCTCGGCCTGCTGCGCGATCGAAGAGGTCGCGCCGCGCGTGCGCGAGCCACTGGTCTTCCAGCTCTATATGATCAAGGATCGGGGCTTTATGGAGGCGCTGCTCGATCGGGTGCGCGCCGCCGGGGTAGAAACGCTCGTGCTCACGGTCGACCTGATCGTCCACAGCCCGCGCTACCGCGACATGCGATCGACCCTGACGGGCAAGCAGGGGATTGGCGCGCGCCTCAGCCGCCTGGCGGAGATTGCGCGCCATCCGCGCTGGGCGTGGGACGTCGGCGTGCGCGGGGCGCCGCACGTGCTCGGCAATTTCGCGCCCGCCATGCCGGATGGCGCGGGCCTCGCCCAGTTCACCGACTGGGTTTCGCGCAATTTCGACCCCGCGATCAGTTGGGACGATCTCGCCTGGGTGCGCGAGCGCTGGGGAGGCCGGCTGGTGCTCAAGGGCGTTCTCGACCCGGGCGACGCGCGGCGCGCGTGCGAGGTGGGCGCGAGCGCGATCGTAGTGTCCAACCATGGCGGCCGCCAGCTCGACGGAGCGCCCTCGACGATCGAGGCGCTGCCTGCCGTAGCCGAGGCCGTCGGCGGCAGGGTCGAACTGCTGATGGATGGTGGTATCCGCTCCGGCATCGATGTGCTGCGCGCGCTCGCGTGCGGCGCGGACGGGGTGCTGATCGGCCGCGCCTGGGCGTTCGCGCTGGCGGCGGGTGGCGGTGCGGGAGTCGCGCGCATGCTTGAGCTTCTACGACAGGAGCTGATGGTCGCGATGGCGCTCACCGGGCATTCACGCATCGATCAGGTCGGCGCGGACGCATTGCTGCCGCTCCGGATGGACCATCATACGGCGTTGGCCGGCTGAAAAGGGGACGAATATATGGCCTCCCGCCTGTCATGGATCAGCCTGGCCCTGCTCGCGCAGACCGCGATCGCGGATGCGCAGATCGCGGTCTCCGCCAATGACGGAAAGGCAGTCCCCGCCGACGCGCCCGACACGCCGCGTACGTCCGATTCGATCGCCGTGCTGAATATCGGACGGACCGTGACGACGCTTGCGGCCTTGCCCGTTCCCGCCACCGTGGTCGGGCCGCCCGGCAGCGTCGCGCTTACATCTGATAGCCGAACCGCGATCGTCACCGCGGGCCAGGTGGTCGGCACCAGCGGCGCGCCGGTTCCCGGCGATGTGGTCAGCGTGATCGACCTCAGCCGCCCGAAGGCGCCGAAGCTGGTGCAGACGCTCCACGCCGGGACGGGCGCGGCGGGTGTGGCGATCAATCCGGCGGGCACGCTTGCTTTGGTGGCGAATACGGGCGCGGACAGCCTGTCGGTCTTCACGATCGCGGGCGGCCGCCTCACCCCCGCCGGCACCGTCGCGCTCGAGCCAAAGAGCCGGCCGGTCGATGTCGCTTTTGCCGATGCGCGCACGGCCTATGTCGTGGCGCAGGGCGCCAACCGGCTGATCCGCCTGTCGCTCGACGGCACGAAAATCCTGCCCGCCGGCGAGATCGCCGTCGGAGCGCAGCCCTATAGCCTGGCTCTCCGTCCGGGCACGGGCATTGCCTATGTCAGCCATCTTGGCGGGCGCGCGCCGGGCGGACCGCCAGGACCGAAGCCCGGGTCGGTCGGGATCGTCGACCTCACCGCCGGCCGCATGGTCGATCAGGTCGATACGGGGGTCACGCCCGAGCATGTCGGCCTGTCGCCGAGCGGGCGCTTTCTGGAGGTGACGGTCAATAACGGGTCGACTGCCCCTGCCGCGTCTGCCGCCTTTCACGATCATGGAATGATGACGGTCTACCGCATCGATGGCGCGCGCCTTGCGCCGGCGGCGGAAACGCGGACTGGGCGCTGGTGCCAGGGCGCGGTCTGGAGCGCGGACGAGCGGCGCCTGCTGCTGCAATGCTCGCTCGCGAAACAGATCGAAATCTATCGGTTCGACGGTCGCGCGCTGACGCCGGAAGCGCCGATCACATTCGATGCCAGGCCGGGCGCGATCGCGACCGCGCATAGCCGCTGAATAAGACAGAAGAGGGAGAGATATCGTGCGTAAGGCAGTTTTTGGGGCCGCTTTCCTGGCCGCGACCGTATCGGCGCAGGCCTTGTCGGCCGACATGGCCTTCCGCGATCCGGCATTGCCGATCGCGCAGCGGGTCGAGGATCTGATCGGCCGGCTGACGCCCGAGGAGAAAGCATCCCAATTGGTCAACCAGGCGCGTGCGATCCCGCGCCTTGGCATACCGGCCTATGACTGGTGGAGCGAGGCGCTGCACGGCGTCGCCAATAACGGCTTTGTCACCGTCTTCCCCGAACCGGTCGGGCTCGCCGCGAGCTTCGACCCGGCGACGATCCGCGAGATGGGTGCCGCGATCGGCGACGAGGGCCGCGTCAAATGGAACCAGATCGAACGCGCGGGCGGCGAACACAAGATCATGCAGGGACTCACCTTCTGGTCGCCCAACATCAATATCTTCCGCGATCCGCGCTGGGGCCGCGGCCAGGAAACCTATGGCGAGGATCCCTATCTGACCGCGAAGATGGGCGTGGCCTTCGTTCGCGGCATGCAGGGGGACGACCCGCATTATTACCGCGTCTCGTCCACCGCGAAACATTATGCCGTTCATAGCGGCCCCGAACCGGGCCGGCACAGCGACGACATCGCCGCCAGCCTCCACGACATGGAGGACACCTACCTTCCCGCCTTCCGTGCGCTGGTGACGGAGGGCAAGGTCGAATCCGTGATGTGCGCGTACAACCGCGTGAACGGCCAGCCGGCCTGCGCGAGCGACTTCCTGCTCAAGGATCGGCTTCGCGACGCCTGGGGTTTCAAGGGCCATGTCGTATCGGATTGCGACGCGGTCGCCGATATCGAGCGGGGCCATCACTTCACCAAGACCTATGCCGAGGCGGCGGCCGTCTCGATGAAGCTCGGCGTCGATAATGATTGCACCGAATTCGGGCGCATGGCCGGCCCGACCTCCGATTACGATCGCTATCGCGAGGCGATGCAGCAAGGGCTGCTGCCGCAAAATGTCGTCGACCAGTCGCTGCGGCGGCTGTTCACGGTGCGGATGCGGCTCGGCCTGTTCGATCCGCCCGCGATGGTGCCCTATAATTCGATCCCCGACAGCGTGCTCAACTCCGACGCGCATCGCGCACTGGCGCTCAAGCTCGCACGGGAATCGATGGTGCTGCTCAAGAATGACGGGGTGCTGCCGCTGCGGCGCGGGGCGGTTAAGCGCATCGCGGTGGTCGGCCCGCTGGCCGACCAGGTGGATGTGCTGCTCGGCAATTATCATGGCACGCCGCTGCATCCCGTCACCGCGCTCGATGGGCTGAAGGCCGAATTTCCGGACGCGCAGATCGTCTTCGAGCCGGGTACCGATTTCCTGCGCCAGGCCGAGCCGGTGCCGACCGGGGCGCTTTCCACGGGGGACGGCCAACCGGGGCTGAAGGGTCAATATTGGTCCAATGCCGATTTTTCCGGAGAACCCGCGGTGACGCGGATCGACCCCAAGGTGGCCTTCGACCGCAATGCGCCCGCCGCCATTCCGGGTGCCGAAACCGTCTCGTCGCGCTGGACGGGCTTCCTCACCGCGCCGCAGGACGCCACCTACAAGATCGGCCTGCAAGGCCGGAACGTGAAGCTGTGGATCGACGACAAATTGGTGGTCGATAACAGCAACCAGCAGCAATTCGCGCCCAATCTGGTCGAGATGCCGTTCCGCAAAGGCGAGCGACATTCCCTTCGGATCGAGCAAGGCCCCAGCCGCTTCCCGCCACGCTTGCTGTGGAGCGAAGTGCGGGGCGATGCGCTGGGCCGCGCCGTCGCGGCCGCGCGCGAGGCTGACCTGGTCATCGCGGTCGCGGGCATAACCTCAGCGCTCGAGGGTGAGGAAATGCCGGTCAACATACCGGGCTTCAAGGGCGGGGACCGCACCAGTCTCGATCTGCCCGCGGACGAGGAAAAGGTGCTGGAAGCGGTCAAGCAGACCGGCAAGCCGCTGGTCCTGGTCCTGATGAACGGATCCGCGCTTTCGGTGAACTGGGCTGCGGCCAACGCGAATGCGATCGTCGAGGCATGGTATCCGGGACAGGAAGGCGGCACCGCGATCGCGCAGACGCTGGCGGGGGCGAACAACCCTTCGGGTCGCCTGCCGGTGACATTCTATACGGGCGTCGATCAGCTTCCCGCGTTCGGCGACTATTCGATGGCGAACCGCACCTACCGCTATTTCACCGGCAAGCCGCTTTATCCGTTCGGATACGGGCTCAGCTACACGCGGTTCAGCTATTCGGGGCTCGCGGTGTCGCGCAAAGCGCTGAAGGCAGGCGATCGCATCGGCGTGGACGTGACGGTCCGCAACGACGGAAAGGTGGCGGGCGACGAGGTGGCCCAGCTCTATCTGCGCTTCCCGCAGGCGCCCGGCGTCCCGATCCGCGCGCTACGCGGCTTCAACCGGGTCAGCCTCGCACCGGGGGAAAGCAAGCGGGTTCATTTCGACCTTGATGCCCGCGATCTTTCGAGCGTCACCGCCGCGGGCAAGCGCATCGTCGCCCCTGGGGCCTATCAGGTGACGGTTGGCGGCGGGCAGCCGGGGACCGGCGCACCTGGCGCGACCACCAGCTTCAGCGTGAACGGCAGCTATCCGCTGCCGCTGTAAGCGAGCCGCAAACGAAAACGGCCGGCCACCTGTGAAGGGGGCCGGCCGTTTCGGGGAACGCTGGGTTCCTGACAATTGGTTGCGGGGACAGGATTTGAACCTGTGACCTTCAGGTTATGAGCCTGACGAGCTACCGGGCTGCTCCACCCCGCGCCACCAATTCGGTCCTGTGAAGGACCAGCCCCGCCGGAACGAAAAACGCCTCCGGCAAATGCGGAGGCGCTTTCGCCCTCGCGGGGCAAGACATGTGAATGGGTTCAAAATCCGTGCTGCGCTGGCTTCAATGCCTGGCGACGACCTACTCTTCCATCGCTTAAGCGATAGTACCATCGGCGCTGTCTGGTTTCACGGCCGAGTTCGGGATGGGATCGGGTGGGTCACAGACGCTATGGCCACCAAGCAATGGAGCCAGCGCAGTACGGTTGGTTCGAAATCGATGTATGTGCACCACTATGATGAGTGAACCACATCAATAGCAGGTCAGACCTGTCATTGATGGTGGAACTCTCAAGCGCGAATAGAGCAATTAGTATCGGTTAGCTCCATGGATTACTCCACTTCCACATCCGATCTATCAAGGTCGTGGTCTTCGACCGCTCTAAGATATCTTATCTCGAGGGGAGCTTCCCGCTTAGATGCTTTCAGCGGTTATCTCGTCCATACATAGCTACCCTGCTGCACCGTTGGCACGATGACAGGTCCACCAGAGGTATGTTCATCCCGGTCCTCTCGTACTAGGGACAAGTCCTCTCAAATATCGACGCCCACGGCAGATAGGGACCAAACTGTCTCGCGACGTTCTGAACCCAGCTCACGTACCACTTTAATTGGCGAACAGCCAAACCCTTGGGACCTGCTCCAGCCCCAGGATGTGATGAGCCG
>Ga0207705_10000352_pt1 | contig 41499 bp, 34 predicted proteins | sample KBSC13metaG_FD_184314 | JGI IMG/M metagenome (GOLD analysis project Ga0207705, IMG submission 184314) | Corn rhizosphere microbial communities from Kellogg Biological Station, Michigan, USA - KBS C1-3 metaG (SPAdes) (version 2) | ecosystem: Host-associated > Plants > Roots > Rhizosphere > Soil ... | reverse complement strand
GGAGCAGTTTCGCGCGTTCCTCGACGAGCTCGTCAAAGCGCAACGGCGTTTTTCCGAGGCGGCCGAAACCAACGCCGACGAGGCTGCGCAGGGCATGTCGCGGCATCTTCTCAACGTGCTGGAGATTCAGACGCTGCAGTCGCGCCGCGACAGCACGCGCTTTGACATCGAGAACGTCGCCGACGCGCGTTACCTTAAAGCCGTACTCGCCGACGAATTGCTGCTGAACACCCAGTGGACGGGGCGCGAGCGCTGGACGGCTTACCTGCTCGAATCGACGCTGTTTCGCACGAGCATCGCGGGCGATCTCGTCTTCAAGAAAATCGAGGAACTGCTGTCGGATCGCGAGCCGTCTCGCCGCGATCTCGCGCGCCTGTATCTGTTCGCGCTCGCGATGGGTTTCCAAGGGCGCTTTCGCGGTGCCGGCGAGCAAGCCGATGCACGCCTTCGCAGCTACCGCGAAGAGCTCTATGAATTCATTTATCAGCGCAGGGCGGACTTGGGCGGCCGCGATCGCGTGGTGGCCGAATCCGCCTACACGAATACGCTTTCTCATATCGCACCGCGCAAGCTGCCGTCCGTCAGCCGCTGGAGCGTCATGGCACTGCTCGCGGTAGTGGCGTTGCTCGCCGTTTCCGAGATGCTGTGGCTATGGCAGTCCTGGCCGGTGCGCCAGGCACTGCACGGCAACACCGTCGTGGGAGCAAGCTCATGAGCGGCCTGTATCGCGGGTCCATGACGGGGGCGACGCTATGCTGACCAGCAACCTGTTCCTCCTGTCGGTCGCAGTTCTAATCCTCGTCGTGCTCGCCGTGCTCGGCGTGGTGCTTTGGTTCGCGGCGCACAGTGCGCAGAACAAGCCGGCTGCGGAGCATAAGATCGTGCGGCTGCGCACCGATTCGCTGCGCAATGCGTTCCGACACGCCGTTGAGCTGATCGAAGGCAATATCGCATCGCGCAGCGAGCGCTACAACGTGCCGTGGGTCATTGTGCTGAACGAAGGCGACGATCCACGGCCGCTCCCGATCGCGCAGGCGGGCGTGGCCAGCGTCTTGAGTTCGGAAGCCGCGAACCCGGCGGCGATCCAAGGCATCTCGTGGAATTTCTTCGATCGCGGCGTGGTCATCGATATCAAGGCCGCGTATCTAGGGTCGCCCGACGAAAGCAGCGACGAAAAGCCATGGGACGAGTTCCTGAGCTTGTGCCGCACCTACCGGCCGCAACGGCCTTTCGATTCCGTCGTCGTGACGGTACCGGCCTCGATGCTGCTGCTCGACCATCCCGATGCGCGCCTCGAATTGGAGCGCCATGCGAAGCTCGCACACCGGCGGCTGTGGCTCGCGCAGAACCGCTTCGCCATGCGCTTTGCGGTGTACGTCGTCGTCACCGGCTGTGAGGCGCTTCCCGGCTTCGCCGCCTTCGCCCGCGCCCTACCCGAGCCGCTGCGCGCAAGCATGTTGGGGTGGTCCTCGCCCTTCGATCTGTCCACGACCTATCAATCGAGTTGGGTCGATACCGCCATGGGGAGCGTCGAGCGCGCCGTATCGGATGCGAGCGCCGAACTGTTCACGCTCGACACGGGGATGATCGACGTGCAGGGCTGCCTGCTGCTGCCTGCTCGCGTCGATGCGATGCGCGCACAGTTGCAGATCTATGTCGACGAGCTCATGCGGCCCAGCGCCTATCATGAGCCGTTCTTCTTTAGAGGGATCTATCTGACCGGCGACAGCGGCGAGCTGGCGCAGCGCGACGAAAGCCCGCGGCCTGCGAACGAAGCCGCGATGCTCGATTCACCCGAGGCCTCCGATCCGTACGGCGAGCGCAGCGAACCGCGTTTCGCATCAGAAGGCAGCCCCGGTGCCGAGCATGACTCGGATAGGCACGAGGCCGGCCGCGCGCTGAACGACCTCATGCTGCAGCCGGCCTTCCTACGCGACGTGTTCGAGAAGAAGATCTTTCTTGAACATGGGCTGACACGGCCGTCGCGCTCGCAACATCTCACGCGGCCCATGCTGCACCGTGCGGTGCGCTGGGGCGCGATCGCCTTGCTGGGCGGCTGGACCCTCGGCCTCACGGGCGCTACGCTCGCGCTGAGCCACCGCAATCCGCGGCTCGTCGCGGCGCTGAACGAGCTGCATGCCGATGCGCAGGAACGCGACGCCGCGGCGCGCGGCGGCGAGTCGCTGCCGTCGGATTGGTACCGTAGAAAGACGTTGTCGTTGATCGCTATGAATGATCAGCATATCGGCACGCTATGGACCGTCTTCATGCCGGGCTCGTGGAGTGTGTTCGACGATCTCGACGAACGTGTCCGTGCTCGCTTCGAGCACGAGTTCGGCGAGATCGCCCTGACGGCGCTCGAACGGGAGATGCTGCAGCACGTGAGCCGGATGACCGGCGTTGCGAGCGATCCCAGCACGGGGCAATTGATCGTCGGCGACGATTGCGCCGCGCCGTCGCTCGGCAGCGATTCGCCGGTCGTGACCAGCTTGGCCGTCGAGGACTTGCCGGCAATGCATGCCATGCAACGGTATGTGACCTCGGTCGATCAACTGGACGCGGCACTCGCGGCCATGCGGCGCTTGCAACGGCCGTCGTCGGGCAACGAAGAGGCGCTTAGGCTCGTGGTGCGCTATGCGTTCGGCACGGAGTTGCAGGGCAATGTCGCGGGCAGCTTGCGCTACTTCTATCGCGATGCTTCGCGCGGCGGGCAAGCGTATGCGGCCGACGGCACCGGCGGGTTGAACTTGCCGGTAATCCGCGAGGCCGTGCGTTGCACCTTCGACAAAGGCGCGCAGCAACTGGACACGCAGATGTTCACGGCCAATCCGCTGCTGGCGGCCGAGCGCACGGTGACCGCTCAGATCGACGCGCTATCGGTCGGCAGCGTCGGCTTGGGCGATTTCGGGCAGACCAGCGCCAGCTATCGAGCGATCGTCTCGGGCATCGACAACCAGCAGAATTTGCTGGCCGGGGGCAAGGCCGGCTGGATGCACCAGGTGCAGTTCAATCCGGGGCCCGCATGGGAGCGAACGTTTGTCCGCGCCACGCAGGACGGCTTGCTCGGTGCGGATCTCGTCGCGCGCTTGCGGGAGCGCTCGGCCACGGCGTTCCAAGGCTTCTCCGGCGAAATGGCGCAGCGCTTCGGTGGCCCGGACGGCGGCATCGTCTGGCTCGACAAGGACGCGCGCTACGCCGTGTCGCCCGCGCGGCTCGCTTTGCGCGACGGCTTGGCGAAGCTGCTGTCGCAACCTTTCATGGTGGCGCCACGCAACCTACCGTTGCCAACGGTGCCCGACGGCTCGGTCGTGACTTGGGACCGGACGCAATTGGACCAGGCGATCGCGCTCGGCGACGAACGCAAGAAATATCTCACCGACGGCCTGGCGACATTACCCGACGCCGTGCGGCCCGCCGTGCAACAAGCGCTCGATGCACAATTTGCGCGGCTCATGCTCGATCAGGTGGGCGCGGCGGCGTCGGTCTCGCCCACCGACGGCGACCCGAACGGCGCAGCCTTCGACGCCGCGCGCACGCGGCTCGTGAAGATTCGCACCGCGCTCGCCGAAATGGGGGCAAACGCACAGGCCGCGGATCTCGACACGCTCGTTTCGAGCGACGCCATGCAGCATCTGCGCTTGGTGGACACCGCGCTTGCGCAATCGGATCTGTACGCGACGCGCCCGGCCTATAGCGGCTCGGGCAGCGTCAAGCCGGTGCTCGCCGCATTCGGCGTCAACGATGCCGCCGCGCTCAACGCCTATCTGCAGCAGCAATCATTGCGTGCGCTCGCACTGGGCAAGCAAGCGAAGGCGTATCTGGCAGCGCTCGATGCCGCCGATGCGAATTCGCCGCTGGCGCAGCGCTGGCAGGCGATCGTCGCCGATCTCGACCGCTACCAGATCAAGAACCCGAACAGCAGCCTACTGATGCTCGAGCAGTTCTTGCAGACGGTCGCGGCCGATCCGAATGCCGGTGATTGCGTCGATCGCTTCCCGCCGCGCCCGGCCGGTGTCGGCGGCGATTACTTCACGACGCTGCACATGCGGCTTTACGACGCTCTGCTGACGCGCTGCGGGTCGAGCTACGCCGATACGCTGCGGCGCGAGTGGGACGGCTTCGCCTCGGTGTTCAATCAAAGCGTGGCCGCGCGTGGGCCGTTCGGCGGCGCGTTGCGGCGCGCGAAATCGAACGATGCCGATACCACGCCCGCCGACTTCGGCGAACTCGGCGCGGCATTGAAGCGTTACGAGCAAGTTGCGCCGTCGCTACGTTCGGCGGGTGGCCCGGGTGTTCGGGCGATTCGCGCGGACGCGGTGCGACGGTTCGTCGACGAGTTCGACCCGGTCGATGCGCTGCTCGCGCCGCTGTACCCGGCCGCCGACGGCACGACCGCCGGTTACGACGTCAACGTCGATTTCCGGGTCGATCGGACGGCGGAAGTCGCCGGCAATCAATTGATCGACTGGACGATCAAAATCGGCGACCACCAGTTGTCGATGCAAGATGCTGCGCATGCGTTGCATTGGGAGTACGGCATGCCGGTCACTCTCGTCCTGCGGTTTGCGAAAAACTCGCCGTTGGTCGCGAAAAACGATCCGGCGCAGCGCAACTTCGCGACCGACGGGCAAGCGCTGACGTGGCAATTCACCGATCCGTGGGCGCTGATTTCTTTCATCTCCGAGCAGCGAGTCGCCGATACGACACCGCGGGCGAGTGCGAGCGCGCCGCTGCTAAAGTTCGAATTCCCGCTCGAATCGACCAACGCCGCCGACGCCGCGCTCGTCTCCAAGTATCCGCGCGGACGCGTGTTCGTGCGTGTGCGATTGACACCGGGCGGCAAGAAGATTCCGCTGGCCTGGCCGAATAGCTTTCCGATTCACGCCCCGAACTGGAGCACGTCATGAATTCGTCCGACCTGATCGAAGCTGAATTGAGTTTCGCGGTCGATCTGCAATCGTTGCTGAGCCCGTTGCCCGGCGGCGACGGGGTGGGCGTGTCGTTGCGCTCGGATCCTGTCTGGCAACGGATTCGCGATGCCCAGCGCGAGGATGATGCTTCGCTGCCGATGGGCGATTGGGAGCGGCCGCTCATCAAGGCGGACTGGCGCGCGGTCGCCTCGTTGAGCGCGGATGCGCTGCGCTTGCGCAGCAAGGATTTTCAGCTTGTCGTTTGGCTCTGCGAGGCGTGGGCGCGGCTCTATCGGCTCGAGGGCTTGATGGCCGGCACGCAATTGATGATCGAGTTCGTCGATCGCTTCTGGAGTCATGCGTACCCGCAAATCAACGAACACGACATGGAGGCGCGGGCCGCGCCGTTGCATTGGATCAGCCGCCGGCTCGAGGTCGTATTGAGGCTACACGTGCCGTTGATCGCTTTGTCCGTCGAACCGGGCTTCATCAATCTGGAGGACTGGCAGCGTGTCGTGGCGGCCTCGTTGCAGGAGGGCGATGACGCGCCCGCCACCCCCCTGCCCCGGGAAATGCTCGACCGCGAAGCGGCGCAAGGATCGAACCTCGCTTTGCTGCGGCAGCTCGAGCGTACGGCCGATAACGTGCTCGAGGCGATCGATCAACTGGCGCGCCGGCTCGACGACCGGTTGGGCGACGAAGCGCCGAGCTTCACGCGTGTGAAGGCGACGATGGGCGAATTGCAGCGTGCGGCGCGCGCGTTACGCGGCAATCATGCGCTGGACGAGGAACCGACGCGGAGCTTGTCGGTTGAACCCGCCGACACGCAACCGACAGAGCTTGGCGATGCGCAATTGGAGGTTGACATGCAGGCACGAGTGCTACCCATCACAGGCGAGCATATCGTCGATCGTGCGCACGCCTATCGGCTGCTCGAGGACATCGCGCGCTACCTTGCCGAACACGAGCCTCATAGCCCGACGCCTTATCTGTTGGCGCGCGCGGTCAGCTGGGGCAGCATGCCGCTGCCGGAATTGATGCGCGACGTGGTCAGCCAGGAAGGCGATCTCGGGCGATACATGGCGATGCTCGGCGTGGTGCCGTAGGGTTAGGCGGGGAGGCGGAATCGACGGCATCCCTTCTCACGCGGCGCGGGAGCACGTGACCGCCGACGCCTACGGCGGAGACGCATGCTTGCGAGCCCCAATGCAATCTTCGGCGATATCCCGCGCGGCTGCGAAAGCTCGATCCGTGTGTTGGTCAATCCGTTCAACTACCGGCACTTCCGGACGATCATGCTGACGCCGAGCGTTCCCGCGTCCGTCTTGCCGGGCACGTTCAGGACACTGCGCGCGCTGGCGCCGCAATTGCGCGAGATGACATCGCGCTCTAGCGTAGCTCTCGTGGGCTATCTTTAAAAAGCAGACACAAGTCGACTCACCCAAGGTGTGGGTGCTCCTAAGGGCGCACCTGTCAGTATAGAGCGATGACCCCTAGCAAAAGGGGTTTAATTGTTCTCTCGCTGTCCGGTAATGCCGGCGATTCCCGTTTTCGTACTAACGCAATCCATCCGCCTCCGATTTTTTTGTCGCAATAATTTCCGACTAACGGTCCTCGCACAGCGGAAGGTAACTTTTCCCGCTGAAAACGTTTTCGCATCGGTTTTTTGCGTGACCGCACTTATCGCGACAACGAACATGCGGGAAAACCAATTGCCAATTCATACAACGTCAACTAGAATCCCGACCTCGCAAACGCATGACTTTTCCATCCCCTTCCGGTTGGCACGTCAGTCATAATAAACAACAAAGAAGTCGCCTCAATGAATAAATCTTGCATCTTCCAATTGACCGATAGCGAGCGAGACCGTCTCGGCAATGCTTTGGCGGGAATAGCCTACGATCCTCACGGGGGCATGGGCTACATCACCGACCTGCGTATGATTGCACTAACAGTTCTGCCGCGCCGCATCGTCGATGCCCTATCGGAGCAACGCGCATCACTCAATCCACGCTCGTACCTGATTTTCGAAAATCTGCCCACAGACGAACAAATATTTACCACCCCCGATCCCGACGTATTCACACCTGCGGCCAAAAGCGGTCACATTAGTGAAAATCTGATTATGGCCTTTGCATCACTGGTCGGCGAGCCTTACTCGATCCTTTTCGAGGGCGCCGACATCGTGAACAACTTAATTCCGACTCGGAAATCTAAGGCCGAATACACAGGCCTCGGCTCGGAGGTGGAACTCGACTTTCATATTGAGAATGCGGCGCTTAAGTTCATGGACGATTACAATTTCTCGCCGCTGGGGCTATTGCTCGCAGGCGTGCGCCGCGACCCCCAAGGCCCACTTACTCGTCTCGCCGATGCTCGTGCCGCTTTAGAGCGCCTGGCTGCCCGAGACGTTGAATGTCTCCGCATGCCGCTGTATCGCATCAAGGTGCCCTACCGCTGGCGCCGTGGCAGCGCTCAACAAACAGAGCCTGTGGCCTTGGTGCGCGGTAGCCCAGACTTGCCCGAGATCAGCGCCGTGTTTTATCCAGATATGGTCGAACCTACCACGAGCGCAGCCGCATTCGCCATGGAGAACTTTTACGCTGCCATCCGTAAAATCTCGGTGGAAATCGACGTTACCCCGGGTCGTCTCGTCTATATCGACAACCGCTTCACCCTGCACTCTCGCGACAAGTTCAACGGCACGCACGATGAGGCGGGCAATCCGATGCGCTGGGTGCAGCGCGTCTTCGTGGCCTCGAATCTCTGGAACCACCGCAATCTCACCACGGTGAAGTCGCGCGTGTTCCAACCGAAGGAGGCCGCCGTATGCTGACCGTATTTCTATCGGTGTTACCGATGTTTTTGCTCATCGTCGCGGGTTACTTGGCGAAGAATTATTTTGTGCCGGAAGAAGTCTTCTGGAAAACAGCGGACAAGCTCGTCTATTATGTATTCTTCCCTTCGCTGCTGCTGCTCGATGTCAGCGATGCTAGCTTTATCGGCGCCAGTGCCACGACGGCGATCGCCGCAACGGTGGGTGCCACAATCTTGATTGCTGTCCTGATCTTCGCAGCACAACGAATGATTAGGGTAAGGAACGATCTGTTCACCTCGATCTTTCAGGGCAGCGTGCGGTACAACTCCTACGTATTTATCGCCTTAGCTCAGTCGCTGTTTGGGTCGAATGGAGTGGCGATGTCCGGCATGTTCGTCGCTTACATGATCGTGCTAACAAACGTGATGAGCGTGCTAGTCATGAATCATTATGGCAACGGCGGCAAGAAGTCATTCAAAGGCATGCTGACAGCCTTGTTGCAGAATCCTCTGATCATTGGTGCCGTGCTGGGGTTTGTCTTCAATATGACGGGTCTACACGTTACCGGCTGTATGAAGCAGTTTCTGAGTTATCTCGGCAACGCCGCTACACCTCTCAGTTTGATGTCGGTAGGGGCTGGCCTGATATTGTCGATGCACGCCAGCCGGACCGCCGCGACCCTCTATTCGGTCGGTCTGAAGCTATTGCTTATGCCGCTATGCACCGTCGCGCTTCTAAGAACCTTCGGCGCATCCGGCACACCGGCAAATATTGCGCTCTTGTATGCGTCTGCACCGTGTGCCGGCAACGCCTATATCCTGTCACGCCAAATGGGTGGTGACTCGGAGGCCATGGCATCCATCATCACCTGGACCACGCTGCTCTCGGCAATAACAATCACCTTCATCGTTGGTACCGTCGCGCTCTAAGCCGATTAATCGGCCGGGATAAACGCCAAGCGCTCCGGCCATTCACCGCTCAAACACTATGAACATTCTGATCCCGGACGATTACCAGCGGGCCGTCGTCCGGCTCCGATGCACCGAATTGCTCTCCAGCCATCGACTCACCGTCTTGGGCGACATGCGCAACGAGAACAATCTAGACGCCGTCCTGGCCGAGACCGAATGCCTCATACCCATTCGCGAGCGTACCCGCGTAGATGCCAGCCTGTTAGCTAGGATGCCAGCGCTGCGGCTGATTAGTCAAACAGGGCCCATCGGCCGGCACATCGATATGGCCGCCTGCGGTGCGGCGGGCATTGCCGTTACGCAAGGCAGTGGATCGCCCCACGCGCCGGCCGAGTTCGCTTGGCTACTCATCATGAGCGCCTGCCGCCGGTTCTACGAAGCGGTGGATGCCTTTCGCCAAGGACAGTGGCAGGTCAACTGCGGAAGCGAACTGCATGGTAAGACTCTGGGCATCCTCGGGTTCGGTAAGCTGGGCAAAATGTTGGCGCGCTATGCGCGAGCTTTCGGCATGAATGTGCAAATATGGGGCAGCGAACGCGCTCGTGCGGAAGCCGTCGCTGAAGGCCACTGCGCCAGCGCGAGCCGCGCAGAATTCTTCTCGAGCTCAGATGTTGTTACTGTGCACCTTCGCCTGGCCGACGAAACGCGCGCCTCAATCACGCTGGATGACTTGTCGCATATGAAGCCGTCCGCCGTGTTCGTCAATACCAGCCGCGCAGAACTCCTCGCACCTGGCGTATTGGTAACTGCTCTGCATCAGGGCCGACCGGGATATGCGGCAATCGATGTGTTCGAATCCGAGCCCATCTACAGCCGAGACCACCCGCTCTTCCCACTGCCAAACGTGCTGTGTACGCCCCACCTAGGCTATGTGGCCGAGCAAAGCTACGAGGCGTACTTCCACAGCGCGTTCAGCAATGTGCTGCGGTTTATTGCCGGAGACTATAGTGCCGTGCTCAATCCCGGATCGATACGCTAAAGGTGTAGCGACGCCACAGCCACAGTTGCACAGAGCCGCAACCCAGCTCTCAAGGGAGATTCGTCAGCAAGCTTGATTGATGCTTTCATGATCGCCCCTGCCGACATAAGAATGAATCGATACGTCCGGCGCGCGCGAGACGCGTCGGACGTATCGATTCATCGCGGAAATGGACGAGCCGCCAGCCCGCAATATCCGATGCGGCGCTGCCGGTGATGAAGACGGCGATGTCTTCAACGCCATCGGCCAAATGTCGCGCGAACAGGTTCGCGCGCTGGCCTAACGCACCGCGACCGGCGCAGCAACCGCCGGTGTGGCTCAAGCGCGAGTAAAGACAGACGTTGGACCCTCTACGACGCCTCAAAGTACATTAAGCGGAATCTTCAGATAACTCACGCCGTTCGATTCGGGCGCGGGCATGTCGCCGGCGCGGATATTCACCTGCACGGCCGGCAGAATCAGCACCGGCATCCCAAGCGTCCGGTCGCGGGCCGTGCGCATGCGGACGAAATCGTCCTCGGACACACCTTCGTGCAGATGAATATTGGCGCGACGCTGTTCGTCGACACTCGTCTCGCATCTGACCTCCCGGGTAGGCGGCGGATAGTCGTGGCACATGAAAAGCCGCGTCTGCGGCGGCAACGACAACAGCTTTTGCACGGAGCGGTAAAGCGAATGCGCGGCGCCGCCGGGGAAGTCGCATCGGGCCGACCCTACGTCGGGCATGAAAAGCGTATCGCCAACGAAGACAGCATCGCCGATCTGATACGCGACATCGGCCGGGGTATGGCCGGGTACGTGCAACGCGCGGGCCGTCAGCGCACCGATCGGAAAGGTTTCGTCGGCCGCGAACAATCGATCGAACTGCGTGCCGTCCGCCGGCATGTCTTCGCCGAGATTGAACACGCCTTTGAACAGGTGCTGGACAGTGCGGATTTGGTCACCGATTGCAATCCTTCCGCCGAGCCTGCGCTTCAAATAATGCGCGGCCGATAGATGGTCCGCATGCGCGTGCGTCTCTAGCAGCCACTCGGTGCGCAAGCCGTGTTCGCACACGAACGCGATCACGCGGTCAGCCGATTGCGTCGACGTACGCCCCGACTTCGGATCGAAGTCGAGCACCGAATCGATGATTGCGCAGGGCGTGCCGTCACCGGCATGCACGACATACGTGAACGTCGAAGTGGCGGCATCGAAAAAGGGCGCTATGGAGGGATGCATCGGCAATTCTCGCTCGGCTGTCATGTTGACCAACAATATAGCCATCAATCCGCGCTGCTGGGGCGCCTTTGGGGGAAGGCCACGGCGCCGAGCGGCATGATCATCGACACGTTGCATTTCACGCCGGCGGCTGCTATTGCGGGCAGCGTGCTCCAAACCGCTGGCGCTTCTCACCGCTACGGCTGGCTCGAGTAATAACGCGAAGCCGCTTCGATCTCGTCAGGGGTCATTCTCCGCGCCACGTTGCGCATCTGCGCGCTAATATCGTTATGTCGGTCACCCGACATAAACGCTTGGAGCTGCGCGCGAATATACGCCACCGGTTCTCCTTCGAGCCAGGGCGTGCCCGTCTTGTGATCGGCCGCACCGTGACACGACGCGCACGGCGCGATGTTGCGCATCGGCGCGCCCGTCGCCACAATCGGCGGCACCGGCAAGCTCGGCCGATGATAGGCCCTGAATTTGGGCAGATAAGCATAGTAGGCGGCCAAATCGCGCATGTCCTGATCGGACAGCGTACGCACCATTGGCGACATCACCGCATTGGCGCGCGCGCCCGTTTGAAAATCCTTGAGCTGCTTGTAGATCACCGTTTCATATTGCCCCGCCAAATTCGGCGAGTCTGCCTGGCTGATACCCTGCGCCCCATGGCACATCGTGCATCGCAACGCGAGCGTGGCGCCGCGCCCGATCGAGAGCGCATCGGTGCTCGCGGACATCGTCGGCGTGACGATAACTTCACTCGTCTTTACCCGCGAGGTAACGGGCGTTGAGACGAGCCATCGTTGCGGCACACCCGCCGCACTGCAGATCGCGTTCCAAATGCCGGTGAACTGTGCGTCGGTCTGCACGGAAGGTAGCCAGACGAAACCGATCAGCGCGGAGACCACAGCGATGCCGGCGGTTAGCCCGACGCTGACGGTGAACCATCGGTTGCGCAGCGAGAACAAACGTTCGGTGCTCATCGCGCCCCTCCCATATAGACGGCGGGCACCGATGTCTGCTTCAACACGAGGAGCTGCGCGATCGGATAGCCGTAATTGACGACCGTCAGTGCGATCATCAATGCAATCCACAAGCCGAAGCTATTGAGTGCGACCGGCAGCCTGGCCGGCGAATGCACAGCCGTGCTGAATGTGAACGTCTGAGGCACGGCCGCGACTGCGCGATGACCTCGCACCAGCACGATGAAAAACAACACAGCGGATGCGACGAGAATCAGCGCGCCGATGAACGACATGTCGACCGTAATCGCTTCGGGCGCAATGCCGGGATCGCTGTAATCGAAGTAGGCCATGCGTCGCGGCATGCCGAGAATGCCAGCGTAATGCCAGGGGAACGTCGTCACGATCATGCCGATGAACCAAAGCCAGAGCTGCCAGCGCATGAGCTTGACGCTCTCGAGAACGCGGCCCGTCAACTGCGGCCACAGTTCGTATGCAATCGCGAAATACATGATGACGATCGCACCGCCGAAGATCAAATGAAAGTGGCCCGTGATCCACTGCGTGTTGTGGATGGTCGAGTCGAGTTGATAGCTCATGTTAATGAGCCCGCCTGCGCCACCGAAGCCAAGCATGACGAACGAGAATGCGACCGCCAGCATCATCGGCTCGTGCCAGGGCAGCGCACGCAGCCAGCCGAATGGACCGCGTCCACCGCGCAAGCGCCCGGCGATCTCGACCGATGCGCAGACGGTGAAGACAGTCAGCAGCGTAGGCACCGACACCAGCGCTGTGAACACCGACTGCACGAACTTGAATCCCGAGCCGACTTGCGGATCGGCGAACAAGTGGTGAATGCCGATCGGCATGGCGACGACGAGGAACAGAATGAATGAGATGCGCGCCATCGCGTCGCTGTAGACGCGGCCGCCCACCGCACGCGGCACTAGCGTGTAGTAGGCGATATAGGCCGGCATCAACCAGAAGTAGACGATCGCGTGCAGGGTCCACGAGAAGAACACACGCGCGAGTCCCGAATCGATCGTCGACTTCAGGCCCAATGCGACCGGCAAAATCTGAAACAGAATCTCGATCGCCGCACCGACGGCCGTCCAGGCCCACAGGTAGGAACCGGCCACGTTCGCGAACATCGCGAGTGGCACAGGCTTGCCTGGGTTCGCGCGCTTCCAGATGCGTAGATTGATCGACATCAGGGCCACCCAGATCCACGAGCCGACGACGACGAGCACGATCCCGATGTAGTAGAACGCGTTGCCGATCATCGGCGGGTAGAACGTGTAGAGCACCGAGGCGCGGCCGAGCGCCACGGGCACCATTGCCATCACCGAGCCGAAGGCAACGAGCCACCATCCGAGCCACGCCCAGCGCTTGCCAACGAGCGGCTGCGCGAGGGAGATTTCGCTGATCGCGTAGCCGAAGCCCATCGCGATCAAGGTGGGAAACACGTAACCCATGACGGAGCCGTGCGCCGTGACCGAGCGGTAGTAGAGCTCCGGCTGTCCGAGCCACGCGTGCATGGGACTGCGCACGTACATTTGCCACGCGCCGAGCAACAGGGCGACGCCGAACGTGGCGAACGCGAACCAGAAGTGTGCGAGGACGAGTCGTCTATTAATGAGCACAGCTAAGCCTCCTGGCGTGGGCCGCCAGCTTGTCGAATGCGGCGCGCTCGAGCACCTTCACATGTGCCCACATGCCCTCGTGACCGGTGCCGCAGTATTCGTGGCAAGGCATGAGATGTTCGCCGCTCGTAGGAAAGCGCGTCTTGAAGGTCGAGACGTATCCCGGCTCGACCATGGAATTGAGGTTGGTATCGGCCACGAGAAAACCGTGTACGACGTCGGCGCTCGTCGCGCGAAAGGTGATCGGCGTATCGGCAGGCACGATGATGCACTGCGGCGTGAACGAGTACTGCTGAGCAACGATGCGCACGGTCACGGACCCGTCTGTCTCGACCGCGCTGCCGAGATTGCTTTCGATGAATTCGCCCGACACGTGCAGCGTCGTGGGGTCGATCGTCTCGACGCGTGAAGGCGGCATCATGGCCCAGTGCAGCCCTGTATAGACGACCATGACCACGAGGACCGCGACGATCGCGATGACGACCGCCGCCCATTTTCGCTCGACGCGCGCTGCAACGATGGCGCTTTCGGCGTGGTCTGAAGAAGGAATATTCGACATGTCGCTCGCTCAGTAAATCAGTGAATGACGCCGCGCGGCAAAAAGACGAGAAAGTAAAACGCGAACCAAAGCGCAATCACGACGGCCGTCGCAATGCCGGCCACGGCGATGGCGCCGTCCGGCCCTGAACGGACGATTTCGTCTACGCGCTCATCTTCTTCGTCCGCGGCGCTCGTTCGCGCCTCGTTGTTCGGATTCATGGAGTCCTCGACTCAGTAAAGCGTCGCAGAGCGCAAGGCATTCGCGTCCTTGGCCGTCACAGGCGTGCCGCGATTGCCCCATGCCGTGCGAATGAATGTCACGACGGCCGCGACTTCCTCATCCGACAGCGACTGCGCGAACGGGGGCATGCCATAGGGCGAAGGGTTCTTGATCGTGCCCGGCGCGTAGCCGCCGTTGAGCACCATGCGAATGGGATTGACGGCAGACGTCATTTGGATCGATTGGTTGTCCGCGAGCGGGGGGAAATCGGGCAGCTTGCCTTCTCCGCGCTTGCCGTGACACGTCGCGCATTGCGCGTCGTAAATCTTCGAGCCGAGCCGCACGAGCAGTTCGCGCTCTTCGCCCGACATCGTGCTCTTGCCTTTGCCGCTGCCGTCGCCGCCATGCTGAGGCAGTGACTTCAAATAGACGGCCATTGCACGTACATCGTCGTCGGACAAATATTGCAAGCTGTCGTAGACGACTTCAGCCATCGGGCCGTATACCGCGCCGCGGTTCGATACGCCCTTTTGCAGCAGGTCGGAAATATCGGCGATGCTCCAATCGCCAAGGCCCGCTTCTTTGTTCGATGTCAGCGACGGCGCGTACCAATCCTGCATCGGGATCAGCCCGCCTTCGAACGCTCTGGACTCCGAGCTGCCGCCGAGCGCGTTGATCGCCGTATGGCACATCGAGCAGTGGCCCAGGCCTTGCACGAGATAGGCGCCGCGGTTCCACTCGACCGAGCGCGTGGGTTCGGCTTGATATTCTCCCTCGCGGAAATAGAGCGTGCGCCAGCCGAGCAACAGTTCGCGATTGTTGTAGGGGAAGCGCAACTCGTGCGGCCGGTTCGGCTGATGCACGGTCGGCACCGATCGCAGATACGCGAAGATCGCATCGGAATCAACGCGAGTGACTTTGGTATAGGCGCCGTAGGGCATCGCGGGATAGAGCAGCGAGCCATCGCGAGAGCGGCCGGTATGCATCATTCGATAAAACTCATCGGCCGTCCATTGGCCGACGCCGGTCTCGTTGTCTGGCGTGATGTTGGGCGAATAGAGTGTGCCGAACGGCGTCGGCATCGCGCGGCCGCCCGCGAACAGCTTATCGCCGGGTTGCGTGTGGCAAGCGATGCAATCGCCCGCGCGCGCCAGATACTCGCCGCGCTTGACGATATCGGACGGCGCGGCGGCCGGACCTTGCGCGAGGGCCAGCGCACTCGACGCCGCTAGCGCGAGGCCCACGCCCGCCCGTGTAAGGGCGCGTGAAAGAGAAAGAATGGCTGGCAAGAAGGACTCCGTCATTGCGGTTCGCTGCCGCACTGGAGCGGCATCTTCAAGCTTCCCGCGGGTGCGAATGCGGGATTGGCGGGGCCGGGCGAAGCGGCGAGCCAAGCGGCGACGGCGGTGATGTCATCGCTCGTCAAACGTGAAGCGATCTCATGCATGCAGTCGGGCGCATTGGACTTACGCGTCCCGTAGCGCCAAGCCCCCAGCTGCGCGCTGATGTATTCGGCATGCAAACCGAGCAGGCCGGGTATCGCGGGCTCCATACCCGTCAGCGCAGCGCCGTGGCACGAGGCGCATGCGGGAACGTCGTTCGATGGGTCGCCCGACATCGCGAGGGCACGGCCACGCGCGAGCATCGTACTCGACACGGCCGGGGTCGATGCCTTCGGATAAGGTGGGCGCTGGCTCGCGAAATAGTCGGCGATCCGATGCAGGTAGGCGTCGGGTAGATAGGCCAGCAGGTAATTCATCGGCGGGTACTGGCGCCGTCCGTCGCGAAACGCGATTAGCTGATTGTAGAGATACCCCGCGGGTTTGCCTGCCAAGCGCGGGAAGTAATCGTTATCGGTGCCTTCGCCATGTGCACCGTGACAAGCGGCGCAGGCAAGTACCCGGGCCTGCATCGTGTCGGGCGCCCGTTGGGTTTGCCCAGCTTGCGCATGAGCGACGATGTCCATGAATCCTGTAAGGACGACAGCAACAATTCTTCTTCTCAGCATTACGTCAACGTCTCCGGGAACACGAACGATATGCGGTACGCCTGCGGCGCCTAGCCTGCTAGCGTGCGGATCGAAACGGGAATGCGTGTTCTGAAGCTGTGTCGTCGATTCTAATTAATGCGAACAAAAGCCAAAGCACAGCTTACGGCAAAACCGAGCGCTCGAACCTTGGCACATGTGCCGACACACCGATTCGATCGGCCAAACACGCGAATTAAATCTCACCGCACGGGTGTGCGATTTGACCTGGATCACATGCGAGCGTTTTAGCGCCCGCGGGCGATGCGACGCTCCGTCGCACCGTTTGCCCGTGGCCAATAAGCCCTATGCAAATGAACGAGCTAGCGCTCCGCCTCCGTGAGCACCTCTCGCCGGTACGAATTTTGCGTGCTCGTAGGTATCTGCTTCTCCATAGCAAGGGAGACGACCATGAACCGATTGAAACGACTGAAATTCGCCGGCGCCGCAGGCGTCGCGGTCCTCGCGCTGCTGACGGGCTGCACGCTCGGCGGTGCGGCTGTCGGCGGCTACGCAGGCAATAGACTCACGCACGGCAGTACGGCAGGCACGGTTGGCGGCGCCGTGGTGGGTGGCGTGGCCGGATATGAATTGGGCAAATAGCGGGTCGTGGTTGAAAAAAGGGCGTTCGATGACAGAACGCCCATTCGCATGATTCGGAACGTATCGCGGCCATGCCGCCGCGACAAATCATCGGCGGGACAACAGAACCTCCGACGAATGTCCGGGCGTGCAGCGCGGTGCCGCACGCGCGATCTCAATCCCGTTTTGATTGGTTGGGCCCTGCTTGGCTTCAGAAGTAGCCTTGCTTCTTGCGCTGCTCCATCGCAGCTTCCGAGGCCTGATCGTCCATGCGCGTTGCGCCGCGCTCGGTGATGTCGGTGACCGCCGTCTCGGCGATGATTTTGTCCAGGTCGTCGGCATCGCTCTCGACCGGGCACGTGCAGCTGATGTCGCCCACCGTGCGAAAACGCACCAACGCCGTCTCGCTCGTCTCGCCCTCGCGCAGGGGCGTGAGCGGCGTCACCGGCACGAGCAGGCCATTGCGCCGCACGATCTCGCGCTCGTGCGCGTAGTAGATCGAAGGCAGCTCCAACCGTTCGCGCGCGATGTACTGCCATATGTCGAGCTCGGTCCAGTTCGAGATCGGGAACACACGCAGATGCTCGCCCTTGTGCAGGCGCGCGTTGTACAAGCTCCACAGCTCCGGGCGTTGCGCCTTCGGATCCCATTGGCCGAACTCGTCGCGAAACGAGAAGATGCGCTCCTTGGCGCGGGCCTTTTCTTCGTCGCGGCGCGCCCCGCCGATCATTGCGGTAAAACCGTGCGCCTCGATCGTCTCGAGCAGCGTCACCGCTTGCGCGGCATTGCGCGAGTCGGTCTCGCGGCGCAGCCGCACCGTGCCGCGCGCGATCGAATCTTCCACATGGCCCACCACGAGCTGCGCGCCGATCTGCTCGGCACGGCGATCGCGAAAATCGATCACTTCCGGATAGTTGTGGCCCGTGTCGATATGCACGAGCGGAAACGGCAGCGCCGTCTTGCGGTTTGCGCCCAGACCGAACGCCTTGAGCGCCAAATGCAGGACGACCACCGAATCCTTGCCGCCGGAAAAGAGCAGCGCCGGCTTGCTGCATTCGGCAACGAGCTCGCGCAGGATATGGATGGATTCGGCCTCGAGCCAGTCGAGGTGGTCCATGCGGGTCGTCGTGACCGTGAGCGGGGTCGTCGCGGAAGGTTCGAGAATCGTGCTCATGTTTAACGGTTTCCTATCGTTTGCCCGTGCGCGCCGCTCAGCGCCAATACGCTCGAGCCGGCCATTACGGCATTCGGATTCTGCTGTTGCTACGGATACTGCGGAAGCTGCTCGTCGGCGGGGCGTTCAGGCTGAAGCCTGTGCGCCGCCCGGCACGAATTGGACAGTCGAGATGTGCAAGCCGCACTCCTTCGAGTCGCGCGACTCCCACCACCAGCGCCCGGCCCGACTGTCCTCGCCAGGACGGACCGCGCGCGTACACGGTTCACAGCCGATGCTCGGATAGCCGCGCGCATGCAGCGGGTTGACAGGCACGTCATAGCGCAAGAGGTAAGCCCACACTTCGGCTTCGGTCCAATCCGCAAGCGGGTTGTACTTCGCGATGTTGCGCGTCGCGTCCTGCTCTTGCTCGTGCAACTCGGCGCGCGTAACCGACTGCTCGCGGCGCTGGCCCGTGACCCACGCGTCCACGCCTGCAAGCGCGCGGTTCAAAGGCTCCACCTTACGGATCTCGCAGCAGCGCTTACGCAGCTCGACGCTTTCATAGAACGCGTTCAAGCCTTGCGTCTGTACGTACTCGTCGACAGCCTCGGGCAGCGGATGAAACTGCTCGACCTCGTAGCCGTAGCGCTCGCGGATACGGTCGGCCATTGCGACCGTCTCGGCATGCAGGCGGCCGGTATTGAGCGAAAAGATGCCGATCGGCAGCGAGTGCGACAAGATCGCGTGCGTAAGCACCATGTCTTCCGCCGCTAAGCTGCTTGCCAGTTTGATCTTCGCGTGACGCTTCGCGATCTCAGCGACGAACGCATGCAGACGTTCGATCTTCGCCTCGAGTGCCGCGTCGAGCGCAGCCGGCGCCGGGGTCCGGTCTTCGCTCATACCTGCGGCTCCGCTTGTTGCGCGGCGCGCCGGCGAAACAGCGGCTGCGGCGTATCGAAGGCCCCTTGGTACTTGACCGAGAACTCGTCGAACGCACGCAGCGCGTCGTGGATGTCTTTGTCCGCGCGCACGGCAAATGCATCGAACCCGCAGCGCGCCATGAAGTTCAGCTGATCGCGCAAGACATCGCCGATCGCCCGTAATTCGCCGCCCCAGCCATAGCGCTCGCGCAGGAGGCGCGCCGTGCTGTACCCGCGGCCGTCGCGGAACACGGGAAAGTCCACACCGATCAAGGAAATCTTGTCGAAATCGCTCGCGAGCTCGGCCGGTTCATCGTCCGGGGCCAGCCATACGCCCAGTTCGGCGGGGCCGCGGGCGGCAACGAGCGCGTCGCGATGCGCCTGCCAAAGGGCGAACGGCACCAGCACGCGGCCGGCCGGCAACGCGTCGAGCGCGGGCAATGTGCCGTCCTCGAGCGCACGTACGACCGTCCAGTCGTCATTCACTACGGAGCGGTTTTTGATAATCGAAGTCATCTTGCTCATATCCTTCAGTCGCCCGGCGCTTACGCATGCGCCGGCTGGCGCGACGCGTAGACGCGTTCCTTGAACGGCGCGATGCCGATCCGATTGTAGGTATCGATGAAACGCTCCCCATCGGCGCGATGCTCGAGGAAGGTATCGATCACTTTCGTCATCACGTCGGGCATTTCTTCCGCCGCGAACGACGGTCCGATCACACGCCCCAAGTGCGCGAGCGTCGCGCCCGTACCTTGCTCGCCGCCGAGGGTCACCTGGTACCACTCCGAGCCGTCTTTATCGACGCCCAGGATGCCGATATTGCCGACGTGATGGTGCCCGCACGCGTTGATGCAACCGGAGATGTTCAGCGACAGATCGCCGAGATCGTAGACGTAGTCGAGATCGTCGAAGCGGTCCTGGATCGCTTGTGCGATCGGCAGCGACTTCGCATTCGCGAGCGAGCAGAAATCGCCGCCGGGGCACGAAATGATGTCGGTGAGCAACCCAATGTTCGGCGTGGCGAAGCCTTGCGCTTTGGCCGCTTCCCACACCGCGAACAGGTCGCGCTTCTTCACGTCGGCAAGAATCAGATTCTGCTCGTGGGACACGCGGATTTCGCTGAACGAGTACTGGTCGGCCCAATCGGCGACGGCTTCCATTTGCTCGGCCGTCGCGTCGCCGGGCGCGCCCTTGGGCGGCTTCAGCGACAGCGTGACCGCGGCGTAGCCCGGCACCTTGTGCGGCCGCATGTTGCGCTCGATCCAACGCGCGAACGCGCGGTTTTCGAGCAGATGCTTTTCGAACGATGCATCCGTATCCGACAGCTTTTCGTACCGCGGCGGTTGGAAGTGGCGAGCGACGCGATCGTATTCGGCTTGCGTCAGGGTCGAGGGGCCATCCTTCAGGTGCTGCCATTCCTCTTCGACCTGCTGCGCGAATTTCTGCGGGCCGAGCGCCTTCACGAGAATCTTGATCCGCGCCTTGAACATATTGTCGCGGCGGCCGAAGCGGTTATACACGCGCAGCACGGCTTCGCAATACGTGAGCAGGTGCTGCCACGGCAGATTTTCGCGGATGATCGAGCCGATGATCGGCGTGCGGCCCAGCCCGCCGCCGGCCAGGATGGCGCACACCACCTCGCCCGCCGCGTTCTTCGACAGATAGACGCCCAGATCGTGGATCTGCACCGCGACGCGGTCTTCCTTGGATCCCGAGACCGCGATCTTGAATTTGCGGGGAAGCCAGCTGAATTCGGGGTGGAACGTCGACCATTGGCGCAGAATCTCCGCCCAAGGACGCGGATCGATGACCTCGTCCGGCGCCACACCGGCGAACTGATCGGCCGTGATGTTGCGGATATCGTTGCCCGACGTCTGGATTCCGTGCATCTGCACCGATGCCAGGTCCGCCAGCAGATCGGGGGTCTCCTCGAGCTTGATCCAGTTGTACTGGATATTGGTACGCGTCGAGAAATGGCCGTAGCCGCGGTCGTACTTGCGCGCGATGTGCGCGAGCATGCGCAACTGATCGCTGCGCAGGTTGCCGTACGGGATCGCGATACGGTGCATGTACGCGTGACGTTGCAGGTACAAGCCGTTCTGCAGCCGCAACGGACGGAACTCGTCTTCGCTCAATTCGCCCGACAAGCGGCGGCGAACTTGGTCGCGATACTGCGCGACGCGCTCGTCGACGATGGTCTGGTCGTACTGATCGTATTGATACATTCGGAACCCCAGGTTGTGTCGCGCCGCGGCCTGGTCCGCGGCGCCCGAACTTCTACCGACACAAGCGGACGACCCTTGTTCAGACCGTCCGCTCATGTGCTAATGACGAAAACAGCTATACATATTGAAAAACATGGGCTGATCGTAATAAACTCCCCTTATATTTCAAACAACTAAAAAATTCTTTCCTTATGCCCATCGGGATATAAATGAACCTGCACCAATTTCGGTTCGTCCGTGAGGCCGTCCGACAAAACTTCAACCTGACGGAAGCGGCGAAGGCGCTGTACACGTCTCAGCCCGGCGTCTCGAAGGCGATCATCGAGTTGGAAGACGAGCTGGGGGTCGAGATCTTCACGCGGCACGGCAAGCGTGTCCGCTCGCTCACAGAGCCCGGGCGCATCATCCTTGCGTCGGTCGAGCGCATCTTGCAGGAGGTCGAAAGCCTGAAGCGTATCGGCAAGGATTTCGCTGCCCAAGACCAGGGCAACCTCGTGATTGCCGCGACGCACACGCAGGCGCGCTACTCCCTGCCCGCGGCGATTGCCGAGTTCAAGAAACGGTTCCCGAAGGTGCATCTGTCCATCCTGCAAGGCAGCCCGACGCAGGTGGCCGAGATGGTGATGCACGATCACGCCGACATCGCCGTGGCGACGGAAGCCATTTCGTCGTACAAGGAACTCGTCTCGTTGCCGTGCTTTCAGTGGCATCACGTGGCGGTGATGCCGGAGGACCACCCGCTGCTGCAACGCAAGCAGCTTTCACTCGAAGATCTGGCCCAGCACCCGCTTATCACGTACGACAATGCGTTCGCCGGCCGCACCAAGATCAATCAGGCGTTTGCGCTTCGGGGGCTGTCGCCCGACATCGTGCTCGAGGCCATCGACGCCGACGTCATCAAAACGTATGTCGAGCTGGGCCTAGGAGTCGGCATCATGGCCGACATTGCCTTCAATGCCGAGCGCGATCGCCATTTGCGGGCGATGCCGGTGGGGCATTTGTTCGGCAGCAATTTGACGCGCGTGGCGCTCAAGCAAGGCGCCTATCTGCGCAGCTATGTCTACACGCTCGTCGAGCTGCTCTCGCCTACGCTCAATCGCAAGCTGATCGAGCAAGCGCTCAAGGGCGAGCACGAAACCTACGAGCTTTAGGCAAACGAACAACGGCGGGCCGATGCGTACAGGGTCGGCTGCCGCTTTTTGACGATCACGAGGAGACCATTGCATGGCGTTGCCCTCATCTTGGCGCCGCACGCTCGCATTGGCGGTTTTCGCGCTGGCCGGCGTGGCCCAAAGCGCACCGGCAAACGCCGACCTGAAAGTCGGCATCGATCTGTCGACGACAGGCCCTGCCGCTGTCATCGGCATCACGAGCAAGAATGCGATGCTGATGTGGCCGCAGACGATCGCGGGCCAACGCGCCCGGTACATCGTGCTCGACGACGGCTCGGACCCTGGCGCGGCCGTGCGCAATATCCGCAAGTTGATCAACGAGGATCATGTGGATGTGATCGTCGGGCCCAATGTCACGCCTGCCGCGCTCGCCGCGCTCGATGCGGTGGCCGATTCGCATACGCCGATGATCACGCTGATCGGTTCCGCGAGCGTCGTGGAGCCGCAGGAAGGTAAGCGCGTGTGGGCGTTCAAAATGGCGCAGACCGACAGTGCGATGGCCGATGTCATGACGCGCTATATGTCCAATCACGGCGTCAAGACGGTCGGCTTCATCGGCTTCGCCGACAGCTACGGCGAGAGTTGGCTGAAGTCGTTTTCGACCTTCGCGAAGCTGCGCCACCTCGAACTCGTCGCAACCGAGCGCTATAACCGCACCGATTCGAGCGTCACCGGCCAGGTGCTGAAGTTGATGGCGGCGCGTCCCGACGCGATCCTCGTCGCGGGCGCCGGTACGCCGGCCGTGCTGCCGCAGCGCGAACTGAAGGCGCGCGGCTACCAGGGGGCGATCTATCAAACGCACGGCATCGCCACGCCGGCGTTTATCCAACTGGGCGGCAAGGACGTGGAAGGCACGTTGTTTCCGACGCAGCCGGTCGTCGTCGCACGCACGCTGCCGCCGGATCATCCGGCGAAGAAGGCCGCGCTGGCGTTCGTCGCCGCGTACGAGGCGAAGTACGGTCGCGACAGCGTGACACAGTTCGCCGGCGACGCGGCAGGCGTCTACCCGCGCTTGAACGACGCCGTCGCGCGGGCGTTGAAGACGGCGCAGCCCGGAACCGAAGCGTTTCGTTCGGCACTGCGCACGGCACTTGCACAAGCGCACGAACTCGTCGTGCCCAATGGCGTGGTTAATACGAGCGCCAGCGATCATGTCGGGCTCGATCAGCGCGCGAGCGTGATGGGGATCATCAAGGACGGCAAGTTCGTTTATCTGAGCCAGTGACCGGTGCCTTGTCAGCGGGATGGATTTGCGCCATAATCGCCGTCTTCCGCTCGGCGTAGCGATTGCGCCGACGCCTGCCCAGGTGGTGAAACAGGTAGACGCAGGGGACTCAAAATCCCCCGCCGCAAGGCGTGCCGGTTCGAGTCCGGCCCTGGGCACCAAAGAATGTCGCGACGTTCACAACGTTTGTTAAGAACACCCGCCAGACAATAGCGCTGCGGGGTTTAATGAGATGGTCAGCCTGACCAAAACAGCCCGATCGGCTTACGCTGATCGGGCTGTTTCCTTATGGGAGATCGTCATGGACACCATATCGTTGATCGGCATCGATCTTGGCAAGCATTGCTTTCACCCGCACGCACAGTGAGGCCCGTGTCGGACGGCTGATACCATGGCGCAAACGGACACAGGGGAAGCCGAGAACGGCGAATCGGCTTCCTGCGGCGTCCATCCGCGGACATCATGCGTTTTCATATCGACTGAATGCATCTGCTTGCCTTGCTGTCGCCCGTACTCGTCGGCCCGCCGCGGGCTCGACGCTTTTATCTCATCCCACGGCGTCATGCCTCCCCGCACTTGTGTTGTGACCGTGTAATTGCCGTCGCCGGATCGTCGTGCAACCCGCGTCGATGGCGACGAACGCGGCCACGCAAAATGCTCGCATGTGGCGACGGCTCGAACAACTGGCCGGTGCTGTGGATTGGGGAGGCGGTTGAGGTGCCGATTGCGGCAGCGCTGCCGGCGCTGGAGCAGATGCTCCGACTGTCCTCAAGCCCCTCCGCCCGCCATAGGGTGGCTTTCCTTACAAATTCATTCCGGCGCGGCGAGCCGCCCAGCGCCCCATAACGGCCGGCCCGACGACCGCCCCTCACAAAACTCGATGCGGCCGGTCGTGATCGGCATCGACGCAGCAAACCAGCACTTCCGCCTCTTCTTCGCTCGCACTGAGGTAGACGTGCCCGACCCCGCTGTCGAAGTAGAGGCTATCGCCCGCTTCCAGCCGAAATACCGCCCCGTCCTCGAAGCGCAGTTCCAATTCGCCCTTAAGCAGGAAGACAAACTCCTCGCCGCTGTGACGGATGTAATCCGGGAAATCCGCGAGCCTGCGCGCGCGGATATGCGCACGCACCGGCACCATGCGCTTGCCCGTCAGATCGTTCGCGATCATGCCGTACGCGTAGTTCGGCGTGTCGTAGATCATCTGCTTGCCCGAGCGCGTTAGCGCCGGCTTCATCGGATCGGCCGCGCCGCGTTTCGTCCGGCCGAAGATCGTGTCCAAATCGATCCTCAGCGCATGCGTCAACGCCGCAAATTTGTCGTACGTGAGCGCAATATCCCCGCGTTCGGCCTTTGAGATGGTCGATACCGCGATTCCCGATAGCCCCGACAATTGCATCAACGTCAGACCCCGCGCTTTACGCGCCTCGCGCAAACGCGTACCGACGCTCTTGTGGTCGATATGGGGCTCCGGGGCAGGAGGCGCCGTCTCCCCCGCTGGCGCTGGCTTTGCCATATAAGAAGTCCGATAGCTAGCGAACGAATCCGGGTTTTATCGTATACGAGAATTCATATTTTCTCGTATATGATAACTCGCATCCCCCCGCTCCGCCCGAAGGAGACGTCCCGTGGCATCGTTAGCAATGCAAGAAGCGAGACTGTCGAAATGGCAGGTCGTTGCCGCCACCACGCTCGGTGCGGCGCTCGAGTACTACGACTTCGCGATCTACAGTTTCTTCGCGATTCAGATCGGCAAGCTGTTCTTCCCCGCGGCATCCCCGGTCAATCAATTCCTGTTGTCGATCGGTGTCTTCGGCGTCGGTTTTGTCGTGCGCCCGCTGGGCGGCATCGTGATCGGAGGCTATGCCGACCGCGCCGGCCGCAAGAAAGCCATGGTGCTCACGATCATGCTGATGGCGCTCAGTTGCGCACTGATCGCTTGCGCACCGACCTACGCCGCCGTGGGCATTGTCGCGCCGGTTATCGTATTGATCGCGCGTTTGATGCAAGGCTTCGCGGCCGGCGGCGAGTTCGGCCCCGGCACGACGCTGCTCGTCGAATATGCCAGCCATCGGACGCGGGCCTTTTTTGCGAGCTGGAATTTCGCGGCCGCGGCGCTCGGCATCGCGCTAGGCGCCGGCGTCGCCGCACTCGTCGACGTATCGCTGCCGAAGGCGGCCGTGGACGCCTGGGGCTGGCGCGTTCCGTTCCTACTCGGCATCGTCGTCGCACCGGTCGGCATGCTGATCCGACGCCGGCTAGACGAGACGCTCGTCACCCATTCGTCGCCCGCCGCGCGACGAACCGGCGCATTGAAAGCGGCGCTCACCCAGCATCTGAAGCTGACGATTCTCGCCACGTTCGCCGAACTCGGCGGCTCGGTATCGGTGTATATCACCGCATTCTTCTTGCCCAATCATGCCGTGCGGACGCTGCATCTGTCGCACACCGCATCCGTGACCTCGGGCGTCGTGAGCTCCCTCGTGCTGTTCGCCGCCGCCCCGCTCGCCGGCAAGCTGGCCGACCGCTTCAGCCGCAAACGCGTGCTCGTGACGGCGCGCGTCATGCTTCTCCTGTCGGTCTACCCCGCGTTCGCTTGGTTGTCCGCACAACCTTCGATGTGGCTGCTGTGCGCGGTATCCGCCTACCTCGCCGTACTCGTCGCCGCGCAGATCGTGCCGGTGCTCGTGATGATCCCCGAATTGTTTCCGCGCGACATTCGCGCAACCGGCATCGCACTCTCCTATGTGGTCAGCGCCTCGTTCTTCGGCGGTTTTTCGCCCTTCATCGCAAGCTGGCTCATCGCTCACACCGGCAATCCGCTTGCGCCCGCCTGGTATGTCGCCGCCGCATGCGCCGTTTCGCTGATCCCCGTAATCTGGCTGCGTGACCGTACCGGAGAGATAATCGACTGACTCGGTTCATCCCGCGCTACTCGAAAATCGCCCACCATGTCCGATAAAACCGAATTGGTCAGTCTGTCCGCCGTTGCATTGCGGCGCCTCATCGGCTCGAAAGCCCTCTCGCCGGTCGAGCTGCTCGACGCATGCATCGCACGCATCGAAGCCGTGAATCCCGCGGTCAATGCCCTCACCGCAACCTGTTTCGACACGGCACGCGACGCTGCCAAGGCCGCCGAGCAGGCCGTCATGAAAGGAGCGCCGCTCGGTCTGCTGCATGGCCTGCCGCTCGGGGTGAAGGATCTCGAGGATACGGCCGGGTTGCTCACCACGTACGGCTCGCCGATGTCGCGCGGCAACGTGCCGAAACACGATGCGCTGCTGGTCGAACGCCTGCGTGCGGCCGGCGCCGTGCTGGTTGCCAAGACGAACGTGCCGGAGCTCGGCGCAGGCGCAAATACACGCAATCCGGTATGGGGTGCGACGGGCAATCCGTTCGACCCGGCGTTGAACGCGGGGGGCTCATCGGGCGGTTCGGCCGCCGCGCTCGCATGCGACATGCTGCCCGTCTGCACGGGTTCAGATACCGGGGGCTCGCTGCGCATTCCGGCTTCGAAATGCGGGGTGGTAGGCATGCGGCCGTCGCCCGGCCTGGTGCCGAATTCGCGTCGGCTACTCGGGTGGACGCCCATCTCCGTCGTCGGACCGATGGGGCGAGACGTGGCCGACACCGCGCTCCAACTAGCCGCAACGGCAGGCCAATCGGCGACCGATCCACTCAGTTATGCCGTCGATCCGCTCGCGTTCGCACTGCCGCCAAGCGTGGACCCTGCATCGCTGCGTATCGGCTATACAGAGGACTTCGGCTGCTGCGATGTCGACCCCGGCATCCGTCGAACGTTCCGCGCGCGGATAGCCGAACTGAGCCGCATCGTCCACACGTGCGAACCGATCGAATTCGATCTGGGCGACGTGCATCGTTGCTTCGACGTGATCCGTGCGGAAAGCTTTGTCGCCGGCCTACGCGAGGCGTATGCGCGCGACCCGAGCGCGCTCGGCCCCAACACGCGCGCGAACTACGAGATCGGGGCGAAGATGTCGCTTGCCGACAGTGCGTGGGCGCAAGCCGAGCAAACGAATGTCTTTCGGCGCTTCCAGCACCCATTTACTCGCTACGATGTGATCGTGTCGCCGACGACCCCCGTGTCACCGTTTCCATGGACGCAACTCTATGCGACGGAAATCGACGGCAAAGCCCAAGAAAACTACTATCGCTGGCTCGCGCTCACCTACGTCGTGACGCTGACGACACATCCGGCCGTCTCGCTGCCATGTGGCGTCGATCATGCCGGCATGCCGTTCGGCCTGCAAATCGTCGGCCCGTTCCGCGACGATATGAAGACGCTCGCTGTCTCGCAAGCGCTCGAGTTCGCGTTCGCGGCTTCTGCGGCGCTGCGCCGTCCGCGTCCCGATTTGTCGCGTCTCGCGCAACCGAATCCGTCGCTGAAATCGATCGTGACCGCCCCGCCCGTGTTTCATGCCGACGGTCACGAGCCTTCCGCTTTCTCGGCGGTGTAGCGCGGCGAGACCGCGAGCGTCGGCGATCGAACTGCACCTGCGAACTCAACGCGCAGGCACAGCGCGTCCCTTTCTAGGAATCTCTCGATGAAGTTCGATACCCTCGTCCTCGGCGGCGGCATTGTCGGTATCTCGGTTGCGTTGCAGTTGCAAAAGCGCGGCATGTCCGTTGCTCTCGTCGATCGCAAGGCACCCGGCAACGAGACGTCGCTCGGCAATGCGGGACTGATCCAGCGCGAAGGCGTCTACCCGTATGCCTTTCCGCGCGAACTCGCAACGCTCGCGCGCTATGCGAGCAATCGTGCGACGGATGTACGCTATCACCCGTCGGCGATGCTCAAGCTGATGCCGTTTCTCTATCGCTATTGGCATCACTCGCGCGCGGACCGTCACGCAAAAATCGCGCGCGCCTACTCGACGCTGATCGAGCATTGCGTGAGCGAACATCGCACGCTCATCGAGGCAGCCGGCGCGCAAGCGCTTTTGCGTAAAAGCGGCTGGATCAAGGCGTTTCGCACCGATGGCGCTTTGCAGAAAGCGCTCGCCGAAGCACAACGCTGGAACGCGGAATATGGCGTCGAATACGATGCGCTCGATCGCGCCGCCCTTCACGCGACCGAACCGTTTCTGAGTGAGCGGCTCATAGGCGGCGTGCGCTATACATCGTCCGATTCCGTCAGCGATCCCGGTGGCCTCGTCACCGCCTATGCAGCGCTCTTCGAGCAGCTTGGGGGGAAGGTGCTGATTGGCGACGCCGGCACGCTCGAACCGTCATGGCGCGTCGTCACGCAGCAAGGGCAGATCGAGGCGGATTTCGCCGTTGTTGCGTTGGGACCGTGGTCCGGCGACATCGCGAGCAAGTTCGGCTACGACCTGCCGCTCGCAGTGAAGCGCGGATATCACATGCATTACACCGCGCACAACGGCTCGCGGCTCAATCAACCCGTGCTCGATGCGGAAGTAGGCTACCTCATCACACCGATGGTGCGCGGTATCCGTCTCACAACGGGCGTCGAGCTCGGCTATCGCGATACGGGCAAAACGCCTATCCAACTCGAAGCGGTCGAGCCGCTCGCGCGCGATGTGTTCCCGCTCGGCGCGCGCGTCGATAATGAACCGTGGCTCGGGTGCCGTCCTTGCACGCCCGACATGATGCCGATCATCGGGCCGGCACCGCGGCATGACGGTCTCTGGTTCGCCTTCGGCCACGCGCATCACGGTCTGACACTCGGCCCCGTGACCGGTCGCTTGATCGCGGAGATGCTCACCGGCCAATCGACCGTGGTGGACCCCGCGCCATTCCGCGTCGATCGCTTTTGACGGTGCAAGCGCGTGCGGCCACGGCGCGTATTGCCGCGGCCGCACACGCCGAAATAGGCGGGCCTCGCTCAAAGCGACGGGCAAGCCGGAGATCCCTCGTCCGCGAGCAAGGCGTGATCGCCGTCCTTGCGCACGAACAGCAGCGGAACAATGGCAAGCAGACACATGATCGCCAGGCTGCCGTAGTGAGCAACCCAGCCGACATGGCCGATGATGTAGCCCGACAGGGGCGACACGATCATTCCGGCCGCGCCGAACGCGATGCCGATCATGAGCCCCATCCCCGATCCGGCGGCCTGCTCGGCGGAGTCGAGCACCATGGCGTAGGCGACCGGAAACGGCGCATTGCGAAAAAGCCCCCACACGAGAAGGATCACCCAGGCGCTGCCTAACGAATGGATATCCAACAGCGTCAGCGTCGATATCGACCAGCACAGGGCCAATATGATCAGCACAGACCTTCTTCCCATCTTGTCCGATGCGGTTCCCCAGACCACTTGGCCGATCCAGCCGGTCAACCCCGACACGCCCGAGACCAACGCGGCTTGCGACACGGTAAGGTGTGCTACTTCGGTCAAGTAGGACGTCATGAACAGCACGATGCCGAGTTCCGCAACGAGAAACATGAAGATCGAGGCGATCGCGAGCGCCGTGTTGCGGTGAGCGAACGCGGCCCTTACCGCCTCGAGAGGCCGCTGAAAATTGCCCCGTCCACCCACGGTGGGGGTCGGCGTCGTCAGCCCACGGGCGCGCATCCATTCGAACGCGCGCTCCTGATTGCGCCGTGTTCCAACGGCGAGTTGAGCCACGATCACGACGATGCCGATAAGCGGAATCAGCGCGAAAGCGTCGGTCCAGTGTCCAAAGCGCAACACCCCGGCAATCAGCACGCCAGCGAGGAATTGGCCGATCGGAAAGCCGGTATGGTGTACACCGACCGCGAATCCACGGTTTTCCTTCTGCCACCAATCGCTTACCAGCGCGACATTGACCGGCTCCGCGCCACCGCGGCTCAAGCCCATCGGTATCCGCAAAAACTTGAACCATGCGAGGCTTCCCGACATGAGTGCGGTCAGCCCGCCCCCGATCACCGCCAGCGCGTAGGCAACGATCCATGTATAGCCCCGCCGATAGCCGCTGCCAATGAGATCCGATGCGATGCCGAACCCCACGGCGCCGAGCATCGAGCCGAATGAGAAAATGGTGTTGATAAAGCCGGCCTGCATATCGGACAAGCCGTATGCCGCCTTTACCGAGGGCAACACCGCGGGCAGAATCTGTCCGTCGATGGAAATCATCAGCACCGCTAGCGTCGTAATCGACAGCATGGCCCACGAGGCCCAGTGTGCGCGTACACCCCGCGGCTTCCCGTTTGCAGCGTCCTGGCAGCGCGTGTCGAACTCCGCCGTCGCTTCTTCAGCGTCCGTCATCCTGTCTCCTGCGTTTGTTTAAGCTTCGCCCGGCGTGCCTATAAGCCGTGCGCTCGTCCGTTCCGAAAAAGCCCGCTGCGAAGCGCTAGCATCGATGCGACGCGCGCCTGCCACGCCGATTCCACCCTTCGCGCGAATAGCGCCTCACCCCCCATCCGATCGTTGGAACACGGTTACCCGGATGCACGCCGTCGGGTCCCCAAATGGCTTGATAGGTATCCATGCAGCGACCTTCGTATTCCCATCGCCATGCCAGCAGCGCCAAAGCGAGCCACCAAAAGCCGAGCATCGCGGCCATCCATCGCGGGGCATCCGCGAGCACCAATCCAATGCCGATCACGATGACGGCAAGTAGAACCGCAGCCGTTCCAACGAACTTGTGGATGTATTCGAATACTCGTCTTCGGGCCGTCATATCGTAATGATCGCCCCTCACGTGCCCACCGCCTTTACTGCCGCGCAGCAAGCCGCCGAAGGTTTGGATCCACCCGCTCGCGATGAGACTCCACCCCAACCCGTGATGGATCCGCGCGAGGATCCCCGCATCCTCGCCATGTCCAAACGCGAGTAAGCCTCCAATCGTCATGATCGCGACGCCTGCCGTCTGCAGGAGGCGGTGCCCATGCCACCACGTTTTGTTGTCGAGCTCATCAGGCCACCGTTGACACGGCACAACCTTGAAATATCGAGCAATCAGAACGCCCAGCGGCAGGAGAATGCCCCATCCGAGCACCATCGCTCTGCCGTGCCACGCCATCCACGACGGCAGGTGATGATGGGCGTGTCCCGACAGAGGCACGAAGAGCCAATTGACTAGGTTCACGAGTGTTTCTTTAAAAACTCAGCAAGCGCGCCGGGGCGGCTTTCATCGGTCGCGAACATCGGCACCCTGTCGGATGACCTTCGACACATCGGGTTCGCGCTGGGTCGGAATGTAGCTTTCGAAGCGGCGCGTACGAATGTCGAAAATACCGACGCGATCGTCGTCCTGCGAAACGAACGCGAGGCCGCGCTCGCGATCGAACGACAATGCAATCGCCCGCGCGGGCATCGCAATATGGTCGATCTCCGATAACGTATGCGGATCGACGAGCGATAGGCTGCGTTCGCCATAATTGGTGACCAGGAGCATATCGTCGTCCCAGCGATAGATCCGGGTGGGATCGTCGCGCGACGGAGCGACCCGTTGAACCGCCATGGTCTGCGTATCGATGGCGGCCAGCGTGCGGCTCCAACGATTGCTGACGAATAGCGTGCGCTCATCGCCGCTCAAGCAATAACCTTCGGGCTTGTCGCCGGGATGACAGGCAACCGGCATGGCGAGCGGGTCCCACGGCTTGATTTTCGTCACCGTGTGGGACAGCAGGTTCATGCAGTAGGCTGTTTCGCCGTCGCGCGTCAATGCGAACAGGTGGCTTTTGATGCCGCCGGACGGCACCGCCCGTCGCGGCGCTTCATCGCTGACCGGCCGATCAAGTACGAGCAGCGTTGCCTTCCCCTCGCTCAGCGCGTAAAGACGATCACGCTCGTCCATCTGCAGGCCGTGAATCCGGTTGAACGGCGCCAGATCGATGGTTCTCGTCAGCGTCCCCGCGGCAATATCGATCTGCAGCAGAGCGTGACCGCCCTCGCCGGTATGGCCCGACGTCTCCACGCCGTAGTGGCCGACCCACGCGTGGCGGTTCGCGCTGTCCGTCACGAACTCATGCGGATACGACGGCAGTTCGACGCTATGAACGCGCTTGCCCGATGCGATCTCATACCAGCTAATGCAATGACTGCATTTTTCCACGAGCAGCAAAATGTCTTGGTCATTCATGTCGCGCCTCGCGTATTGAGTCGGATCCGGTACAAAGAAGTCGATGCGCAAATATAAAGTTCGTCCCCGGCCGGCCCGCCGAACGTGAGATTCGCCACTTTCTCCGGCACGCCGATACGCGCGAGGCGGGTTCCGTCCGGGTGATAAACCTGCACGCTGTCCCCGCTGCTCGTGAAAACCCAGCCTTGGACGTCCACTCGGAAGCCATCGGCCAAGCCGGGTTCGACGACGGCGAAAATACGAGGATTCGTCAACTCCCGTCCGGCAATGACGTCGAATGCAACGATATGGTGATTGCCGCTGCCGTCGCCGCGCAGCGCAGCCGAGGTGTCGGATACGTACAGCACCGATTCGTCCGGCGAGAAGGCGAGGCCATTGGGCTCTTCCACGAAGTCGGAGACGGCCGCAAGGATGCGCGTGCGCGGGTCGTAGCGGAAGACGTAGTTGTGGCCGAGTTCGGATTGCGCTGCGTGCCCTTCTCGATCCGACACGATCCCATAAGGGGGATCGGTGAACCAGATCGTACCGTCGCGCTTCACGACGATATCGTTGGGCGAGTTCAGCCGCTTGCCGTCGAAGCGATCGACGACGACTTCGTCCAAGGTCGAGTCCAACCCATCGCGCAAGCGAGTACGCACGATGGCCCGCTGCCCGTGCGAGCAATGAAGAATCGATCCGTCACGCTCGCGCGCGTGGCCATTCGTAAATTCGACATGCTCGCGCCAGACGGTCATCCCCTCGCTGTCGGACCAGCGCAGCATCCGATCGTTGGGAATGTCGCTCCAAAGAAGCGCTGCCTCTTCATGAATCCATACCGGCCCCTCGCCCCACTGCGCGCCCGTGCATAGGCGCTCGAGTGCCGCGCCCGCCGGAAACAACGCACTCGCCCGCGCGCTATAGGCGGTGATGTGCGTTTCGACGGTCTCGCTATCAGTCATCAACATGTCCCTTCACCCAAAAGGTCGCCTGTGCGTTTACTTGCCCCATATGCGCCGGTACGCGTCGCGATAATGATTCGCCGGGTCGTACAGATCGTTGGCGCCGACGTCGGCGGCGATGTTCTCGGGCGTGACGAGATGCACCGGCGTGCTGTAGCCGCTAGGCGGAGCGCCGGCAAACGCACGGTTCAACTCGTCGACGATCTGCCAGCCGTGCTGCATGAGCGGTTCGGGAATCGTGCCCGCCTGATAGCGATTGGCGCGAATGCGCTCATAAGCGGATTGACTGCCGTCTCCCGCCGAAACGTTATAAGGCGGCCCCGAGGATTTTTCGCCCGCGCTCGCGAGCGAAGGCCCCATGAAATCGAAGTAGAGATCGTTGATGCCGAGCGAATAGCTCCATTTGCTGCCGTAGCGCTGCAGCAGCGCCGTCGACAGTTGAGGAATCCGCGTCGAGGTTTCCGAGAGCGGCGTATCTTCGACCGCAAGCAACGTACAGCCCGTACATTCCTTGACGACCTTCGCCATTGCATCCGATTTCGCGACCGCCACTTTGTAGAGCGAATCGGTGAAGACTACGACGCCGGCAGTACCGTTGGATTTCACCACCGCGTAATCGGCCGCCACTTTCGCCACAGCGATCGGGTCCGTGCCCACATTGGTGAAAAGGCCCGTCGCGGCGTCAGGGCCGGACTTCGATCCCGCATGCCAGCCTACGACCGGGATGTTCAAACTACGCGCTTTCCGAATGACGATCGCCTGCTCGGTCGGATCGAAGCCGCCCAGGACGATGCCGGACGGATTGAGCGCAATGGCCTGATTCATCGCCGCCGTGCGGCCCGACACCGTGCCCTGGCCATCGAGGATGCGCAGCTTCCAGCCGATCACGTGAGCCGCCTGGGCTACCCCGTCGCTCACGCCGAGCACGCCGCCGTTACGCAGATCGGACGCCACGTAGACGATCGTCTTTCCGGCCTGCGCGGTCGGGCCCGTCGTCGGGCCGTCCCATGGCGGCGACGAGCGGACTGCGGCGGCGACGACCTTTTTCGCGGTCGCGAGATAGCCGTCCGCCGCGACAGCATGAGTGACGAAAGTCGATAACGCCGCGGCGGCAATCGCTGCCGGCAATAGGCTGAAAGGGTGGCGAATTGAAAATACGCGTTGCATCGTCATGTCTCCGTTGTTGCCATTCGTTGTTTGTGCCAAGTGATTCGTCGCGCGCGGTCAATCCCGCGGCGCGCTCCCCGCACGACTCGATGCGGGCTTTTTGGGCGCGCGCCCACGCCGACGGCTACCGTAACCGGCGATGCCGATGGCAATGAGCAGCGTCACGCCGTTAAAGAGCGGTTCGACGAAAAACGCGCCGCCCAACTGCTGAATGCCCGAGATACCGACCGCCAGCACACCCACGCCCACGAGCGTGCCGCCGACGTTCACGCGGCCGGGCCGGATCGTCGTCGAACCGAGGAAGGCTCCGACGAGTGCGGGCAGCAGATATTCCAGACCGACGCTCGCTTGCCCGATCCCTAGCTTCGATGCGAGCACGACACCGGCGAATGCAGTGATCAGACCCGACGCCATAAACGCGCCGATGACATAGCGGCGCACCGGAATGCCGTTGAGCTGCGCAGCGCGCGGGTTGGCCCCGATCGCATACAGGAAGCGTCCGACCGGTAAATACTCGGTGGCGACCCACAGCAGCAGTGCGATCCCGATCACGTACCACGTCGAAACGGGTAGCCCCAGCAAAACCGCGCCGTTGATCCGATAGAAGGCGTCCGGAAGCGTGCCCACCACTTGCCGCCCTCCCGTATGCCAAAGCGCGATCGCATAGACGATCGTGCCGCTGCCTAGCGTGGCGATGAATGAATCGATTTTCGCCATCTCGACCAGCAGCCCGTTGAGCAAGCCGAACGCGAGCCCGAGCAACAACACGATTGCAACCGCCTCGGGCCAAGCGAGGCCGAATCGGGTTTGCAGTGTGATGGTCAGAATGTGCCAGAGCACGATGCCGTACCCGACCGTCAGATCGATCTTGTTGGTCAGCATCGGAATCATCGCGGCCAGCGACAGCATGGCAATGATCGCCTTGTCGGACAGAATCGAATTGAGATTCATCCGCGTGGGGAACGTGTCGGGCAGCACGATCGAGAACAATGCGATCAGCGCCACCATCAAAATCGGCAGGCCGTATACGGGTAGGATCGTCGAGAGACCTTGCAAAACTGCGCGAGGCGACGATCTTTCTTTGGTTTGCGTAATGGAAATCATGAGGGTTCCCCTTCATCAATAATCGGGTCGGTCAGGCGAGCGCACACTCGTTTGCCGAAGCACGGCGCAGCAGCGTCTCGATTGCGAGCGCCTCGCGCGGGACGCTGTCGATCACGCGTCCGCGGTTGAAAATCAAGGCGCGGTGAGCAATGTTCGCCACCTCCTCGAAATCGGTTGAAACGAGCAACACGGCAAGACCGCGTTCGAGCGCGTCGTTCACGAGCGCGTAGATGTCCGCTCTCGCGCCCACGTCGACGCCCGCGGTCGGTTCTTCGAGGATGAGCAGCTTCGTGGCAATCTGGAGCCAGCGCGCCATGACCACTTTCTGCTGGTTGCCGCCGCTTAAACTCTCAATCGCCGTTGCCGGATCGTTCGGACGCACACCGAAGCGCGTCGTCAGCGCCAGCGCCTGCCGCTGCTCCTCGCGTGCGCTCTTCAATCCGAAAAAACCGCGCCCCGCCGCGCGCGGATTGAGAAACAAGTTTTCGCGAACGGAAAGCGGCATCGCAAGGGACTCGCCGGTCCGGTCGCCCGCCACAAATCCGATCCCTTGCTTCATCGCATGCCGAGGCGAGCGAACGTCGAGCGCCGTGCCCCCGAGCCGTATCGCTCCACTCTCGAGCGAAGCCTGTCCGAATAGCGCGCGCCCCACCGTGTCTTGCCCCGCGCCCCGCAAGCCTGCGAGCGCGACCATTTCACCGGCGGCAAGCTCGAGCGATACGGGACCTACATCGCCGAAGACGGCATCGCGCAGTTCGAGCACGAGGTCCTTGCGCTCGCGCATGCCGGGCACACGGATAGGTTGCGGCTTGCGCCCGACAATCATGTCCACGAGATCCTCCGGACTCGTCTCTCCGATGCGCTTTTGCCCGACCAGCCGCCCATCGCGCATGACCGCCACGCGATCCGCGATTCGAAAGATTTCGTCGAGCCGATGGGACACGTAGATCATCCCGACGCCGCGCTCACGCAGCGAGGACAGCACGGTGAACAAACGCTCGACGTCGTCCTGCGGCAAGCTGGCCGTCGGCTCGTCCAGCACGATCAGCCGAGCGTCGGTGGCAAGGGCGCGCGCGATCGCGAGCAGCGACTTCTCGGTACGCGTCAGCTCGCTCACCGGCGCATCCGGATCGATGTCGGCGTCGACCGACTCCAGCGCCCGGACCGCGCGCCGACGCACGGCACGCCAATCGATGAGCCCCGCGCGACGGACGAAACCGCAGCCGAACGCGACGTTTTCCGCGGCGCTCATCCAATCGATGAGGCCCAGATCCTGGTGGATGAACGCGATCGCCTGGCGGGCGCGTTCCCCCGCCAGCGGCGCACCATCGAGCGTGATCGAACCCGAATCGATCGGGTAGACGCCGGCCAGCAGCTTGATCAGCGTCGACTTGCCCGCGCCGTTCTCTCCGAGCAGTGCGACGACGGAGCCTGCATCGACATCGAGACTCACGTTATCGACGGCGAGCGTGCCGCCGAAACGCTTCGTCACTTGATTGAAGGACAGTAGAGACGACATCGATGCCTCCTCGTGATGCGTCGATTGATCGGATTTCAGCGGTGTCAGAACGTATGGCGCAGACCCGCACGGACGCCGAGTTGATCGTGCCCGCTCGACGCGTCGAATCCCGTGATCTGCGCCTGCGCCGCGTCGCCCGCGGCATGCTGATAGACCGCCATCGCGTAAGTGTCGGTACGCTTGGACAAGAAGTAATCGGCGATCAGATTGAATTGGTGATACTTGGGCCGAACTCCCGTGGCATCGTCTTTTCCGGAGAGAAAGTCATAGGAGCCGGAAAGAAAGAATGCCGGCGAAAACTGATAACTCGCCCCCGCTTCCGCGTTGTTGAATGCAACGTTGCGCCGTGCATCGCCGGACGCAAAGACCGTATGCGAGAGATTGAGCAGCACCTTGAGATTGCCGAACGCGTAGGCGCCTGCGAGCGCCGCCACGCGCTGACTCGATGCTTGCGCGAGGTAGTTTCCGTAGATGACGTTCGTGAACGTGGCCGTGTTGGCGTAGCCGTCGACAGCCACTGCCGGATTCTTGACGTTCAAATAAGCCGCCGCGAACTGCAACGGCCCGCGGGCATACCCTGCGCCGATGCTCCAGACGCTGTTCTGCGAAAAGCTCCCCGCTACGCCGCCGAAGCTATACAGACCGCCGAACGTGAAGCCGCCGTAATCGGCGCTCGCGAATTTCACGCTGTTGTTCACGCGAAACCCGCTACCGGTATTGTCGATGTCTTCGGGGTGCGAAAAATACCAGCCGCCCCAACGACCGTTGGAGGACAGCGGCTGAATGTAGTCCACCACGAGATCGTATTGACGGCCCAGGGTCATTGTTCCGTAGGGCGTCGAAAGTCCTACGAATGCCTGCCGCCCGAACTCGCGCCCGCCCGGGCCCGCCTGCCCCGAGAATCCGTCGAAACCGTTCTCGAGCGTGAAGATGGCCTTCATGCCGCCACCGAGATCTTCCTTGCCGGTGAAACCCCAACGGCTGCCCGCCACGACGCCGCTTACGGCTTGCCAGCTATGCGCGCCCCCTTGGTTGGTGGCATAGGTCACGCCGTTGTCGATGATTCCGTACAGCGTCACGCTGCTTTGCGCCATGGCTAGCGGTGCGAAAAGCGAAATAGGAATGGCGAACAGTGCAGCACTTCTCATGACGTCTCCTTGCTTGTTGTCGAGGTATCGAACTTTTTTGCAAGTGTGGACGTGCAACAGTTGCTGCGCTAATCAAAAGTTTTCAACAAACGATAACCTGTGTTTATAAGGCCGGTGCGCAACCGAGGCCGGATACACGCGTTAAGCGGCGTCCGGTTCGCCATGGAATAACGCGAGAAAGTGGCGCGCAGGCGCGCTGAGCGGTCGATCGCGCCGCACGATGGTGCCGTAGGAAGGCAGCTTGTGACGGAACGCGTAATCGATCGTCGCCACCAACCCGTGTTCGGCGTTGCGCTGCGCGACGGTGGCGGGAATAGCGCCGAGCATCTGCGATCGCGCAACGAGGCTCATCGTGGTCAAGATGGAGCCGGTTTCGATCAGCCCGCGCGGCATGGGCCGATGATGTTCGCCGAATTCGCGCTCGACGACATCCCGCGCGGGGCTCCCGCTGGGCTGCAAGATCCACGGGTACGCCGCCAGCCGCGCAAAGTCGACAGCGCGTTCGCCTGCGAGCGGATGATCGCGGCTGCACACGATGGCGAGCGCTTCGTCGTCGACGGTGCGAAACAGATGCTCGCTGCGTTCGCATGCATCGCGGCCGATAACGACCTCGAGCACCCCCTCGTGCAACTGCGGCATCAATTGATCGCTCGTGTCCACGGCGATTTCGATGGCCAACAGCGGAAAGCGTGCCTTCAGCTGCACCAGCGCTTCGGTCAGGCGCCCCGGCGTAGCCGCCATGATGCTGCCGATCGCGAGCCGCCCCGCACTGCCCAGTTGCAGTTCCGACAATTCGCGATTGAGCGCCTCCATGCTGCCGCGAATGCCGCGGAAATAACCGAGCACACGCTCGCCCGCGGGATTTAAGCGAAGGCTTCGTCCCGCGCGCTCGAAAAGCAGTTGGCCGAGCGCGTTTTCCAACTCGTGGAGCATCTTGGTCGCGGCCGGCTGGGTGAGCCCGAGTTGTGCGGCGGCGCCACGCAGCGTCGAGCATTCCTCGACCGCCAGCAATAGCGCGATCTGCCGCATCCGCAGTCTGTTGAGCAACTGCGGGGTGGAGTCGCGCCGGTCGATGGAGCCCATGCTGATTACCTGTAGTTATCGATTCATCAAGAGTTTTCAATTTACGCAAGGGCGGCGTCTACCTAGGATCAACCCTGTACCACGTCGGCCGCAGGACGGCCGCTTCAAGGAGATCAGGTATGACAAACCAACGCCCGCGCGTGCCGCGCCGGCCGAACCCCGCAGAGGTTGCCGTATGACCACAGCGTCGCAGCTTCCCGTTGTCGCTCTCACGCTCGGCGATCCGGCCGGCATCGGGCCCGAACTGATTGCGAAGCTTCTCGCGCGACCGGACGCGACGGCCCAGGCGAACATCGTGCTGATCGGCGACCGTTGGCTCTGGGAAGAAGGCCAGCGCATCGCGCAGACGTCGGTCGACGTAGAGCCGATCGCATCGCTCGCCGACACGCGCCGCCGTCCTTCGACACAGCGCCCCGCATTCGTCGCGGTCGATACGATCGAGCCGGCTCATGTCGCACGCGGCGAAGCGCGGGCGAGCGGCGGCCGCTCGGTGCTGCACGTGCTCGATCGCTGCATGGACGCGACCCTGGCGGGCGATGTCGACGCGATCTGCTTCGCACCGCTCAACAAGCACGCGATGAAGCTCGGCGGTCTCGCCCACGAGGACGAGTTGCACCACTTCGCCGACTACCTGGGCGTCAAGCATTACTTCTGCGAGTTCAATACGCTCGGCGATCTATGGACGGCGCGTATTTCTTCGCACGTTCCGCTGAAGACCGCGGCGAGCTATCTGAACGCCGAGCGCATCACCCAAGCTGCGGATTTGATCTACCGCTCGCTCCTCGATAACGGCGTGCAGGCACCGAAGGTCGCGATCGCCGCTTTCAACCCGCACGGCGGCGACGGCGGCATGTGCGGCCGAGAGGAAATCGACGTCATTGCGCCCGCCGTGCGCGCGCTCCAGGCGCGCGATTGGCCAACCGATGCGCCGTTTCACGGCCCCTTCCCCGCGGACACGATTTTCTTGAAAGCGCAGGCCGGCGAGTATCAAGCAATCGTCACGATGTACCACGATCAAGGCCAGATCGCGATCAAGCTCATGGGGTTTTCTCGCGGGGTCACCGTGCAAGGCGGGCTACCCGTGCCGATCACCACGCCCGCGCACGGCACGGCCTACGACATCGCGGGGCTGGGCTGCGCCGACGTGGGAGCGATGTGGCAGGCGTTCCACATCGCTTGCCGTATGGGAAGCGCGCATCGGCGGGCCACCGCTGCCGTTCGAGCGTAACGGCATGCCCTCCCTTCCCGAATCGACTACGAACTAACGGAGAGCTCCGAATGAAAATCAAATCCGTGCGCGCACGCCTATTTCAATGGAAAGGCAAGACGGTGCCGCCGCAAGGCAATTTCTGCTCGAACGCGATGGACTTGCTCTACGCGCCGCAAGAAACGATGAGCACGTTCCGCTTTCATTCATGGACCGTGGTCGAGATCGAGACCGATGACGGCATCGTCGGACTAGGCAATGTCGCGCTCGCGCCGCAAGTCGCGAAATTGATCATCGACGAATACCTGGCACCGCTCGTGATCGGCCACGATCCGTGGGACTACGAGTATCTGAACCAGCGCATGTACCGCGCGACCCATGCGTGGGGGCGCAAAGGCATCGGCATGGCGGCAATCTCCGCCGTCGACATCGCGATCTGGGACATCCTCGGCAAGAGCGTGGGCAAACCGGTATTCAAGCTGCTCGGCGGACGCACCAAGGAACGCATCCCCTGTTATTACTCCAAGCTCTATCGCTCCGGCCTGAGGGCGATGCAAGAAGAAGCGCAAAAATACCTCGATCAAGGCTTCCGCGCCTTCAAGATGCGATTTGGCTATGGGCCGGCCCACGGACAGAAAGGGGTCGTGGAGAACCTGAAATCGGTCGAGGCGGTACGCGAGGTGATCGGCTACGACAACGATCTGATGCTCGAGTGCTACATGGGGTGGAACCTCGAG